>Ga0137401_10000030_pt1 | contig 40952 bp, 14 predicted proteins | sample CZOMad1_1_16fung_FD_108286 | JGI IMG/M metagenome (GOLD analysis project Ga0137401, IMG submission 108286) | Vadose zone soil fungal communities from Angelo Coast Range Reserve, California, USA - CZOMad1_1_16fungal (Illumina Assembly) | ecosystem: Environmental > Terrestrial > Soil > Vadose...
CACTTCGTTTGGCGGGGTAGCTCAGATGGTTAGAGCGTGGGATTCATAACCCCAAGGTCGGCAGTTCGATCCTGCCCCCCGCTACCAATCTTCCGTTTTATTTTCAAAGACTTACAACTAGCCGGCGATCCGAACGCGAGCCTCGGATTCGTCATTTGTTGTAAGCTTGCTGTAATCCTGCCTGCGGTGATCGGCAATTGACTCTACCGCACGCAGTCTTGACTCCGTGGACGAGTGAGTATAGTAGTCGCTCATCTGCACGGTGCTATGCCCCAGGAGATCGCGTCTGGTGATCGCGTCCACACCAGCCTCTCTCAGTCTGGAAGCGAATGTGTGTCTCAAGTCATGAAAGGTTAGATCCTCGATTCCCGCATCGTCGCACGCCCTGGCGAACAACTTGCCGATGTCCGTAAAGGGCATGCTCGTATCCGGGTTGGCGAAGACGTAGTCCGAAGTTGATTCATCAGCAAGTAACTCCGCGCAGGTATCCTTTGCGACGCTGCTCAAAGGGATGGTTCGTGGCTTGCCATTCTTGCTCTTGGGGATCAAGACGTGGTTGGGTCTGACTTCGACTTTCAAATCCTGGCCCTTGCTCCGCAACTTAACAAAGAAGGAGTTAGGGCTTAGATTGATATCGTCTCGTTCGATCGCCATCAGTTCACCAAGTCTGGCTCCCAAGTGAATTCCAAGTGTAACCACTGGGCAAAGTCGCTCGCGTGGACCCGCGAGTCCTTTAGTAAATAACTTCTCCTCCTCTTCCAGGGACATGAACCTGTCGCGTTTGTTTCTGGCGGGGATTTTCTCCCGCACCTTCTTACTGATCTTCACGCACGGATTCGACGCAGCAACTTCTTCTTTGATCGCCATGTTGAAGATTGATGAGAACAGGCTGAACTCCTCGTGAACAGTTACTGGGCTGCGCTTCTTTTCCCTGCAAGTATCAGTTTCCAGCCTTGCGAGAATGAATTTCTCGACCGACCTTGGCGTGATATCTCTAAAACGCCGCGAGACAAATTTCGCTACGGCGAATTTAGTTGGAATGGCCCCTCTGCGCGGATTGGGAAATCACGCCGCGTTTGATTTTCTGCGGTATCCAACCCTGCATTTCGAGACTTATGATAGTGGCGTTTCTGGATTGCATGATGGGCTGCGAAGTGGCATCTCTGCTTCTCGTCGCGGCAAGAGCCTCCTTACAGACAGTGTTGAGCTAGTTGTTCCGGCTGTGCCGCTGTCCGGGACTTCCAAGATTGTATTCGGTGAACCTCAACGCATTGTGTATCGGTTCCGCAGGAGGCGATCTGATTAGTCCAGAAGTCCCAACCGCTTTGATCGGGATACCTTCCGAGGAAGTCATAATAACAGACTGTACAAAGGACTGCGGGTTATCCAGAGGATTCGCGCCTATCACAGTATCGTTATCATTGATCGTGAGCACCGCGGTGCTTTGGGTAGACAACGACACACCCGACGGATTGCTCAAGGTTAAAGTCACGGTCCTTGCACCGTCAACAAATGCGTTGTCGATGACCAATATCAAAAAGCTCTTACTTGTTTCACCTGCTGCGAAACTGAGCATGCCCACCGCTGATACATAATCCTCACCTTCTTTAGCGGTCCCGTTGCTCGTGGCGTAGCCCACCGTCGCCGTGCCGCTTGAATTGCCTGAACGACTGATCGAAATGTTAACTAAGCCAGCCCCTTCACCGACGGGGTAGCTTCTTGGTCGAATTGCACAGTCGAACTCGGCATCGGCGAAGGAGTCGGAGTTGGTGTAGCGGTCGGAGTTGGCATAGGAGTTGGGGTCGGGCTCGGGGTTGGTGTCGCACCTCCCGTCACTTGAATTGATATCCGGTTACCAGCCGCGTCGTAGGAGTAATTGATCGAACCTCCAGTCGCGTAGTTCACCGAGGTCAGGCGGTTTAGAGCATCATAGACATAAGTAATCGTGTCCGTAGATGAACCGGGATTGGGCGTGAGTGTCGGTGTTGGAGTCGGTGTCGGGGTCGGTGCTTGGCTCGCTGTGTAGATGTTGACACCGCCACCTCCTGTGCCAGCATACAATATCGCCGGATTACTCGGATCGATGGTTAGCGTCCTCACCTGGAGATTTGTTAATCCCGTATTAGCGATGCCGATCCAGATCAGTCCCGAGTCGCTACTCTTGAAAACCCCGTTATTTGTTCCGGTGTATACAGTGCTGGTATTTCTGTCGATCGCGAGCGCGTTTATGTACGGATTATTCAAACCGCTGGCAGCGGCAGTCCAAGTGGCGCCGGCGTTTACGCTCTTGAATATTCCGCCATCCGGGCCACTGCCCCAAGGTGAGCAACACGCTAATACGCCACTACGAGAGACTAAGCATGGTTGACAAACCTGCTAGACTGTCGGGAGAAAGATAGTACAGGTGACGATCAAGGAGCCTCTGAGGCCGCCCGGCATAGTCGAGAAAGTCATTGTAAAGATCCTGCAAATCATCAACCTTTGCGTATTTGGAGGTACTATGAACGACGAGAAAGAAGACACAACTATCTATAAGGTCGTGTTGAATCATGAAGAGCAGTATTCCATTTGGCCCGCCGATCGTGAGAATGCACTCGGATGGAAAGATGCGGGGAAGTCCGGCACGAAACAGGAGTGTCTGGACTATATCAAAGAGGTGTGGACGGACATGCGGCCACTCAGCCTCAGGAAACGAATGGAGCAAGCTCAAGAATCGGTTTGAGCAGACGGTTCCGATGTGTGACTTCTGTGGGCCCGATGAAAATTGGGCGCCGACAAACAACCTATGTCACATACCCAAGCCGACCCATACCTGCCGTACCCGCTGACGAAGCCGCACACATCGCTGCGTCTGTTCTGTTTCCCGTATGCAGGTGGCAGCGCTCGAATATTTCAAAAGTGGTCGGGGTCTTTGCCGTCAACGATTGAAGTCTGTCCTCTGCAATATCCCGGACGAGGAAATCGTATGCGTGAGCAGCCTTTCACCAAGATTGAGCCTCTGGTCGAAGATATGACTGAAAGGCTGTGGCCCCTCCTCGACCAGCCGTTCGCCTTCTTCGGCCATAGTTTGGGAGCGATGGTCGCCTTTGAGATGGCGCGCCGGCTGCGAAGCCAGGGAAGATCGCTTCCTATTCATTTGTTCGTTTCGGCCAGCCGGGCTCCGCAACTCGCTACTCGGGGACCGATTGCGTACGACCTTCCCGAGCCAATGTTCATTGAGGAACTACGGCGGTTGAATGGCACTGCCGCCGAGGTGCTCGAAGACTCCGAGCTAATGCGTTTGATGCTTCCCATGCTGCGCGCTGATTTTGAAGCGGCACAAACCTATAATTATTCGCCGGAATTGCCGTTGTCCTGCCCGATCACTGTATATGGCGGCCTTACCGATCATGCAATCCGGCGAGAAGACCTCGAAAGTTGGCGCGTTCATACCACCGGTTCCTTCACTCTGCAGATGTTTCCCGGCGACCATTTTTATCTTCATTCGGAGGAACCGCTACTAATAGAGAAATTATCCAGCGATTTGGCCCAGCACCTGGGATTTCAGACTGCTCCGTTAACTTAGTTTGAAATTATCGAGAGGGGCGGCCCCGAACCCAAATTCTCAATGCGCCTGATGGGAGATCAATGCTGAGGCTCAGTGCGGGAGCATTTCCTGGATCCGTCTTTTCGTCGACTTGCGACTTGCCCGTCACGGTGATTGTAGTGCGGGATATCGCGGGTTCTATTCGATCTTTTCGCGCAGAGGAAAATCCGGCATGTCCACAGAAAGCCAAATATGGCCGGAGTTTTGGCGTTGACAAGGCTTTGAATCAATGTATAATGCGAGCCCCTGCAGGCAATTTTGCTGAAGCGTAGCAAGATGCTTGCGTTAGCCTTAGCAGAAATTTGGCATTTACGTAGCAGGGAATTTGCTTTAGCTGGACCTAGTTAAAGCCACGGTCGTCGACTCTAAGCATGAATAAGCATCGAACCTTGTCGGCCGATAAGGGCAACCTCGCTAGTTGTCGCGGAATCGAAAAGAGTATATCGGAAGGAGCGATGCTGGTCAGTCTCTCTTTATCTAAGCAGTAAGAAACCCGTCACCATTGTTGGTGGTGACGGGTTATCGAGTACACAGCCTCCGCCGCACGCAGCGCACCGAGGTGCGTAATCTGACAGCCACATCTTAGCGCAAGTTCGGAAGAGGCTCAACTGAAGTTTAGAAAGGTCTCTGATGTAATGCGTCCAATCCTCGTGTTCATACGTTAGTTTCACCGATAAGTCGCATTCCATATGAGTTGTTTGCCTTGCCCGACCGGCGTTTGGGCAGGGGCAATACTAACTAATTACGGATCCAGTCGACTCATCCTAAGTACATGAACAAGGGTATCGGTGTATACAGGGCCTCTTTTGAAGCGTTCCGGTCACCCTAAGTATCCGCCTTGGTACTGGACAAAAGTCTCACGGTTATTGAATAGTCAATTGGTGCTATATGCGGTAGCTGTGTTTGCAGAAGCAACAAGAAACCTTACCGCAATCTTTCTTCGACATCCGCGCGCTATTTGGCTTCCGGTAGTTGGCCCAGCTAAGCTAACGACCTCATCTCCAAACCTGCACAGCTAATTTTCTTTGCGCGAATTCGCGTAAGACTCTTGTAGCCCATCACCCTTCGTGAACCGCGGTGGGTGCCGGGCTTTGGTATTCGCCCCCTCGATTGTCACGCCAACAGGCAGAACGAATGCTAATGAGACTCCCCATTTTTTCGCAACCGCCGGAGTGATTTGGGGCTTGTCGAAAATCGACGAATCCAATTCTCAACGCCCGGCGCTAACGTTTTCCCGCAGCTAGCTTTCAACCGCAATCACAGGTCATTCCTCTTCAGTTTGAGTCTCGAATTTAATTGGAGGTAAATCCGGCATGACGCCAACAACAGCACTGAGCAGCGATACCCTGGAATTGTTATCAACCAACCAAGGACGAAAGGAATTGGTTGACTATCTGAGGGATCTGGAGGTGACTTGCGGCACCCTCGGCCGCGAGCAGGTGCTTACGATCCTGGGACAATGGTTCCACCCGCTGCATTATTTTCCGGTCTTTCTTTCGCGGGTGATTTCAGTTGCACCCGAAGTCGTGGCGCAGACGTTTATTTCCCGCATCCTTTGGCAGGAACTGGGCGAAGGCGATCCTTTGCGGGCACACGAAAGAATTTATCTTGAAACCATTCTTGACGGCGACTTCAGCGCCGAGCAAGTGTCGGCGTCGCCCCCGTTTGAGGCCACCAAAGAACTGGTCGCCGGTTACCAAGCCGCTTCCCAGGATTACCTGTCCGGCTTGGGGTTTCTCTACGGCACTGAAGTCGTCGACTTACCAATGGTCTCGACTATCGGGGAATTAATGAGGCGTTGCACCGGCAAGCAAGTTCTTCCCTGGGTTGATATTCACGTCGAGCAGGAACCGGACCACGTCAACAGTTCCAATGAAACTCTGAGACCGTCCTTCAACGAACAGGAGCGACAGCAAATCGTCGACAGCGCCGAAAAGATGTGGTCGCTTTGGACAAATTTCTTTAAGTCCATAAGCAATGAAATTCTCAATTGAAATTTCCAGATAGGGTCGCAGCGTCAATGACACAGACAGAACCGGTAACTTACCAAGCAAGTTACTGGTCGCGTTCAGCGTAACTTCTGCGTGTGATGTGGTGAGATTTGAAGCGGTCCCGCCACGACGCCACGCATTCAGCAGACAGTAAATTCCAATGAGCGTCGCGAATACAGACGTATTGATCTTCAATAGTGAGTTGCTCAACGAGCGCGACTATTGGACCGAGAGACTTTTGGGCGTCAGCGCCACTTCAAGTCTGCCGATGGACTGTGGCGGACTCAAGGACGGTTCAGGGGCGAGATCTGTTTTCAAATTCAGTTTGGCCGATTCGGTATTTCGGGATCTGGTTAAGCTGACAGGTGAATCGCCTTTTTTGAAGTACACGGCACTGCTGGGCGCCGTCAAAATCTGTTTGCATAAATATAGCGGACGCAAAACAATTCTGGTTGGCAGTCCCGCTTTGAAAGAACTTGGCAGACCAAACTTACTGGCAATAGTGAGTGAGTTAGACGACGAGACTTCATTCCGGCAGTTCTTGTTAGGGTTGCGGGATAGACTGCTGGATGCATACGCCCACCAGAACTATCCATTCAACTATTTGATTCGCGACCTCAAATTGGAAAGCCCGGCAGGCACGTCCCCGCTATTTGATTTGGTAGTGATGCTGAAAGATATGCACGGGGATCTTCCTGACTTGAGCAGCGATCTCACCCTCACGCTTGAGAACAGGGCCGACAGGATATCCGGTTTCATTCAGTACAACCCGGGTCTGTACAGCCGAGAGACCATCGACGTATTCGCGAATCATTTGAGAAGTGTTGTCGGCGAGGCGCTGGGCAATAAGGATCAACGGCTGGGTGATTTCAAAATGCTGACTGCCGGCGAGCGGCAGCGAGTGACAACGGAATGGAATCAGACGGAAAACGTGTATTCGCCGCTGTGCCTGCACCAGATTTTCGAGAACCAAGTTGAGCGCTCTCCACATGCGGTTGCCCTGCATGCTGGTGAGACTCAACTCACCTATGCTGAGTTGAACAGTAAAGCTAACGAACTGGCCCATTTCTTAAGCCAGCAAGGCGTTGGGCCGGAAGTGCCTGTGGGTATTTGCATGGAACGCTCGGTCGAGATGGTGGTCGCCGTGCTCGCCGTGCTCAAGGCCGGAGGCGCCTATGTGCCGCTCGACGCAGGGTATCCATTGGCGCGGTTGCAACACGTAATCGAGGAGATCAATCCGCCGGTGATATTGACTCAGGCGGCGGTCGCCGAGCGGTTGCCGGCCCATTGGGGCCAGGTAGTTTGCCTGGATGAGGAGTCAGCGCGATTGGGCTCCTTTCCGAAGACAAACCCAGAGACCAACGTCCAGCCTGAAAATTCAGCCTATGTAATTTACACTTCAGGCTCTACCGGGAGGCCGAAAGGCGTGATCGTACCGCACGCCGGGCTCGGAAACGTTGCCGCGGCGCAATCCGGGATTCTGGGTATACAGCCGAACAGTCGAGTTCTCCAGTTTGCTTCTCTCAGCTTCGACGCTTCGATTTTCGAATTGCTCATGGCGTGGGGGAGCGGCGGCCAGGTTTGTCTGATGCCACAGAATACGCTCCCGCTCGGACGAGATCTGCGTCAATTGTTGATCGACTACAGGGTCACAACTGTTACCCTTCCGCCAACGGCGTTAGCGACTCTTCCAGTTGATGAGTTCCCTGACTTAAGCACGATTACCGTCGCCGGAGAAGCTTGCGCGACCGGTCTGGTCGAACGCTGGGGTCCGAGTCGGCGGTTCTTCAATCTCTATGGGCCGACCGAGGCGACTATCTGGTCAACTGCAGCCGAATGTTTCGCCGGTAACGGTAAACCTCGAATCGGGAAACCAATTGATAACGTTGCTACTTATATTTTGGATGAGCGGATGGAACCCGTGCCCATCGGGGTTGCCGGCGAACTTTATGTCGGCGGTGTCGGCTTGGCGCGCGGCTATTGGGGATTGCCTGAGTTAACGGCGGAAAAATTTGTGCCGCATCCGTTCTCTGCGGCTGCGGGCGCACGCCTTTATCGCACGGGCGACCTCGCTCGCTTCAGAGCTGATGGCCAAATCGATTTCCTCGGCCGGCTGGACGAGCAAGTAAAGCTGCGCGGATTCCGGATTGAGTTGGGTGAAATCGAAGCCGTCTTGAAACAGCACGCAGGGGTACAAGACGCGGTGGTTATTGTTCGAGAGGACAAACCTGACGACAAGCGAATTGTCGCCTACTTCGTATCGCAGCAGGAGCAGCCGCCGACAGCCGGCGAGTTGCTCAGTCTGCTACAACAAAAACTGCCGGATTTCATGATGCCGCAGGCGTTTGTAGCGATCGATCAGGTTCCTTTAACGCCCAATGGCAAAGTTGATCGCCGGCTGCTGATGGCGCCCGACACAGGTCGTCCCGATCTAGAAGAAGCTTTCGTGGAACCTAGCGGTGAGACCGAGCAAGCGCTGGCGCGAATCTGGTCGGCCGTATTGAGAGTTGAGAGGATCGGCGCGCACGACAATTTCTTCGCGTTGGGTGGCGACTCAATCCTGGCAATGCAAGTTGCGGCGCGATCTGACGAAGCGGGGTTGCGCCTACTGCCCAGGCACATATTCCAACACCAGACAATCGCCGAGCTGGCATTAATTGCCGGCACCGCCCTTCCAATTCAGGCTGAGCAGGGCTTGGTCACCGGGCCCGTGCCGTTGACGCCTGTGCAATCCTGGTTCTTTGAGCAGAACTTGCCGGATGCGCACCACTATAACCAATCGGTGATGCTCGCGGTGCAAGACAAGCTGGATCTCTCATCGTGGGAACGACTGGTCCAGCACCTCCTGCGGCATCATGACGCGCTGCGCATGCGTTACCGGCGCCATGAACCAGGCTGGCAGCAATTCAATGCCGAACCTGGTGAGGCGATACCGTTCGAGTACTTTGATCTCTCCGCGCTGCCTGAAGGGCAACACACAGAATTCATAGAACAAAAGGCTAACGCATTGCAGGCCAGTTTGAATCTCGTAGATGGACCGTTGTTGCGGGTCGCACTGTTTGATCCGGGCTTAGGCCAGGCCTCTCGCGTACTTGTGGTCATTCATCATCTCGTCGTGGACGGGGTTTCGTTCCGCATCATCCTCGAGCATTTGCAAACTGGTTACGAGCAGGCTCTTCAAGGCGAGCCGATTGATTTCGGCAAAAAGACGACATCATTTAAGTATTGGGCTGAGAGCTTAACAGATTACGCGCGCGCCGAAGCGCTGGAAACAGAGCAGCCATACTGGCTGCGGATGGCGTCCACCGAAGTATCAGCCTTGCCGGTGGATTGCCGGGACGGGGCAAATAGCATTGAGTCGGCACGGCGCATACAGGTGTCGCTGGGCGCAGAAGAGACAAGGGCGCTGTTGCAAGAGGTCCCTGCGGCATACCACACGCAGATTAACGATGTGCTTTTGACGGCGGTGGCTCAAGCTTTTCACGCATGGACCGGCGAGCCCAGTCTTTTGATTAGCCTTGAAGGACACGGACGAGAAGAGATCAGTGAAGACATTGACTTATCGCGGACTGTCGGCTGGTTTACGACTGAGTTCCCGGTGCTCTTAACTCTCGATGGAGCCCGGTCCGAGTTTCAGGCCTTACCCATCGTGAAGGAGCAATTGCGCTCAATCCCGCAGAGGGGAATCGGGTATGGTTTACTGCGATATCTTGGCGAGGGGGCCGGGGTCGGTGAACAACTGCGTCAACTGCCTCGACCCGAGGTCAGCTTCAACTATCTGGGCCAATTCGATCAGGTCCTGCATAAGTCTGGCCTGTTCGGGATAGCCCGTGAATCAAAGGGACGGACTCAAAGCGAACGCGGCCAGCTGCCGTATCTGATTCAAATCAACGGCAGCATCATCGCCGATAGCCTGCAACTTACCTGGACTTACAGCGAAAATATTTTCTCGCGGACAACCGTCGAAAGACTGGCTGATCGTTTCCTTATCTCTCTGAGAGCCTTGATTGCTCACTGTCAGTCTCCGGAAGCGGGAGGTTTTACGCCGTCAGACTTCCCGCTCGCGCACGTGACTCAATCGGAACTGGATCAGGTGGTCGGATCACACAAACAGATTGAAGATGTCTATCCGCTGTCTCCCTTTCAACAGGGATTGCTTTTTCACACACTTTTTACCCCCGAGGTGGATGTCTACTTTACGCAGTTGACCGGAACTATCGAACAGCAACTGGATGCAGGCTCTCTTAAGCGCGCCGTGCAACGGGTGATTGACCGACATCCAATTCTGCGAACCGCGTTTGTTTGGGAAGGCCCGAGTGAGCCTTTGCAGGTGGTCCACAAACAGGTCGAGTTGCCTTGGCAGGAATTGGATTGGCGTACGCTCCCGGTCTCGCAGCAAGAGGCCGAGTTAGAGGCTTTTCTGAAGGCTGATCGGCAACGGGATTTTGTCTTTTCGGAAGCGCCGATAATGCGCTGCACGCTGGTGCGTTTGGGCGAAGATAACTACCGGTTCATCTGGAGTTTCCATCACTTGCTGCTGGACGGGTGGGCTTTGTTCCAAGTCGCCAAAGAGGCCTTTGCTTTCTACGATGCTTTCGTCGAGGGGAGCGAGCTCTCGCTGGCCACCAGCCGTCCCTTCCGCGACTATATTGGATGGTTGCAGAAGCAGGATCGATCCGCGGCCGAGACTTTCTGGCGAGCGGCGCTCAAAGGTTTCGCCGCGCCAACTCCCCTGGCAGTGGAACGTCCGTCTGACGAGCGTGCAGCATTCGAAGAGAATTATCACGACCAGCGGCTGAGGCTGTCTTCTGAAACTACTGAGGCGCTTCAATCCATTGCCCGACAGCATCAGTTGACCTTGAACACAATTGTTCAGGGCCTCTATGGGTTATTGCTGAGTCGCTACAGCGGTGAGGGTGATGTTGTTTTTGGCGCTGTTGTCGCCGGTCGGCCCGCAACTCTCGTGGGAGTTGAATCGATGATCGGCATATTCATCAACACGGTGCCGGCGCGCGTTCGGATTGCGCCGGAACAGGGTGTTCTCGCCTGGCTCAAGCAGCTGCAAGAGCAACAAGTCGAAGCTCAGGAATATGACCACAGCCCGTTGGCACAGGTGCAAGGCTGGAGCGATGTGCCCAAGGGTCAGCCGCTGTTTGAGAGTGTTCTGGTTTTCGAAAATTACCCGGTTGACGCTTCGTTGAGCCAACCGCGCGCGAGTTTAAGCCTCAAAGACGTGAAGAGCTTTGACCGGGCAAATTATCCGCTCACCATAGGAGCGTCTCCGGGACGAGAACTGCTGTTCCGGTTCTCTTACGATCGGCGCCGTTTCGACGATGAAGCGATCACGCGGATGTTCGGTCATCTCGAAACGATGCTGGCAGCCGTCGCGGCCCACCCGGAAATGTGTCTGGCGGACGTGCCGCTGCTGACCTCCGCTGAGCGGCAGCAAGTCATGGTTGACTGGAATCAGACTACGGCTCAGTTTGCTGGCGAAGTCTGCCTCCACCAACTCTTTGAAGCGCAGGTTGAGCGTTGCCCGCAAGCAGTCGCGGTACACGCCGGTGACCAACAACTTTCTTATGCCGAACTGAATGAACGAGCCAATCGACTGGCGCACTTCCTGCGCGAGCAGGGCGTCGGGCCGGAAGTATTGGTTGGCGTCTGCCTAGAACGATCGCTGGAGATGGTCGTGGCGCTGTTGGCAGTGTTGAAGGCGGGTGGCGCTTATGTGCCCTTGGATCCGGCCTATCCTTTGGAACGTTTGCGTTACATGATGGAGGAGATTAACGCGTGGGTGGTACTGACCCAGACGAGCGTGGCCGAACGGCTGCCGGCGCATTGGGGACAGGTAATTTGCCTGGATGATGAGTTCGAGACATTCGAGTCGTTTCCGGCAGCCAACCCGGGTATAGATGTGGGTGGTGACAACCTCGCGAATCTTATCTTTACTTCCGGCTCGCTGGGCGCGCCCAAGGCCACCATGGTTACTCATCGAGGTCTTCACAATACGATCCTCAGTCGCGTCGAAGCTCTCTCGTTGACTGCCGCAGACCGCGTTTTGCAAACCACCTCTTTTTCCTTTGACGCGTCCGTTTGGGAGTTCTTCGCGCCTCTAGCCATCGGGGCCCGGTTGGTCATGCTCCAACCGGGACAACATCAGCGTCCGGCTGAGATCGTTGGCATGCTTGCAGAGCACCGGGTGACTACAGTTCAATTGCCCCCTTCCTGGCTGCAGATGGTTCTACAAGAGCGGGGCCTGAACCACTGCGAGCACTTGAGACACGTCGTCTGTGGCGGCGAGATAATCACCGGTGATCTAAAGGAACAGTTCTTTGATACTGTCCAGGCAAACTTACACAATTTCTATGGGCCTACCGAAACTTCGATTGATGCAACATCATGGACTTGCCAGCCTGGTGGTGCCAAACGAGCGGCGCCGATTGGCAGGCCGATCGCTAACGTCCAGGTTTACATTCTGGACGCGCAACTGAGACCCGTTCCCGTGGGAGTAAAGGGCGAGTTGCATATTGGCGGCGTGGGTTTGGCGCGCGGCTATTTGAATCAACCTCATACCACGGCCGAAAAGTTCATTCCGAATCCTTTCGGAGAAACGCCAGGATCAAGGCTCTATAAGACGGGAGATGTAGCTCGCTATCTTGCAGACGGCAATATCGAATTCTGCGGGCGCAACGACGATCAATTGAAGATTCGCGGCTTTCGTATCGAACCCGGAGAGATTGAAGCCGTGTTGGTGCAGCACGAAAAGGTGCTGGAAGCCGTAGTCATCGCGCAGGAAGATAACCTCGGGAACAAACGGCTGGTGGCTTACGTTGGCATGCGGCACAAGCCACAGCCCACGTTCGAAGAACTGCGCGCTTTCGTGGCCGGGAGGCTCCCGGCCCATATGGTGCCTGCTTTCTTCGTGATGCTGGAAGCGCTGCCGCGGAATCTTAACGGCAAGGTGGACCGGCCAGCGCTTCCCGCGCCTGACCAATCGCGACCGGAACTGGACGCTCCTTACGTGGCGCCGCGCAATTCCATTGAGGAAACACTGGCGGCGATCTGGGTGCAGGTTCTGGGCGTTGAGCGCGTGGGTATCGACGATAATTTTTTCGCTTTGGGTGGTGATTCGATTCGCAGTGTTCAGGTATTGTCTAAAGCTCAACAGCAAGGCCTGAGCTTTTCGCTGCAGGACATATTTCAGGAGCAGACGATCCGAAGATTGTCGCAGGAAATCGCGACGGTCGAAGTCGGCACCGAGCCAAAGCCCGAGACCCAGCCGTTTAGCCTCATCTCACTTGCAGACCGCCAGAAGTTACCAGCTGATATTGAAGATGCCTATCCCCTGACTATATTGCAGGCGGGCATGATCTTTCATACCGACTATCGTCCGGAATCCGCCGTCTACCATAGCATCAGTTCGCGCCGGATCCGCGCCAAACTGGATATCGAAGCATTACGCCGGGCCATTGATCGGATCGTCGAGCAGCATCAGGTGCTGCGCACCTCATTTCATCTCCAGGGATTCAGCGAACCCCTGCAGTTGGTGCACCGTAGCGTTCGCGTGCCGGTGAGCGAAGATGATCTGCGCCGGCTCGAACCTGGCGAGCAGGAACGACTCGTCTCTGAGTGGTTAGAGATTGAAAAGATCCGGCCTTTCGATTGGAGCAACGCGCCGCTGTTGCGCGTACACGTTCACCGTTATACGGACGCTACTTTCCAGTTTACATTTACTTCGCACCACTCGATTCTCGACGGTTGGAGCGACAGCATAGTTTTCGCCGAGCTGTTCAAGCGTTACGTGGCCTTGCTGAAGGGCGAGCCCGAGCCGGAAACGCTGCCTCCGTCTATCCCTTACCGGGAGTTCGTGTGGCTGGAGCGTCAGGCACTAGCATCGGAAGAGAGTCGAGGCTTCTGGAAGGACAAGTTACGAGGCCACGTCGCCGGCCGGCTGCCGCGTCGGTCCGATAACAATGACGGCGCTTCCAAAGCGTTGCGGCAATTCGTAATTCCTGTCTCCAGCGCCTTATCAGACGGCCTCAAACAAATCACACAGATTACGGGCATTCCCATCAAGGATGTGCTCCTCACGGCTCACCTGAAGATTATGAGCTTTCTGAGCGGCCGGCGCGATGTTACGACGGGGCTGGTCTCAAATGGACGGCCGGAGGCAACTGACGGAGAGCGTATCGTTGGGCTGTTCCTTAACACTCTTCCATTTCGCGTGAGATTACCCGAAGGGTCGTGGATCGATCTAATCAGCAAAGTCTTTGCGACTGAGAAAGAGATACTGCCTCACAGGCGTTATCCGCTGGCGCGGATTCAAAGAGATCAAGGGGGACAGTCGCTTTTTGAGACCGCTTTTAACTTCACCCAGTTTCACCTTTATCAAGAGCTTAGGGACACCACGGACGTGGAGGTGCTGGACAGCATTAGCGTTGCCGAAACGAACTTTACGTTAATGGCCAACTTTGCGGTAGCCGTAACGACGAATCGGATTCTGGCGCTCATTGATTGCAATGGCGGCGACGTTAGTGAAGAGCAGGTCAGGGCAATCGGCGGTTACTACGCCAAGACACTCGAGGCGATGGCGGCTGATCCATACGCCAGCCACGAGGGTATCTCTTTGCTGAATGACCTCGAACGCCACCAATTACTCTCTGGTTGGAACTCAACCCAAGAGCGCTATGAGGGTGATCGCACCGTGGCCGAGTTGTTCGAAGCTCAGGTGGAGCGAACCCCCGATGCCGCAGCGGTGATGTTTGAACACGAGGTATTGAGTTATCGCGAACTGAACCGTCGAGCTAATCAAGTTGCGCACTATTTACGGAGCCTCGGCGTAGCACCGGAAATACCCGTGGCCATCTGTCTTGAGCGCGGCCTGGAGATGGTTATCTCAGTACTCGCCGTCGTTAAGGCGGGCGGCGCGTATGTGCCGATCGATCCGGCTGATCCGCGCGAACGTGTCGAGTATTTGTTGCGGGATGCAGACGCCAGGGTGTTAATGACGAAGCAATATCCAGAAGAGGGATTTAGTAATAAGGGCGTGACCGTGGTAAGTCTCGAACGCGACCGGGAGAAAATCGAAAAGCACAGCTTTAGCAATTGTGAGCCGTTGGTGAGCGGAGACAATCTTGTCTACGTGATTTACACATCCGGCTCAACCGGTCTCCCGAAAGGGGCGATGAACACGCACGCGGGCTTGCGTAATCGCTTGTTGTGGATGCAGCAACAGTACGGGTTGGACGAAACGGACCGCGTGTTGCAGAAGACTCCGTACACTTTTGATGTGTCGGGTTGGGAATTTTTCTGGCCGCTGTTGGCCGGGAGCTGCTTGATCGTGGCCCGCCCTGAAGGCCATCGAGACTGTGACTATCTCAACGAAACCATCCGCAGATTCGGAGTTACCACGATTCACTTTGTGCCGCCGATGCTGCGCACATGGCTGGCCTATGAAGGGGCCGGGCGGTGCACCAGTCTGAAGCGGGTATTTTCCAGCGGCGAGGCGCTGGACCGAGAGGCGGTCAACAGGTTCCATTCCTGCCTCGCCGCGGATCTTCATAATCTGTATGGCCCAACCGAAGCTTCGATAGATGTCACCTACTGGTTTTGCCGGCCTGATTGGGACCAGAACTTCGTACCAATTGGGCGGCCGATCGCAAACACCGAAATCTATATCCTCGACGAGTTCTTGCAGCCTTTACCGGTCGGTGTGGCCGGCGAACTCTATATTGGCGGCGCGGGTCTGGCGCGTGGTTACCTCGGCCGGCCTGATATCACCGCGGAGAGATTCATTCCCGATCCGTTCGCTGATCGGCCTGGAGCCAGAATCTACAAAACGGGCGACCTTGCGCGTTATTTGCCCAGTGGAGATCTGGTGTTCATGGAACGGCTTGACGAACAAGTGAAAGTGCGGGGCTTCCGCATCGAATTGGGCGAGATTGAAGCAACTCTGGGTCAACACTCGCTGGTTCGCGATGTCGTGGTCCAGGCGCCCGTTGATGACTCGGGTGAAAGACGTTTAGTGGCTTATGTGGTTACCGACTTGGAAGCCGGAGCCGCAGTCGCTGAACTGCGCAGTTATTTGAAGGAGAAGTTGCCGGCCTACATGGTCCCGCAGGGATTCATATTGATGCCTCAACTGCCTTTGACGCCGAACGGCAAGATTGACCGTCGCGGCTTGCCGTCGTGGAAAACGCAAAGCGAGGATCGAGATGAATCCTCGCCGACCTCGCGCATGCCGGTTGAAGATTTGCTTGCCGGAATTTGGTCGGAAGTGCTGCGTATGGAGCAGGTCCAGGTCGAAGACAATTTCTTTGAACTGGGCGGTGACTCTTTACTCGCAACGCAAGTCATCTCACGAGTGCGAGAAAACTTCAGGGCAGAAGTTCCACTCCGCAGCCTTTTTGAGAATCCGACACTGGCAGGCTTTGGCGCAGCAGTTCAAGCAGCTTTGCGCAACGAGCAAGGCTTAGCCGCGCCGCCAATCCGGCCGAGTTCGCGCGACGTTGAATTGCCTTTGTCGTTTGCCCAGCAACGGCTCTGGATTGTCGACCAGCTGGTGCGGGGCGCTCCGGTCTACAATCTGCCGGCGGCAGTGCGGCTCAGGGGCGAGCTAAATATCGGAGCGCTGGAACAGAGTCTCAACGAACTCATCCGCCGTCACGAGTCATTGCGCACCACTTTTGCCGTGAAAGATGGTAGGCCCATCCAGATCATTGCTCCCTCTTTGAACTTGCCATTGGAGCTGCTTGACCTGAGTGATCTACCGGAGGTCACGCGAGAAACAGAGGCCCGTCAAGTGGCCGGCGAATGGCTGCAAACGCCTTTCGATCTGCGTCGTGGTCCATTAGTGCGAGCACAGCTGCTCCGCCTTGCTCCCGAGGAGCACGTCGCGCTATTCGTCATTCATCACATTATCAGCGATGGATGGTCGATGGGCGTGCTAATCAATGAGATCGCCACCTTGTATGACGCTTTTACCCAGGCACGGCCGTCGCCGCTGCCAGAGCTGCCAATTCAGTACGCAGACTTCGCTGCCTGGCAGCGGGAGTGGCTGCAGGGAGAAGTTTTGGACTTGCAGCTTGACTACTGGCGCAAACAACTGGGCAACAAGCCGCCGGAGTTGTTGCTGCCATTGGACCGCCAGCGTCCGCCGGTGCAAACGCATAACGGGACGCACCAGCCTTTTTCGGTGTCTGCTAAGGTCCAACAGGGGCTCAGCATGCTAAGCCGCCGTGAAGGAGTAACGATGTTCATGACGTTGCTGGCGGCGTTTCAGACCCTACTCTACCGCTACAGCTCGCAAGAGGACGTCGTCATTGGAACCGATTTGGCGAATCGCAATCGCGCCGAGACCGAGCGTGTGATTGGCTTTTTCGTGAACATGCTCGTTCTTCGCACCAGTCTGTCGGGAAATCCGAGTTTCCGGGAATTGCTCGGTCGCGTCCGGGACGTGGCGCTCGGGGCCTATGCGCACCAGGACCTGCCCTTTGAGCGACTAGTGGACGAGCTGGAGCAGGATCGCGATCCGAGCCGCAACCCGCTTTTCCAAGCAGTGTTCGTGTTGCAAAACACCCCGGCTCAGGACCTGAAGCTGGGTGGAATCAGCTTGAGTCCGTTTCCGATTCAAGCGCATACGGTGCAGTTCGATCTGATTCTGTCCCTTAGTGAAGGCAAAGAACGCATGGCCGGTGTATTCGCCTACAATACGGATCTTTTTGACGGCGCGACCATAACCGAGATGGTGAATCGCTTCCAAAATCTGCTGCAGCTGATTGTCGAAGATCCCGATCAGCATCTCGACGACTTTCGATTGATCAGCAATGCCGCAGCCAGCGGCTTCAGCCCGACGGATTTTCCCAGAGCCAATCTTAGCCAGAAAGATTTCGAGAACCTGTTGGGGCAACTTAGCACCACTTCCTAGTCAGTTGCCTAGACTGGCCCAGAGGCCTTCGGAACTCTCGCCCTGCGACCTTCCCGTCTTCGCCGCCAACAATCGGCGGTTTCGGGAAATGGTCGGCGCACCCTTCTCTGCTGAGGCCATGGCGACAAACGCGATGAGTTTGACAAATGTAGAGGATATCTATCCGCTGTCACCTCTTCAGGAGGCCCTGCTTCCTCCTCAGGCGGCCGAGGTAAGTATCGTCGGGCAATGTGCACAGCTGAGCGCTGTGCTGACAGGGCGGCTCGATCCTGGTGCATTCGAGTGGGCCTGGCAGCAGGTTTTCAATCGCCACGCCATCCTGCGCACTTCCTTCGTCTGGGAGCGAATCGATAAACCGCTTCAGCTCGTGATGCGGCAATTGACAATCTCGCTGGCCAGCCACGACTGGAGGGCGCTGGCCGTGGAGCAACAGCAGGAACAAATAAGCGAGCTTCTGCTGGCCGAGCAGGGCGGGGGGATTAACCCGGCCAAGGCTCCGCTGATGCGGATCGTTCTGTGCCGAATGAGTGACCAGGTCAATCACTTAATCTGCACTTATCACCGCTTGATACTCGACGATCGCAGTCTGTTTTTGATTCTGGAAGAAGTGCTGACTTTTTACGAGAGCTTTGGCAACGGTCGCAATCCACAGCTGGCGCCCAGTTGTCCCTATTGGACGTACGTCACCTGGGCCACGCAGAAACATGTCGTCGATCCGGGAAGCTCCCGCCCGCAGCCGTTGACGAGTTCCAACCAGCGAACTTCGCTGGCCGAGAGATATCTGCAGCACAGTCTCGGAGATCAAGCTGACGCCTATGGCGAGGAGTTCCTGGAGTTATCAACCGCGACAGTGAATGCTGCGCGCGATCTCGCGGCTAGTTGGCTAATCCGATTTGAAACCCTGATCCAGGGCGCGTGGGTTTTGCTTTTGAATCGCGAAAGCGACGAGGACAAGATCTGTTTCGGTCTCATGGTTGCCGATTGTCCGGCGGAACTGAATGATAACGGAACCATAGTGGGCCCGCTGACGAAGATCTTGCCGGTGCGCGTCCAGGTTCCTCACAACGTTGCCGCCGGCGGCTGGCTGAAAGAGCTTGACCTGTATCTGGCCGAACTCCGGCAGTTTGTTCACTTTGAAGGTGCTCGGCAATGGAGCAGTGCCGCATTTGCGGAGCAACCATTTGAGAGTGTTTTTTTTGACGGCGAGGAACTGCCGCATGAAAGGGTACGACTATCGGGCGCGGGCCTGAGGATTGAAAACATTCGCGCGAAGAGCCCGGACGAGACTGGACTGGTTGTCAAGCTTCGGCGTGGGCCGGCTTGCGCCTTGCAGGTTAGTTATGACCGCCGCCGCTTTGCGCCGGAAACAATCCAACGAATGCTGGCACATTTTCAAACGTTGCTCGACGGCATCATCGCCGAGCCGGATTGCCTCATTCTCAATTTGCCGTTCCTTACTACCGCGGAAGAAGCCCAGGTGTTGGGCCGGTGGAACCAAACCGCGACCGACTATCCGCGCGAAAGCTGCATTCACGAACTGTTTGAGCAGCAGGCGCAGGATTGTCCTGGGGCGATCGCCGCAGTTTACGAAGACGAACAAATCACCTATGGCGAACTAAATCGTCGCGCGAATCAGTTGGCGCATCATCTCCAACTTCTCGGAGTTCAACCTGAGAACAGGATCGCCCTGTGCGTCGAGCGGTCGCTGGCTATGTTGGTTGGCATTCTGGGGATTCTGAAGGCTGGCGCCGCTTATGCGCCGCTCGATCCGGCCCATCCCCTAAAGCGTCTCGCTTTCATGTTGGAGGATCTCCATGCTCCGGTCGTGCTGACAGAAGAACGGCTGCTGGACCGGCTGCCGGTCCATTGGGCCCAGGTGGTTTGTTTAGACTCGGACTGGGCCACCATCGCTTTGCAGAGCCAGGAGAATCCCTCCAGTGGCGCGACCGCAGAGAATCTTGCGTACGTGATGTATACCTCCGGCTCGACGGGCACGCCTAAGGGGGTCAGCGTTTCTCATCGCGCCGTGGTGCGGCTGGTTAAAGAAACCAATTACGCTGAATTGAGTTGCCAGGAGGTCTGGCTGCAGTTTGCTCCGCTCTCGTTCGATGCTTCGACGCTGGAGATCTGGGGTAGCTTGCTGAACGGTGGGCGGCTGGCGGTTATGCCGGCGTTGCTCTCTTCACTTGACAGTCTCGGGCAAGCGCTCAAGAAACATGAAGTCACCACGCTTTGGCTAACCGCCGGACTGTTTCACGTGATGGTAGATGAAAGGCTTTCGGACCTGAGGTCAATCAGACAATTATTAGCCGGCGGCGATTCATTGTCGGTGCCGCATGTGCGCAAGGCTTTCGAGGCTTTGCCCCAGTGCCGGTTAATCAACGGCTATGGACCAACCGAGGGAACCACCTTTACCTGTTGCTATCCCGTAGTCGATATCGAACAGGTTCGCGCCACCGTCCCGATTGGCAGGCCCGTCTCCAACACCCGGGTTTTTGTTCTGGATCACCATCTGCGAGCGGTGCCTCCAGGCGCGACCGGCGAATTGTACATTGCCGGCGACGGGTTGGCGCGTGACTATCACAACCGGCCAATGCTCACTGCTGAAAGGTTTGTTCCCAACCCCTACAGCGAAGCGCCCGGTGCCCGGCTCTATCGAACGGGGGACCTCGTTCGGTACCTGCCGGATGGAAACATCGACTTCATCGGCCGCCGCGATTTGCAGGTAAAGGTGCGCGGCTTTCGGATCGAACTCGGTGAGATCGAATCGGCTCTAAGCGCGCATCCGTCGGTGCAGGAGGTGGCCGTCATCGCGCGTGCGGATATGCCGGGCGAAAAGCAGTTGGTCGCTTATCTCATAACTTCCAAACAGACTTCGGTGTCAGAGCACGAACTTCGAGATTTCCTGAGACAGAAGCTGCCTGACCACATGATCCCTGCCGCCTTTGTCATGCTCGAAGCACTGCCACTGACTTTGAACGGCAAAGTCGACAGGCAAGCGTTGCCGGCTCCTGGTGGGAACCGAACGGGCCTGGCCGAAGACTTTGTGGTGCCGCGCACACCCGCCGAGGAGGTGTTGGCGGCAATCTGGTCTCAGGCATTAGGAGTGGACCAGGTGGGCATCGACGATAATTTCTTTTCACTCGGAGGAGATTCAATCCGCAGCGTGCAGGTGCTGGCCAGGGCCCAGGAACGAGGACTGACTTTCTCGCTTCAGGATCTTTTTCAGTATCAGACAATTCGCGAACTGACCCAAATTATCAATACAGCGGAGCAAGGGTCCGAATTGCCTGAAGCGACGCAGCCGTTCAGCTTGATCTCTGAGGTGGACCTTTTGAATTTGCCGGATGACATTGAGGATGCCTATCCGCTAGCGATGCTCCAGGCGGGAATGATCTTTCACAGCGAACTAAATCCTGAAACTGCCGTCTACCACGATATCTTCAGTCATCAACTGCGTGCTCCCTACAATCCCGACGCGCTGCGTACTGTCTTTGCGACTCTGATACAACGCCACGCCGTTCTGCGCACGGGCTTTGCTATTCAGGGCTTCAGCGAGCCACTGCAACTGGTCCATCGGACCGTGCCGCTCCCTTTGCAAGTGAGCGATCTGAGCGACCTTGCTCCAGCCGAGCAGGATCGCTTTCTGCGTAACCTCGTTGAGAGTGAGAAGAAACGGATTTTTGAGTGGGGGTGCGCTCCGCTTATCAATCTGCAAATCCATCGCCGCAGCCGCGATACGTTCCAGTTCACTCTGAGTTTCCATCATGCAATTCTGGATGGGTGGAGTCTGGCGTCGCTGTTGACGGAATTGTTTCAGCTCTATTCAGCGTTGCTCGATCACGATGCTCAGGCGCCTGAGCCCGCGCCGTTGGCGGGCAGTTACCGCGACTATGTGGGAATGGAAATCAAGGCCCTGGCTTCCGCGGAATGTCGTCGTTACTGGAGTGACAAACTGCAGGGCAGCAGTATTACGCGCTTGCCTCAGCGATCTTCATCGCAGTCTAAGTCGGGCGATTCCGCGCAGGTTCACCGAGTCGCAGTGCCAATCTCAACCGAGGTTTCAGACGGCCTGAAAAAGCTGGGCCGCTCTGCTTCGGTTCCTATCAAGAGCGTGTTACTGGCAGCGCACCTCAAGGTGATGAGTTTCATCAGCGGCCAATCGGACATAATAACCGGACTGACCGCCAATGGGCGGCCGGAGCAAGGGGACGGCGAACGTCTGCTTGGGTTGTTCCTCAATACAATTCCCCTCCGCCAACATCTGCGATCCGGTCCCTGGATCGAGCTGGTGCAACAGACGTTTCAGAATGAGTGGCAGGCGTTGCCCTTTCGTTGGTTTCCACTGGCGCAGATTCAGCGCGAACACGGTGGTCAGTCACTGTTTGAAACAGCGTTCAATTTCACTCATTTTCATGTCGCCCAGGCGATGCAGGGTCGTGGCAATATTGAAGTCCTGGACAGCATCAGCTTTGAACGCACTAACTGGCCCCTGCTCGCCAATTTCAGTTTGGACTTAAGCTCATCCGATATTCGCGCCGTTCTTGTCACTGACGCAGCCCGCTTTACAAACCAGGAGACGGAGATCATTGCCGGCTACTATTTCAAGGCGCTGATGTCGATGGCGACAGAGCCAGAGGGCAATCATCAATCAACGTCGTTGCTCTCAGACTCAGAGCTTCAGCAGTTTCTCCAGGAGTGGAATTCTCCGATTGTCGATTATTCGCGTCACGAGTCTTTGCCGCAGTTATTTGAGAAGCAGGCGGCTCGGATTCCGGATCACACGGCCGTGACCTGTGAAGGGCGGACGCTAACTTACGCGGAGCTGAACACTCGAGCGAACCAGTTGGCGCACTACCTGCGGCGACATGGCGTGGGAGCGGAAGTATTGGTGGGGCTATGCGTGGAGCGGTCGGTAGAGATGATCGTGGGGCTGTTGGGGATATTGAAGGCGGGCGGAGCGTATCTGCCACTGGATCCCAGCTATCCGCGGGACCGTCTGGCCTTCATGATCGAAGATGCGCGGCTGCGGGTGATCGTGGCGCAGGATAGGGTGCGAGAGAGCTTAGGGGAGCAGAGCGCCGACGTGGTGAGCCTGGATAGCGATTGGGAACGGATCGCGCGGGAAGAGAGAAACAATCCGACGGCGCAAACAGAGCCGGAAAACAGCGCTTATGTGATTTACACTTCGGGATCCACGGGTAGGCCGAAAGGCGTGACGATAACGCACCGGAATGTGCTGCGGCTGTTTGAGAGCACGGAAGGGTATTTCAACTTTGGAGCGGACGACGTGTGGACGCTGTTCCATTCGTATGCTTTTGATTTCTCGGTATGGGAGATATGGGGAGCGTTACTGTACGGAGGCAAATTGATAGTAGCTCCCTATTGGGTGAGCCGGAGTCCGGAAGCGTTCTATCGGTTGCTGGTCGAAGAGGGAGTGACGGTACTGAATCAAACCCCATCGGCCTTTCGGCAGTTGGAAGCAATCGATGCAAGTGAAGGAGCAGAGTTGCGGCTGCGGCTGATAATTTTCGGCGGGGAAGCGCTGGAGCTGGAGCTGCTGAGACCATGGTACGAACGACATGGCGACCAGAAGCCGCAGTTGGTGAACATGTACGGGATCACAGAGACGACGGTGCATGTAACTTATCGAGCATTGCGGATGGCGGACCTGGGCGGCAGGAGTGTGATTGGGCGCGCGCTGCCCGATCTGAAAGTCTGCGTGCTGGATGAATATCTGGGGCTGGTCCCAGCGGGGGTGGCAGGCGAACTATACGTGGGCGGTGCGGGAGTGGGGCGTGGGTATCTGCACCGGGCGCAACTGACGGCTGAGCGATTCATCGCGGACCCGTTTTCGGCACAGGCAGGAGCGCGACTGTACAAGACCGGAGACGTGGCGCGCCATCTGCCCAACGGCGAGCTGGAATATCTCGGCCGCGTCGATGAACAGGTTAAGATTCGCGGCTTTCGCGTCGAGCTTGGCGAAATTAGCGCGACTCTGGCTGATCACCCGGCCGTGCGCGAAAACGTAGTAACAGTTTGCGGCGAGGGGAGCGAAGATAGTCGCTTAGTTGCTTACGTTGTGTTGGCACCTGGCTCGGCGATCAGTGCCGTTGAGTTGCGAGAAACATTAAGCGCGAGGCTCCCTGACTACATGGTGCCGACGAGTTTTGTGTTTCTCGATGCGTTGCCGCTGACACCGAGCGGTAAGGTTGATCGACGGTCGCTGCCGCCAGCCGATACGATGGCCGCGCCCGTTTCCGACGCACCGCCAGTTCCTCCGCGCACGGAGATCGAGCAGTTGCTGCACTCCGTTTGGTCAGCCGTATTGAAGGTTGACGGATTTGGCATTCACGACAACTTCTTCGCACTGGGCGGCCATTCGTTGTTGGCGACGCGGATCGTAGCGCGTTTGCGAACAGCATTACAGATGCCTGTCCCGCTGCGCGAATTGTTCGTCCATCCGACTGTGGCCGAATTGGCACGCTGGGTTGAGACGGCCATGCGAGAAGAAAACGTGACCATGCCGGCGATGCAGCGCGTTACGCGCTCACGGCCTTTGCCGCTCTCTTTTGCCCAGCAACGACTGTGGTTCATAGATCAGTTGGCTCCGGGAACCGCGCTTTACAACATGCCGATGGCGATGCGACTGCATGGCAACGTGGACGTGACGGTGTTGGAGCGTGTCTTGAGCGAGATCATCAGGCGTCACGAAGTGTTACGCACCAGTTTTGAGATGGCCGGCTATCAGCCCGTGCAAGTGATTGCACCGGCGCAGCCGATGCGCTTACCCGTCGAAGACTTGCGAGAGTTGGAGTTGAGCAGGCGAGAGGAAATTGCAGCCCAACTGGTGCGAGAAGATTCGCACCAGCCGTTCGACCTCAGTTGCGGACCTATGTTGCGCGCGCGATTATTGCGCCTGGACGAAGAGGAATATGTGGTCCTGCTCACGATGCACCACATCGTCACAGATGGCTGGAGCCGTGCGGTTTTGCTCCGCGAAGTGGCAACGCTCTACCGGGCGTTTGTTGTCGGCGAACCTTCACCCCTGCCGGAACTGGAGATTCAGTACGCCGACTATGCCGTGTGGCAGCGAAGGTGGCTTCAGGGTGAGGAATTGGAACGGCAGATTTCGTACTGGCGAGAACAGTTGAAAGGTGCTCCGTCGGTGCTGAGATTACCGCTGGACCACCCTCGACCGGCGGTGCAAACACACCAGGGAGCGCACTATAGATTCAGGTTGGACCCCGAGGTCAGCCGGCGGCTGAAACAGGTGAGCCGCGAGGCCGGCGTCACGATGTTTATGTTGTTGCTAACGGCCTGGGAGGTTTTACTGCATCGTTTGAGCGGAGCGGAGGACATTTGCATCGGGACCGCGGTGGCGGGTCGGAACCACGCAGAGGTAGATCTACTGATCGGATTTTTTGTAAACACGTTGGTCCTGCGGGTTGACCTCGGCGGTGATCCTACTTTTGGCGAATTGCTCGAGCGGGTTAGAGAAAAATGCGTGGCCGCCTACGGTCATCAAGATGTGCCTTTTGAAAAATTGGTGGAAGAGTTGGCGCCCGAGCGAAGCATGTCGCACTCGCCGTTGTTCCAGGTGATGTTGGTGATGCAACAAGAGAGTGACGCCGCCGAGCAGTTGGAAGGCCTGGCGGTGAGCGGAGCGGGTGGAGAAGTGGCGAGCGCAAAATATGATTTGACGCTGCACCTGCACGAGTCGGGCGGTGTCTTGAACGGCGAACTCGAGTACAACACCGACATCTTTGTCGCGGAGAGCGCGCGGCGGATGGTAGAGCAGTGGGAGCGGGTGTTGGCAGCCGGAGTGGAGGACCCGAAACGACGTCTTTCAGAGTTGCCGCTGCTGAGCGACGATGAGCGAACGCGAATAGTGGCGGAGTGGAACGAGACCGCCGTGGAATATGAGGCCGGCAAGGCATTGCCTGAGTTGTTTGAGGACCAGGTGCAACACTCGCCGGAAGCAATTGCTTTGGTCTACAAGGACGAGGAGATCAGTTACCTCGAACTAAATCGTCGCGCAAACCAACTGGCACGTCATTTAAGAAAGCTGGGCGTCGGGCCAGAGCGGTTGGTGGGAGTGTGCGTGGAGCGCTCGGTCGAGATGGCGGTGGCCCTGATCGGGATCCTCAAAGCAGGGGGCGCCTATGTGCCGCTGGATCCAGAATATCCCAGGGACCGCCTGTCCTTTATGCTCGCTGACGCGCAGCCCGCAGTGTTGCTGACTCAGGAACGGCTCGTTAGTACATTGCCGCAGCCGTCATCGCAAACACTTTGCATTGACAGGGACTGGCCGCTCATCGCCCTTGAGAGTGACGCCGACCTGGAAACGACAGTGTGCGACGATAACCTGGCGTATGTAATCTACACCTCAGGCTCGACCGGGCAACCGAAAGGCGTCCAAATCTCACAGCGCGCACTGACAAATCTTCTTTGCTCGATACGGCAGGAACCGGGTTTCGAAGGGAACGACGTCCTGCTCGCCGTCACCACTCTGTCATTCGATATTGCCGGACTGGAATTGTACCTGCCTTTGATTTGCGGAGGCCGCGTCGTGATCGTTAGCCGCGATGTTGCTGCGAATCCGAAGGCGCTCAAGGCTGCGATTGCGCAAGCGGATGCCACGTTCATGCAAGCTACGCCCGCGACCTGGAAAATGTTAATCGACGCCGGCTGGCAGGGCACCGAGCGACTGAAGATTCTTTGCGGCGGCGAAGCGCTGTCGGCCAGGCTGGCTGAAGAACTACTCCAGCGATGCGGCGCGCTCTGGAACATGTATGGACCAACTGAGACAACCGTCTACTCCACTCTGTGCAAGATTACCTCCGACGCCGAGCGCATACTGATTGGGCGGCCCATTGCCAATACGAAGATCTATCTACTCGATAGCAAACTCAATCCAGTACCCATCGGTGCGTCGGGGAACTTATGCATCGGCGGCGGAGGTCTGGCGCGAGGCTATTTGAATCGTCCGGAGTTGACAGCCGAACGTTTCATTCCCAATCCGTTCGTCAATAATTCGCAAGAACGCATCTACCAGACCGGCGACTTGGGACGCTATCTTCCTGATGGCCGGATCGAATGTCTTGGCCGAGTCGACAACCAAGTCAAGATTCGCGGTTTTCGCGTTGAGCTCGGTGAAATTGAATCAGTACTGCGCGAGCATGAGTCGGTTCGAGAAGCGGTGGCGATCGTGCAACAGGCAGGAGAGGAGACGCGTCTGGCGGCTTTCGTAGTAAGCGCCGGTGCCAAGCTCACGGCCGTTGAATTGCGCCTTTACGTGAAAGGAAAGCTCCCGGAATACATGGTGCCTTCAGTCCTGGTGTTGCTCGATCAGTTGCCACTGACCCTAAATGGCAAAGTGGATCGTCGCGCGCTTGTAGCGCAGGCACAACCGGGCCTCCGACCCGAGGAAGTGTTTGTGGCGCCGCGTGATGTTTTGGAATTTCGGCTGGCACAGATTTGGGAGGAGGTGCTCGATGTACGACCCATCGGAATGAAGGATAATTTTTTTGAGCTGGGTGGCCACTCACTCCTCGCAGTTCGACTAATCGCTCGAATCTCGGAAGAGACAGGACGGGCTCTGCCTCTGGCGTCATTGATTCAGGGAGCAACGATCGAATCTCTCGCCAACCTCATTCGGCAACAGGGTGAACCGTCAGCGCCCTCACCGCTGGTAGCCATCCGGCGCGAAGGAGTTGGGCCCGCCTTTTTCTGCGTACACCCAGCCGGAGGAAACGTACTTTGTTATGCCGCTCTGGCACAACATCTGGGACCAGGGCGACCGTTCTACGGACTCCAGGCCCGCGGCCTGGAGGACGGCGAAGAACCTTTTACGAGTGTTGAAGCCGCCGCCGCCCACTACGTGGAGGCGATACGGGCCATTCAGCCGGAAGGGCCTTACCTGGTCGGCGGCTGGTCGACCGGAGGTCTAATCGCATTCGAGATGGTTCGCCTGCTCCAGGAGCAGCGCCAACAAATCGCCTTGCTGGCCCTGTTTGATTCCCGCCTCGTATATGAAAAACAAGTCGAGGAAGATGACGCAACGCTGCTGATCAATGCCGGGCTGCACCTGGGTCTGCCGTGGGAACATGTGTCGTCTCTGCGCGAAGGCATTCGGCCCCTGAAGGGTGACGAGCAACTGAACTACGCATTAGACCATATCCGCCGCCTCAACCTCGTGCCGCCGGGTGTCGAGGCCGATCAAATTCACGCCCTGATCCGGGTCCTCAAGGCGAACCTGCAGGCCGCGCGAAGTTACGCACCGCGCGCCGGCAATGCGAGAGTCACTCTTTTCCAGGCGAGTAATCCCCCCTTTGGATCTGCTGGATCTGCCGCTGATCTGGCAGCCGATTGGCTTTCAGTAGCACTGGACGGAGTCGAGGTACGCGAGATTCCCGGTGATCACTTCGCGATCATGCGCGAGCCACATGTCAAGGTGTTGGCCGACCAGTTAAATGAGTGCCTGTTACGTGCGTTAGACGGGACGCACGTTTGAATTGACATAGTCCCATAATCGCACCTACTCATGGGCGAGTGTCCGGTTCGTCTCGTGCGCTAGCCCGGCCTTTCGTTTTGCTACATCGCTTTCTGTAGGGAGAAATAGTTGGTGGAGAACGGAAAGTTCTATCTCAAAAGCAACATCCAGGCGGAGCCCTTATTCAACCAGTGGTACGCCTGGCCCCTGCTGGTTGCGCCCGCCACTGCGGCCATGAACATCGCGAATGCGCACCTTAAGATTATGAAGTCTTACGTAATGGCGCCGCATATACACGCGGCAGCCAACAAGAATCCGGCAATGCGCGGAGGCCCCTTCATTGATTACGACGGGAAGCGAGTCGACGAGATTAAGGGGTTGATGGAGCGGACTCTAAAAGAACAAGGCGACAAAATAAGATTTGCCGAAGCAGTGGTGAGACTCAACGAACTTCTGGCGAATGAGGCAAAGGGATATTCTTTGGAGCCTCTGTATGTGAATGTTCCCGCGGAATTAAAAGGCTATGTGGAACTTACTTACGACTTGAATAATTATCCTGCAGTGCGATTCGTCGAGGGCCTGCTGTACGGGAGTAAATACTATGATTCGTCGCTGCAATCCATTGCCCTCTCCGAAGTGACGCAGGATGAACGCGCCTTTGTCTTCAGCACTCCACGTTTGCAGGATGAACGCCATCTGCACCTGCGCATTCCCTTCAAGCATGATGGCATTGACGAGCTATTCAAGATGCGCAGCGTGCCGCAACAGTTCGGTTATATCAAAGAGCTGCTACAGTTTGACAGTGAGCATGATGAACTGTTCAGTTCATTTCTATCGGCGGAGCAACCTCGCCCGCCATGCCGCTACGACGGCGATGGCGTCAGGATTCGTTATTTTGGCCACGCCTGCATTCTGATAGAGACAAAGCACGTCTCTATCCTGACAGATCCACTGATCAGTTATAGTCACCCGAGCGATCTGTTTCGTTATACCTACCTGGATCTGCCGGAAGCGATCGACTATGTGGTGATAACCCATAGCCACGCCGACCACCTGATGTTTGAGTCACTGCTGCAACTGCGGCACAAAATCAAGAATGTAATCGTGCCTAAAAACGGCGGTGGTTTTCTGCAGGACCCGTCTTTGAAGTTGATGTTGCGCAGCGTGGGATTCAAAAACGTCACGGAAATCGATGAGATGGAAACCGTCGAAGTGCCTGACGGCGGCATCACTGCAGTGCCATTCTTCGGCGAGCACGCCGATTTGAACATCCGAAGCAAGTCGGCCCATCTGATTCGGCTGCTCGGGAAATCGGCCCTGTGTGCGGCTGACTCCGCAAATATTGAGCCGAAACTCTACGAACACGTGCATTCGCAAACCGGCGACATCGATGTGCTGTTTATCGGGATGGAATGTGACGGCGCGCCGTTGACCTGGGTGTACGGTTCTTTGCTCACGAAACCCGTCGATCGAAAAATGGACCACTCGAGAAAGTTGTCTGGCTCAGATTGCGAACGAGGGATCGGCATCGTCGAGCTGCTCAACTGCAAACACGTTTATGTGTATGCGATGGGCGCCGAACCCTGGTTGGATTTTGTGACCAGTATCAAGTACGACGAAACTTCAAAGCAGATCGTCGAGTCAAACAAATTGATCGCAGAATGTCTGGAACGCGGCTTGAAATCTGAAAGATTGTACGGCAGCAAGGAGATCTTTCTGTAGCAGACTTTAAAGCGGCGCTCAAACTACTCGCGTAACTTCACTACCCACAACTATCCAGGTTCAAGTCGCCGCGTCTATACCTGACTGTTGCCTCATGAGGCCTGACGGGCGCCTACCTTACTAAGACTCAAACAATTCGGCACGCATCAGGATCGATTGCTCTGTGGCTGAAGTTTAGCACTGCCGACCTTCGTCGAACGGATCTCATATGAGGAGGTCGAACGGTAAGAGACGTTGAGCGCGTGCCGGGAATCCAGAGAGGAGAAACACATGCTTGGTCGTAACGATTTTAGGGAAAAACTGAAAACAGAATTATCGAGTCGGCTGACACTGGACCATCCGTTGATTCAAGAAGCGGCACTTCCGCAAAAGAACCTGCCGCTTCTGAGATTGATGGCCACTCAGGGTTACCAGTTGACGAAAGTGTTCGCCCGATACATCGGCGGCCTTTACTTTCATTGTCCCCCCCTTCCTCGTTACTCAGCCAGACTGGCCCATAACCTCTACGAGGAAGAAACCGGCCGGATTTCAAAAACCGCGGGGCACCTGCAGCTGATGCAGCGTTTTATCTTCGCACTCGGAGTGACGCCTGAGGAGCTGGAAGCAGTTGAACCGCTTCCGGAGACCAGAGAGTTAATTGACTACCGGATGCGCTGGGTAAGTGATCCGGCCAGTTTTCATCGCGGCGCGGCCGCGGTGATGATTGCCAGCGAGGGACAGAACCTCGAACAGAGAGCGGGAAAGATGCGACATCAGATGTTTCCCGAAGTCTATGGGCTGACCGAGAAGGATTTGATTTTCTTCACGGTCCATGCGGCCGAGGATGTCTATCACGTCAAAGAGGGCCTGGACCTGGTTTCCCTGGTTTGCACTACGGAACAGATGCAGCAGGAAGCCGTCGAGACAATTCATGAAACCTGTGATCGCTTTTGGTGGTTCTATGACGGACTCCAGCGATCCTATGAATCGCAGGAGCTTTCCGCAACCGCCGTAAACTGATCTGCCTCGACCGGCAGCGTCTCAGCGCGAAGGAGAACAATCATGAACATAAATGTTGTGGAAGCCGACCTGCGTCCACCCTCCGAAGTTCATGCCGCGGTGTCTCAGCTAACCGCACAGATCCGGAATTGTTGCCAAATGGTTCGCGGTGAGCCCCTCAGTTTTCCGCAGCTGCACGAAAACATTTTGGCGCTCGAAAAACTGGTTTTTGGGGAAGAACCAAATAGTCCCGCGGCCAACCTGACTCTCAGTCAAATCAGCGCCGATGAACGCGCCGACCTGAACCGGGCCTATTGTCTTTGGGAAACCGAACTCGAAAATCAGTACGCCACAGAGATTCTCTCCGGCAGAGAGACGACGCTTGACAACTATCTGCTGAACGAAAGGTTCGAACGGCTAATTACGCGCGAACTATCTCTGCTCGGCGGAGTCAGTCCGGAGCGGGTGTTATTCGTCGGCAGCGGTCCGCTTCCGATCAGTGCCTTTCATATTCAGCGGATCGTCCAACGACCAGTTGACTGCGTGGATCGAGACGCCGCAGCCGTCGCCATCTCGCGAGGAGTGATTGAGAAGCTCGGTTTTTCCGAGTCGGTGAGAGTATTCAATGGCCTGGGAGAGAAGTTTGATATTTCTCAGTACGATCTGATCCTGATTGCCCTGCTGGCTTCACCGAAACGATGGATACTGCGCAATCTGCGCAAGAAGGCCTCGCCCAATTGTCGCATCCTCTGCCGCACCTCACTCAGTCTGCGCACTTTGGTTTACGAGCCCACGCCCGTCGAAGTGCTTGGCGGTTTTCAGCTGATGACCCAACAAATTGCGGAAGGCGAACAGACCATCTCGACCTTCCTGTTGGAAGGTGCGCAGGCCAAAGCTCCACATATCAAACTTCGCTGGTTGACTGAGATCAGCGAGGAGACGGGCGCAGGCATTCTTCAGGTTATGAACCAGGTGCTGAGGAGTGAAACCACGATCGGCTTTCCTGGCCCACTCGACGTTATGTCAGGCCAGCGCATCATAGCCAATCTGAACGAGGACGTGAAAGCGGCCCGGTGCCATGTGCTGGTGGCCGAGCAAGGTGACAAGATCGTCGGTCAAGTCATCCTCACGCCCCACCCCCTGCCAAATTGTAAACATCTGGTTGAATTATCAAGGGGCATTATCGATCCGTCCTTCCGGGGCGCTGGCCTGGCCTTGAGTGCCTTTCGCGAGATTGCCAAAAAATGTGACGAGATCGGAGCTGAAACGATCTATCTCGACGTTCGCGCCGGGACGGTCATCGCCGAATTGTGGAAGTCATTTGGCTTTGCGCCCTTCGGCAAGTTGACTGATTACGCTCGCGTGAATGGCCGTCGTTACCAGGGGCTTTACATGTCGCAAAGCGTTTCCTCGCTGAAGGAAACGCTGGAGCGCATCTCGTTAGGGCGTAAGGCAGTGCGACGCAACCCGCCGCAGACTGAGAACCTTCCGGCATTCGCCCCCTTTGTGAAGCGGCTAGTGCAGCCGCTCCAGCCGCTCGAGTTTGCCGACTGGCGCCTGAAAGTCCACGGGATTAACGCCGAGGGTAGGAACCTCGATGCGATGCTGGTCGATGCGGCCCGCCTGGCCGCACAGGATATTCTGCCTCGCCCCGGCGCCTCTCCGCCGCAAAGATACGGCGTCGGTTTCATGATCATCCACGCAGCTAACGACGTCGATTTTGTTCTGGTTTGCTGGTGGGGCGCTCAGAACGAATTGTTCCTGCGCGTGCTGACTGCGCCACCGGGACGCCCTCAGCAATTGCGCCAGCATTCAAACATGGAAAGCTCCATTGCCTGCGTCTGGGACCTGGCAGTGCTCTGGTCTGAACGCGAAGCATGGACGAAATACATGATGCGCCCGGAAGGACCGGATCTCGACGGCTACTTGAACGCTGCGCCGCGTGGGGAGATCTGAGAGCTTCTCAAGTCGAAGGACCCGAGCCAATCGCACTGGAAGATCGATCGTGGAGGTCGAATGGAGTTCGCTGAAATACTGGACCGACTCGCTTCCTTTCCGCAGAACACCATAACGTTCTACGACCAGGCAGGAGAGGTCGTGCACAAAAGCTATCCGGCGGTGCAGGCGGACGTGCTGCTCACGGTTGATCGGCTTCGGCAGTGGGGTGTCGGGCCCGGCATGCGCGTCGGAATTATGGCCACCAACTCTTATGAATGGGTGGTCCACGATCTGGCTCTCATGCGCCTGAAATGCACTTCGGTCGCTTTCCCTGAGGAGTTAGGAACGAAGACAAGCGACGAGCTAATCGAGAAATATCAGTTGAGTCTATTGCTGCTTTCCCGGCGAGATCACTGGCCCCGCACGGCCGCCGGAAAATGGACCGCCTACATCGATGATGAAAACCCGCCGGACACTAAAATCCGGCCAGGCGAGCTCCCGAGTCATGAGCAAGGGTCAATCTTTTCCCTGACTTTCTCATCAGGCACAGCAGGCAAGATCAAATGTCTAATTACGCACCAGCGCGGAGCGCAAGAGACGATCGCAAACTTTTATAGCTTGTTTGATTTTAGAAGTGACGATAGTTTCCTGGTCTTTCTTCCACTGTCGAGTCTTCAACAAAGACTGATGCTGTATGCCGGGTTCTATTACGGCTTCAACCTCTTGTTGGTAGATCCGCCGCAGGTGCTGAAGGCCTTCAAAGATCTCAAGCCGACCCTCTGTCTGGCCCCGCCGCTGCTCTACGAGTCGATTCATAGGCAATTCAAGAATGCGGTGCGCAGCCTTAATCCCGCGCGCCGGTTTATGCTTCATTCGTTGAGCAAGCTGGGCTCCTCAATTCCCATTAAGCTTCTCGGCGACCGCTTGCTGCGGATTTGTTATGGAAAGATCCATGACAGTTTAGGCGGGCGCATTCGCATCATGTGGACCGGCATGGCTCCAATCAAGCGGTCAACTCTCGATTTCTTCGCGCAGATTCGTGTGCCGCTGTACGAAGCGTACGGCCTGACCGAGTGCGGGGCCATTACCACCAACACCCCGAGTCACAACCGGCGCGGCTCAGTCGGCCGTCCCGTGGTTGAAGGGAGCGTCTTTCTGGCCGGCGATGGAGAGATCATGGTTCGTCAACGACACCTTCAGACCAGCGGTTATCTGGATGGTGATGCAGACGAGGAGGCTCGCACATACCTGGCCCCCGATCTCCTGGCCACCGGCGATATCGGTTGTTTCGATGAGGACGGTTATCTCTACCTCACTGGGCGCAAGAAGGAACTGATAATCACCACGCAGGGTTATAAAGTTCATCCGGAAAGCCTGGAAGCCTTAATCGATCGATCCCCGGAGGTCGAGCGCTCAGTGATCTTCGGCAGTGGATTACCTTATCTGGTGACGTTGATTTCCATACAAGAACCGCACAACGCGGCCGTCGAAAGGCAAATCAAAAAGAGCCTTGAGCGGATAAACGCAGAGCTGCCCACGGTCGGACGCGTCGTCAAATCTGTCATCACCACTGAACAGTTTACCCGCGACAATGGATTGCTAACTCGTAACTTAAAGCTGGATCGGCGGGCAATCTTCAAACACTTCCAAAAGCAACTAGTTGACGACGAAGAGCGCCACCCCACAGACATGACAGAAAACGCTGCGTCTGTCATCCCGCGACAAACCGTGCCAGGTGAGACTGTTTCGCGGGATCTGGCAAGGACCATCACCGTAGTATGGCAGGATGTGCTCGGAATAGCAGAGGTGCGAAGAAGCGATAACTTCTTCGATCTCGGCGGTAACTCATTACTGCTGACCGCCATGCGGAACCAACTGGAGCAGCAGTTGAGCCGCGAGATACCTCTGTTGGAGTTGTTCAACCATCCTACCGTCGACTCGCTGGTGGAGTATCTGACCGCAGGTCAGTCAGGGTCGCACGCAACCGCCGGGGACAGCTCGGCGGCGTCCAAATCTGTGTTTGCTAAGCAGGAATCAGCGCCGGAACCGCGCGGCTATTTAGCTGACAGCAAAAAGAGCGGCGCGCCGCGCGAACCGATCGCCATCGTCGGTTTGGCCGGTCGCTTTCCCGGCGCGCGAAATACTGAGGAACTCTGGCACAATCTCTGTCAAAGTATCGAGTCGATCTCCTTCTTGTCTGACGAAGAGTTGGCAGCTGCAGGCGTTAGCTCGCGCGTGTTCAATCATCCCTCCTACATCAAGGCAAAGCCGATCCTCGATGACATGGATTTATTCGACGCCTCCTTCTTTGGCTTCAATCCCAGAGAGGCCGAGATCATGGACCCTCAACACCGAATCTTTTTGGAGTGTGCCTGGGACGCGCTGGAAAATGCCGGTTACGACGCCGACAGATATCGCGGAAAGATCGGCGTTTATGCCGGCGCAAGTTTGAGCACCTATGTCTTCAGCGCCTTGGTCAGCCTGAATGGGCTCGAGTCCTTAGCAGCACTGCAACACCTGAGCATTGGCAATGCACTTTGGTCCCTGGCCACACGGGTGTCTTACAAACTCAATCTCAAGGGACCCAGCGTCAATGTGCAAACCGCCTGCTCCACGTCATTGGCTGCGGTTCATCTTGCTTGCCAGAGCTTGCTGGGTGGTGAATGTGATATGGCCCTGGCCGGCGGGGTTTCCATCACGGTTGCGAATCGAGAAGGCTATCAATATCAGGAGGGCGGAATTTTTTCTCCTGACGGACATTGCCGGGCCTTCGACGCCAAAGCGCAGGGAACGATCGTCGGCGATGGCGTGGGCTTAGTTGTGTTGAAGCGGCTCGGTGACGCGATTGCTGACGGAGACTCCATTCACGCTGTAATCCGCGGGTCTGCGATGAACAACGATGGCTCGTTCAAGGTCGGCTTTACTGCGCCGAGCATAGACGGGCAGGCTGAAGTCATCGCTGCGGCCCAGGCTAACGCCGGCATCGCAGCCGATAGCATCAGCTACATCGAAGCTCATGGAACTGGCACTCCCCTCGGTGATCCGATTGAGATTCAGGCTTTGACCCGGGTCTTTCGCGCCGGCACTGACAAAAAAGGGTTCTGCGGACTGGGCTCAATCAAGACCAATATTGGGCACCTCGATACCGCTGCCGGAATAGCCGGCTTGATCAAGACGGCGCTGGCCCTTAAGCACAAGACATTACCGCCAAGCCTGCATTTTGAAGCGCCGAATCCTCAGATTGATTTTGCTAATAGTCCTTTCTATGTCAACACCGCCCACAGGGAATGGAAATCAGACGGTCAACCACGGCGAGCCGGCGTCAGTTCGTTCGGCCTCGGCGGGACCAATGTTCACGTCGTTCTCGAAGAAGCTCTTTCCGATACCCCGTCCGATCTGGGCAGACCCTGGAATCTGCTGGTGTTGTCGGCCAGATCAGAGCAGACCCTGGCCGCGGCAAACCTCAATCTCAAGGAACAGCTGAAGCTGCGTCCTGACCTGAACATGGCCGATGTGGCTTACACCCATCAGGTAGGCCGAAAGAATTTTTTCGAACGTCAGATCGTCGTTTGCCGGGATACGGAGGACTGTTGGAAAACGATGGAGACGGGCGACCCGCAGCGAGTTCTGACCGCGACTCTTCGCGGCCGGGAAGAGCCGTTTGTCGTGTTCATGTTTCCCGGGCAGGGAGCGCAACACGTCAACATGGCGGCAGAGCTCTACCAGACCGAGCAGACTTTTCGCGAGGTCGTCGATCAGTGTTCGAGTTTCCTGACGCCTCACCTCGGATTCGATCTGCGTGAACTCATCTTCGCAGACGACGAACGAGTTGAGGAAACCGGCGCGCAACTGAATCAGACCAGCATCACTCAACCCGCACTGTTCGTGATCGAATATGCTCTCGCTCAATTGTGGTTGGAATGGGGTATTCGCCCGCAGGCGATGATCGGTCATAGCATCGGTGAATATGTAGCCGCGTGCCTGGCGGGAGTTTTTTCCCCGGAGGACGCTCTAACACTCGTGGCGGCGCGCGGGAAACTAATCGGTGATTTGCCTGGTGGGGCAATGCTGGCTATTCCGTTTTCAGAGAACGAAGTAAAGCGATTCTTAAGCGAGGACATCTCGCTGGCGGGGATCAACAGCCACTCGATGAGCGTGGTATCGGGACCGGCGGATTGCATTGAGCGGCTGGAAAAGGAATTGACTGAAGAGGGGCTGATCTTTCACCGCTTGCAAACCTCGCACGCCTTTCACTCGGCGATGGTCGAACCCGTGCTGGAAAGCTTTTGCGCGTTGGCCGCCAAGGCCAAGCCGCAGATCCCTCAGATTCCGTTGATCTCAAATGTCACCGGCAAGTGGATGCAAGGGGCCGAGGCAACCGATCCGCGATATTGGGCCAGACACCTGCGGCAGACAGTGCGTTTTGCCGAAGGGCTGCAGACGCTTGCAGAAAAACCGGGGCTCGTTCTTCTTGAAGTTGGCCCAGGCCAGCATCTGACCGGGTTGGCCGCTGGGCAGATGGATCGAACCAGATGTTCCGTAATCTCATCGCTGCCGCACCCCCGTAAGCCGCAATCTGAGGTGGCGACGATGCTGGGCGCGTTGGGCAAACTCTGGCTCGCCGGAGTGACTGTGGACTGGTCGGGCTTCAACGCGCGCCAACGACGTAGACGTTTGCCATTGCCGACTTATCCGTTTGAACGCCGGCGCTATTGGATAGAAGCTCAGCCCCTGGTTGCTCAGAATCAGCCGGCACAAATCTCCAGGAAGCCTGACGTAGCGGATTGGTTCTATGTTCCTGGTTGGAAGCAGTCACCCTCTCCTTTGGTGTTTGCGTCAGGCGCTGCGACAAACGAGACGCTGCGTTGGCTAGTCTTTGTTGACAAGTGCGGCCTCGGCAAACTACTGGAGCGCGAGCTAACAAAAAGGGGCCACGAGGTGGTCACCGTTGAACTTGGGGAACGGTTTGGTCGGCTGGACGGCAACAACTACGCGATAAACCCGCGCACGGCTGATGACTACGCCGAGCTGATGAGAGAGTTAATGGCCGCCGGCAAGACCCCGCAGAAGATCGTGCACCTTTGGAACACTGGTTCGGAGGATAGTGCCCAATTGGATTTGGCGTACTTCAGGTCGGCCCAGGAGCTGGGGCTTGAAAGTTTGGTCTCGCTGGCGCAGGCCGCCGGGCATGAAGGTCTTACAACTCCGGTCGAATTATTTGTGATCTCGAACGGTTTGCATCCGGTGATCGGAGACGAATTGCTTCATCCGGAGAAGGCCACGCTACTAAGTCCGTGCAAAGTCATACCGCAGGAGTACCCGCAGCTCAAATGTCGCAGCATTGATGTGGCCTGGCCTCTTTCCGAAGCGACTGATGAGTCCAACCTATTGGCATCTTTGTTGGCAGAATTTAACGCGGAGTCACAGGAGCCGATCGTTGCTTACAGAAGAGGCAGGCGCTGGCTGCCGACCTACGAGCCGGTGCGTCTCGATCGCAAGGACCGTCCAACTCTACTGCGCGAGCGCGGAGTGTATTTAATCTTCGGCGCGTTGGGACCAGTTGGATCGGTTATCTCTGAATACCTGGCCTCGACAGTTAAAGCGCGCATGGTCTGGTTGACGCTCACAGAAATGCCCGACCGGGCAGACTGGAAGCAATGGTTATCGACTCACGGTGAAAACGATCCAGCGAGCCTGGGGATCAAAAAGGCGCAGGAAATTGAAAATATTGGCGCCAGCGTCGTAATCGAGACCGTTGATATTGCGAACCAGGAGCAGATGCAAGCCGTTATTGAACGAACGCTTGAGCGACACGGTGAGCTGAACGGCATCGTCCATGCCGCCGGCCAACTCGTGATGGGCGCAGAGATCGCGCAGACCATTCAAGACCTTCAGGAACAGGATTACGAAACGCATTTTCAGACAACGGCCGCAGGCCTGATTATTCTGGAGCGGGTCCTGCGCGGATTGAAACCCGATTTCTGCTTGCTGATTTCTTCGATCTCGTCTGTGCTCGGAGGGCTCGGACTGACCGCCTACACAGCCGCGAATATTTTCATGGATGCCTTCGCGCGTCACTGCACTAACGCCACACGGTTGCCGTGGAGCACTATAAATTTGGACACTTGGCAGGTCGATGCTCAGACGGGATCACCGGCGCCTGCTGGTCTGGGAGCCAGTCTCGCGGAATTAGCCATCTCGCCAGGCGAAGGAAAGGACGTTTTCTCGCGTTTGTTTCCATTGGTCGGATTTCACCAGGTGGTTATTTCCACCGCGCCCTTGCCGGCTCGCATTGATCAATGGGTCAAACTAATTTCGTTGCGTGAGGCCGCACCAGGGCGCAAAGGGGCGGGCCCACTCCACCCCCGGCCGAGCTTGCCACATCCTTATGTCGCTCCGCGAAACCAGGTCGAACAGAAAATGACCGAAGTGTGGCAGCAAGTGCTGGGTATCGAAGAAGTCGGCGTCAATGACGACTTCTTTGAGTTGGGTGGCAATTCGCTGCTCGCTACGCAACTTGTAATGAGAATGCGGGAAACTTTTCAGTCGGCGGTCCCCCTCCGTGATTTTTTTGAAACGCCAACCGTGGCGGCGCTCGCGACGGTAGTCGAGACGCTCGCCGGCCAAGCCGCCCCGGCCACGACACCTAAGATCAAGGCCATCCCCAGGGATTCAATCCGGTTCAGCCGGCAGTCGCTAAAAGCTCAACTTATTTCCCACTGACATAGTAGCCCGCAGGGCAACCATATGAGTTCGGTTCACTCGGACATCTCACCGCCAGTAGGCGCCAGCGGCAGCAATTTTTCTGCCGATGACGTTTTTGCTGCTCCGGTATCGTTCGCCCAACAGCGGATGTGGTTCCTGCATCAGTTGGAACCGGAGAGTGCCGCCTACAACATTCAGGTCGCGGTGCGCATTCAGGGCGAGCTCAACGTTGAGGCTCTGGAGCGGAGTCTCAATGAGGTTGTGCGGCGACATGAGTCCCTGCGCACCAGCTTCGTCACGGTTAATGAGCGGGTCCTGCAAGTTATACACCCCGACATAAAACTTAAGGTCGGGCAGATCGACCTGCGGAAACTGACGCCAGACAAGCGTGAAAAGCAAGTGCAATTCCTGGCACGCCAGTCAACGCGAACACCATTCGATCTTGAGCAAGCGCCTTTGCTGCGCGCTGATTTGTTGCGGCTGGACCAGGCAGAATACATCCTGGTGTTACTAATGGATCACATCATCAGTGATGGCTGGTCCATGGGGGTATTGATTAAGGAGTTATGCGTCCTCTACCAGGCTTACTCGCTACATCAATCGTCGCCGCTTCCGGAATTGGAAATCCAGTATGTCGATTACGCGCAATGGCAGCGTGAGTATCTGTCCGGCGAGGTGCTGGAAGGACAACTGGATTACTGGCGGCGACAGCTCGGTGGCGCCTTGCCTGTGTTGGACCTTCCCGCAGACCGAGCCCGGCCGCCGCTTCAATCCGATCGAGGGGCGACTGAGGTCCTCGAACTGCCACAGAATTTAACCGAGAAGCTGAAAGCATTGAGTCAGCAGCAAGGGGCCACTCTCTTTATGACGCTGCTGGCAGCTTTCCAGATTTTGCTTTACCGCCACACTGGACAACGTGACCTGGTGGTGGGGACGCCTATCGCGGGACGAACACAACCCGAGACGGAAGATCTTGTTGGGTGCTTCGTGAATACGTTGGTCCTGCGGAGTGTCCTGTCTGGTGATGTTTCTTTTATAGATGTGTTGAACCGCGCGCGGGAAGTGACCCTGGAAGCTCAGAGCCACCAGGATGTCCCCTTTGAGCTATTGGTCGAAGAGTTACAACCAGAAAGAAGCCTGGGCCATTCGCCGTTCTTCCAGGTGATGCTTGTCCTGCACCCGCCGCTTCCGGAAATAAAGTTGCCCGGCCTCACAATCAAGCAAATCGAACTTGAAAATGACACTGCGAAGTTCGAGTTAATGTTCTCATTCAGAGAAGGCGAACAAGGACTCAGCGGATTTCTCGAATATCGTACGGACAGATTTGATAGTTCGACCGTCAAGCGACTGGGCGCGCGTTTCAAACTGTTGTTGGAAGGGATCGTGGCAGAGCCGCAGGAGCGGGTCTCGCGTTTGCCGATGTTGACGGCCGCAGAAGCCGGGCAACAACTGGGGGAATGGAACGCGACGGGACGGGAATATCCGCGGGCGGAGTGTGTGCCGGCGTTGTTCGAGCAAGAGGCAGAGCGCAGGCCGGAGGCAGTGGCGCTTGTTTGCGGAGAAGAGGAGGTGAGTTATGGCGAGGTGAACCGGCGGGCCAACCAAATGGCG
>Ga0137401_10000031_pt1 | contig 40839 bp, 39 predicted proteins | sample CZOMad1_1_16fung_FD_108286 | JGI IMG/M metagenome (GOLD analysis project Ga0137401, IMG submission 108286) | Vadose zone soil fungal communities from Angelo Coast Range Reserve, California, USA - CZOMad1_1_16fungal (Illumina Assembly) | ecosystem: Environmental > Terrestrial > Soil > Vadose...
CTCATGCCGATGCGGTTGAGCTAGCGACTCGTCCTGCCGAATAGCAAATATCCGATAGCAAATAGCAAATAGGAAAATAGCTGGTTCGTGCCTGTCAAAGTCGTATCAGATCGTCCTGGGGCGACGGTACGATAGCTTCTAAGGTCAGGTTTGGAGCGGTGTGTCAGCCTCGGTGGAGCGATAAAGTGCTGCCTCTCGCGATAAGATGGGTCTGAAACCCGGTTCGTCTGCCGTTCGAAACCGAATGACAAATAGCAGAAACCAAATCGCAGAACTCGCCGCGATTTCTCATTTGCTATCATGCTATTTGCTATTTGCGATTGGCGTGAAGGGCCGTATCATCTGAACTCCACAACGCTCACGTGGCGGAATTGGCAGACGCGTACGGCTCAGGACCGTATGGGGTAACCCGTGGAGGTTCGAGTCCTCTCGTGAGCATGTTATTTCGTGGACAGACCACTAGGATCCAATGCAGACAGATTTCTCCGCGACAGATCCGTTGTCGATTCGAGAGATGTTCGGACGCGTCGCTGGACGCTACGATCGTGCCAACCAAATCCTGAGCTTCGGGATCGATAAACATTGGCGACACGTCGTCGGTAGTCTAGTGGCCAGCTGGGATCCTCAGCGAATTCTGGATCTGGCGACGGGGAGCGGAATTTTAGCACAAGAGCTTCAGCGGCAAAACCCGAAAGCTTATTTGGTTTGCGCTGATTTTTGCGCTCCAATGCTTCAGGTCGCGAAGCACCGCGGCTTAAGTAACTTGATCGTCGCCGATGGCATGGCTCTACCCTTTGCCGAAGAGGCATTCGATGTTGTTACAATCGCTTTTGGTTTGCGAAACATGCAATCGTTCGAGCGTGCTCTCACTGGAATTTCGCGGATTTTGCGCCCGGAGGGCCACGTGCTTATCCTCGACTTTTCCTTACCGGCCGGTCCATTCCGTCCTTTTTACCAATTCTACCTCCATTTTGTGCTACCCCGATTGGCCGGGTTGATCACCGGCCATGCCGCCGCTTATCAATATCTGGGAGAAAGTATTGAGCGCTTCCCTCGCGGAATAGAGATGTTGGATCTCTTGGAGCGGACCGGTTTTCGGAACGCCCAGCTGCGCAGTTTGACCGGTGGAATTGTAGCCATCTACTACGCTGATAGAGTCAACGTCAGCGAACGTCAGCTAACGACATGAACACCAACGAACGACAGGGAGCGCGCGCTGACGTTCGTTGGCGTTCGCTCATCTAGCCAATCGCGCGCTCAGTTGTTGATAATCGTTCGCTCCGATCAGAAAGACGCGGTTTGAGAACATCGCGTATCGGTCACCTCGTTCGTTAGCGCCCCCGATTTGCAGCTCGAATTGACCGGTCTTCGTGTGCATTCGGATCGTTTCAGTCGGATGATCCAGTCCATAGGCTGGTTGAGATGATCGCACCCAAGCGACAGCCCGAATGTGCGAGACGGTGTTGAGAAAAGTCTGCAACGCGGTTTCGTTCTGGGCCTCGGCCTTTTCTTTGGTGAACCATTTTCCTCGATCATCGCGAACTAGTTCGACTTTACCTGCATCGTTCTCTATCTCGATCGATACTAAATCACTCCGTTGGAGATTAAGAACATCAAGTGCCCAGAAATCGAAATCATGAGTTGGAAGCGAGCTTACGGTTTGCTCTGATACGGAGAAAACGTAGGGCTCTTCTTCAATTCGAGCGTAATAGGCATTCTTGTCCAACTTACCGATAGCAAAAGTCGCGATCGGTTCCTCTCCCGCTCCGCTCTCCGCGGTATTGTCAGAGGCATAGGAGCTGAATCCGATCCGCAAAGCTGGTACATCGAGTCGGTACCGACTGAGATCGGCGGCGGTATCAGAGACAAACTCCTGAACATCAGTACCATTGAGGGTGGCGATTAGTCGATTTACGACTTCGGCGTTCGCGGGAGCGTTTTGCTGGCTGACAATGTCCCAACCATTCTCGTGTCGAGCAAGGAGGACGCTTGAGGTCCCGGGTTGGTCGATTCTGATGCGATCAATGATATCAGAATTGAGTCTGGCAATTCTTCGATCTCTTAGCTGGTTGGGTTTTACGTTGATTGTTTGAGCGAAAGAATCGGTCACCACCAATAATGATGGTCGTGAAGGTACCCGTAGATAGATCTTACCTGGCTGACTCGGTACCGGCGAGCCGCAGAAGATTTCGACCTTCTCGTCACCGGAGAAAAGTGAGATCGAACGGCTGGAATTTTCTATCTCGGTGTTCGGTATTTTTTCGCCCTCGACGAAATCCAGGATAGGCGTCGCATTAATCTTCTCCAATGCAGCATTGACTATGTCATCATCGGCTCGTGCCTTGATCGGCCGGACAATTTGCCAGCCATTCTGTTGCCGCACGAGTTCGATGTCTCCAGCGGTCTGATGGACAATCACACGGTCGATCTGAGTGGTAAGAAAAGGAGTGATCTGATGGTCGCGAAATGCATTCGAGCGCTTGGATATTAGATTTTTCAACTCATTTCCGGTGACGAAGACCACGTCACTCCCTTCGGTACGCACATAGCAGGTTCCTTCGACTGCCGTGTCGGCACCGAATTCGATTGCGGAGTGTCGATTTTTGGTTTGCCAAGCAACCTTGAGATGCGGCTTTTGCAGGCCGAAGTCTTTGAGCCGCTTTTGCTTTTTCTCGCCCTTTCCGAGATTTGAAATTATATCGTCCCGTCGAAGAAACTGAATATTGTCTAAAAGCGAATCCACAACCTGAGCGTCCGCCCGATCGTTCACCGGAGCGATGATTTGCCAACCAGCTGCGGTTTTATTCAGGATGGTATTGGCGCTTTCGTTCGTTATCTGAAGGCGCGTCACCTCGTTACGATCCAAGTCAACGATGTATCCGGTCCGATTTTCACGAGTGGTCGGGCTTCGGCGGTCGAGGATCCAAATGAAAAGTCCGAGGCCGAGGGCAATGATCAGCAGAGCGACTGTGGTCCGCAGATTCATTTTGTTTATTGGCGTCGAACCGCCCAAACCGCGGTGCCGAGAATAGCTACCAGTAATGGAATACCGATCACCGTCAGGAATAAAATGCGCTCCATTTGAATCGGCGTCAGATCCAACATGTATGGATGTGGCGCTTTCGGTGCGATCGCCAGTAATTGCTCCCGCTCGGACAACCAATTCACACATAACAAGAGAAAATCGACATCGGGAGCTGCACGAGTCAGTGATTCATCGCGGATAAAATCAACATTTCCGATCAACGCCAGGCGTGATGAAGAGCGAACCTGGACTCGCTGATCTTCAATTGAGCCTTTCTCTAAAGCCCAACCGAGAAAGAGCGGAGGCGAAAGATCGGCGCCCTGGTGAAAAGTCGGATTAGCATTAGAATGGAGAAAGTCATCTTTTTCACCCCAGTAATTCGGAACGGCCGGGGTGAGCATCTTAGAGGCACGGATCCCGAGTTGCTTCAGTCGTTGTTCATCTATGCTAATTGATCGGCTTCCCGCCGGAAAGTAGCCCGGTACCTGATTGAGTGATTTAAGAAATGAGGCGTTCCCTAATATCTGAGTGTAAACGTCCAGCGTAATTGATTCCTCTTGGATTCCGGTCTTTACCCGTGTGACAATGAGATCATCATCGGGATGAAGTCCCAACTCGTTCAGAAAAGTGTCGAGCGTCGGCGTCTTAGCGCGACCATTCAACAGCACGAGAAGCCGTCCGTCTTCATTCCAATATCGTCGAAGCAGGCCGATCTCCTGTGTGCTCAGATCGTATTCAGGCCCGGCTAGAATTACGGCAGCGTAGTCGGTGGGTATCTTCTCGAGGCCGCTCAAGCTAATTTCCTGAATCTGCAAGTGCGCACCTTCGATTAACTCCCGAAAGCGGTCGAGGGTTGCATTATCAGCCAAGGAGAGTTCTCGGTGACCGACAATCATGCCAAGCTTTGGTGTTTTGTCCTGAATCAATTCGATCAGCGCGCTAGTTAGCACCTGTTCGCCCTTAAAATTTTTGACCTCCGGAGCCTCGTTATCGTCGAACATATCGGAGGATCCGTAATCAGCTAGATCGACGGCCCGGATCGTTTTCTGCCGGCCGTCGCAGTCCAGAACGATGATATTGTCATTACTTCCGAATCGGAATTTCTCCTGCAGCTCTCTGGCTCGAGTAATATTTCGGTAGGGATCGACCGTTTCTACCCGAAGGTGTCGCTTTCCGGCGTACTCATATTCCTTGAGCAGATTCTCAACGTCGTTATACAGCTCGGCGCCCGGTGACTTAGTCCCCGTACTGGAAAAGAAGACATAAATTTTGACCTCCTTTTTCAGCGAGCCGAGAAATTTTCGAGTGAGCCCGGAAAGGGCATATTTGCTGGTTCGCGAGAGATCCCAACGCCCAAACCGGCTAAAGCTCAGATAGTTCAGCATCAGGACGATCAAGGTCGCGAGAGCGATCTGCACCACCACGTTAGCGGCGGTGCGGACTCGTTGCGCGTGAAGAGAAGAAGCACCTTTTCGAGCCATGACCTCTCGCAGTTATAGTTTCCAGCGCCGGTACTGGAATACGTGATAAGTCATGACTAAAACGAGGAGAGCGAAAGTTGGATAAAAAACCAAAGGGCGGGTATCGATTATCCCACGAGAGAAAGACTCCATGTGATCAAGCTGAGCAACGTACGCAGTCAAATCGTGCACTAAAGGCGACGACGAGCTATCGATGATGTAGTTGATCATCGTCAAAAAAAAGGTTCCCAGCACGAAGACCAGTCCCATCATAGCTGCGATTATCTGGTTGGAGGTCAATGACGAAGCTAAACAACCAAGCGACACATTAAACGTACCCATGGCGAGCAATAAGAGGTAAGGGCCCCAGATCTGCGCACCGGTACCCACCACGCTGCGATTGCCGAGCCAGCTGAAGATCAAAAAATAGAGAATGCTCGGTAGCCACATGCTTAAATAGAAAATCAATGCGGCCAGGTACTTCGATGCGACGACCTCCCAATCTCGAACCGGGGCAGTCATCAACGTCTCGATCGTTCCCAGCTTAAATTCTTCCGCGAACAACCGCATCGTGATGACGGGGAATACCAGAAGATAAGCGATCCAAAAAAACAGGGTATTAAAAAAGGCTTGAATGAGGGTTAGTTCGGAAGGTCCCCGACTCAGCAGGGCCAGCGCGAACCAGAACGATAGTCCGTTCAAGATCAGAAAGAAGAAAAGGACCACATAGGCTATGGGCGAAAAATAGAACGCCGAAAGTTCTCTGGCCAGCAAAGTGAAAAACCTTCTCATCGCTGACTAACGATCCATGTGGGTAAGTTCAACAAAGGCGTCTTCCAGCGTCGCGCGTTCCTTGCTCAATTCTCGAATCACCCACTTGCGCCCAACCGCTAACTGAAAAATCTGTTCGCGAGGATCGCTGTTAGCCTCGATCCGGATCTCAAAGCAGCGCCACTCGCCATTGGAAACGGCGCGGACCTCTCGCACACCAGCAATTTCTTCCAGGTGAGGGACCGGATCTTCCGACCCGGATTTCACCTCTAGGCGCAAGAGTCCCGAAGTGCGAAGCTGGTTTACTAGGTTCTCCGGGGTATCGGACGCTTCAATTCGCCCTCGGTTGATAATAATCACCCGGGAACAGGTCGCTTCCACCTCAGAAAGAATGTGAGTCGAGAGCAATATGGTATGGCGTTCCCCCAGCGACTTGATGAGTTCTCGTACATGGCGAATTTGGTTGGGATCGAGGCCGATCGTCGGTTCATCTAAAATAAGCAGATCGGGCTCATGAATCATCGCTTCGGCAAGGCCGACCCGCTGGCGGAAACCTTTTGAAAGGCCAGCAATCTTCTTTCGCCCGACTTCGCGTAACCCGCAAAGCTCCTTAATTACTCCAATGCGATTCTTTAATCGCTTTCCGGAGAGTGCTTTCAGTGCTCCGCGATAGCGGAGATATTCGTTGACTCGCATGTCGTGATAGAGAGGTACACTTTCCGGAAGATAACCAATATGCCGTCGCGCTTTAAGCGACTCCGAAAAAACGTCGAATCCGGCAACGGTGGCTCGACCCGAACTGGCTGGCATGTAGCTAGCCAAGATTCGCATCGTCGTAGTTTTTCCTGCTCCGTTCGGACCCAAAAATCCTACGATTTCTCCTTTTCCGACTTCAAAACTGATCTGGTCGATGCCGGTAACGCCAGCGTATTTCTTTGTGAGCTGCTCGACTTTGATCATTAGGAGCGATTAGAGAAAATAATTAGGCTGCCTCAGCCCAAAGGATTACCGAGCACTGATAGCTTATTCAGATCCGGATTGCATAGAAACCAGAACAGACAGCTTACGAAGAAAGAATGGCAGTTTTTCATCCCGGGGAGCGAACCGCCCACGCAGTTTGGTATCGCCACCGAACCGCGGTGTCAAACAGTGTCTGTGAACGGTAGAGATGTGCTTCGGCGCGTCCGTTGGGTTGACGCACCAGCCAGGGCCGACCCGTACCGACGCTTTTATCCTTTACTCAAGCCGCCGAATCCGTGATGCGACGTACCAAAATTGTACAAAAATTCGTTTGGGTCCTTTTCAAGTTCATTTAAATTGCTGGTCCGCTGCTCATGATGAGCAAAAAAATGAGAACTTCGTATTTGAACGATTGGAATGCGGATCTGTTAGACGAGTACCATCAACGTTGGAAAAAAGATCCGGCATCGGTTGATTCGACCTGGTCAGCGTTCTTCGAGGGTTTTGAACTTGGGCTCGCCCCAACGCGCAATGGGAAAGGGGCGGTGGAAGTTCCTGCTGCGGCGGGCCTGGACGCCCAACTGAGGAATCGGATTGATAGCCTGGTCAACAATTATCGTATACTTGGACATACCCAGGCCCGGCTCGATCCGTTGAGCGACGTGACCCCGGAGCAGCCGGCATTGGCGCTCAAAGAGTTCGGTTTGGAAGAAATCTCCCCAGAAACCGTAGTTTCGTCCCGCTATTTTCGAGATGCTACTCCGCTTCCGTTTGGTGAGTTGTTAGAAAATCTTCGGGCGACCTACTCCGACACGATCGGTGTCGAGTTCATGCACATTCAGGACCGATCGAAGCGTGAATGGCTCCGGCAGAGAATGGAGGCGCGGGTAATGGCTCCGCCGCCCGACGCGGCTCGACAAAAGCAATATCTGCGATGGCTGATGGAAGCTGAAACTTTCGAGCAATTTGTGCATACGAAGTTCATCGGCCAGAAGCGGTTTTCTCTGCAAGGTAGCGAAAGTCTGATGGTCATTTTGGAGACGGTCTTAAACGACTGTCCTTCGGTGGGTGTTCAGGAGATCGTGATGGGCATGGCCCATCGAGGCCGGCTTACTGTTCTAGCGAATTTTTTGAAGAAGTCATACGACATCATCTTCAAAGAATTCTCGGAAAACTACGTTCCCGATTTGGTGGCTGGAGACGGTGATGTGAAGTACCACCTCGGTTACGAAAGTATTAGGAAAATTGATTTCGCCGAAATTGCTATCCGGCTAGCGGCGAACCCGAGTCACCTCGAGATTGTAAACCCGGTCGTCGAAGGTAATGCGCGCGCTCGACAGCGTATTCTCGGAGATACGGAAGAGAGAAAAAAGGTATTACCGCTTTTGCTCCATGGAGATGCCGCTTTTGCTGGCCAGGGAATCGTGGCGGAGGTGTTGAATCTCTCCCAACTAGCCGGCTACGAGACTGGCGGGACAGTGCATGTCATTGTTAACAATCAAATCGGCTTTACAACGCTTCCGGCCGATGCGCGTTCAACGATGTACTGCACAGATGTGGCGAAGATGATCGAGGCGCCAATCTTTCATGTAAATGGCGATGATCCGCTGGCGGTTGCCTTTGCCGCTCAGACCGCGTTTGAGTTTCGTCAGAAGTATGGGTGCGATGTCGTTGTCGACATGTACTGTTATCGCCGGTACGGGCACAATGAGACGGATGAGCCGAGCTTCACTCAACCGAAGCTTTACAAGACGATTCATAGTCACCCGGCGGTAACGAAAATATTCAAAGGGCGAATGCTCCAATCGGGCGTGTTAACCACCGAAGAAGCCGAGGCTTTGGAAAACGAGTTTCGTGGACGATTGGAAAGTGCGTTGACCGAAGTCCGAAGTTCCGACGTGAAGTCGAAAACCGACCTCCAGCGGCGTTTCGAAGAGTCGAGCGCCGTTTTCCAGCCCCCATATAGTCACGAAGAACCGGATACACGGGTCTCAGCCAAGGAAATCAGTCATATCGTCGACCGCATTACTCAGGTCCCAGAGGGATTTCGAGTCCAACCGCAGATCCGAAAGATGATTTTGGAGCGGAGAAAAAAGCAGCATGCCGAAAGGGGCCCGTTCGATTGGTCATATGCTGAGGCGCTGGCTTTTGGATCACTCTTGATTGAGGGCACACCAGTACGTCTTTCCGGTCAGGATAGTCGCCGCGGTACGTTCAGCCAGAGACACTCTGTCCTTTACGATGTGGAGACTCGAGAACGCTACATTCCTCTGGCCAACCTAAGTCCGAACCAGGCTCGGTTTTGCGTTTACAACAGCATGTTATCGGAGGCTGCCGTTCTGGGATTTGATTACGGCTATTCGTTGGATTTTCCGGACATGCTCTGCCTGTGGGAAGCTCAATTCGGAGATTTTGCGAATGGTGCTCAAGTGATCATTGACCAGTTCATTGCAAGCTCAGAATCAAAATGGCAGCGGCCGAGCGGAATCGTTTTGCTACTCCCTAACGGTTACGAAGGCCAGGGACCGGAACACTCCAGCGCTCGTCTCGAGCGTTTTTTACAGCTTTGCGCCGAGGAAAACATGCAGGTTTGCAACTTGACCACACCCTCACAGTATTTCCACGTCTTGCGGCGACAAGTGAGACGCGATTTTCGGAAGCCGCTCATTCTGATGACTCCGAAGTCGTTGTTGCGCGGCGAGCGAGCGGTCTCTCGGCTAGTAGATTTTACCGACTCCAGCTTCCAACCGATTCTTCCGCCAACGTTGCTGGGTAAAGAAATCGAAATCGAGCGCCTGATTTTCAGTACTGGAAAGGTCTACTATGACTTGTTGGCTTATCTCGAAGCCAATCAGGTGAAGAACACGGCTTTGATCCGAATCGAGCAGCTTTATCCGTTGCACCTCGAGACACTTTTCAAAATGATCGAACCCTTTTCGGCCGCCTCGAAATGGATTTGGTGCCAGGAAGAGCCGAAGAACATGGGTGCCTGGAGCTACATTTCTCCGTTGTTCTGCTCTCTCGACAAGCTAGGGATTCAGTATGCTGGACGCGCCGCAGCGGCCAGCCCGGCGGTTGGCTCGAAAGCCTGGCACGATCATCAGCAGAAGGAGCTTGTGCAGCAAGCTTTCACCCTCTAAGCAGGGGTAATTCTCATGGCTATCGAAGTGAAGATTCCCGCAGTAGGCGAGTCGATTACCTCAGGATTGCTTTCCGCCTGGCTCAAGAAAGAGGGCGAGATGGTCAAAGATGGTGAGTCGATTTTGATGCTTGAGACCGACAAAATCTCAACCGAAATCCCAGCGCCCGGAACCGGAGTTCTCCGGATCGAGGTTGAAGCGGGTCAGGAAGTGAAAATTGGTCAGGTGGTTGCAACCCTCGACCAAACCGCCAAAGCAGGAACGCCTCCAGCAAGTCAGGGAGAGACACCGGGAACCGCCCAGGGAACTGAAACGATGCCGATAAAGGCGGAATCAGTGGTTACCTCTGCTGAAACCATGGACGGGGTCGAGACCGAGTTATCGCCGGCCGTCAGGCGCCTGGCCGCGGAGGAAAAAGTTCCACTCGAGAAAGTTCAAGGCACGGGAAAGCACGGTCAAGTCACCAAAGAGGATCTCGTTGACTACCTGGAGAGCCGCAAGTCCGCGGTAGAGGAGAAGGGCCCAACGCCGGTTGAGCAAATTGCTTCGTCGCCGACCCGGCTCACTCCAGCTCCGGTTTCTGAACTGCCAAAAGAATCGTCTCGATCGAAAACAGACGAACGGCTTACACGGCGAAAGATGTCGCCGTTGCGCAAGAAGATTGCGGCGCAGCTGGTCATGGCGCAACAAAATGCGGCGATGCTAACAACCTTCAATGAGGTTGATATGTCGGCGGTAATACAGCTTCGATCGCGGTATCAGGAGAATTTTCAAAAACGACATGGGATAAAGCTCGGATTCATGTCGTTCTTCGTAAAAGCAGCGGTTGATGCTCTGCAGAGTGTGCCTGCGATTAACGCGCGATTAGATGGGGATGATCTGATTGAGAATCACTTCTATGACGTAGGCGTTGCTGTCGGTACCGAACGTGGATTGGTCGTGCCGGTGATTCGAGATGCGGACAAGAAGAGTTTCGCTCAGCTAGAGCAGGATATAGCCAAATTCGCGATCAAAGCACGGGAAGGAAAGCTGCAGCTCGATGATTTAATGGGCGGTGTTTTCACCATTACCAACGGCGGGATTTATGGTTCGCTGCTGAGCACACCTATTCTAAATCCTCCGCAAAGCGGCATTCTTGGGATGCATAAGATCCAGAATCGGCCTGTAGCGATTGGAGAAAAAATCGAGATAAGGCCGATGATGTATCTCGCGCTGAGTTATGACCATCGGGTGGTGGATGGCCAAGAAGCGGTCACTTTCTTGGTGCGGGTAAAGGAGTGTATCGAAGATCCGTCGCGCTTGTTGCTTCAGGGATAGACCCTCATTGGTGCGACACTTTGGTTTGCTCAGCTTAGGAATCTTCGTCCTATCCTTGGCGGGAGTTTTGCGATCAACGACTTGGTCTCTGGAACCGCGATCGCCTGTGATCTTTCCAAAGGCGTTCGGCGCGTACGCTCAGATGGGCGACAAGACGGATTAATTTGGTTTTGAAACTTTGCGTTCCCGGAGGTCGGAACAAAAAACCGATGACAAATCGGAGACTCAGAATCGTGATCGCAGCGACAATCAAGCCAGGAATGAGCGAAGCAAACATGAATCAAATAGCCGATAGCCAAAAAATGGAGACTTGCGAAAGTCTACAGCCGAAGACCGCTTACCGCGAACTTTGGGTTCAGTCGAAAAGCGTCGGGCTGTGAGGATCATTCCATCCGCGGATACAAATTGCGATTTGATCTGGCGTGACTCGTCCGATTGACAAAGGAGGTAGGTGGTCTGGATCAAAAAATCCGACTTCGGAAGTTTCGTTGGAAGTTTGGGCGCTCCCACCCAGCAATTCGCAGGCGATAAATAGCTTATATACATGAAAAGGGAACGGCGGTTGGTGGGCATGTTTCGATCGGTCGAAAAGAGCAATCAGCCGGGTTGCGCGAGTTACGAACCCACTTTCTTCTCGAATTTCTCGCACGACCGCCTCGGAAGGCGAGTCATTAACATCCGCCCATCCGCCAGGCAAAGTCCAGAGACCGTCGCTGCTTTCCCGAACCAACAATAGTTGGCGATCCTTTAGAACGACTCCCCGAACATCGACCTTAGGCGTTGCATAGCCAGTTTGGGCGGCAAAGCTAGCGCGAATTATTGACTCGGTTGCGTCCGACCAGTTAGCGAACATCGCTACCGCAATTTCCCGCAAGCGCTCATAGCGTTCCCGGTCGTAGACGCTTTCCGAGAAGTGGAGACCTGTTTGCGCGATCGCTTGGATTTCTCTTGCCCACCGTATCCAGTCTGGCTCTTTGTTCACTTCGTGATTCAATCACGATCCGGGTTGCAGCCAACTTTTTTTGCGATGATCACGCCAAGACGGCAGGCGGAAAAAACTCACGGAAAGTCGCAAAGACGCCAAGATTTCAGAGAAGAGGGGAGATGTCATAGCTATCCGGTTTTCGCCTGTGCCTGTTGACCAATCGCTGGAGGAATTCTCAAGAACGCCTACATCGAGCCGTTACTAACCTTTAGTCAAAACCTTTGGGACTTTGCGTGAGGTTCTTTTTCCGTCGGCCATCTTGGCGTGTGCTCGGCAGCAAATTTGCATGTCCGAAAACGGCGAGACAATGAATGTGAAGCGGTCGATACTGGTCGACGGAATGAATGCGCAGCAGTATTACGAGGCACTCATCGCCAGAGATCAACGGTTTGACGGCGCCTTTTTTGTGGGCGTGAAGACTACCAGGATTTACTGCCGCCCGATTTGTCCGTCCCGGCGCCCACAGATGCGGCACTGCGAATTTTTTCGTCTGGCCGCAGCCGCTGAAGTGGCGGGTTATCGACCTTGCCTTCGGTGCCGACCCGAGTTGGCCCCCGGTAATGCTCCAATCGATACCGAACAAAAAGTCGTCGGCGCGGCACTGCGTTACCTGGACCGCGTCGAAGAGGCCGACCAGACGATTCCCGAATTGGCCACAGCGTTCCAGGTCTCCGATCGCCACTTTCGACGATTATTAACGAAACAGCTCGGAGTTTCTCCCATTCAATTCATGCAGACTCGGCGACTGTTGCTTGCTAAACAGCTGCTCACCGACACGAATCTCAACGTCAATGATGTTGCTCTGGCAAGCGGCTTCAAGAGCTTGCGTCGATTCAATAGTTTGTTCAAAGAGCGCTACCGTCTTTCCCCGACCGGGCTGCGCAACGGTTCAAAGAAAACTGCGGTGTCGAGTTCCGAATGTACATTTCACCTCAGTTACCGGCCACCGTTTAACTGGGATACTATGCTGCGATATTTTCGCCGCCGATTTTATCGAGGAGCTGAGTTGCCCGGCGAGAATCAATACTCTCGAACGGTCCGTATTGGTGCGCTAAAAGGGTGGTTGATTGTTGAAAATGATCCCGATACCCATTCGTTAAGGGTGCAAGTCGCATCAGACTTGCTTCCCGGCCTGTTGACCTTGGTGAGCCGGCTTCGCCGCTTATTTGATTTGGATGCTTCGCCCGATCGAATCTTAGCGACGCTCGGCCCGCTGGCGGCGAAGAATCCAGGTATCAGAGTGCCAGGTGCTTTTGATGGCTTCGAGATTGCTTTGCGCGCGGTACTCGGTCAACAAATCAGTGTGCCAGCGGCGACCACTATCGCCAGTCGGGTCGCTGAACGATTCGGAGAGAAGATTGATACGCCTTCCCCAGACCTAAAATGTATGGTGCCGACCGCAGCTGAGATCGCGACCGTGCCGCTCGGTGAGCTGCGGAAACTCGGACTAACTGAGGCACGAGCGGCGACGGTGTCCGCGTTAGCCAAAGCTGTGGCCAGTGGACAAGTTAATTTTCTCAACGCGATATCGTGGGAGGAGAGCATTAGGAAACTGACGGAGGTACCTGGGATTGGTCCCTGGACAGCCAGTTATATAGCCATGCGGGTGCTCGGATGGCCGGACGCTTTTCCTCACCAAGATTTAGGTCTGCAGAAGGCGCTTTCCGTCACGAAATCGTCGGACGCTCTGGCTCTTTCCGAAAAATGGCGGCCTTGGCGAGCATACGCCGCCATGCAGCTGTGGAATTCATTGGAGGAACAACATGAAATATCAAACCATCTACGATAGCCCGGTCGGTAAGCTGAAATTAGTATCGGACGGCAGTTACTTAATCGGCCTCCATTTTACTACCTACCAAAATGAAGGATCGAATTTCGATGAGGTTGTAGAACCGGGAATTAAACCGTTCCCAGAAGTTATTCGACAACTCGGGGAGTACTTTCAGGGGACCCGAACGGTGTTTGAGATTCCGATTCGATTTGTCGGATCGTCTTTTCAGGTCCGAGCCTGGGAAGCGCTGCAAAGCATACCGTATGGCGAAACCATTTCGTATAAGAAGCAGGCCGAGCGAGTAGGAAGCGTTGCTCGCGCCGTCGGTCTCGCCAACGGACAGAACCCGGTTGCGATTATCGTTCCGTGCCACCGAGTGATCGGCGCTGATGGTCACCTGGTTGGCTACGGCGGTGGCCTTAATCTAAAAAAAGCGCTGCTGAACTTCGAAGCAACTGTTCTCGATTTCGGACCGCAACCGTTTTCGCTCGTACCAGCCTAAAAGACAAGCGAAGGAGAGGAGGCGCTCGGTCATGTGATTGCGTGGACGCGTGCCGACATCGACCGGGGCGATGTAAACGCACTCCGGCAGCGTGTCGGCCAATCTCTCCGTATGTTTCTCACGCTGCAGACGGAGATTTCCCGCTTTTGCGCCTGATTTACAGCAATTTGAAAGCTTATGAAAACAGGGGGACCCGAGAGTGACTTATCCCGGATCGCGCCAATGCTTTTCCGGCGGCGCAGCCGCGACTGTTCGGCTAAGCATTTGACGGCGCTCGGAGGTCGAACCTAAGACCCGTCTTCGACGGTGACCCGGTGGCCGGGCACGGCTTAACATAGCGGCTTCGATAGCGCGGGACGATAGAATGATGGTGCTGCTGAGTACTTAGTGAACGCAAATGGTCGAGCGTCCCTTCCGGGACGGCTTTCTCTCTATTCCCGGCACTTTGTACCGGGCTATTTCGTAATATCCCACCGGGAACCGCACACCGATAACCGATACGGGACAGACGCTCCTTACGATCTTAAACCAGCACGCCGCGGCGGTCACGACAACGATTACGGCAGTCGGGACAAAAACCGGTTCGCCCCTCACCTCTCGGTTTCTATTACCGCAAACCCAGTGGTGGGGACGCGATAACTGCGTCGCTCCTGGGTAGGAATAAATCACCGGTTAACACAAAATGATTCAGCAAAACACGAAGTTCACACAGCAAAAGTTAACAGCCGCCATACCAACGACCTCAGCATGCGTCATCGACTTTCTCAAGGCCCGTGATCGGCTATCGGCAGAATTTGAGGGGACCAGTAAAGAATTGGAAATAACATGGAAAGCCCGCAAAGTTGCTGCTCGTCGAATGCCTTCAGTCCGGGTTGATCGTCTCGAGGACTCGCTCTATTGGCTGCTTTCGGCGGCAACGCTTGGTTATCTAGTGCTCGAGATTATCGGCTTCTGAGACTTTGTTGACGCGAACGCAACAAAAATGAACAGAGTTTGTCAAACCAATCAATTGCGGTGACCGCCGCTGCCTAATTGGCGGTGCCAAAACATGAAAATGTAACATGAACGAACAGACTTTCATTTGGCCGCTTAGCGCGAACGAAACATCGCGCGTCCAAAACCTACTGTCACTACTCTTCGATCAGGAGCCGATGAAGACAAACAACAGTATCCAGCAGTTTTCATATGGAGAAAGAGTCGGGGCGTTGGCTCAGATCTACTTGGAACTCAGCGTGCCATTGCCGGTCGCACTTCGGGCGGCTCGGGCAGATCTCTTACAGCTCGGCTAGTAAGCCGTCGTCAGTCCAAATAGCTTTGCCGATCAGTGTTCTTGTGTGGGAGTGCCAGCGCTGCCCGTTTCAAAACCGGGATTGCGAAGCAGAGCGCAATTGGCCTGATCGCAGAGCCACTCTTCCGCGCGCTCGTATGACCACCCATTGGCGTCGTGTAGTGTAAAGAGCCCTGCGTAGCCGAAGTAGAACCAGAAAACATCAACTGCCTGGTTCACGTCCATCCCGTCATGCAATGCTCCTAACTCCAGGAGGCGGTGGGCGATTGCAACGAATGCCTGACGGTATTGGGCTGTCGCATCAGCCAAACTCTGGAAGACGGCCTGGTCGTGCGGTGCAGTGGTTATCGCTACTCGTATAATGTCGCCAAACTCCTCCCCCATGCGACGACACGTAGCAGCGACGGTGCGGAGAATAGCCGCTGGATCGTCCATTGTCTCAATACTCTCGAGTGTTGCCGCGACGACGGGAGCGGTGACCCAAATCTCTATCAGAGTGTTCAGCAGCCCATGCTTTCCGCGCGATACCGCGTAGACGGTCGCAGGCGCAACCCTCGCCAAGGCCGCGATTTCGTCTACTTTGGTGGAAAAGTAGCCCCGCTCGCTGAATAAGCGGCGGGCCGCATCAACGATCGCCTGGCGCGTCGCCTGCGCGTATTCCTCACGCCGCCTGAGCCCCTGCCGAGAGCGAGCGCTGGCCGTCGAATTGTCACGATTCAAGATGCATCTCCCTTGACACGAAAGCTCTTCTAACTAGAGTTCGACTCCATCGAATATAGTGTTAGTATGTACAATGTGTTCGATATCTGGTAAATATACCATGAATGGTCAAACCAGCAAAAAGGCTAATCGATGACTCAGCTCGTGAAGACAGGCTCAAGCAACGCTCAATCCGCGCTCGCCGCAGCGAATGACCTGCGCGCGACGATGCAAGGCAAGGTGCTTCTGCCCGCTGACGTTGCCTATGCCGCCGCTCGCCAAATCTGGAATGGTGCGGTAGACCACCAACCGGCGCTGTTTGCGGTGTGCGAGACCACCAAGGATGTGCAGGCGGCGGTGCGGGCTGCCTGCGCTAGGCTATGGCGGCAACATCGTAAGATTGCGGGATGCGAAGCGGCGTTGGGATCCAGATTGCATCTTCTCCGCGATACCGCTACCGGCATAAAGCTGCTCACAGCCATGGGGTTGGAACACGAGTTATTGAATAGGGAGGAACGGCAAAAATGGAATCCGAACCGTGGTATCAGACCGGACCGTCAACGCTTAAGCTTGATTAGTTGTAGATTTGGGCTCAATTCGTTTTTGAACATTTACCGTTCAGTAAAGTGATGAAGTTGGTTTTCGCACAGTTCTGTCGTACCCCCAGAATCCTTTTCAATAATCGATTCCGGGGTCTTCGCGATGGATACTATTTTCAGTGACGTTTGTGTGTTGGTAACGGCGGCGTTTGTGCTGACCCTGGTGCCAGGCTTTAGGCGGCCGGAGCGCTCCCTGCTGTCGATGCGCGATCGGGGAACAGCCTTGCTTGTGTTCCTAGTTCTTGGGTTAGTCGAAGAAATCAGCGTTTCGCATACCGGGTGGTTTAACGAACGAATCGTGGCGGCGTGCGCAGCTGGTTTGATAGCGGGCCCTTGGGTAGGGGTGGCCGTCAGCCTGTTTGTGACCTTTTTGGCAGTTAGGTATCACGGCCTGCCGTTCGAGTCGGTCGGCATTTCGATGTTGTGCGGCGGTCTAGCCGGCGGGTGTCTATTTCGGTGGCGCCCTAAAGTGGCACAACACCCGCTGACCGGATTCTGTCTGACTTTCGTTGTTTCGTTGCTTCGAAGCGGCCTGTTTTTCTTCTTCGCTCCCAACCCCAGAGCGACGCTACCTCCTTTTGAGCAGATTGGGATTGCGGCTGTGCTGCAAGGTTTGGGCACGGCATTGATTCTGGCTATCGTCCAGCAGGTACGTGACCATGACCAACAAACGCGGGCGGCGGCTGCGGCCGAGATGCGTGCTCTTCAAGCGCGCATGAATCCCCATTTTTTGTACAATGCTTTGAATGCGATAGCGGCGCTGGCGACGGTTGCACCGCGCGAAATCCCTCGCGCAGCAGGACGGCTGCGCCAATTTCTACGTGCCAGTTTTGACCAACACGAGCGAGCCCTGGTGCCGCTGGAGGAAGAGTTGGCTGTGGTCCGCGCTTATTTAGATATCGAGTCGCTGCGATTCGGGAGCCGATTAAAGGTGGAGCAGGCGATCGATCCAGGTTTGTCTAAGGTTCTAATGCCGCCCTTCTCGTTTCAGCCGTTGGTGGAGAATGCGGTGCAACACGGACTCCATTCCTGTTCACGGGCCGGCCGCTTGCACCTCTTGATACGTCCGGCCGGACAGTGGTTAGAGCTGAGCGTTAGCGATGACGGCGAAGGCGTGCCTCCTACAGAAGTCGACCAAGTTTTCTTTGCCGAGCGTTCGGGAGCCCACGCACTGGTGCTGTTACGGCGACGGTTGCAGGGATTGTTTGGCCGGTCGTTCCAGTTAGTGGTACGGAGTGAGGTTGGGCTGGGTACTACGGTCACTTTGCGCATTCCGTTGCGAAAACGATTTGGAGGTGCCCTAGAATGGCCGGGCACCATCACTTCTGATCTCCGCCAATTGCCATCGCACTAAGACCTATTCTCATGTGGATCCGGATCCGTGCCCTCATTATCGAAGACGAACCCTTGGCCGCCGAGTACTTGGCAGCGTTGCTAGACGATACCTACCAGGTAGAAGTTGTTGGCACTGCCACTGAGAGCGAGGCAGGCCTGCGGCTTTGCGCTGAGTTGCGACCAGACGCTGTATTTCTCGACATCAATCTACCGGGCAAGGACGGGGTTTCGCTGGCGACGCAACTGGCTATGCTGCCGCAGCCGCCACATGTGGTCTTTACCACCGGGAACGCCAGTCGCGCCACGGACGCCTTTCGGCTAGACGCGGTGGATTACCTTTTGAAGCCATTGGATCCGGAGCAAGTCACCGAAGCGGTTAATCGTCTGCTGGCGCATCTGCGCCCTTTTGAGGCTGGTTCTCGCTCGCTTTCCGCTCACGCGGTGGATCCAGCAATAACCATGGACAAGATGCGTTTTACTGGCGCTGCAGGCGAGCTGTTACCGGTCAAGGATGCGGATCGGGACCAGATTCGCCTGCTGGGCCGTCGCGAGGTTGCAGCGGTGCTGCGACGGGAACGGCGTACTTGGGTCCATACCGTGCGGGAAGAGTTTGCCACTTATTATCCGTTGGCTGACCTGATGCGGTGGCTGGGAGGCGACCCTTTCATCCAGATCGGAAGGCATGCCGTAGTGAACCTGCAAGCAATCGAGCGCGTTACTCATTACGGTGACCGTCTTTACCGCGTACGAATGCGTGATCGGGCGGGGACTGAAATCACCGCTTCGCGTACCGGCGCGACTCGGCTTGCGATACTGTTAAAGACGCAACGCTGAGACACTCAGGCCGTGTGGTAGACAAGATAGGTCTGGCGGAAGCCGTGTTCGTAGCGGGATGACGCGCGGCGGTTGAGTCAGCGAATGCGGCTATCCGGACAAGAAAGGACTGGTCCGTCGAACCTTGGCGTTGCTTACGGAGAAACTCTGCGGCGTCACACGGCAGTATTCAAATCATTTCACGAGAAACCATGCGCGAACCTACCAATCACAATGGCAAGGCAACTGCCCAGTTAGAGCTGCCCGGAAATTCGACAACGATGAAGGAAAGCTTCATGAGCGGTGCCGAGAGCCTGGTCCACACGCTAGTTGGCAGTGGAGTCGATACCTGTTTTACCAATCCTGGTACCAGCGAGATGCACTTCGTCGCCGCTCTCGACCGAGTCCCTGGCATACGCTGTGTGCTTGGTCTGTTCGAGGGCGTCGCGACCGGGGCAGCGGACGGCTATGCGCGGCTCGCTCGAAAGCCGGCGGCAACGCTGCTCCATTGTGGGCCGGGTCTCGCCAACGGTCTGGCTAACTTACACAATGCCAAGCGTGCACACGTACCGATGGTGAACGTCATCGGCGACCACGCGACCTATCATCGCGTTTTCGACGCTCCGCTTACTGCCGACATCGAAGGCTGGGCGCGCCCAATCTCAGTATGGACTCGGACAACGCGTTGCGCCAAGACAGTTGGCATTGATGCCGCGACGGCTGTGCAGGCCGCGCGAAACACCTGCGGTATCGCCACGTTGATCTTGCCATCCGACGCTTCATGGAATCAGGGAGGGTCTCCCGCCGGCCGCCTTCCGATCGCTCCACCATTATCCACGGCACCGGATACGATCGCGGCGGTTGCGCGCGTGTTGCGCAGCGGCGAACCAGCGGCCTTGATGTTGACCGGCACCGGACTCGAAACCGACTCCCTGGCTACTGCTCATCGGATCGCGGCGGTGACTCACGCGCGACTCCTCGCACCGACCTTTAACCGCCTGATCGAGCGAGGACGTGGCCGCTACCCAATTGCGCTCTTGCCTTATCCAATTGACCATGCCGTCGCGGCGCTCGCTGGTCTCCGCCATCTTATCCTGGTTGGTTCGCAGGAGCCGGTTGGGTTTTTCGCCTATCCCGACAAGCCCAGCCTGATGAAGCCAAATGGGTCGATCGTTCACGTGTTGGCCCGGCCGGAAGAGGATGTCGCCGGGGCACTGGCGGCACTAGCCGCCGAGTTGGCCGCTCCACCCGTTCCGCCCCCGCCGGCCAGCCGCCCTGAGCCCGCACATGGGCCGGTGACCTCCGCCGCCGTTGCGCAAACCCTCGCCGCGCTCATTCCGGAGCAGGCCATCATCGTCGACGAGAGCATCAGTTTCGGGCTCGGCTTTTATCCTGGCACGAGGGATGCCGCGCCACATGACTGGCTACAGCTCACCGGCGGGGCAATTGGCGGTGGGATGCCGCTTGCGACGGGCGCTGCGGTCGCCGCGCCAGGCCGGCGTGTCATCAACCTCGAAGGCGACGGCTCAGCGCTGTACACGGTTCAGGCCTTGTGGACCCAGGCGCGCGAGATGCTCGATGTCACAACAATAATCCTCTCTAACCGCAAGTACGCAATCTTGGAACTTGAGCTTGCCAACGTCGGCGCCAATCCCGGCCGCACCGCGCTCGATCTTTTCTACCTTGACAGTCCGGCGCTCGATTGGATCCGACTCGCAGCCGGTATGGGAGTTGAGGCGGCACGCGCCGAGACGCTGGAAGAGTTCGCCGATCTCCTTGCCGCAAGCTACCGGCGCAAGGGCCCTTTTCTAATCGAGCTCGTCATCCCGTGATCTTGCCTGCTCCTATTCACTTCGCCAAATGCTTTGGGCGTTTGAGGAGGGGAATCTGTAACCTTCAAGTTTCCGATGCGTGACGCGGCGGTCGCACTGCAGTGAGCAACCGCTCACTGTCCGGACCTGGCCGATGGACGGAGTGACAGTCTGGATGACGATTGCGGCAATTGGGACAAAATGGGCCAGCCCCTCAAATCCTGGCATTACTACTTTAGATCCCGCAGGCGACGCGAGCATGATCTCGCTCCTCACTCAACAGGTGAGGGTTCAAGACACACTTATTCGACAAATCATGAAGTTTCCACAGGAAGAATCACGAGCCGCCGCCTTACCGATCGCTATGTCCGCACGACGAACCGAGAAAGCCACGAGGCTAAGTACGGTCGTCCGTACTGATCGGGAGGGAGAGCCTATTTGGACCCCGGAGTTCCAGGTCGCGCCTCCAGTAGCGGTGCTCCAGTTAGTGACGGGTCGCTGGGTCGCACAGATGGTTGGCGTTGCCGCCGAGCTGGGGTTGGCCGACGAAATTCAGACCGGACCTAAAACCGCGGAAGAAGTTGCACAGGCAAAGGGTCTTCACCCCGTTCCGCTCTATCGGCTGCTCCGCGCACTCGCCAGCGTTGGCATCTTTGCCGAGCAGGAAGGCGGGCGTTTCCGACAAACTCCAATGTCCGACGCGCTTCGCAGCGACGTTCCATATTCCATGCGGGGCCTAGCGCGTGCCACTAATCGGCATTGGACGATACGTGGTTGGATGGAGCTTGAGCACAGCATTCGGACGAACGTGTCGGCGTTTGAACACGTGCACGGAATGCAGAGCTTTGACTATGCCAGTCAGCACCCCGAGGAGACGGAGATCTTCGCCGACGCGTTGGATGGCTTTGCCGCACTGGTCGGCGCAGCAGTGGTAGAGGCTTACGATTTCTCGAGTATACGGACGCTGGTGGAAATTGGTGGATGTCTGGTACTGGCATCCGTGTTGGCCAAGCATCCTGCCATGCGGGGAATCCTGTTCGATCTGCCAGCAGTAGTCGAAAGCTTCTCCAGTTTTCTCCGAAGCCATGGGGTGGAGGATCGGATCGAACTCAAAGGCGGTAACTTCTTCGAGGCCTTACCTGAGGGAGCCGACGCTTACTTGCTCCAGAACATCTTACATTGGCGGAGCGAGGAGGATTGCGGACGAATTCTGAAGGCTGTCCACGCTGCGGCCAGACCAGGGGCCAAGCTGTTGGTGGTGGAAGCCATTGTGGAAACTTCAAATGAACCTCAATTTGCCAAGACGCTGGACATTGCGATGCTGGTTACAACTCATGGTGGAAAGGAACGTACCTACGCGGAGTGGGAAAACCTGTTGAGCGCAACCGGGTTCCGAGTGTCGCGTACCGTTCCCACTGCTTCATTCGCCTGCGTGATTGAAGCGGTCCGCAACTGATGGGAACACCGATGGTGCTCAATCGTCCAGTTTACTTTCGAGCAGCTTCGGGAGCGGCCGCGCGGAAATTGAAGCCGATGGTTCGGAAAAACACGACTGCGCATCCGAGCTTCTTCAGCGCAACCAGATTCAAGCCTACAAAGAATATCATGAAAACAACATCGTTAATCTTAGCCGTTATGAGTCTATTCGTTCTAAATACAAAAGCTGATTCCCAGGAACAGCTGGCAGCATGTCGTCAACAAATTGATTCGCTTGACCAACGCATTGTTGACTTAATTCAGCAGCGGGCTCGAGTGGTTAAAGAGGTGGGTAACATCAAGCGCGAAGCGCGTCTACCGGTGACTGTTCCTAGCCGGGAGCAACAGGTAGTAGAAAAGGCTCAAGCACTTGCCCAGGCGGGTCCCTTACCACCGGAAGCGGTCGGGCGCATTTATCAGAAGCTAGTAGAGGAAATGCGTAATTGGGAAACCAAGCTCGATGCGGCAACTCCCTAATGTTCGATCACCACGTTCCCGGGTTAGGCCGGTGAGTCCTTTATGTTCCTATCTCGACACCGCAATCATCATGAGAAAAAGCATGAGACTGCCGAGAAAGATAAACGCTGTCATTTAGAGTTCTTGTTAAAGCCGCCTGGTCCGAGCGACTAGTAAACAGTTCGCGCGTCGCTCAGTTAGTTCGGTGGAATAGACATCAACATTTTAGTGTTTGGCCACGCTGTCGCCCAAGTGCCGTAATTGTTGTCTGAACCGCGGTGTCACGCGGTCGAACAAACCAGCAGGCAGAGCCGATCCAGCGATTTATTGGTCTTACCATCCGCGTTTGATCACTCAATGAAAATGGGTTCGATGCTCCGACTTTAAGCGGGCCTAAGAAATGTACGCATCGTTGCCGGGCGGTTTGGCCAACGAATACGGCAACCGGGACAAAAAAACCGGTCCTTCCTAATCATGGTGTCTACTTGCCCAACTCACAAATTGGTCACGATGAACGAAGAGATTTTGCCGGCAAATAATAACGAGAAAGGCGAGAGCTTTCTAATCTCGGCTCGAAATATACTGCAAAAACTCGGAGCCTTCTTCCGATTTACGGAAGATGATGCATCCGCTTTACTATCTGCCTATGGACTGTGCGTCTTCGAGGTGAATCGTTTGCAGGATAATCGCCCGAACGAGCAAAAGGAAAGAAAACGGAATTTTGACGACTCCTGCCGTCGTAACTCCAACGGTTGCTTTCCCGGCCCCGTGTCGATCGGTGTGCACCCAGATATAACCCGAGCAAAACGAACAAAGGGCTCGCAAAAGCACGCGCATCGATAATCCACGCGGACAGAAGGTCGGCCGAGTCTCGCCCATGCAAGCTAGCAAATCGATCTCCGGTCCCGCTGCCGCGAATGCCGAGGCGGAGCCGTCGGACCTTCAAATCCTCGAAAGATTTACCAATGCTCTTAGACACGGTGTTCGCCGAAACGCTCGAACAAGTCCAGTTCGATTGGCCAGAATACTTGGCGGTGGAAAGAATTCGAATCGGGATCGCAGAAATTGGAGCGACACTGGTTGTGCTGGCAGTGCTTACCGTACTCGCTCGGTGGACGATTTTTGCGCTCGTTCGGTAGGAAAATGGGTATTGAGCAACTAACGATGAAAAAAGAGAGGTAAATGAAAGTACTTAGCAAAACCAAAGCATTTACTAATATAGTGCTTGAACGCGATTGCGAGACTCTTGAGGTGTTCGGGCCAAGCGTCCAGTTCCTGATTGGACCGCAATCGCGCGATGAAACTCCCTGTGTCATGAAAGGAACGATTCCTCCGGGCATTTGTGTACCACTGCATAGCCACGCCGGAATCGAAGCTTTCTTCGTGCTCTCGGGAGACCTTGAGGTGCTCACCGAAGAAGAAGGCAAGGCTCGTTGGATCACGGCCGGTCCCGGGGATTTTATCGAAGTTCCAAGCGAGGCAAAGCACGGTTTCAGGAATCGATCGAAGGATCCGGCTGTCCAATTGATCACCACTACATCCAGGCTCGGACGTTTTTTCCAGGACGTAGGAAGATCGATAACTCAAGGTGAAAGAGTTAGTTCGCCATCTCCGAACGAAATACAGCGCTTTCTGAAAACGGCTGAGCGCTACGGCTATTGGTTAGCTACTCCCGAAGAGAACGCTGCCGTTGGTATTTCACTTTTCTAGCTTTCGCAAATCTTGCTGTACGAGGAAATCGGCAGAGGAAAGCCAACTCGATACGACAAAACTGATGCTCGTTCACCATACCGAATATGAAACTTAAAAATAAAACTGCATTAATCACGGGCGGCAACAGCGGCATAGGCTTAGCGACGGCGCGGCTATTCGTGGCCGAGGGCGCGCGAGTCGCCATAACTGGACGGAATCACACGACGCTTGAGGCCGCTGCAGCTAGGCTTGGCCCAAATGTGCTCGCCTTCACCTCGGATGTGTTGGATTCGAAAGCTCGCGGCGTCTTGTTTGCTGCGATCAAAGACAAGTTTGTTAACCTCGATATTGTTTTTGCCAATGCTGGTATCGGTAATATGGGGTCAATTGAGGAAACTTCCGAGGCGATGTTTGACGAAGTTCTAAGAACCAATGTAACCGGCGCATTCCTGACCATCCAGGCAGCGCTTCCTCTTCTGCGGACGGGCGCGTCCATCATTTTGAATGGCTCGACCGCGCCAATTGTCGGCTTTCCAAACGGTGCCGGATTTTATGCTGCAAGCAAAGGAGGCCTTCATGCGATGAGCCGTTCGATGGCGGGAGAGCTTGCGCCGCGCGGCATTCGCATCAACGTCGTGGCGCCTGGATTCATCCAAACTCCGATTTGGGAACGCGTCCCGCTTCCGGCCGATGCGGTGAATGCCATGACCAAGAGATTGCTAGGGAGTGTGCCGCTCGATCGGTGGGGCCAAGCCGAAGAGGTCGCTAAGGCTGTGTTGTTCCTTGGGTCTGATGATTCGTCCTATGTTCACGGTTCGGAGATCATCGTCGACGGCGGCGTGACCGGAACAATGTATGGGGCGCCGGTCTATCGAGGCTGAGAGCGACGCAATAGCAACTACCAATGCATGCTGAGAGATCTCGATGGTACGGCCAGGTTTCTGGCCAATGCTTCATGATCATGCTCGGTCCGAACAAAGCGATTCGTCTAGCTATTTAGCTGGCCAGAGAAGAAGCATACTTCGTGTCCAATTCGCTATCAGCTCCCGCTTTCTCTCGTCTGACCGCGCGCGATTATAAGACGCTTTGGCTAGCCACCTTGGGAGGCGTCCTCGAATTCTACGACTTCATTATCTTCGTTTTCTTTGCGAACACGATCGGTGATCTGTTTTTTCCTCCTGGGATCCCAGATTGGGTACGGCAGTTCCAGACGTTCGGAATTTTCGCTGCTGGCTATCTTGCGCGACCGTTGGGTGGCGTCGTTATGGCGCATGCGGGGGATCTGAATGGTCGCAAGAAGATATTCACTCTCAGTGTGTTCCTCATGGCGTTGCCGACTTTGGGCATCGGTCTGTTGCCGACCTACGCCTCCTTGGGTGCTTGGGCGCCCGTCTTATTGTTGCTCCTGCGCATCCTGCAAGGAGCAGCCATTGGTGGCGAAGTTCCCGGAGCCTGGGTCTTCGTTGCCGAGCATGTACCCCGGTCGCGGGTCGGGTTAGCTTGCGGCGTCTTGACTGCTGGACTCACCGGCGGAATTCTGCTCGGCTCGTTGGTGGCGACCGGTCTGAACATGGTGATGCCGCCCGAACAGCTTACAGCGTATGGATGGAGGATTCCCTTCCTGCTGGGCGGCGCCTTTGGGTTAATGTCGATGTATCTTCGCTACTTGTTAACCGAAACGCCTGTTTTTGAAGAGTTGAGAAAACGCCGGGCGCTTTCCGCCGAGACGCCGCTGAGGGCGGTGGTGCGCGATCATCGTTCGGCGATCCTTCTCTCCGGATTGCTGACCTGGGTGCTGTCCGCTGCAATTGTCGTGGTTATCTTAATGACCCCCGCTTTGCTGCAAAAGGTGTACAATGTACCGAGAGTTGCGACGCTTCAGGCTAACTGCCTCGCGACGATCTGCTTGACAGCAGGCTGTGTTTTGGCCGGTTGGCTGACGGACCGATTCGGAACCGGCCGCGTGCTGTTAGTCGGCTGTCCGTTGTTCGGCATTGCGGCCTATCTACTCTACGCAGGTGTGAGGCTGGATTCTTCGCTTGTGATGCCTCTTTACGGATTGGCCGGCTTCACCGTCGGAACCGTCGCAGTAGTTCCTTGCGTTATGATCGCTGCGTTCCCGCCACAAATCAGATTTTCCGGCATCTCCTTTTCATACAATCTTGGATACGCGATCTTCGGCGGTCTGACTCCGATTCTCGTATCGTGGCTGCTCCACTTCGATTTTCTGGCGCCGGCGCACTATGTAGGAGCACTTGCCCTGCTTGGCTTCGGAGTCGGGGTTTTTCTAGTATCAGCCGATTGGCGCCCATCCTGGGTTCAACCAGAGGACACGAAGACCGAATTTTAAACAGAGAGGTCGCAGAGGTCTCAAAGAGGGATTCGGTTTTTACCGCTCGTATTCTTCAAAAAGATTTGAGCAGGTACTACCTTCTTTGGGGTCTTTCTTGTACTGACATTGAACTTCGCGCATTTTCGTGAGGATTCCTCTCGGGCGACCGAGGCTTTACCACGTCGTTTTCGCCGACACGCCCATACGCCGACATGATCGCCTTCCGTGGTTGCGGCTCCGCCGCGCTCTGAACCCCTGTTCAAAAAACTGACTCCGCGACCTTTGTGGAACTTGTTCGGTTCAGTCCTGAATGGGCGGCTGCGAACGTAAAACCTGCAGAGCACGGAGTGCCGCCGACAATCGATTTTCGACGCCCAGTTTCATGAAGATTCTTTTCAGGTGGGCTCGCACGGTATCGTGCCGGATCCCAAGAATCATGCTGATAACAGGACTGCTCTTGCCGGCGGCAACCCAGTAGAGTACCTCTGCTTCGCGCTCGGACAGACCTAGAACACAGAGGGATTGCGGAGTACCACCGCCTAAACTCTCTGCACCCGATGCGTCATGGGCAGCTTCCTTGCCTCTCTTTAGCGTTATCCGCAACGAATCAAGTGCTTTCGCGTACCGATAGGCGCGTTCCATTTGTGGGAGCAGAGCGGAGAGGATCGCCCGGTCCTGTTCCGAAAAGCCGCGGCGCTCCCGTAAGATCGCCAGGCAAACACGGTGACCAAGATTGCCGAAATTCGCGCTTAGATCATCTGCGACACTGAGAATGCGATAGTAGTCATGGTATAAATCAAGGTTCTCGACCTGCTCGCGGCTAGCGATATCCGAGAGCGCCAATGGCTGATGGAGATTCCCGGATTCCCGAATCGATCTTAGTGGAAATTTTGTGTATTGGCTGGCGAAAGTCCCTGCAAGGTTTTCCCAATGGGCAGGAACGGGATATAACGTGGTGTCGCGGCGCGTTTGATTGCGGACGCGACCAGGGCGAACGACGACGCTCACGCCATAAAATTCGCCGGGAATCACTCGCCTGAGGACATCGATAAAATGCCCTGGTAAGTGGTGCGGGCGAACTGGCTTATACAGTACACTTACCGCATCAAACAGGCGTTGCAGATTGCTGTGCGTTAGTAACCGAATATAGGTCTGCATTGGAACCCTGCGAACCCCAAAGAGCTTTTGCTTTGGGCAGATTTGCTACGCATTTGAGTAGCAATACTACCGATATGAAGCTCTCCTATAGTGGTTTCTTGGGATTTTACAACCGAAAATCGAGTCTAGACCGGTGCGGCGTGTCACATATTTATACGCTGGTGTATTAAAACTACGTCTCTCCACTCTCTTGCGACAAAGCTGATCACTTTCATTTGTATAGCGTCAAAATCTAATCGATCGCCATCAACTCGGCCACGGAGAAGTCGAGACCGCGCTTACATCTGTTCTAGCTGGCCCGAGGAAGCTCGCTCCGACCAGAGCCGAGGCAACGACTAGTAAGCCCACAAGCAAGGCGATAGTATTTGGGCCAAGGACTGATTCCGTCGAGCAGCAATAGCTTTGAGCGACCGGATCGAGATCCCGCATCAAAGGACCGGAACTTGCAAGCGCAAATCTACCCCTGCGACCTGTTGTTATGCGTGACGCCCGATCAAAATTCGTGCGCCGGGGCGGCAACCAGAGCGTGTGGGCGCTTGGTGATGTCGGCGCTCCCGGCATTTCCGCTTTGCCTACCCCAAATGTGTAATAGCAGTTTTTCCGTAACGGTGGTTGCGTTCTCGCGATGATCCGCGCCTTTGTTATCGAGGACGAACCGCTGGCTGGCCAGCACATGGCAGCTCTGCTGGACGATACCTGGCAGGTGGAGGTCATTGGCAACGCCACGGATGGAGTCGAGGGCCTGCGTCTCTGTGCCGAGTTACGTCCCGAGGCAGTGTTTCTTGACATTAACGTGCCCAGCACAGAGGGCGTTTCCCTGGCGACGCAACTGACCATGCTGGCACACCCGCCACGGTTAGTCTTCACCGCGGACAATGCCGAGCACGCCGCCGGCGCCTTCCGACTGGAGGCGGTGGATTATTTGCTTAAGCCGCTGGATCCGTCGCAAGTCGCTGATGCGGTCGATCGGTTGCTGACATACTTGCGGCCCTTTCAGTACGTCTCCGCTAAACTGACCGGTGGAGTTTTAACTCCGGGCAGCATGGGTTTCACTGATACGATCAACGAGCTGCTGCCGGTCTCGGGCGTTGATCGTGACGAGATCCGGTTGCTGTCCCGTCGGGAGGTCGTCGCCGTACTGCGCCGGTGTCGCCGGACCTGGATACATACCGTGCTTGAGGAGTTTGCGACATATTATCCCTTGGGTGAGCTGATGCTTTGGCTTGGCGGCGACCCTTTCATTCAGGTCGGCCGTCACGCCGTGGTGAACCTTCGCGCGGCGCAACATATCATTCGTTGCGGTAACCGGCTTTACCACGTGAAACTGCATGACCGACTCGGAAGCGAGATCACGACCTCACGCAGCGGCGCCGCACGATTGACTGCGGCGTTGAAGACCTGGCGCTGAAAAGGAAACCGACGAGCGGGAGAGAGTTGATAGCGAGGGGGTATGCTTAACCCCGGAGAAGTGGCAGTCCCGACAACGATCACGGCGGTTGGGACAAAAAAGAGCCCTGTTCATAGGGCTTTTGGGCGAAGATTCTCAGCCGCAAACTCTCTCCTTCATGACCCACTCCGTGATGCTCGCGCTGGGTAGTATTTTCAAGAAGATTTGTATTTTGGTAACTGCCGCGTTCGCGCTCACCCTGGTGCCGAGCTTCCGGCGGCCGGAGCGTTCACTGCTATCGGTACGCGACCGAGGAAATGCGCTGGTGGTTTTCCTGGTTCTTGGGCTGGTCGAAGAGGCCGCCGTTCGGCAAACGGGGTGGTTCAATCACCGAATTGTCGCGGTCTGTACGGCTAGTCTGCTGGCGGGTCCGAGTGTAGGGCTCGTTGTCGGCGCGTTTGTGACCTGGGCGGCGGTCGCGTACGACGGACGGCCCCTGGCGATCGTGGGAAGTTCGATGTTCTGCGGCGGTGTGATCGGCGGGTGGCTACACTGGTGGCGGCCCGAGGTAGCCCAGCGTCCTTGGATCGGCTTTTGCGTGACTCTGGGGGTGTCATTACTGCGTGATGGTCTGATCTTCCTCTACGCTCCCGGCGTACACGGGACGCTGAAGACACTCGGAGAAATAGGGATGGGTCCCGTGCTGCAAGGATTGGGAACTGCGCTGATATTGACGATCGTGGCGCAAGTGCGTGAACGCGATGAGCAAGCGCTAGCGGCAGCTTCGGCCGAGGTGCGCGCCCTCCAGGCGCGAATGAACCCGCATTTCTTGTTCAACGCATTGAATGTGTTAGCGGCGCTTGCAACATTTGCGCCACGCGAGATTCCCCGGGCGGCGGGGCGATTGCGGCAGTTTCTCCGCGCGAGTTTTGATCAACACGATCGAGAGTTCGTTCGACTGGAGGCAGAGTTGGCTGTTGTTCGTGCTTATCTAGATATCGAATCGCTGCGACATGGAGCCCGATTGAAGGTGGAAGAGGCCGTTGATCCCGGCATAGCGGACACTCTAGTGCCACCTTTCTTGGTGCAGCCGCTGGTCGAGAATGCGGTGCAGCACGGACTCCAATCTTCGTCCGGCGCTGGGCGGTTGCGCGTCGCAATACGTTCGGCAGGGCGATGGCTGGAGATGAGCGTTAGCGACGACGGGCAAGGAGTATCGTCTGAGGAAGTAGAACAGATCTTCTTTGCGGAACGTCCTCAGATGCACGCACTGGTGCTTTTGCGGCGGCGATTGCAAGGACTGTTCGGTCGCTCGTTTCGGCTCGAGGTGTATAGCGACGCCGGGCGTGGCACCACGGTCACCTTGCGCATTCCCCGCGGACACGGTTTGATGTAGCCGGAAGGTCGTTGGAAAGGATGAGAACCTTCAGGTTCGTTTGGACTACCGAGACGAGTTAATGACCTCCGACGTGGTCGGATTGATGGAATATTTGAAGATCCGGAAGGCTGCGATCGTCGGCTGCAGTGACGGAGCGATTTTGGGCCTGGATATCGCCATCCGTCACCCGGAGCGCCTGATCAAGCTCTTTACCTTTGGGCCGGACGGTGAGCCGTGCAGCGGCCGCAAATTATAGAAGGGCCAATGCATCATTTGAAACAACGATTGCGGCAGCTCGTACAAAAACCGACTGGCCTCTCAAATCCTGTTGTTTGTTGCGTCATCAACACGCACGAATCATTCAACAGGAATATGTTATGACTGCCAGCTCCAATGTTGTACGACCCATCGACGATCAGCCCAATTTAAACGGAGTGCCACCCGATTTTCCAACATGTGTCATTGACTCTTTCGAGGCACGTCACCGGGTGCTGACAGAATCTGAAAGAATTAGCCAACAAAGCGAGAGAGATTGGCAGGTTCAGGGGTCTGCCATCGGTCGAGGACGTTCGGTTGGCGTGACTGATCCTCTCGAGGAAGGCATCCATTGGCTGATCTCGGCGGCGGTGCTCGCCTGTTTGGCCCTTGGGATCCTCGGCCTTTAAAACTTCACCATTCTATGAAAATGAGTCCCGATATCGATCAGCTCTCGTACGTCAGGAAGCTTGCGACGCTGACCAGCTTTACTTGGAATTAAATCTGGGAATTAAATCTGCCATTAATGGAAGCGGCCGAGGCAGATCTCTAGCCGCTTGAAGACCTGCGTCTGGTCATTCAAAGTGGTCATTCCTTAGCGAAGCGTCGGCAGTTGGGACAACGAACACGGCAATTGGGACAAAAAAAGGGATATCTCCGCAATCTCGGCGTCTATTTGAGGTTGGAACTTAGTGGGCGAGACGAGAAAGGGCCCGCTTCCAATTCGGGAACCAGTCATTTTCAGCATGGAGAATTATTCGATAAAACACGAGGCCCATACTGCCACGAGACGCCGGCCCTGAAGAACGTTCATCGGGCTGTAGTAGTGCCTCAAGCCTCGTAGCCGACCCCCCGGCTTGCTGCAATGGAGAATCTTTTTAGCGACATTTGTGTATTGGTAACCGCGGCATTCGTACTCACGTTTGTGCCGGGCTTAAGACAACAGGAGCGCTCACTACTATCGATGCGGGATCGGGGAACGGCATTGTTGGTGTTTCTAGCTCTTGGATTGGTCGAAGAAGCGAGCTTTTCGCACAGCGGCTGGCTCAACGAACGGATCGTAGCGGTATGTGCAGCTGGTCTAGTAGCGGGCCCTTGGATCGGGCTGGCGGTCAGCGTCTTTGTGACTTGGCTGGCGGTCAGGTATGACGGTCTGCCATTGGGGTCTATCGGGATTTCCATGGTTTGCGGCGGCCTGGCCGGTGGGTGGCTATCGCAGTGGCGCCCTAAGCTGGCGCAACACCCGCTGACGGGATTCTGTCTGACTTCGGCGGTATCGTTGCTGCGGAGTGGCCTGGTTTTCTTCTTCGCTTCTGGCGCTCGAGCGGGGCCGCATCCGTTTGGGCAGATTGAGGTGGCCGCTGTGTTGCAAGGTTTGGGTACAGCGTTGATTCTGGCTATCGTAGCGCACGTACGTGAGCGCGATGAGCAAGCCCGGGCGGCGGTTTCGGCGGAGGTGCGTGCACTTCAGGCGCGCATGAGCCCGCATTTCTTGTTCAACGCATTAAACACGTTAGCAGCGCTGGCAACGGTTGCCCCGCGCGAGATTCCCCGCGCAGCCGGTCGGTTGCGCCGCTTCCTCCGCGCCAGTTTCGACCAGCACGAACAAGTGTTGGTTCCGTTGGAGGAAGAGTTGGCAGTCGTGCGCGCTTATCTGGATATCGAGTCGCTGCGGCTTGGTAACCGATTGAAAGTAGAAGAGATCATCGATCCGGGAGCTTTAGAGCTTCTAACTCCGCCTTTCTCACTTCAACCTTTGGTGGAGAATGCGGTGCAACATGGGCTACAGTCTTCGCCGAACGCTGGACGGCTGCGCCTCGCGGTCCGTCTGGTGGGACAGTCGCTCGAGATGAGCGTCAGCGATGATGGGCAAGGAGTACCCTCGACCCAAGTCGAAAGAGTCTTCTTCGCGACACGTCCGCAGGTGCACGCATTGGAGTTGTTGCGTCGCCGGCTGCAAGGATTGTTCGGTCACTCTTTTTGGCTGGAGGTGTGTAGTGAGGTCGGACAAGGCACAACCGTCACCATGCGCATTCCTCTACGAATGCGCTTAGAGGTGGCGGGACGATCCTTCGAAGGTATGACAGCGAGGCCCAGTCGGGCGGTACCCGGCTAAGATTCGTTGCGAGGCTGAAGAAGGTCGTTCTCAGCGGATTACTAACCTGGCTGCTGTCTGCGGCTGGAGCCTATTCCATTTGGTTCTCTGGCCCGCGCACGCGTCGGAAACTTTCAGAACGATTTCAATTTGGCTAGACTGAGTCTTCAAAAATGGCGACTACTCGAGTCCAGCCTGCCGAAGCGGCTTTGATCTTCACTGGAAAGCAGCTCACTAGGAATCCTGACTCTGGCAACAATTCCAAGTTATTTAGTTTCTCAATGTGCGTGTAGCCGATCTCCCGGCCAGCCTTGTGTCCCTCCCAGACTAAAGCCGAATCGCCTGTTTGTGCATAGTTCTTGGCCGTATGTACAAATGGTGCATCCCATGACCATCCGTCCGTACCCGTTACCCTGATACCCTTCGAGGTGAGGTAGAGAGTAGCTTCGCGACCCATTCCACATCCAGCAGAGATATAATCCGGCTTTTCGTATCGTGCTCCTGCCGCAGTATTGACGAGGACAATCTCCAGTGGCTGCAGCGTGTGACCAATCCGCCTCAATTCCGTTTCCACGTCTTGAGCTGTAATCACGTATCCATCCGGAAAATGACGGAAATCAAGCTTTACGCCCGGCTGAAAACACCATTCCAGCGGTACCTGATCGATCGTCCAAGCGCGTTCACCTTGATTCATAGTCGAAGCGAAGTGCCAAGGTGCATCCAGATGTGTTCCGTTATGGGTGGAAAGACTGATCTTTTCAATCGCCCATCCCTCGCTCTCCGGTAAATCCTCTGGTTCCAGCCCAGGAAAGAATCGACATATTGCGTCCGCGGTCTCGGCGTGCCGGAAATACTCGATTTTCGGACCGGCCCCCGGCGGATCTGCAATCACTTCATTTTCCAGAGGCACGGAAAGATCGACGAAATGACGTCTGATCGGACGGACACTTTTCACGACTTCCGCAGTCGCACGATCAAGCTGAACTTTAGGTGATTGAAACTCGCGTCTCATAGTTAGTTCGAAAATAGACATCAGTGCCTTGCGGTCACCTGCCATTTGTCCGGATTGCCGCAATCATTGTCTCATTGATTGCGGCAATCCGGACAAAAACGGCTTTTGGGGGATGTCGCACATCGCTCGATGGCCGGCCTGGGCACAGGTGCCGCCGGCTCCCACCTCGATCAGGCGCCGAAGCCACCGTCCAAGGGCAAAGCGACGCCGGTAACGAACGCTGCACCGGGCGAACAGAGATACAGCACCGCTGCCGCCACCTCTTCCGGTTGACCAAACCGGCCGATGGGATGCCGCTGCAGCAGGTAGCTCCGGGTTTGATCGTCCCTTCGGATCTGCTCGGTCATGTCCGTTTCGATGATGGCGGGGCAAACGGCATTCACGCGCACGCCTTTAGCCGCGAACTCAAGCGCTACCGATTTGGTGAGACCGACCACTGCGAACTTGCTGGCGCTATAAATCGGTGATCCGGCGCTCGGCCTGAGGCCAACTACCGAAGCATTGTTCACAATCGCTCCGCCGCCCGATTGCAGAATAGCTGGGATTTGGTACTTCATGCCGAAAAAGACGCCCCGCACATTGATGGTCATGATGCGGTCGAACACCTCGCCGGTATTGGCGATGCCGACGCCCCCCTCTCCACCGATCCCGGCGTTGTTGAACGCGAAATCGAGTCGCCCGAAGTGTTCAATCGTGCGGTTTACCAAAGCAGCGATTTCTTCCTCGAGGGTCACATCTGTACGGACGAACAAGCCGCGGCCGCCGGCGTTCTCAACCAGAGTGACCGACTCTGCTCCCTCAGTTTCACGCCGACCGGCGACAACGACGTTTGCGCCCTGTTCGGCGAAAGCGACCGCCGTTGCTCGTCCAATTCCAGCGGTTCCGCCGGTGATTAACACGACTTTGCCTGTAAATGATGAGATCATTGCATGAAGTTGCTCTGTTGGTTCTGCGGTTTCGCGTTTTTCGGCCGATCAGTGAATCGATGAAAATGTTACTGCGCAAGTTACATTACATCCGCAAGTGCCAAAGAAAAGCTCACGCCAAGGCGCCAAGAAATAAAGGCAGGCGCGATCGTTCGAGCCGCTGACTGGTTTGACCGGACAGAGCCTGGTAAGACCCAACCGGAGGCCGGGCGGCTTCAATTGATTAGGTACATGTCTCCGGGCTCTTAGCGATCGCGCAGTATTTCGAATAAGAACCAGGTGCGACGCTCAGTCTCGTCGATCCAGTTCTCGATCAAGCTGGCAGTAGCGACGTCATTGTGCCGGTCACAGATCTCATGGGTAGAGCGCAAGAATCGCGTTAGTTGCTCGTTGTCAGCACAAAGCTCTCCGAGCATTTCTTTCGGAGAAACGAATTCCGCATTGTTGTCTTTCAGGCGCTGGTGTCGCGAGATATCGCTGACGGAGTGGAGCGTCGTTCCGCCAATCTTGCGTGCGCGTTCTGCAACATCGTCGGTCATAGCGAAAATTTGCTCGCCATGTTCGTCTAGGAGGAGGTGGTAGTCACGAAAGTGGGGCCCACTCATGTGCCAATGGAAATTCTTCGTCTTCACGTAAAGTGCAAACACATCTGCCAGTAGTTGGCGGAGGGCACTCGAAATTTCTTCAACGCCCTCATGGTTGAGATCGGTTGGAGTCTGTAGCGCAGCATTTTCTCGTCTTCCAGGTCGAGCATCACTCTTTCTCATGGCTTTTCTTTTCATCTCAGGCGAAAACTCAGTTCATTGGAGACTCTCGGCAACAAGGTCTTTTCATTATCTTTATGCAGCTATTGCCGCCAAGCGTCTTTTTGCAGGCGAGCATTGGGCCACCGATGCGTTGGTACCGTCCGAGTGAAGGTCTCGACTGCAGGTGACCAGCCGCGGCACAGATTGCCGGTAGGAGTTGAGGTTTCTTAGCAGCGTCGTCCATTTTGCTCCTCTGTCTTGCTTGAAACTCGTGGCCGACGGGGAAGGCAACGCAGAAACGCTCACGATAAAGAGGCGAGGTCTGGAAAGTATCTGGAAACGGTTGCGGCTGCGCGAGTATCGCAAGGTCTAACCAACCATTCCGAAGCAGTTCGTTCAGTTTTTCCGCCGTTCCATCATTCGTCTTCGGGTTTCTGGATAGCCCGGGTGGGGCTAGGGCGGAAACATGACACTCCTCAGCGGCGTGGCGAAAGTTCAAATATTCGCTTACAGCAAGAAAATACCGTATCTGATGCATTTCCAGCTCGCGGCAAACGATACGCGGCGAGCTAGGTTTGAACAGCTCCTTACAATGCGCGACACTGATCCGACGAGAAGCGGATGACAAATAACAAATGACGGATGACAAAATCGATCGCGGTGCCAATAACAAACCGGCTCGACCGGAGCCGCACCTTGCCATTTTCCACGCGCTCCTCCCACTATACCGACAGGGAGAGTTTTGACTCGAATCCTTATCTAGGTCCCAATTAGCCTTCCTTCCATGGCCGACTACACGCCGCCCGACATTAAGCTGAATTTGAAACTTCCATCGCTTGGCTGGATAGCTGCAATCTTCATTGGCATCCTGTTGATTGTGGGACTCTGGATGTCCTATTACACGGTAGGACCCGAATCGCAGGGTGTCGTGCGGCGTTTCGGAAAGTATTTGCAGACGGTCGACCCAGGCTTGCACTTCAAGGTGCCATTCGGCATCGACGTCGTGACCGTGTTACCGACGCGTCGACAGTTGAAACTTGAGTTTGGCTTCGCCACGCCCGGCTATGTTACCAATCCGATCCAGGCCGGCCAGGAACCGGACGAGGAAAAATCCATGGTCACCGGTGACCTGAACGCAGCACTAGTCGAGTGGGTCGTGCAATATCGAATCGAAGATCCAAGTCAGTATCTGTTCGATGTCCGCAATCCGGGGCAGACTCTCCGCGATTTGTCTGAAGCCGCGATGCGGGAGGTCGTAGGCGACCGTACGGTTGACGAACTCATTACCATCGGACGCCAGGACATTGAGATTGAGGCACTGGCCCGCATGCAAGAATTGTCGAAGCGATATCATCTCGGCATTCGCGTGGACCAGGTGCAGTTGAAAAATGTGAACCCGCCCAGCCAAGTGCAGGCATCGTTCAATGAAGTGAACAAAGCGCAACAGGATCGCGAAAACGCGATCAATATCGCCAATGGCGAATACAACAACGTAGTGCCAAGGGCTAAAGGCCAGGCCGACGAGACAATACGGGCAGCGGAAGGCTATCGGTTCAAGCGAGTTAACGAAGCTGAAGGCGATGTCGCCGCTTTTAGCGCCGTGCTGCAACAATATATCAAGGCGCCAGAGATTACTCGCAGCCGCCTTTACCTGGAGACTATGGGAGAAATCCTCCCGCAAACGGGGCAAAAAATCATTGTTGATGAGTCCTTGCGGCAATTACTTCCTGTGCTGCCGCTCTCGATCAAACCGGGGGAGGGCCGGCAATAATGAAGAAGAGTTACTTTGCCGGGATAGCCATTGTTGTCGTTGCGCTTCTCTTGTTACTCGTTTTCTCTGGTGCGTTTTATACGGTGGATCAGACCGAACAGGTGATCATCACGCAATTTGGGCAACCGATCGGCGATCCGATCGCCGATCCGGGCCTGCATTTCAAAATACCAATCGTGCAAAGTGTAAACAGTCTTGATAAACGCTTCCTGGAATGGGACGGCGCTCCGGTCGCGATTCCAACCCGGGACAAAACGTATATCCACGTCGACACATTTGCCCGTTGGCGGATCGAAGATCCAAAGACTTATTTCGTGCGTTTGCACGACGAGCGGAGCGCTCTATCGCGCCTCGACGACATCCTCGGTAGTGAGACGCGTAACTCAATCGCCAAACACGACCTGATCGAAATCGTGCGTACTGACAAGAATCGTCAACCACTGCGCGACGAGACTCTTAAAGGCGGTCCGACCGGCACGATCGGCGTTCTTCCGCCCATCGTGTTCGGACGGCAGAAGATCGAAGATGAAATCAAGACGGCGGCCACGCAAAAACTAGCCCAGTTCGGCATCGCTGTGCTCGATTTCCGAATCAAACGAGTGAACTACAATCCCGATGTCCTGGCGCGTATCTACCAGCGCATGATCAGCGAGCGACTTCAGATCGCACAGCGGTTTCGTTCTGAAGGGGAAGGTGAATCCGCCCGTATTGCTGGCCAACGCGAGCGCGACCTGAACGAAATCCAGTCTAACGCTTATCGCCAGGTGCAGCAGATCCGGGGCGAGTCCGACGCCAAGGCCAGCGAGATTTACGCTCGCGCCTATACCCAAAATCCTCAGGCAGCCGAGTTCTACGTTTTCCTCAAGACACTCGAGACCTACCACAAAATCTTTACCAAAGACTCGGCTTTGGTGCTCTCGACGGACAGCGACATATTCGCGTTGCTGAAACGTGCCGGGAAAACCAGCGGCTCGCCAGCGCCGGCCGAGACTTCGACAAAACCTTCGCCCTGAGTTCGTGGATACGATTTCTAAGTAGTTCTCGATGGTTGCCAGAGTCGCGAAAAGGACTCGGCACTAGCCTTCGGAATGATCGTTTAGCCCTGCATTATCCCCTCGACGGCACTGACGTAGGCGCTCGCAACGCCGGGAACGCCGACACGCTCACTCCGCGGGCAGCACGAGCTTACTCTTTAACCAAGGGACGCTAACAATCAGGGAAGCAACCATCGCGGCAATGTAAACCAGGATTGGCGAGAGATGGCTAAGTCCTTCGGCGACGATGGTATAGAAGACCAGTACGCCGTAAGCACCCTCGAGAATTCCGCGGAGTACAGCTCGAGCCCCATCGCTCCCCTGTTGATGGTGAACAAACACACACAGGGGCCATGCCAGGACTGGAATTGGTGAAAGTAAGCCGCTCCACTGGGATCCAAGAACAGATGCGGAAAGAGTGATAGTCAGGACCATCGCGGTGGCTGAGAAAACGCGTGCCGGTAAATCCCACCGGGGATAGTGGATTTGAAATTTTGCCGGCACCTTGATTGGAGTGAGCATAAGGCCAAGAGAGATCGCCAGAAATCCTGTGATCCAGGATGGCCAAAAAGAGAAGCCAGATTTCTGCAAAAAATATAAAGAGAGTAGAAAGGCGCCGAAGCTACCAAGCGCGCAGCTAACCACTTGCCGGTGACCGGATAGCCGGGTGTAAACAACGGAAAAGAGAGCGACTGGCGTCAGACTCAGTATCGAGTTGGCGGCAGCAGAGGCCGCAAAGTGTGGTCCCTGCTCGGCACAGAGGTAGATCGAGATAGGGCCCGAAGTGAGCGGCAATCCGGCGAGAAGTCCGCCTATCCCTGGTCCCCATCGACGTGCCGCCCAGGAAACGGCCAGCATCAAGAGTGGGGTAAGAAAAAGTTTAATCAGCAGCAACTGCACCGCTACCGAATTGTTGCGACGACGAATAACCGACGGAAAGGAAGCAGTATATCTCCATTCGTCTGTCGTGGAAAAAGGATTCGAAATCGCTCGAGAAGCTGTTTTTGAAATTCCTCGCGCGCTGGGTCATTCGGCAGGGCCTCTAAATAGGGGCGTAGACCAGCGCTCCGGTACCAATCCAAGATAGCGGTGTGATCCGACAGCTGATGGTAATAAACCGTCTCCCAGAGATCGACAGATCCTGCTTTGCCGGCTAAGTAGTCGTGATAGACACGAGGCGGATGTACGATGGGGAAAGATTGCGGCGCGTAGATCTTCCAGGCAGCAAGAGCGGAGATCTCCCGGATAGTTGCGGTTGCCGGCTGATCATAGAGGGCGGGAACTTGAAAAGCTAAGGTGCCTTCGGGCTTAAGCTGCTGAATCAGCGAATTCAACAGTGGCTCATGGTCTGGCAGCCAATGCAGAGAAGCGTTCGCGAAAATTAAGTCGACCTGACTCGATGATCGCCACGAGCCGATGTCCTCGCAGAGCCACTCCGTTTTCTGATCAGTCTTTTTTGCCTGTTCCAGCATGGCCGGGGAATTATCCAGGCCAACAATTTTGGCGGAGGGCCAACGTTTGCGGAGAATCGCAGTGCTGTTACCGGGTCCGCATCCGAGATCCACAATCTCTTCTGGTTGATCGATTGTGATCCTGGCGAGGAGATCGCGACTCGGTTGTGTGCGCTCCCGCTCAAAACACAAATACAATGACGTATTCCAATCTTCATTCATCAGATATCAAGATGTATGTGATTCTATATCAACTAGTTATGTTCCAAGAGTCTAGAAAGGGAATTGGGATGTGGTAAACAGATCTCCTGAGAGACTGGTAACAGGCCCACTATTTTCCACTGATGTTAGCCCCCTCTTGGTCATCGGAATAGCCGTCGAGTTGGCAGCGACGTCGCAGGCTTCACCTGTCTTCATTATCACCAAGGGCGGAACTTACACGTTCAGCGTTGGGCAATCCAACCCGAACATTCCGGCCGTATCGGTTCGCACCCGAGAGCTAGCGATCTTTCGGCAATGGTAGCGAACAAATGGTCTCTACCGAGAACGACGCACTTGGCACTGTAATTGCTTTCGTGCACCATCGGTAGTGATTTAGAAACATTCCCGCAATGTCCACATATTATCCATGCCGGACTCTCCGATGTTGATCGATATCAATACGCAGGTGCCGGATGATTTGTTGCAATTCGATGTTTGCATTGTCGGCAGCGGTCCCGCCGGGATCACCCTGGCGCGTGAAATTTTCCGTGCCGGGCTCCGGGTCTGCCTCTTGGAATCCGGCGGACACAACCCTGCGGCGAAGATCCAAGACCTTAATGCAGGCGTCGTCGATTCAACTCACGGCTATCGCGAGGAACCCTTGTGGGAGGGACGCCGTCGGCAGTTTGGCGGCACCGCCAATCTCTGGAATCATCGGATCCGTGGTGAATCCGCCCGGCACATTCGTTACGTGCCCCTGGATGAAATCGACTTTGAGCAACGCGACTGGGTGCCGGAAAGCGGCTGGCCTTTTAGCCGACGGGACATTGAAGCTTTCTACGAGCGCGCCGAGCAGGTCTGCGGCATCAAGAAATTCGACTATCGATCTGGGACTTTGGAAATCAAGACGAAAAACTACCGGCCCTGGCAATCGGAAAAAATCGAGTCGGTCGTATCCCAATTCGGCTTATCGAGGATTTTTCTGGAGCACTA
>Ga0137401_10000032_pt1 | contig 40696 bp, 42 predicted proteins | sample CZOMad1_1_16fung_FD_108286 | JGI IMG/M metagenome (GOLD analysis project Ga0137401, IMG submission 108286) | Vadose zone soil fungal communities from Angelo Coast Range Reserve, California, USA - CZOMad1_1_16fungal (Illumina Assembly) | ecosystem: Environmental > Terrestrial > Soil > Vadose...
GAAACATTGATATCGCGATTGCCCAGCATCCGGCCGAGATCGGATTTTACGGAGTAGTGACCGCCTATGCGCATCTCACCGGGCAATCAGTTCCTCCTTTGATCGGCACGGGTTTTACCGTCATCGATAAGAGCAACATCGATGATCCGAAAGTGAAGAAATTTATCTACTCGGATTAGTTTGGTCCGACGTGGCATGTCCGACGAAGCCTCAGTTGTTGTTAATTCGAACATGTACAAGTTTGACCTAGTTGGAAGCCACCGTACTGAATGGACTGCTCGTGCACCGGTTTCATAGATTCGGCCCACGAGCTGTTTGGTGGCGGGGCGAGAGTTCAGCTATTGCCCCTGCTTAAAAAAAGTTCCTATCTGATTAGAACATAGACAAAGCCAACTGCCTCAGTGAACTCAATCCCACTTGAAGAAGCCATCGCCGGACGCCTCGGTTGGAGCGGATCTCTCCGATATTGGTTAGCCTCTGCCCGAGCATGGATTTTCTTGATCGTTCTGGTGGTTGGTTTCGAGGTTTGGGCGCACTTCGCTTATCATACCAGCTTCGTCCTGAATCCTTTCAATGCGCAGTCGATCGCGGTGTTTGCGGTCGGCCCGCTCTTGCTGGCTCTGGGCCAAACGTTCGTCGTCATCTCCGGTGGAATCGACCTTTCGGTCGGATTCACGATGGGGTTTGCGGCGGTGGTATTCTCAAAGATCTTAAATCTGACGAGGGACTCGCTCGGCGAATCAGGAAGTCTGATTGTAGCCGCAACCGTAGCCTTGGCTGCTTCAGCTATTCCCGGCTTGATTAACGGCCTCCTGATCGCGCGGCTTCGAATCCCCCCTTTCATTGGAACACTCGGGATGTACGGGGTCGCTCGTGGTATTGCCTATCTGTTAGCTGGAGGAACAACCGTACCGATCAGTAACTCGATCGTTTCGTTTGTTGGTAACGGCACGTTCCTCGGAATTCCAATGACCGTATTGATCACGATCGTCCTAACTGCCGGGATGATGTATTTGCTCTCGCAAAGCCGGTTTGGCCAGCACACCTACGCGATTGGCGGTAACCGGCAAGCTTCGCTGCGTGCCGGCATAAACGTCTCGCGCAACACGGTCGCACTTTACATCCTGTCCGCGCTCACCGCCGGCATCGGAGGTATACTTTACTCTGCTCGCTTTTCCGCCGGCGCGGCCCAAGCTGGCGAGCCGCTTCTGCTGGATAGCATCGCCGCGGTGGTGATTGGGGGAGCGAGCCTTTTTGGCGGATCGGGCACCATTACCGGCACGATCATCGGAGCGCTGATTATTGCCATCATTCAGTACGGACTGGTCTTTGTGAATGTTGAGCCGTTCTGGCAGTTTGTGGCCGTCGGTATCGTCATCATTATCTCGGTCCTGGTCGATCAAACCCAGAAACAACTAAGTGGAGCAAGGCTCGATGAGTGAAACCCCAATCTTGAAAGTTCAAGGCGTATCGAAGCGTTTCGGTGGCGTCCATGCTCTGGAAAATGTTTCGCTGGAGCTTTACCCGGGTGAGGTTTTGGCGCTAGCCGGAGACAATGGCGCCGGCAAATCCACGCTAATCAAGATCATTTCTGGAGTTCTTCACCCGGACGAAGGAACGATCTGGTACAGCGGCAGTGAAGTCACGTTTGAGAATCCCCAAAAGGCGCGTGAACACGGAATCGAAACAATTTATCAGGACTTGGCCCTGGCTGACAACTTGGATGTCGGAGCAAACGTGTTTCTTGGCCGCGAACCGCTCAAGCGCGTTCTCGGATTTCCAGTCCTTGATCGTAAGCAGATGCGGACTCAAGCGGCCGGTGCGCTACGGGTTCTCGATATTCAGATACACCGATTTGATCTCCCCATTCGATCGCTCTCGGGTGGTCAAAGGCAGGCTGTCGCGATCGGACGAGCAATCCATTGGAAAGCTAAGATTTTGATCATGGATGAGCCGACCGCAGCGCTTGGCGTACCGGAACAGCGTAAAGTTATTGCGCTGATCAAAAGCCTCAAACAAAGCGGCGTCGGCGTCATTTTCATCTCGCATAATCTGGTCGATATTTTTGCGGTCAGCGATCGTATCGTCGTTTTGCGAAGGGGAGTGAAGGCAGGCGAACGGATTTCTACCGATACCAGCTCGGACGAGATTGTGCGGCTCATGGTGGGCGGGTAAACGAAGTGGCGGCCCAATTTTCACATCGGACAATGGCGTTAACCCCAAACGCAGTTATCGTTATCCCCGCATGAGCAACGTCCAAGATTTCCCCTACGATACGCGGCTTAATGTTTTGCACAGTGCACTGGAGATCATTGACGAGAAAAAGGTTTCCGATGCGAGTAAACCGTGGTTCAATCAAACGCTTTGCCAGGTCAACGCGTCGGTCGTCCGCAGCGGGGTGATCCAGGGCGAGTATCATTGGCACAAGCACGCTAATGACGACGAATTTTTCTATGTTGTCGAAGGTCGGCTGTTGATTGATCTGGAAGGTCGAACGGTCGACCTCGTGCCCAGACAAGGATTTGTCGTTTCCAAAGGCGTGCTGCATCGTACGCGTGCCCTGGAGCGAACGGTCATCCTGATGGTTGAGAATGCCGGGATCATCCCAACTGGGGATTAAGAAAACGGACCAGAAATCGCTTCGTCTGCGCCTCTAGCGACGCTTTCGGTTTCCCAGGTATTGCTGCGGAAAAACAGGTATCTAGACCGGGTCACTTGGCTGCTTGCACGGCATTCCGCGGGGGGTTGCCGCTATAGTTGATCTCTGACACATTGAGCAAATGCCTCAGACGTTGTATTTTCATATCACCCTCGAGCCCCATCACAAGCATTCGGGGGCGAGGACCGGCAGAAAAATTAATTTCGTTGCTGAGGTGCCGGTAGCTGCTGCTCAAAAAACGGCCAAATCTCCCAGTAATGAGCAATCCGTCTATGAAGAAGCCGAACGGCTCGTGGCTGATCTCACATCGGCGGCCATGACAGGTCAGTCTCATCAGCCGGGCGAAGACGACATGCGGGTCTCCTTCCACGCGATTCCCAAAATGTCCAAGGAAATGGTCGAACGACGACCTGATGCAGAAAAAGATGGGGTACGGTTGTGGTTATTGGGAGCCAATGCTGATTGAGCGCCAGGGAAGTGCAATCAACTGGTGGGTGAGGAGCTGCGTTTTTCGTGAGTTGTCGGTCTTCTGACGATCCAAGCCTTGGATCCATCCTCTACCACCAGCGCGGGTTCTCCCAGTTTTTTGGAATCGCCAACTTTGGCAATCGTTTCGGAGTGATAGGGAAAATAGGATTGTGAGCTGAAAAGACTCTGCTGCTCCGCCACCCGCTTGGCAATATCGAGGGCGCGAGGGTTGGGAGAAATCCTCTCCTCGTTCATCTTAGCCACAACCTCTGGGGATATCTCGACGATGATCACGAGCCGCTGAGCGTTTGGCCTCATACCTTGAGAGAACTCTACCCTGATAGTCATTTTTTTTGTTTCACAGACATATTTCTCTGGCGTTAATTAGGTTCCGCACGTCATTCGCGTCTCAAAACCCTGAGCGCAACGGCGACGAAAAGTGCTACGAAACGCACTCTTGCCCTGGTGCGATAACAAAACCGGCCCGCTGGATGACGGCACTGAACGGAATGAACCTCATTCGACACTAAAGGCCGGAAATCTGAAATGTCAGGCGAAAAGAAAACCAGTGAAGAGTGAGACGCACCCGTGCCGGGCGATTTAGGCTACTTTGTTTCCCGCAAACCGAGCTGCTGCCAACGCCCGGGATTGATCAAAGCAATATTGGGATTCTCGCGCGGGAACGAAACTCGAGTGCGGTGGATTCCGGGAACGTAAAAATCGGATTCCGAGATCGGTTGCAGATTCACTGATTGGCCGGAGCGGAAATCGAAAAAATCCATGGTTGGCTCCACCGAGAGTTGGCCTTGGTGAACGCGGACCTTGAGATTGGCCTTCGGGCCAAATCTAAATGAGCCAGCCCATTTTGTGAGGCTTGCCGAAGAAAGATCGACCGGTGGCGGAGGAATAAAAATCGGTTCTTCGGGTACGCTTGTCAGGATGGCGTCCCACATCACTTCGCTGGCGATCGTGTTGAGATCGCCCAGAGCCGGGCTCGTACTCGAAACTTCCTGGGTCGAAAGGGCGAAAAGAGTATCGCCATCAACATCGGTAGAAAAGGGTTGGATTCCCCGAGCCATCGACGTGTGGACCTGTACCGCGAGCCGCTGTAGGGTGGCATACCTGAGCTTTTGGTTAGTCACAACCAAACTAGTCGTGGTGTGATGGCCGCCGGTCTTACTCGGATTACTTCCTTTGGGAATCCAATCTTCGGAACGGCTCTCTGGCAAGCTAGCCAGCAAATCAGATGCTTTCGGCAACCCGGTAGGCTTGTTCCCAAACTTTACCGTGCGACCGTCGCGGTCGGTGATCGCACCGCTCGAGTTTACGACAACGAATGCGGCCACCTTCAAATCACCGATCTGGCGAAATGCACCTCCTTGACCGGAGTGGATGCCCCATCCAAAGAAACCACCTTGCATCGCCATTCGACCTGCGCCCTGTGCACCCAACGGAAAGAAACCCGGCCGAAGGTCATGCAACGCCGCCTGAGCTAATCTCTTGTCCGGATAAAACTCATTCAGACGCCGTCCGAAAAAATCGTATATGATCGCGCCTGCGACTAGCGCGACGTTGTCCCAATCGCCGCTGTAAGCACCGTCATCCTTCAATCCAGTCGCGACCGCAGTGATTGCTTCTTCACCATAGGCAGAGCCGCCCGAAAAAACGACCGCATCCACATTTGGTTCTTCATAACCAAGACGTAGATAATCAGTATTCACCGTTCCGGGAGATCCACCGCGAACATCAACTGCTGCCACTGCGGAATCAGAGAAGCGGAAAATAGTTAGTCCAGTCGGTCCCTCCTCGTACGATCCAATTCCGATTTGGATCGCTGGCCAGTCAAACTGCAGAACTGGTCCGCGGATCTCGGTATCAGTCTTGAGATGATCCTGAGCCGATTTAGCAGGCACCATAACAATTCGAGCACCGGATTTGGTGGCGATCCTATTTTTGCGTTTTCGCGCTCGTTTAGCTATCGCTTTCTTTGAATCGATCCGGGACGACAATCCCGACTTCTTTAGCCTGTTCGGCGCGCCGAGGATGCGCGACTCGCGCGAGCAGGCGGTGACGGATTAGGGTTCATATGCGCGGCACCGCCTCCAGAGTGGCCGCGACGGCTTTTATGGCCGAGATATCTATCCCGGCCTACCATACCGACTTCCGTCGATTACTTCTTAGTCTTTGGGATCTGCTTGGCGCTGGCAACGTCTTTCTTCTTCTGGCTCGCGGCGGCCGCCTTAGCCTGTTTCTGCGCTGCTTGCTTGCTCGTGGCTTTCGGAGATTTGTCACCCATACCGAACGCTAAGGCGCAAAAGGAAATCGGACAAGGTTTTGGTTAAGGACATCAGCCGAGAGCCGTTAACGCTAGGCTCTGCAATTTTCTGACCATTGACGTGCCCTCATGCATTGCGACTGCCTCCCTTTTGCTCCCCGTTCAAGCCATAGCTGTTGGGGAGGGCTGGATAAGCTTTTGCGCGACCGAAATACTGGCACGATCATATAGGAAGCCCACCATGATTAGACGACGGTTCATTTGCGTTGTGCTGCCCGGCCTTGCCAGTGCCTTGGTAGGCGTGACCATTCTGCTCTACGGCCACGCCCAAGCGGACGTGTTGGGCGGGCCGCTTCCTGCTCCACGCATGCCGCCCGATATCATGCCACTGACTCCCGTCGAGAAGCTCGGAAAATTGATGCTCTACGATAGCACCCTGTCGAATCCTTCGGGCTACGCCTGCGCAACCTGCCACGTCGCCGAGACAGGGTTTACGGGGCCGAACTCGGAAATCAACGCGTTCTCAGGCCCGCAGCCGGGGATCGTGCCCGGCCGGTTCAGTGATCGCAAGCCACAGAGCTATCTCTACGCTGCGTTTAGTCCCGAGGGCCCCTACTACGACCCTAGTCTACGGACTTGGCTTGGCGGCAATTTCTGGGATGGGCGCGTTTCCGATCTCGCCAAGCAAGGGCTACAACCGCCCATCAATCCGAACGAGATGGCCAACACTCCTGAGGGACCCTATACACCCGCTAATGGTGGATATTCACCGCTCCTCGTTCAGAAGCTCGCGAACCGGCCATATACCGCCTTGTTCAAGCAAGTGTACGGCCAGGATGCCTTCCAAGTGTACACTTCGAAGCAGATCTACGAACTCTTTGGTGAGGCTCTCGCTGCCTACCAGTCCTCGGGAGCGGTCTGCGCGTTCAGCTCGAAATACGATGCTTCCAAATATGGGAAGCCAGCGATGAACCGGTATCCGCTGTCCGCATCCGAGGAACGCGGGAGGCAATTGTATTTCGGCCAGGGCCAATGCTTTCAATGCCACTCCTCCGCGGGAGTACCGGCGATACAGGCGATCACGCAGGGTAAAGACACGCTAACCATGTACTGTTATGCGAATATTGGTGTCCCAAAGAATGTCGAGAACCCCTACTACCAGCAGACCGACAAGGAATCCAATCCCCACGGGTATAATTCGCTTGGGACCAAGTACATCGATTACGGTCTGGGCGCCAACCCTAATCCGGCGCCCGATGGGACAAGATTCTACAAGGATGTTCCGGGCGACATCCCCCAGTTCCGCGGCCTCTTCAAGGCGCCGAGTATGCGCGGCACAGATAAGCGGCCGTCGCCAGATTTCGTGAAAGCCTACATGCACAACGGCGTCTTCAAGAGCCTCAAAGATGTGATCCACTTCTACAATAAGCGAAACATCGCGGTGGATGCCGGCGGCAAGGAGACCGCTTTCGACCTCCGCAAGGGCCCTCCGCCCGGCTACGCGCCGCTTTTCCCGCCGCCCGAGGTTCTTGAGAACATCCAGAACGTTACGGGCGTGCCACCCTCTCAGGCAACCTCAGCGACTGAGTCGAACGGCCAGGTCGGCAATCTCCAGCTCAGTATCCAACAGGAGGACGACCTGGTGAACTTCCTCAAGATCCTTACTGACGGGTACACCAAACCGAACCCCGTCTCCCCATGAGCTTCCCAGGTGTTATGATCAGTAGCGAAAATTTGCTATTTGCTATCTGCCATTTGTCATTTCATTCGAGCCGTAGGAGAGAATGACCGGGTAGAGAGAGTTTCCTGTCGGCATTGTTGATTATGCTCCGATAATCCACAGGAAGGGCCTTCATTTTGCTAGTCAATTCTTAACGGCGTGTTGCCCAAATAAGATTAACTGCGCGTTTAGATGCGACCCATTGGGAAAGTTAGATGTATCCAATGCGTCTAAGGAGACCTGCAACCTGCGCCAACCGACGTTTGTGGGGCTGTACTTTGTCAGCGAGCCACCTGTATAAAGTAACGCGGGAAACGCCGAGTTTGTTTGCGATCTGGCGTTCGTTATCTCCGGACTCACTTACGTAGCGCTTTACAGCATCAAGAACCTCCTGTGCTTTCATTGGTCTTTTCTTCCTGTTCTCATTACCTACTTTTTCTGTTCTCGCCACCTGGCCCGGGTATCACGGCGCTTCGCTGCCGACGTTCCTTTGCCACCACATCACCATCAGACAAACGGTGAACGTTTACCACGAGTCGGGAGTAAATTTGAAGGTGTCTCATACTACGGACTTTTCAGCGCGAGTTTCAGTCGCTACCGGAATTCTATTTCTCAAGCCTGGGGGGATCTATGGCGGCGATAATAGCAATGGAATACCGCCGATTCGACCGATCAGCTTTGGAGGGCCTCTTCGTCTATGATCCGTTCAGTTTGCTACGGTTACCATTTCGCTCGCGCTCCCAAAATTGCCGTTGGCGTCTGTGCAGCTGACCCAGAGCGTGTGCAGGCCGTTGGCCTGCTGCGCGGAGTTCCACGTGAAAGTTGCACTCGAACCGCTAGCTTCTAGCACTTGGTGCGGCGCAGTGGTCGTAGCCAGAGGCGGCCCTCCGATGTCCACGCCAAACCTGAACGCGTTCGGACCGCCAGTGCTACCGGTGGCACTGACGGTGACCGCCACGGAGCCTTTGATGGTCGCATTCGCCAACTACCACCGCCCAGGATCATCAGGCGCGCGGCATAATTCGTTGCCGGATTGGTTGTCGGAAGCAGAGGCAACAGAACGGAATTCCCGTAGGTGCGATTTAAGCCGCAGTAAGTTCTCGCGACATTTTAGTGTCCAGGTATGGTTCGACGGGTTGAAGATATTCGGAGGGCTTGAACTTCCCGAATCGAAGACATTCCCATTCGGCAGGAGATGCAGCCAAGGGTAGTGGGGGCGGCACGAAAGGCGCCGCATACGGCGAGCTCCACCCAGAGGCGACCGTGTACATTTCGACGGCCGAATTCGTCTGACCAGTCTCGTTGAGCCCCGAAAACGCGAGGATGCGTCCGTCACTCAGAGTTATTGCCGTGGCATACCAACGTCCGTGCGCCATGCTGTGCAGCTGGTTGAACTTCTCCGTCAGCGGGTCAAAGACCGTTATCCGCGGGTCGCCATAAAAGGGATCATACTCGACGGTGCCGCTAAAGCCTTTTCCGAGGCAGCACCCAAAACGCTCAGGCTAATCGTCATTAGCGCGTTCACGCGGCAGATCGCATCGCAAATTACCTTTAGAAGATCACCGGTGGGCGCTTTCTTCTCTAAGGTGATTTACTATGGGTATTGCATACCCTGCAATTTCCATTAATCCTCTGGAATTCGGCCGCCGCAAAAGGCCGACAGGCGGTCTTCGAAGCTGATTCGCCTAGGTCGGTCGTCAGTCCCTTGTGAGCCTCGGCGATATCGCCTGTTAATCTCTGGCTCGAAAAGAGTTTAACAAGGAATATTTCGCCGACGCGAGAGAGACACTAGGAAGCGCTCAGGGCGTGGAATGGGAGGGAGTGATCATCCGAATCGGATAGACTTCAACCTCGCTCTTACACACTGGCGACGCGTGGGCATCGGCAAAATGCGAAACATTTTCGCATTTGATTTCATCGTAATGAGTCCAGGTCAGGATATCCTCACAGCGATCAAAACGCTCGCCGTCTCTGGCTCGAAAATAGAATGTGGATCCGCGAGAAGGATTGGTCATCAAAACAATGGTTAGTGTCCGAGGCATGGCTTTAGTTTTTTGGGCTCGCAGGTTCTCGCCCGCATCAACGTGCTTCTCCAATACCTTTCTCGAAGTGTTGCTGCCCGCTTTTGTGTATGACAAATGTCGGGCCCTTCCAACAAGGTATGCTGACCTTAATTGAGAACACCGAGCTATTCTTCTTTTTCAGGGGTTCGGTTCTCTCAAACCGTCCGGCGTTCAATAATGACTATAATTCTATTAAATTCTGCCGGGCTGCGTCCGATTGGATAAGCGATGCGAAACGATGCGCCGCTAACGAAAGTTGTAGCTTCCGCCGGAGACGACGTCCAACCTCATAGTCTTAGCATGCCGAAGGCAAATCAATTTGCTCTATATAATGCCACGGCTTCAAGCACCTTCCCAGCACGATCCGATAGCGATGAGCAGGGTGTATCGATGATCGTCAGATAACCAAAGCAAAATTCCCGAGTTGGGTCTTGGGTAGCTCCGGCCCGGGGGGATCAAGGCGACATACAGTCGGCTTTTTCCGGGAGCGACCGTGCAGCATCCCCCTCTCAACACTGCTCAATAGTCGATGTATCGAGTATCTGCTTTTGAGGTATTTCTGCCGATGGAGGGGATCGAACCCACACGACCTTGCGGTCACTGGATTTTGAGTCCAGCGCGTCTGCCAGTTCCGCCACATCGGCCAAATGAGCAGGGAGCAAGCTTTAAGCTGTTCCGGCAGAAACGCAAGTGGCTAGCAGCCCGCCGTCGCTTCGCTTCGGGGCGGCCTTATCCATAGCGGGTGTGCCCTAAGCTCGCAGAGCGGAGGTGGCCTGCCGGGGCGGCCAGATATTTTTCCTATTAGATCAGCAAGCTAACGCTCAGCTCATCGTTCAAGTCCGACGGTCTGCTCCCGGTGCTCGATTTCGTTTACCGCCCATTGGGCGTGCTCCGCAATCAGTAGATCGGAATGACGGGCTAAAGCACAGAGAATCGGCAAATCGTCCTCAGCTCCGACATTCCCCAGGGCCACACAGACATTGCGAACAAACCGATTGTGCTTGATCCGTTTGACGGGCGAGCCGCGGAATAGCTGCCGAAATTCTTGTTCACTTAGCGCGGCCAGATCGCGGAGCTCCAGCCGGCGCAGAGATCCTGGCATTCGAAAGCGCGCTTCGGAACTTACTTGAGCGAACCGGTTCCAAGGACAAGCTTCCAAGCAATCGTCACATCCGTAGATCCGATCACCGATCAGACGCCGGAACTCGAGCGGGATAGCTCCTTTGTTTTCGATCGTCAGATAGGAAATGCACCGGCGAGCATCCAACCGATATGGGGCGGTGATTGCCTGAGTAGGACAAGCTTTGATGCATCTCGTGCATGATCCGCAACGATTCTTGGCGGGCGTGTCCGGTGCAAACGGGAGGGTAGTAAGAATGGTTCCCAGAAAGAACCAAGTGCCGAGATTTTCGTTCAAGCACATCGTACTCTTACCGTGCCATCCAATCCCGGCGGAAGCCGCAAAATCTCTTTCCAGCATTGGTCCGGTGTCTACGTAACATTTCTGTGTTCCGCCCTGTCTCTCCAGAAAGGCAGCGATCGGTTCCATCCGGTCAAGAAGGATGTCATGGTAGTCACTTCCGAAAGCGTACCGCGCAAATCGACCGGTTTGCTGACGAACATCATTTCCTTGATAATAATTGCACGCCAGCACGATCACGGATCGGCATTCGGGGAGAACGATGCGCGGATCGCTGCGCCGTTCCGGCGAGCGGGCCAGCCAACCCATATCGGCGTGTAACCCGTGCTCAAGCCAATCGAAATAATCGGATCGATGGGTCGCCGCCGCTGCGGTGGTAAATCGACAGGCATCGAATCCGCATTCGTGTGCGAGTTGTATAACCTGCTCTTTCATAGTTCATCCTTGAATGCTCTGGAGTCCGGCAATCACTTTTTCAGCGACCTCATGGTGGGAGAGTCCGGACGAGTCCACTACCAGATCCGCAGCAGATTCGTACAGCGGACCGCGCTCGATCAGCAGTCGAGCGATGGTGTTTTCAGGATCGGTGGTTTGCAGGAGCGGACGGTTCTTATTTCTACTAACACGTTCAAGAATCGTTGTTTGGTCGGCCTTCAACCAGATCGTAGTGCCTAATTTACCAAGCAGATCGACATTCCGTGGTTGGATCACGATGCCACCACCAGTGGCGATGACGGACCGGTGGCACCGGAGCAAATTGGTGAGGGTAGCAAACTCCTGGTCGCGAAAGAATGGCTCACCGAAAACAGAAAAAATTTCTGCAATCGATTTTCCGCATTGATTCCGGATAATCGAATCAGTATCAAGAAAACGAAATCCCCACCGTCTGGCCAATTCTCGGCCGACGGACGACTTACCTGTCCCCATGAACCCAATCAAAACAACGTTTCGATCAGGGTAAACAAAATTCATTGGAGCCAGCATCGTCCAAGACGACCCTGGGGGGCAACTCTCAATTACTTAAGCGGGTACGCGAACGACGTTTCGTGCCTTTGCTCCTTTTTCGTCCTGGTAAAGTTCGTATTCGACGGTTTCACCTTCGTTCAAGGTCTTGAATCCGTCGGCTTGAATGACGGAGAAGTGAACAAAGATATCAGTAGCAACTTCTGGGTCGACAATGAACCCAAACCCCTTCTTTTCGTTAAACCACTTAACAGTGCCTTTTGCCATACTCATAACAAATAGAATGGCCGCCCCCACCGGGACCAAGTCCCTCCGGGAACGGTTTCCTTCAGCAGGGGGAAGAGCATATAGAGCTATTTCCAAAATCGTCAAGCACATTGCAACATGCTAACTCTCAAGCGGATACGTCTTGCGTTATCGCTACCATGGAGCTTTCGTCTTTTATGGATTCTCCAGCTCGAGTCGCAGTCGTTATGGGTAGTAAATCCGACTGGGAAACAATGCGTCATGCCGTCGAGTATCTTCATGAGTTCAAGATTCCGGTGATCAAGAAAATCGTTTCGGCTCACCGGACCCCAGACTTATTAGCCTCCTTTGCCAAAGAGGCCGAGACGGGCGGCATCCGAGTGATCATCGCTGGAGCCGGCGGGGCCGCTCATCTTCCCGGAATGATCGCGGCAAATACTATTCTCCCGGTTCTCGGTGTACCAGTTAGAAGCCACGCACTAAACGGCATTGATTCTCTCCTCTCGATTGTGCAAATGCCCGCAGGTATCCCGGTGTTAACTTTGGCTATTGGTGAGGCGGGAGCAAAAAACGCGGCGCTCGCAGCCGTAGCGATTCTTTCACTGATCGATCCAAAGCTGAAACAACGTTTGCAGAAGTTTCGCGACAACCAAACCGCTGAAGTGCTGAGCGCTCCGCTGCCACATGCCTAGTTGGACCATGGCGGAGCACGATTTTCCCTTAGCGGTTTGTATCGAGACCATTTGTTTGCGGCTCAGCCTATTCAATCGATGAAAGCCGAAATTCTTGCCGCCAACGATCCGGATGCGGTTCAGCGCGCCAGCGAATGCATTCGCCGCGGAGAACCGATCGCTCTCCCGACCGAAACCGTGTACGGGCTTGCGGCCGATGCCTTGAATGCGGCAGCGGTAGCAAAGATTTTTGCTATCAAGGAGCGTCCCTTTTTCGATCCGCTTATTGTCCATTTTGCGGATGCAAAATGGATGAGGGAATTAGCTCAGCTGGTTCCGGCAGATAGACCGCTGATTGAAGCATTGACGAAAAGATTTTGGCCTGGCCCTTTGACGCTTTTGCTACCCAAGAGTGAAAGAGTTTTGGACTTGGTGACCGCGGAGCTTCCGACGGTGGCTTTAAGAATGCCCTCTCATCCAATTTTTCGAGCCATCATGCGGGAGAGCGATCGGCCGCTGGCTGCACCCAGCGCTAACCGTTTCGGACGAGTCAGCCCCTCACGTGCAGAACACGTCTTCGATGAACTCGGATCGCGGATAGCTCTCATTGTGGACGGGGGACCGACTACTTTTGGAATTGAATCGACCATCATCCAACCGGCCAATGGACGTATCGCGATTCTCCGTCCTGGCCCGGTGACAGAGGAAGCGCTCTCTGAAATTGCCCCGGTGGTGGAAGAGTTCACAGCCAATAAAATCCTAGCGCCAGGCCAGACGCCGAGCCACTATGCGCCCAACAAGCCGGTTCGACTGCTCACACCGGGTATTCGAGTGGAGGATTCGGAGACCTCCGGTCTGCTCTGCTGGGGAAAGAATCGGCGATCAGAATCTTTTGCAGCGGCACGATCATTGAGCGAGGACGGCGATCTGGCCGAGGCGGCTGCCCGGCTTTTCTCCCTGCTTCGAGAATTCGACCAACTGCCGTTGGAGAGGATCTATGTTGAGCCAGTGCCCGAGAGCGGTGTTGGCAAAGCGATAATGAATCGATTGCGCCGAGCAGCGTTTTCCGAGAACTGAGGATCTCACGCCAAGACGCAAAAGGCGCGCAAAGAGATACGGAAAACCGGAGAGGAGCATCGGTTTTCTGCCGCCTCCGACCAAGCATTTTCGCGTTGTTGGTCGGGGCCCAACCCTTCCCAATTCTTCTTTGCGCCTTTGCGTCTTGGCGTGAGTTTTTTCTGCAATTGACTAAGGGCCGCGCATCTTCCTATTGAACAGGAACGAGGATGCTTGCGGGGGAACCCTCGATCTTGATCATGATAGAAGAAGGGGCCACTCAGGCCTTAGAAGAACCATAGGCGCGCCGCGGATCATTTATTGGGTCTGCGGCGTGTTTCTTTTAGCCGAATACTTCTTTGCTGCAAGTACCAAACCCTTCCGCGTCCTCTCAGTGGGTGGATCAGAGGCTTTCAGCCAGTACGCAGTGAAGTGCAGACAAACTAAATTCCCATACAGCAGAGCAGCCCGCGTCGTAGTTCACTTGCCAGAACTGCGGCGCGGTGCTCTTTGCCAAAAGCATCTATAAGCTGTAGACGCCTCACCTTAGCAGCGGTCCGGCGGCGGTCGGACCCGCGATGATTCTTTTGGCGATCCGTAACTTCTAGCCTCTACCTTCTTCCCCATCGATGTCCGAATTTTGGCGTACTGACTGAATCGTTCCTAACGCATCGGAAGGCTCGCTCAGTATAATGGTACAATATTACCTTTGTCGGTTGGTCCATTCGAATCGGACGTATTGTAGACAAAAAATTCGGAGAAGCGTTCGGTTATTCAGGGACAGCTACTGTGGTTCGTAATTGGGCTGAATCGAAAATCCTCAAGCCAGGGCTCCTGCGCAGATCGTCTGGGTATCCCGCGTCTGCGTCACCGCTAAGGCGAACGCGCTCTTCCAGCTCCTGACTTCTTAATTCTAGCTTCTCTCTCTTGGCATATATGTTGCTTGGAAGGGTTTCCCCATGAAGCCAGGGTTCTTGGGAGTCTTATCAATCGCTATTTGGGCTGTTCTGTTATTTAGCGCCAACAATCGTCTCATAGCTCAGGACGCCACGTCCGCTCCCTCCAGATCGGCCAGCGCGGGCGGGGGAAACCTGAAGGAGATTGTCGTAACCGGCGGGATCCCTCCGGAGGATTCTATTCTGCCGGTAGCTCCGACTGATGCCGTCCTCGGAACCAGCGCGAATATTCTCGATATTCCGCGCGGGGTTAGCCGGATCACGCAATCCCAGCTCCAGGCGCGTCAGGTCGAAGACGTTGTTGCACTCACTCAGTTTTCTTCCGGAGTTTTTACCGGTTCGAACTTTGGCGCTCCCAGTACTCCGGTGATCCGAGGTCTGCCAGCGGAAATGTATCAGAATGGTCAACGGCTTTCTTATACATTCGATAGTTTTATCCCCAGCTTCAACGGGGTAGAATCAGTCGACGTGGTAAAAGGCCCCGGCGGCCCGGTGATCGGCCCCTCCAACCTGGGGGTCGGTGGGTATGTGAACTTTGTGACCAAAGCACCTTACTTCGATCGCTGGCACGGCGCGTTCACGTTCACGCTAGGCAATCTGGTAGAAGGTGGATCTTCCTATTTGCGGCCGGAGTGGCAGCTCGATTTTGGCGGACCGCTTATTAAGGATAAGCTGGCGATTCGAGTGAGCTATCTTGGACGGGAGGCAGACACTTACTACCAAAACGTGAAGGACCAGACGCAAGATCTCTTTGTCGCCCTCAGCTTTATTCCGACCCCCGCGCTAACCTTTGATTATACCGCTCAATTTAATGAAGAGCGATTCAATGAGAACGAAGGATTCAATCGCGTCTCCCAACAACTGATAGACAACAATACCTACGTCACTGGTCCAATCACACCGTTCTTTTTCGGCACCACTTTTCCGGTCGGTGGATTTATCAGCCCGAGCGCCGATGGCACCTTCCACTTGGTCAAACTACACAACTACCAAACACTTACTTCACCTCAGGACTCCGATTACGGTAAGCGATTCTTGACCCAGCTAATTAGTAAGGCGCAAGTCAGCCAGGATTTTCAGATCGTTTGGCGTACGCTTTTCGAGGACACGCAAACCCGCAAAAACGAGGCTTACGGCTATCGCGAGTATAACCCGATCGATAACATATTTGACACCCGCTTGGAATTGCATTGGGATCTGCACCTCTTGGAGAGCACATCGATGGTGAACGGTGGCTTTGCCAAGGACGGCAAAACTCCGCTCTCCACAACGGTGGAAAATCCGGGAATTGTGAACCACTTGGTTGCAGGTGTCAGTTATCGCCATGAAGAGAATCGCGCCTATCAAGATTTCACCAATGAAACGTTTGTCCCATACGATCTCTCGCAGGGTCCTAATTTTACGGTTCTCCCGACCAACGTCATCTTTGGTGGACGTTTGATTCCTGGCTCTGGTGGATACACCGCGACGCCCAGTGCTTCGGTCGAGTCACGCCTGAACGACTTTGGAATCTTTGCCGAGGACAGCATCGATTTTACCAAATGGCTGACTGTCTACTTGGGTGGCCGGTTTGATTACATCAGCGCAAAGTCACACCAGCCGCAGCTCGGCACCTTTTTGGATGGGACCGGCGGGACCCTCGATGCTACCCCTTACCGTAGCCGGAACACATTAAATCCGTCCTATTTCGGCAGCATCGTACTGAAACCTACTTCCTGGCTGACGGCCTATGTTACCTACAACAAGACCAATTCCGTCCAAGGTAGAACAAATTTTGGAAGCATACCGAACGATTTTAAGACGGCCCAGCTGGCCAACGCGGTTGAGCTCTATGAAGGCGGACTAAAAGCTAGCCTTTTGAAGAACACACTATTCGCCAGCATCACCGGATATTACGAGACCTATTATCAATACGACCGCAATAATAATCGCCTGGGCACCCAAACCAGGGGTTTGGAGTTGGATGCTACTTATCAGCCGAACCGGAACTTCAGCGCGAACGCCAACTTCACCTGGTCCCACTCAAACTACACCAATGCCTTTAATGTCTTTACCGAAACATCCGATTACCTAAATGCATTCGCACCATCGTTTGTGGATTCGAACGGGAGGGCTGGCAAAGGGGGAACCAGCTTTCTGGCGTTCAGTCCGAATTTTCAGGGTGTCAGCTTCAAGAATTCAAGTCCGGATGTCACGGGATTGCCCGATATCGTTTTCAACGCATTTGCCACCTATCAGTTAGATTGTGGCCTGGGCGTTAGTGTTGGTCCGCAAGTTACCGGCCCGATCTATGCCAATCCGAATAAGACCTTGAAAATTCCGGCACAGTTTACTTGGAACGGGGCCGTTTTCTTTAAGCAAAAGAATTACGAGGTCTGGCTCAATTTCTTTAACTTTACCGATGAACGGAATTTCTCGCCCTCCTATGTGGTTGTTCAAAACGACACGATCTTACCGAATGAGCCATTCCACGTGAATTTAACGATTAAGTTGAAGTTTTAGCGGGAAGCGCCGAAGTTTTCGCCTTGCGTCCTGTTTCGTGGCGATCCGTTCGATAGATTGCTGGCGATCGCTATTGTTCATCGACGTTCGTTGTCGTTCGCTCGATCAGTCGCCGCCTTCGGCGCTATCGCTACCTCGCGAAATAGTGCAGGAGAAAAACTGCTGCCAAGACGAATGAAAGCGCGGAGATCTGTCTACCTTTTCCGGTAAAGAGATAAATCAGCACATGGGCAATAAAGCCGAGCGCCAATCCGTCCGCTATGGTGCCAAGGACCATCAACAATACCGTGATCACTGCCGGTGCCGCAATCGTCAGATCTTTCAGGTCCAACTTGGCCAGACCTTCCATCATGAAAATCCCGATCACCACCAGAGCCGGAGCGGTCGCGGCGACTGGGATGATTTGAATGATCGGATTAAAAAACAAAGCAAGAAGAAAGCAGACCGCGGCTACAAAACTCACTAACCCAGTCCGACCGCCTTCTTCGACGCCGGCAGCGGATTCGATGTATTGAATGGTCGTGGATGTGCCGAGCAAGGCGCCGCCGGCTGCGGCGGTGGCATCAGCCGCCAATGCCTCTCGAATGCGCGGGAGGTTTCCGTCTTTGTCGAGAAGCCCAGCTCGGCTGCCGATGGCCAGCAGGGCGGCCATCGAACCAAACAAGTCGGAGAAAAGCAGCGACAAAATGATGGGAACGGTCTGGCCGAGATGAGTCCAAAAGTAGGCGAAATCCAGTTGGAGAAATAATGAGCCGATCGAACTTGGCCAATCAACCAGCCGGTCCGGAAATTTTGTGATGTGACTGCCAGCGGCGATTCCGGGAAGAAATAGGCCAATCAGAGTTAGTAAGAGGATTGACAGAATCAAAGCTCCAGGAACCCGGCGGCGTAAGAGTACGACCGCTAAGATAATACCGAAGAAACTGAGCGCGACCGCCGGCGCCGTGATATTACCGAGCGTGACAAAGGTATTCGGATTTGCCACGACGATGCCGGCATTCTTTAGGCCGAGAAACGCAATGAAGAGCCCGATGCCGGCGGTAATCGCACCTTTCAGACTATTCGGAAACGATTCGATGATCTTTTGTCGCAATCCGGATACGGAAAGTAGAAAGAAGATCAGCCCGCTGTAAAAGACCAAGCCAAGAGCGGAGCGCCAAGGGATATTGTGAGCAATGCAAATGTGAAAGGCGAAGAAGGCGTTGATCCCCATCCCGGGCGCCATCGTGATGGGGTAGTTGGTCCAGATTCCCATCAGCACGGAAAATATAGCGGCGGCCAACGCAGTGACGGTGATCAATCCTTTGAAGTCCATTCCAGTCTGCGACAAGATTTGCGGATGGACCACAAGAACATATGCCATCGTAGTGAATGTGGTCAGGCCGGCGAGGATTTCTCGTTGCAAACTGCTGCCGCGCGCGCCGAACTTAAACCATCGTTCCAGTGCACTTGGGACTGAACGCGGTTGCTCGACCTCTTGGATATTACTGGTCGGCATAGTAATGGCAAAAGCGAGCACATACCACACCAGTTACGTAGAGAATTAGCTGAAAGTGGGCAAAGTCGCATTTTGCCCAGAATACTAAGCAAGGACGACCCACCAAAGTCGTTTGGATCGCACACCCTGTCGAAAGCGGAACAAAGTTGGCGTTTAACCGTCAACGGTCAGCGTTTAGGCGGCTCTCGTTTTGCTCGAGCTGAGCGCGCCACCAGTGCACCTTCCAGATTCCAGCTTCTGAATTCTAGCTTCTCGGCTTCTGAATGGCACAGCTTTCGCTGAGGTTTGATCCGTGGAGTTAGGAAGAAAACTTAAGTTTCATCGCACTGTTCGCAGTATGACCGTGAGAGAACTCGCGAAAAAGGCGAGTTGTTCTAACAGTCTCATCTCACAAATCGAACAGAATCGTGTTTCACCTTCGATCCGCACCACCGAGCGTATCTGTCACGCACTCGAAGTAACGTTGCCAGATTTTCTTCGGATCGAACCTCCGATTGACCGGCCGATCAAAATCTCACCGCGAAAACAGGAATGTGAGATCGCGATGGAATGGTCAAGGGCCAAAATGTATCGGTTGCTACCCTCCGAGCTGACTTCTACGTTTACCGCTCTGTTGCTTCGGCTGGAAAAGAATGGGTTTACTCCTGTGCGGCGCGCTCCCAGCTCGATCAAAGACTTCTGTGTGGTGCTCCAAGGGACGGTCATTTGCTGCGTGGGAACTGAAGAGTATCTCCTTGAACCGGGGGAGACTCTTCTATTCGACGCAATATTTCCGCATCAATGGTTCAATCACGGGGAGCAAGTCGCAGAGGTTCTGTTCACTAGTCCGGTGGCATTCCAATTGTTCGAGACGGTAGAGAAAGATCTCCGGTGGCGAGAGCATTTCCGGAAAACGAAAAGGAAAATGCGCCGGCACGGAGGGCCCTCCTCAAGTGCAGATCCGAGTCGATAATCTTTTCAATTTCATGTCTGCATCGACTCGATTTCCCAACAATTCGATTGTCGCACTACCAAAGGCCGAGATTCATATCCACATCGAAGGATGTTTCGATCTGACCGATCTTGAACGGCTGGCGAGTCAAGTCAACGAGCCGCTTCTCCGGCCGAGAGATCGGCTCTTTCAGTTTGATGGTCTCAGCGATTTTCTGCAGTTCTTGGATTGGACCTGTGGATTGGTCCGCACCCAGAGCCAGTTGGCCGAGGCTGGCTACTCCCTCTGTCAACGTTTGTCCAAAAGCGGGGTTCGATATTGCGACGCGATCGTCAATCCGACCCATTGGCGACTCTGGCGTGACCGGATTCCGGAACTTATTGAAGGCTTGCACCAAGGGTTTGTCGCGGCTGAGCAAGATGCTTTACCACCAGTCGGTCTCTGTATCAGTTTGCTCCGAACCCAGAGTGGTACTGAAGCGCTCGATTTGGTTGACCTCCTGCTAAAATTGAACCACCCGCGGGTCGTAGCCCTATCGATTGATGGTAACGAAGCAAAAGCCGGTAGAACCGGACCACGATTTGCGCAGGCATTTCGCAAAGCCGCGGAAGGAGGATTGCGGCGCACCGTCCATGCCGGTGAGTCGAGTGGTCCGGAAGGCGTTCGTGACGCGCTCGAATTCTTGCATGCCGATCGGATTGATCACGGCGTTCGCGCCATTGAAGATCCCGAGCTGGTCAAGATTTTGGCTGAAAAAGGAATACCGCTGGGAATTTGTCCGACGTCAAATTTAACCCTCGGACTGTATCCGAAACTCGCCCAACATCCGCTTGAACAATTGCGTCGCGCAGGTGTTCCGGTCTCGATTAATACCGATGATCCTGCGCCGCTTGGATTGGCATTGCATAGTGAGTATGAGAAATGCGCTTCGGCCTTCAATTGGTCTGTATCCGAGCTTCAATCGGTTGCGAAGACCTCGATCGAAGCCAGTTTTGCCGATGCGGATACCAAGAAACGACTACTTCAAGAGCTAGCTGACTGGGATGAAGGCTTTGAATCAGGCGACAGATAGGTGTCACCTATACAGCATCGACTTTCCGCCATTGTCTAATCAGGTCCCAACTAGTTCATGATTGAACCTTCGCGTTCATTTGCGTCTATTCATGTTTTTCTTTGAAATGACCGAGTTGTCACCTCTCTTAGGAAAGGCTTTTCCTCATAACCGGCTTGAAGCCAAGGAGCTGGCTTTTCTTGCCGACTTCCAACCCATCGTTGATACCGAGATTGCTCCCTTAGCCGCAGAGCATGATGCCGCCGGGCGATACCCGACCCGAGCAATCTCCGCGCTGAAGCGTTCGGGTGTCTTGCAGACAAGCATACCGAAAAACCTCGGGGGCCGCGGGTTCTCGCACCGATTCTCCCTCGAGGCGCAACTCCGGATCGGTATCGCAGATTCGTCCGTGGCACAGATCTTTAAGATTCACGACGAACTCGTACGCGAAATTCTGGTGTACTGTCCAGATGCAGTTCGGCCGAACCTCGTTCGTTGGCTGCAGCAGGATGACGCTGTCCTAGGTGTTGCAGTCGGTGAAGCTGGCCGAAAAGTGGATGACCCATGGACAACGATCTGTATGCCCCAAACCGACGGCGGATTTATGGTGGACGGAAAGAAAATCTATACAACCGGTTCGGCTGAAGCGGATTTCATTGCTGTCTGGGCTTTTAACCCCGAAGCCAAAGGTACCGAACAAAACCCGTTGTTTGGTGCCCAACTTAACCTAGTACCGAAATCGGCGTCCGGTGTAACCGTTCATCGCGATTGGGATGCTTTGGGGCAACGGGCAACTGATTCCGGAACAATTACGTTCAGCGGCGTGAAAGTTTCGCCGGAACATGTCGCGAGCCTACCAGGGAAAGCGCCATTGGTCCACTCGAGTCTGCGCTATCAAGCGGGATTTGCCGCAGTCTTGTTGGGAATCGCAATCGGTGCGCTTCGTGCAGCAACACCTTTCATCAACCAACGAAGCCGTCCATGGCCTTCATCCGGCGTCGATAATGCTGCTGCCGATCCCTATGTTCAGCGGCTTACGGGCGAGCTCGTCTCTGAGCTGGTCGCAGCCTATACGCTCACAATGGAAACCGGTGATTTGTTAGATGAATTTGAACGGGGCTTGATCGACCGCACCGAACTGGCAGTGCCGATCTATGCAGCGAAAGCAGCCGCTTCCCGCGCCTCTCTACGGACCGTATCGGAAATCTACCCTCTGATGGGTACACGCTCGACCGCGCGAACGAACGGCTTCGATCGCTATTGGCGGAATGCGCGAACCCTCTCGCTTCATGATCCGGTCGATTGGAAACATGCGGAACTGGGACGCCATGTGCTGACCGGATGGGACCCGCCGCCAGGCATTTACCAGTAGCCTCATTCTCGCCCAAGGCTCGAATGAAATGACAGATGACAAATAACAAATAGGGAATTCCGGATCGCATGGTCCGTAACCGATTAGCGCTGGTAGGGCGGTCCGTCCCGGACCGCCAAATCATCCTCCGCAATGGAATATCTGCTATTTGTTATCTGTCATTTGTCATTTGTCATTTCATTCGAGCCTTGGGCGAGAATGAGGCAATCTCGGTTAGCAGGTTCTGATTCATAGAAACTCCTAAATGGAGATTCTCGATTGGAAAGTTCTCATTCGGCGAATGCACGCGGCAATCCATCCATTCCAGTCCGATCAAAAGAGTGTCTACTCTCAAGACATCTTTTAGTACCTGGAGTACGGGAAGAGTTCCGCCGGCACGAACCAGAGCCAAGGGTTTGCCGAAGGTAGCCTCGAGCGCTCGTTTTGCGGCCAGCGCAAACGGCGAATCAGACCTGACCAGATAGGGTCTACCTTGATGATGATCGACAATTTCCAGCCGGACAGAGGTCGGGCAGGTTTTGTTCAGATGCTCTCTAATTAGAGCGCGGATTTCGTCGGGATCTTGATCCGGCACCAGGCGGAAAGAGATCTTCGCCGACGCCTTGCTCGGCAGTATTGTTTTCGGGCCTTCTCCAGAATAGCCGCTGACGAAACCGTTCACGTCCATCGTCGGTCGGGCCCAGATCCGTTCCAGGCTGCTGAAGCCAGCTTCACCGAAAAGCACGGGTGAACCGGTCATTTCGAGCCAATCGTTGTCGTTCTTGGGTAAGCCCGCCCAAAGCTCCCGCTCCCAAGGTTCGACCGGTCGAACCCGTTCATAGAAACCGGGAATTGCGATTTTGCCATCGGCAGTTTGCAGGCTGGAGACAAGACGAGCCAAGGCATTGGCCGGATTAGCAACTAAACCGCCAAAAATTCCGGAGTGTAGATCGACATTGGGTCCCCCCAGGCGAATCTCCAGGCAAACTACCCCTCGCGTACCGTAGAGCAGCGTCGGGACACCTGGTGCAATCATTCCAGAATCCGAGATGACTGCGATATCACATTGCAGAGCATCTCGATGCTCCTTCAGAAAAGGCTCTAGATTGTCGCTTCCGCTTTCCTCTTCTCCTTCCACTACGAAGATGATGTTAACCGGTAAGTTATTCTGGTTGATCGCACGCTCGACACCGAAGAGATGAGGAAGCAGTTGACCTTTGTTATCTGCCGAGCCGCGCGCGACCACGCGGCCATCCTTTACCGTTGGCTCGAAGGGGGGTGACTCCCACAATTCGAGCGGGTCTGGCGGCTGAACATCGTAATGCCCATAGATCAGCACGGTCTTTCGATTTTTTTGCGGCCGGCTGCGTGCCACCACAATGGGATGCCCTGCCGTCGGATACTTCTTTGCCTCAAGCCCGGCTCGCTCAACACGTGCAGTCAACCAATCGGCGCATGCGTTCACTTCGCTTTTATAACGCGAATCACCGGAGACCGATGCGAATCGGACGTAAGAAAATAGGTCGCTGAGTATTTCGTCCACGAGAATTACAGTGTAGCAAGGTTTAGGCCCAGTTCTACGAGGCTCCCGACTACGCGGAATGCTTCCTCCTTCGCTAACGCTTCGGCCGGACATATTGTCGCGGTGGCACGCTGAGTATGCAGGCTCTGAGAGCGAGCGCCCACCCGTAGCCCTGCCGAGCCGCTGTGGATTTCGCGACTACGAGAGATTGCCAAACAAAAGCTTCGTTGGCATGACCATTGCTCGAATACATTCGGTCGCAAGCCTATGAGCCCGGAACGATCAACCGCGTATTTCGATGCGCACAATCATTGGCAAGACCCAGGATTCGACCAGCATCGGGCTGAAATTATCGCTTCCCTGAAACCGCTGAACATAAAATGCATGGTAGTGAACGGTACTACCGAGACCGATTGGTCTCAGGTTCAGGCTTTGGCGGCGAGCGATCCTTCGATCATTCCGTGTTTTGGAATTCATCCCTGGTTTGCCGCCACGCGTACTTCTGGATGGGCTCGATCACTGGAGCGGATTGTTGCTTCCACCCGCGCGGCGATAGGTGAGGCCGGGCTGGACCGCTATATACCGAATTACGATATCGCAGATCAGAAGATCGTGTTTGAACATCACTTGCATCTGGCAGTTGAATTGAATCGTCCGATTACCATCCATTGTCTCTACGCTGTCGACGATCTGCTCGAAGTGTTTGAGCGCGTTCCGGTACCAGCATGCGGATTCTTGATTCACGCCTATTCATGCGGCACGAAATGGATCGAACATTTTACGCAGTTGGGTGCCTATTTTTCTTTTTCCGGTTATTTTCTGAATGAAGGGAAGGAGGAGCGACTCGAAGCATTCAGGGCCATACCGGACGAGCGCCTGTTGGTCGAAACGGACGCTCCGTCGATGTTGTTACCGCCGGAAAAGGAACGCTTTTCAATAGGGACCAAGGAGCGGCTCAACCATCCCGGCAATCTTGTGGTCGCCTACCAGGCGCTCGCCGCACTGCGTGGTATCTCTGAAGACGAACTTCAGCACCAGGTCGAAAAGAATTTCCTTCGGCTCTTCGGTTCGGCAATGAGTTAACGCGAATAGCCTCTTTACGCTCTTCCTCCTTTCGCATCGGCGGGTTGGTGGTAGGCTCTGCGGCGCGTACGCTAGCGCCCTAGGCTATCCGGAGTCGCGGCTTTCGCCGATGCTCAATAGATATCCCAAATCCCAGGCGTAACCAACTCGAGCAGATGTCCGTCGGGATCACGAAAGTAAATACTCGTGCCGCCACGGGGCCAGGTGATCGTACTCTCGATGGCAATGCCATACTCGGCCAGCCGCATACGCCAGGCCGGGAGGCTCTCGGAGGAAATGCCAAAGCCAATATGCACCGGCCCCGAGCCATCATGGGGCGGGATAGTTCCAAACGGCATAAGCGAACCGTGCGGATCACTCCCGCAAAGAAACAAAAGTAAGACCTGTTGACCACTGGCCGCCAAAGCGCAAAAACGGTCATCGGTTGCCATGACACGGTAACCAAAGAGCGTCTCATAGAAAGTACGGGCCCTCGGCAGGTCGGTCACATACAGACAGGTTTCCAAAATTGTGCTCGGAAGAGGGGGACGATGTTCACTCATGATACCGGATCCGTTGTTGATGCCGCGCGCTTTGTTCCTGCGCAAAATGATCGGCGATCGGATAGAAGATACCAGATTACTGGACGAAACCATAGATTGGATCGAGGCGATCTATTTCGAATTGCGCCTCCGAGAGGACAGAAGGCATGCTAACTGTATGCGAACTGCGAAGGTGTTGGTCTTTGTGGATGAATCCAACGTTGTCAGCTCGGTGCGAGCGCTCGGTCGAAAATTAGACTGGCTAAAGCTGCGACACCATCTGGCGAATGCCGATGAAGGACGGGAGTTAATCGAGATGGTCATCTACGTTGGGTTGCCTCCTGCACTGCCGGAGTGGCAAATCGAACGAGACAAGAAGAACAAGTTCCTTCATTGGCTTCGCTCCAACGGATTCCTCGTGGTGGTGAAAGAAGGGTCGCCGGGTGATGGTAAGCATTACAAGGCAAACGTGGACGTGTTGATGGCGATCGATGCGGTCGAACTTTCCGTAGAGATCCGGCCGGAGGTCGTTGTTCTCGTAACAGGCGACGCAGATTTTGCCCATCTAGCTTTGCAGCTACGGCGACGTGGGATTCGTGTCGAGGTAGCGGCAACTGCTCAAACGCTGGGCACTGGGTTGAAGGGCGCAGCCAACGAAGTAATCGATCTGGTGCCGCTGTTTGAAACGTTTGAGCAGATGAAAACCGGGGACGAATAACCAATCCCAACCGCGAGAAACGACCGCTCAGATGCACTCGCCATAAAGTAGTTGATTCGCCAGCAGCGTTTCAAGCAGTTCCCTTCGTTTAAGGTCGTGTACACCGATCGCCAGTGAGTCGGGGAGCGACCCGGCAGAGCTGAAGCTCATTCTTCTTACCGGCCTAATATTTTCTGGCTTGTATCGCCGTTCTGGCAAGACAACAGCGAATGCTTGCTTTAGCGATTTCAGATTCCTTACTCTCTCCCGTCGCGGACCGATGAACCGATGCATCTTCTCTATTCTGATTATTTCTTTGGTCGCTACCTTTTGCTCTTTCATTGGTGTCTTGGATGTGGTTGGCCAACGTCCACCCGCGCGCCCGCCCCATCACAGACCTCCGCCTAAACACAAGGATCAGCGAAATACTTCCTCGCCTGAACCCACCGCTACGCCGGCATCTACTCCAAAGCCGACACCGACGCCTAGTCCCACCGCTACGCCCAGTTCAACGCCGACCGCTACTCCGACGACGACGGACGACGACCTAATCGCACAGAATTCCAAGTTTCGGCTCGCAGAAACGGATATTTGATGGGGGGTTCAAGCGGCCCGGATGCGGTTTGCTGACCGGTCAATCTGACAGTAGTCTGACGTTCATGGCACTTATATTCCAGGTAGATGACGAGGGCCATGTACGCCCAAAGATACGCTGCGATTCCTGCGGAGGGGTCATTGAGAATTACGCCGACGGAGTTGCACTGCTAGATACTCCGACCCCAAAGCCCGGAACGGTGATCGAGCCGATTTTTCGCTGTACAGGTTGCGAAGAAAAGGCCGAGAAAACGAGTGCTTCTCGGCACTCGATGCCAATCGATCATTTCATGCTTTACGTACTCAACAATATCCAACTCACACCAAGCGCTCTGGAAGAGGCGGGACGCAGTTTGAAGGATCTCAGGTAGGATCGCTTGAAGTTAGCTGGTGAAACACCAATATGCAGCCGTCGGTCGTTCCGTTCGGATGGGTCGCTTTTCTTTGCATGGGTCACGTCAGTCTACGTTCGCAGCAAGTCCCGAAAGGCTTCCTCCAAGGTGCGGTTTCCTAGGATGTTCTCCGTTCCGTCTCGCTCGAACTCGATCCAGCCAGAGTTGAACCCATCAAGCATTTCGATACGTGGCGCCGTATGCGCCATCCCTTCCTTTTCAAATACGGCTGCCCAGTGGGCGCTGGGAACTGTTTCAGCGCGGACGCGCCGGCTCAAGAGGCGAGAAAAGGTCGCCGCCGCGTCAAGTTGAGAATAGCGGCGTGGCCCTTCCAATTCCAAGTAGCGATTGCCGCTCCACTCTTGTTGAAGAGTCTTCGCGGCCAAGCGTCCAATGTCCTCCGTCGATACCATGGGGAACTGGCGATCCAGCGGGTTTAGGAACGCGTCGATCTCTGCTCGTGTACGGGCTGGATCAACGTCCCATCGGGAGTTTTCCATAAACCAGGCAGCTCGAATGAAAGCGTTGGGAACCGACAGGGAGCAAAGTTCCTGTTCCAAAATGTGGACCTGAGTGATGAGGCCCAGCCCTTTTTTTCGCTGCGCACCGATCGATGAAAGATGAACCGCCTTGTTCGGGCGAGTGGCGTCGAGTGCGAGGCGTAAGGCGGCAACGATGGTACGGGATTCCGCGTAGCCCGGGGCCGGCGCGAAATTGGGAGGCACCATGAGGAAGACACCCTCGGCACCGCGAAAGGCTGCTTCCAATGCCGCTGCGTCACCTGCATCGGCAACCGCGAGCTCCACTCCCGCAGCCTCCCATGCGCTTGCTTTGGCCTTGTCGCGCACAATCCCGCGCACCCTTTTTCCTTCTTTAATTAAAGTCCGAGCCGTGGCGCCGCCGACTTGTCCGGTAATGCCCATAATAGCGTACATAATTTTCCCTTCCTTTCGTTGTTGTTTGGAGTTCCTCACCAAGGCAACCGTTGCTCCAGATGAAAATAGCCGCCGGTCGGGCCGTCCGCGGGTAGAGTAGCCAGCCAGGCACTCGTCTTTCCGCCCTCAGAAATGTCGAGGTCGGCTTCTTCGCCGCCCATCTCAGTTCGTACCCAGCCGGGATGGGCCGCGTTCACCTTGATCGGGGTATCTCGCAGTTCATGGGCGAGGTGGACAGTGAAAGCATTCAGGGCGGTTTTCGATGCGTCGTAGGCAAAAACTTTGTGGGGATAGATTTTCGAACTCGGATCTGACTGAAGAGTCAGAGAACCGAGGATGCTGGAAACGTTCACAATCCGCGCGGCGAATGCCTTACGGAGGAGAGGGAGAAGCCGCTGAGTCAGCGCGACAGTTCCGAAGAAGTTTGTCTCAAAAGTCTCCCGCAGAATTTCCATTGGGAGTGAACTTGTGCGATTGCTGCCGAGAGCATGGCTGCTCGATGTCTCGCTCTCCTTCCAAATTCCAGCGTTATTGATTAAGATGTCGAGCTTGCCGTGATGGCTCTCGAGATAGGAATAAACCTCGGTATGGGTTAACGGGTTTGCCACATCGAGATGGACGGCTTCGGCATCGAGTCCTTCTGTCTCCAGTAGCGCCGCGGCGTAAGCTCCCTTTTCGAGATCGCGGGCTCCGACGATCGTGCGGATTCCCAGACGAGCCAACTCGCGGGCGGTTTGTAGTCCCAAACCGCGATTTCCTCCAGTGACCAGGGCGATCTGATTCGCTTTCATGGGAACAAGAATAAAGAGGAGAGCCTCATTCAAAAAACGCATTGATATCATACCAATACTGACAAATTATCATCCTTAATGGCTTTCGACTCGCGCCTCCTTTCTGGTCTTCCAGTTCTCGCTGCCGTGCTTGAAGCAGGCACCTTCGTGCGCGCAGGAGAAGCACTCGGCCTGACGCAATCGGGAGTGAGTCGCGCTATCCAGCGCTTGGAAGAGCGGCTTGGGGTCCGCCTCTTCGAGCGAACTTCGAAAACGATGCGACTGACAGAGGACGGAAAGAGGTTCTGCCAGGAGGCTTTACCTCTGATGGCTCAATTAGAGGAAGCGGCGGAAGGGATGGTGAACGCCGCCGGGAGGGTGCGGGGACGCCTCCGCGTCAATGTTGATCCCACCTTTGCCAGGCTCTTCTTGGCGCCTCGAATCGGATCCTTTTTGGAGGCATATCCTGATCTTCATCTTGATCTGGTGATTCGGGACAGTATCGGGGACCTTGTAGCGGAAGGATTTGATGCCGCCATCCGCTTTGGAGATCCCGAACCCTCCGCACTAATCGCTCGTCGCCTCCTGCAGGCCCGCATTCTGACCTGCGCCTCTCCGGTATACCTCAACCGCCGCAAACGACCTCGGACGCCGCGCGATCTGGAAGCGGACCGACACGAATGTCTTCTCTTTCGGGATCCGGCGACAGGTAAGCCTTTTCCTTGGGAATTTCACCAGGGGAAGAAGCGACTCACCGTCGCCGTCACGGGACGATTTATCGTGAACGATGCTCTGACCCATCTGGAAGCTTGCATGGCAGGTCAAGGTGTCGCCCAGGTCATGGATCTGGGAATTGAATCGCTCTTGCAAACTGGAAAAGTGGCTAATCTATTTCCCGACTGGTCCGACGAATTGTTTCCACTTTACATCTATCATCCGTCACGCCGCTTTGTTCCCGCCAAGCTGAGGGTATTCATCGACTTTCTTGCTTCCGCTTTACCGACGCAAGAAAGTTCCGAGCGTTCTTTACAAGAGATCGCAAGGGCACGAAGACTTTCTTGAAGAGAAGTTAACATCGCGCATAACCCGCAACCAAATTGTCTTGATGATTCCCGTGGCGAGGTAGGGTGTGTCGCTCCGCGACCGCCGACGTGTCCGACGAAGCCTCGCCTGATGATCGAACCATGGCGACCCGCCCGGCGAAGTCGGAAGCCTTCGACATAGTTAAGTCTTTGGCAAACACGGTGGCGTAATCCGCCCACCATGCGTGAATTGGCCAGCAATTGCAGGAAACCAAATGCGCTACAAAATCTTTGAAAGACACACCGGCCTCAGGGTGTCCGAATTTTCACTTGGAACCGGCATGTTCGGTACCGGATGGGGCTATGGCACTGAGCGAGAAGAGGCGTGTCGAATTTTCGATGCTTACGCGGCGGCTGGGGGGAATTTCATCGACACCGCTGACGCCTATCAATTCGGCCAATCCTAAGAGCTAGTTGGTGAATTCGTTGGCGCCGAGCGGAACAACTTTGTTATTGCCACCAAATACACGGGCGGCGCCGCGCCTAACGGTGGAGTTTCTGTCACCGGAAACAGCCGCAAAAACATGATTCAATCGGAGCTCATAGATTTTCCGATGGTTCCTGTGGTTTAGCTGGTGACTACCATGAAGATCCAACCCATAACTTCTGGGTTTCGAAGATTTGCAGGTCCAATTAGCTCTTTAATAGGCCGGTCAGGCCACCGACCCAAAGCGTGGTAAGAATCCACCCTGTCGCGAAGTGGATCCATAAATAAGTCTGTAACCAACTTCCAGAAATTGGTGTCCAGTATTGGCTAATGGCTAACTTGAGGAAGGCACGAAGGTCTCTACCGAATAGGCGACCGGACAGAACTTGGGATAGCCGGCCGGTCTGTGCCGAATATGCTGGCCGATTCGTCGTACAGCTATATGCAAAAGATCACCCCGTTCCTGCGGTTCGATGGCAAAGCCGAAGAGGCAATGAATTTTTATGTTTCTACCTTTAAAAACTCAAAGGTGCTAAGCGTTAATCGATATGGAGAAGATGGACCCGGACCGAAAGGAACGGTCATGTCCGCAACATTCCAACTCGCAGGACGGTGCCAAGCGGCCGGACCAGGGTCTGCTAGCTTATGCCGCGTTTCATGGTAGGTTGCTCGATGCTACATACGGAACTTAAACGCAGATATCGAGACGTACTGCGGTGTGCTCAACCGATATCCGAAAAGACCGGCTTTGCCGTAGAATACATCATAGATAGCGCAAACGGCAACAGACCGATAACAAGGGATGAGACGCAGAAAATACTCGAAGCTCTGACAAGCTTAGACTAGCACGAGAAGCCTATTAATAGGGCACGAGGTTATGGCTTGGAAGTGTCCAAAAAAGCAAAGACGATAACCAAAAGACGAAGTGTACGTGCCCACCACGAATCGGGTCGCTTCTAAACATTCCACTGAAACGTGTGTTGAATGTTTAGAAGCGATTCCTTTTGGACCCTTTCAGATCACTCTGGTGATCTCTTCCGGAAGCGACAGGAAAGCCGCGTGCCTTGATTGGGCTTCTGTTGCCTTGGCACTCGAAACGAAAGTGTCTCCCCAATACACCGGGGCGAGCTCAGCAACACTCCGCTGATCAGCGGGTCCGGTGGACAGATCTGATCCAGAGGTATCCGATACCGGCAAAGATATTTCACGCCGCCAATTCCTCGAAACCAGCGCCGCCGGCGCCGCATTCACCGCACTGGGTATCGGTATGGCTGCCGACCTCTTAGCCGCAGCCGACCCGACGACCGGCTCTAGCGCCATTACTCCGTCACCATCGACATTCCGCAGAGCGCTCTTGACGATCTCAAGTGTCGTCTCGACCTGACGCGCTGGGGGGACCTTCAGCCCGTTTCGGACTGGTCCCAGGGTGTGCCACTGGAGAAGGCGCGCGTACTAGTCGAATATTGGCGCACCCAATATGATGGCGTCGGGCAGAGAAGAAGATCAACGGTTTTGCGCAATATGGCACTGAGATCGATGGAGTCGGGATTCACTTTATCCATGTGCGGTCAAAGCACGAGGACGCGCGATCATCCTCACCCATGGCTGGCTTGGATCGATCGTTGAGTTCCTGAAGGTTATCAACCCTCTAACGAACCCGACGGCACACGGTGGCAAGCCCGAATACGCCTTCCACGTAGTTGTGCCCTCATTGCCGGGCTTCGGTTTCTCCGAGAAACCTACCGATACTGGTTGGGACGTCGTGCGGATCGCCAAGGCCTGGGCCGTCCTGATGCAGCGGCTCGGCTACCGGCGCTGGGTAGCGCAAGGCGGTGATTGGGGCCCTCCTCTGCGCGGATTTATTGGGAGAACAGGACGACCGCAAGCCCTTCCTGGAGCGTTATCGGCATTCCGGTAGCTGTCAGCGTCTTCCCCGCACGAGATCTGGCGCGCTCCTCGTAGCTGGGCTGAGCAGGACTACACGCAGCTAATCTATTGGCGCGAACTCGATAGGGGCGGCCATTTCGCGGCGTTCGAGCAGCCCGAGCTTTTTACCCAAGAGCTCAGGGACGGCTTCAAGAAGCTGCGCTAACCGATCACTTATGGCTTGCGGGCTTTTCCAAGCAGTTAGCGAGCCATCTCCTGACTTCTGTTTGAGTCGATCAGCAAAAAGCCATTGCCGGTCCAAAGACTCGAGATATCCAACACCGGAAAAGGAGGTTTGTTATTTCCCCAGACGAGGCCCCAATCAACGTTAGGCAAGCTTAAAAATGTCCAGCGCCGCGCAAGAACGCTACGCCATATAAGAAAGCCAATATCGAGGCCAGAATAACCACGGTTTGCCATTCGCCCAGAGCGGGTTGCCAGGCGAATGATGTTCGCTCCGCTCCAGTCCACGGCATGAAACGTGGCAAGAGCCTGCGAACATTTCCGCAGTAGACCTTGTACTCCAAGGGGTACTCTCTCCGTAGAAACTCCTCTTCCGCCGGTATGATTACGAAATACAAAGCTGTGAATGTGGCAACGCATAAAGGCGATAATCGCCAGTCGCCAATGATTCCAACCATTCCGATTCCAAGGACAATGCTTCCTAGATAAATCGGATTGCGCACGAAGGCGTAAGGTCCGCTCGTCGCCAGCTTGCTCGCCTCGATATTTGACGTGCGCGTATGGTTTCCGGCGTAACCGGCAGCCCAAGCACGGAGAATTACTCCAGCTATTACCAGAATGACGGATATCCCCGTGACGATGACCTCTTCAGGGCTCCCCGGAAATACCGGTCGGACGAACAGCCCAGCGATGGCGACAACGAAAAGGCCAAGGAGCAACCGGTTGGCAAAGACAATTTTCCCGACCGGAATAAGCGATTGCCGAAGAGTGAATTTGAGGCTTCGTCGACGTGGAACTTCTGAATCATCAGGCATTTTCAATGATAGGAGTGAAAGATCGACCCGATCGCGTGGGATCGGTAAGAGAGAGCATATGGATAGATATGATCAATAAGACACACAATTGGCACATAAGAAACACAATCGACGCATTTCACGCAATCGGAGTTTTCAAACATGTTTTCAGGTCGTTTTTCCGTAGATGCCCTCTCGAGAAATTCCTCTTCCGCCAGACTGAATCGAAGGAATGCAAGCCGGTAGGAATCTTGCTTGTGCTTGTTAGTATGTGACCCCTTAGCCGACAGGTCTGGATCGAGCGATACTAGTTCGTTGCGGTACTTGCGTTCGACTTAAGCTATCGGTCCAGGAAATCAAACTGTGGCAAAAAGCAGAAAACCTATGATCTTTGGCTTAACGCCATGACGACACTCACGACCAACGAGAATCGTACCCCGCTCAGTATCGTCGCCGCCATTATCGCGATCAGCGCCGTCGCCAGTCTCTTCCTCTGCTGGCTCGTCTACTATCATGCACCTACCGACGTTACGGGCACCCACCTGCTCTTCCTGCCTGCACTCAACGCCCTGCTCAATGCCCTCTCCGCGATTGCCCTCGTCACCGGTTTCTGTTTCATCTATGCTAAGCGTGTTAGCCAGCACCGGACGGCCATGTTCACGGCGTTTGTCTTTTCCTCCATTTTCCTCGTTACTTACATCACCAATCACGCCCTCCACGGCGACATGCGCTTTCAAGGCCAGGGCGGAATACGTTATGTCTACTTCCCGCTGCTCATTTCGCACATCGGTCTCTCGGTCGTTGCCCTGCCGCTGATTCTCATCACGTTTTTTCTCTCGCTCAGCGGTCGCTTTCCCGCGCACCGGCGCTTGGCCCGATTCACTTTCCCGATTTGGCTCTACGTCTCGGTCAGCGGGGTCATCGTCTACGCCATGCTAGCGGCCTATCGATGACGCAGCCGACGCCCATTATTTATCGTGATTTTGGGTTTCGGATGTTAGGGTCACGCCTAACCGGCAACATTCTCCTCGGCTTGCATTCCTTCAATCCAATCTGTTCACCTCGGTCTTCACTTGTGGATCTGGTGCCAGCTTTCGCTGGTAGCCCAGTCGCTCGATCGTCACGTCCAGATCCGTCACCAAACCGTTGGCCAGCGAGTAGACCCAGCCATGGACGCGGAGGTCCTGGCCGCGCGCCCAGGCCTCCTGCACAAAGACGTCGGATGCTACGTTCCTTACCTGGCGGATCACATTAAGCTCACACAAACTGTCCAGGCGGGCGCTCCAATCTGGGATCGCGTCGAGCGCGTCGTGATGCTCATGATAGACCTCGCGGATGGGGTGCAGCCAGTGGTCCACCAAACCGCGCCGTTTGCCGTCTACCGCTGCGCTCACACCGCTACACCCGTAATGCCCTACCACCATGATGTGCTTCACCTTTAGGACTTCGACCGCGAACTGGAGTACCGAGAGGTAGTTGGCGTCTTGCGGCGGAGCGAGGTTGGCGACGTTTCGGTGAACGAAGAGTTCGCCGGGGTCGAGACCGACAATCTCGTTGGCAGGCACTCGGCTATCGGAGCATCCGATCCACAGATACTCCGGTGTCTGCTGGCCCTCGAGCCGCCTGAAAAAGTCGGGGTCGGCGGAAACCATGCGCTCTACCCAGGCACGGTTGTTTGCTTTCAGGTGATCCAGCATGGACGCACCCATAATGCGAACTATGGTGAGCCACAAGGCCGGAGGAGAGTAGGATCTTAGGGTCGCGTCTTAACCGACAACAAAGAGACATTTTCTTGGCAGCTCAATAGCGACTGGAAGTTTGCGGATCGAATGGTGAAGACCGACATGAGCAGACGGACTGAAGGAATGGGGATCCTAGGGTCGTCACTTGCACCGCCACATCCACACGCGAACACCGCGCTCGATTCCTCATCCAAGCCACTCGTCCAGCTTTTTCCCCGTCCATCCGGGATCATTAGTTTTCAATTGGTTGCCATTCTCTATTAACCGTATGGCAGACCAAAACCTTTGCGAAACGCCGCGCGTCGATCGGCCGAACAGACTCCAGGTTAGCGAAAAGAGAAAACCGTCCAATTGGCTTCGCTCGATTGTGGCTGGTGCTGCGTTGCTGGCGGTCAGCGTGCTCGTCTTCGACTGGTGGTTCTTTGCCGTAGTCGACGGGCTCCTATCCACAGTGCGGCCAATCGCCGCAGTATTCCGTCAAGCTAGTGGCGATAGGCAACCCAGACCGTTGCCTAGTTCTTCGGTCCAACAGCGTTCGCGCGATCGAGCCATTTCTCTCATTGTGCCGGTACGCTCGGCTGCCAACCCTCAAACTCCAGCAAACTGATGCGAATTCAAGCGTCAGTCAGAGCATACGGAACTGGTCGCGGCAGCTCGGCCAGCCCTAGAGCAGGCACGACTCCTCCTCGCTCGAGTTCCATGATAATCCTCACCGATCCATCTGGAGTCATTATCGCGACAGCGGGAGATCCACGAACTACGGATCTCGGCAAATAGCAAAAACGGCTAATAGGATATCAAAACGGCAATGGCCAAGCACGACAACCACAAGGAGCAACGAAGGGCGCCCTACCCAGATTCATTGGCAGCGGGGAGGAGTATTCGCTGGAGTCCCTGTAGCCGATAATTGCTTCCGCACTAAACTTCTTTCTTACCGCAGACTCGGCTACGTCACATGCCGACAGTTCAGGAGATTGCTTGTGATGCACGCAGAGCAGTTCCACCAGCCATCCTTTTTTTGGTGACGATTTATTAATGCCTAAAGCTACAGTATAGAAAAAGGCTGGCATTGTTAGGCTAGCACTTTATCGCCTACCGCTACGTATGTGCTTGCGGCTAGTAGGACGTTTACTACGAGAATCGTATCCCCGATAGCGAGCGTTTGGCTTCCGGACGTCACCTTGTGATCTAGATTTCCCTGACCCCTCAAAGCTTGGTTCCTCCGATGGCTGCGCTGGTTTTTCAGGCATATCAGTTTGTACGGAAATGTACCACGTTGCAGCATACTTCACTAGCAACGAAGATTTAGCGCAGACATGTCAACCTAAAAATAACCCTCATCGAGCCAAAATGAATGGCTATAGATCTTACGGTCACGCCTTTTTAGGGCGTGACCCTAGAGGGACGACGACCCTAAGTGCAAATGGAGCGCGAACGCAATCCCTTCGCTAAACCATTCGCGGATTGGAACGGGCTCGGTAGGAGGATCGGATGGATTACCTCGCAGCAGATCGCTCTTCAGTTTAAAGATCGGACATGGAAAGAAAACCGTTCGCGATCTCCTCCTACACGAATAACCAGTACATCGTTATCTGTGACGACGGAACCATTTGGAGATTCTCCGTCCACCCCGATGGTGCCTCGTGGGATCAGTTGCCGAGCATCCCGCAACCACCGAGCCAACCTCCGCGTTCTGGATTCTGACGGCGTGCTTTCGCAAAACAGTTTTCGGTCGCCGGCCCGAAAATAATCCGGCGAATAAACTTCAGCGGGGAGAAGTAAACAGCGCGAAGCGAATGAACGATGAACCTATCGGCTGGCCTCCCTTGGTGTTACTGCGCTTTGGAAACTCAATCAACCAGAGTGGAAACTGCTGTCCTACTTTAACGCCAGGATCTTGGTAATAACGAAGCTCAAGAGTGCCGTCCCGGAATGATCCACTAAAAGGAATCTGGTCACCGAATCGGAGGCTATTAAATGATCTCCGAAAATTCGCGAGTTCGATTTCGACAGTGACACAGTACTGGTCACGTCGTTTTTCATTGGAAAGTACTTTCGCGGGAAGACGAGTCATATTTGTGGGGGGGTGGTTCGACTGACTCGACTGCAAGGGTTCGTGCGAAAAACGTTAAAAAAAGTCAGAGGTATCCGAAACGTCTAAGAAAACCTGCCACGCGTGCCAAAATGCGTTTGTGCGGCTCCTCTTCGTCAGCGAGCCAGGCGGACAAGGTGATCCAGGAAATGCCGATTTTGGCAGCGATCTCGCGGCGATCGTCTTCGGATTCCCTCAGGCAACGCCTCAAGGCATCAACGATATCCTGCGCGTTCATACTATTTTCATCCCTGCTTCTTATTCGTCAAACAATCAGTTTTTCTTGATCAGAGAATTTAGGCAAGCCGGTATGCGGCAGTTGTTTATTTATAGAAGCTCCCGAATGTTCTGAAATTTGTAGTTAACGCAGAAAGAATAGATCTAGCCACTCAACAATTTCTGATCGGCTAGGGTCGTTCCTACAGTATTCAGCTTGGTTGAAGTAGATTCCCGAGGAGTTGCGAAAGCCTCTAGCATCGGCTCTAGAGAGCGGCTAGAGTCATTTCTTGATCAATTCAGCGATCGGATTCCCATGAGATACATTACGCAATAAAGTGTCACCAGCAGGATAAGCAATCCCAGTAAGTGAATCCGGCCTAGTATCGGTATCTGAAACATAAGGCAAATAATCAGAACCAAAACGAGTAATGTTATTAAGGTTCTCATTATACTTCGTCAGAGTCCCCAAACCGGGGTCGATGTCCGGGGGCGCGGTTCGATAGTGTGGCACAAAAAGAGCAATTAGTAATCTTTTCGTTTGTGGTTTTATCTTTTATCGATCGTGATCGCCGCAATGGCCTTGATCCTTACCTTGGTTTAAGGGCATCAAATGCGGCTCGTTGTCGAACACTTCTTGAGGTTCCCTGATGGCCGCTGTTGCCCAATGCCAAAATTCAGATGATGAATTCAAGATTACCTTTCTTGCTGGCTTATTTGAACCATCTTTAAGGGACTAAATATGCCTCGCAATCATCCCCCTCGGCAGCCTCAGGGTCCAACCTTGTCCCCTGACCAGGCACGGATCCAGTTGGAACGTTGTCTCAAAAGAGCAAATGAACTTTTGCAAGAACAGCCTTTGACCGAACAGCGGTTTGAGGTTTGGCGGATGAACGCATGGGAAGTACTCAAGGCGGGATTCGGTGAGGAACACGGCCATCTACATACCTTTATGGGCCAAAGACGAATTTCCTTGGGTGGCGAATCGGAACATTACCTGGAGGCCGAGAGGCGAAAAAGATTAAAGCGAAAAATCGATTTCCTTGAAGCGTTGATAGAGGACCTTACAACGGTTGATGCTCAAACTGAAAGCAGTGGCCCCGATTTTTTCGGCGATCTTGACATCGATATACGCAGAGTTTCGCAGCAACTTTTCAAGGACGGACATTTCGCCGATTCCATTTCGGCAGGTTTCAAAGAATTGAATAATCAGGTGAAGCAGGGGTACGAGGAGCGCAGAGGTATCGAGCTAGATGGCGCGGATTTGATGCGGAAAGCTTTTTCACCAAATAACCCTGTGTTCGTCTTTGCCGATCAATCCAGCGAGACCGGAGCGAACATTCAGCAAGGATTCATGGAGCTTTTTGCTGGCTCGATGATCGGAATCCGTAATCCTCACGCTCACGAGAATCTCTCGCTCGATTCTGACGGCGCAAAGCATTTCCTCTATTTGGCCAGTCTCTTGATGAAGAAATTCAAAACCGTTCGATGAGGCTAGTGACTGTGTTTGGCAGGTTAGGCGGGAATAACCCAATACCTTGTTCCTTGGTAGTCTTGCGGGTCTCCTAATAAGTGCGGATCGATCCTTTCCCGAGCCGGTTTTGGTGAACTCATGAACTCCGGTTTGGTGAACTCTCCTTTTTGCTCTCGCACTTCCAGGGCAACCAGACGAGCATCGAACTCCTTGTCCGTATCAACGACAATAGTCCACTCTGGCTCTCGGACTACGTAAAACGATTTGGCGGCAGACATTCCGGATTTTGCGGCTTTTTGGATGCGAAATCCAAGCTAATAAGCATTCCCTTGCGTGCGGTCTGCAATTGTTATGCTGAACTTCGATCCGTCAGCTTGGTGCTGCGACGTGACCGGCGTACCTGAGTCCATAGAGTTCGCGACCTATTATCTGTTGGTTGACCTCGTGCGCTGGCTACTGGGACGTATCGCGTTACCAATCGCTAACCGTTGAGACAGCGAGTACGGCAACTGGAACAAAAAACGACGGAGCTTTCCTACCTAGTGTCTACTACCGCCGATCTCAGTGGACGACGCGACGCTGGCGCGCGCGTTACTCTGAAGAAGTCGCAGTTAACACAACTCAAAATAAAGTATCTATGACAAAACGCGGTCTTCTCATCTGGTTCTTTTTGCGGCGCCGATGCCTTGCCTTCATGATGGCCGGCGCAACTCTCACGCCGCTCACTTCGTTTGCTCAGCAGTATCAAGAGACCGATCAGGTCTTTTGCCCAACAAAATCAGGCAAAGAATTTTGTGAACTTGGATCCTGACCTTGGTGCTGTGGATGTCTTTGCGTCGGATGGCCAGCTGTTGCAACGCCTGCAAACCGGGCCCCTGCTTAATGCTCCTTGGGGTTTGGTTCTTGCGCCAACCGATTTCGGTAGCTTTAGCCATAGCGTTCTCGTTGGCCAGTTCGGAAGCGGCAATCTCACTCAAGGGAACGACCAGTAAGAATTTCGAAGGAGTGGCGATAGGGTCCTTCGATCCGAGGGTAGCCTCACGGCGGTTGCTTTGATTGGGAAGCAACCGCCGATGCTCGGGCTATGGCGGTAGGTTTCTTCGGAGTCGCTACCTTCACCGTCATTCCTTCGGCTAAACCATCGGAGGGATTCACGATCAATTGTTCATTCTCCGTGAGTCCCTCTGCTACCTCCAGTTTGGAGCCAAGATCTCGGGTGATAACAATCTTCCGGATCTCGACGTTCCCGTCAGGTTTTACTACACCCACCGTAGTTCCATCTGATCGAAAAAGAAGAGTGTTCGATGGGATCACTAGGCTGTTGGTTTTGGTTTCCAGTTTGAGAGTGATTTGCACAAAAGCACCCGGAAAAAGTTCGCCGTTTTCGTTGGGAACACTCATCTCGGTGAGCAAAGTTCGCGAGGTTGGGTCGATAGCTCCTGCGGTTCGTGTTACCTGGGCCGGGAACTTTCGTCCAGGAAACTCGGCTAGACTCAGGTCGCTCGGCACTCCTTTTTTCACAAAAAGTGCGTAGTTTTGTGGGACATTGAGGTAGACCCGGAGCGGGTTAATCTGAGCGATCCGAAACAGTTGCGTGCCAGTTCCGGCCGGGACGTAGGCGCCAATGTCCGTACTCCGCACAGTGATGATTCCGTCAAAGGGAGCACGAACGATCTTAAACTCTTGCAGTGCCTGTAGCCGGTTTACGTCGGCTTGATCGGCGTTCACCGTTGCCTGTTTCACTTTCAAGTCGCCGTTGGCGTTATCGAAGTCCTGCGCGGAGATGACTCGTCGCTTGTAAAGGTCTTCATTGCGTTCGTAAGTCGAGTGCGATAGCTCGAGCTGGGCCTCTGCTTGCTTCAAGTTTGCCAGAGATTGTTGCAGCTGTTGATCGACTTCCGGAGTATCTATCTGGGCTAATACCTCTCCAGCTTTGATCTTTGAACCGATATCGAAATACCACTTCTTCAGGTAGCCGCTGGTCTGAGCATAGATCGGAGCCTCCACGTATGCTTTGGTTTCTCCGGGCAAAGTGAGTGGGACCGTCTCCGCAGTCTTTTGTGGATGAATCACATTGACTACGACCTCGGCGGCTTGATTGGAGCGTTGTTCGAGTTCTTGGTTTGAGCTGCGTCTGATGATAATTCCCCAGAACGCCAGCGCCCCAAACACCACCAGCCCGAACCCAAAAATGACCTTGAGCAACGGTCGTTTGGCGGTTGACGGATTTTCTTGCTTTGTTCTGGCCGACCTGGCGTCAGTTTCTCCTATCGTACCCCATGACATAATCGCAATTCTCAGCTCGTTGCTGGAATCTGTTCCTTCTCTTCCCGTCTAAATTTGTGCCGTCGAATCAATGAGAAAACGCTGGGAACAAAAAACAAAGTTGCCACTGTCGCGAAAATTAAGCCGCCAA
>Ga0137401_10000033_pt1 | contig 40441 bp, 54 predicted proteins | sample CZOMad1_1_16fung_FD_108286 | JGI IMG/M metagenome (GOLD analysis project Ga0137401, IMG submission 108286) | Vadose zone soil fungal communities from Angelo Coast Range Reserve, California, USA - CZOMad1_1_16fungal (Illumina Assembly) | ecosystem: Environmental > Terrestrial > Soil > Vadose...
TGAGGATGCGAACGATCTGCTGCTCGAGGTATTTGCCAAGGCGTATCGGTCGATTAGCGGTTTTCGGGGAAGATCGAGTTTTTATACCTGGATTCATGCGATCGCGGTGAACATGACGATTAATTTTGTCAAAAAACGGGGCCGCCGGTTCCAGATGAGCCTGGACGACCTTGATTCCAGCGTCCACAATGACAAAGAATTCATCGAACTTACGGCCTCCAACACGCCAACCCGCGAAGTTGATCTCGCCGAACTGCAACAGAGATTGAACGAAGCCATGATGAAGCTGTCTGTAGAGCATAGAACGGTTGTAACGATGTTCGACATCCAGGGGATGCCGCACGCGGAGATCGCCAGGATTTTAGGAGTGCCGGAGGCAACGGTACGGTCCAGGTTGTTCTACGCACATCGACAGTTGCAGAATTACCTCGAAGAGTTTAGAAAGAAATGATGCTCGACGAAAAGCAGGTACAACAGCTTCTCAAACTCAAGCGATTCGAGCAACCGCCCCCCGGCTATTTCGAACGAACGCTCGAAGAATTTCATCGGCGCCAACGCGCTGAAATCCTGCGTCGTTCGGCGTTGCAAATTTGGTTTGAAAGATTGTCATCGAGCTTTGGAAATTTCCGCGTACCGGCATCGGCGTATGCCGGCGCCTTCGGAATATTCGCGGTAATCGCCACCCTCTTAGGGACTGGGATCTGGACGCCGGACGCGGCAAATCGGAATTCGACAAACGGGCTGACGCAAACAGAAATCTCCGACTCCGGCCTGAAACTTACCTCTCGTGGAGAGATTCAACTCTCCGGCCCGGAAACGAAGTTTCAAAAATTTTTCCCGACCATTCAACCCTCGGACGCCAGTCGTCCCCGCTACATTCTTGATCGACAGCCCGTGAGTTATCAACCTCCGGTCAGCTTTTAATTTTTGTCGGCTGTACGGCATTTGTGTCGGATTCGGTTTCCCCTTCAGCTCGATGCCGAAACAATCCGTTCTCCCCTTCCCAGAAATTTGTATTGATGGAGTGAGGATAGGACCGGTGCGTATTGCTTATACTTCGGTCGTTCTAACTCTTACACTGGCCGGATTCTGGCTTTCGTCTCAGACTACTTTCGCTGAGGAAAGTTTCACCGCGATCGCGGCAGACGTTCGGAAGGTCTTCGAGGCGGCCAAGGGAGCTGTGGTTCGAATCGAATCCGAGGATCAGCATGGGCGCTTGGCCGGTACCGGTTTTGTGATCGATCCCGCGGGCATCATTTACACTGCGTATTCGGTGGCCGGAGAATCACACGATATCATTGTCGAGCTCGGGCCAAGCCGTTACCCGGCAGAAAGACTAGTCGCGGACTCGCGAAGCGGCGTTGCGATTCTAAGGATTCATGCAGAAACGTCCTGGTTACCGCTGGGAGACTCCGACCAATTGGCTATTGCATCTCCGATCGTAACGATTGGCTATCCTCAGGGACTACCGCTTACGCCTAACTATGGAATCGTTGGTGGTGTGGACGAAGGCGATCTAAAGCAACTCTTTGCGACCACTCTTATCCGGGCAAATATTCCTCCCCAGAAGGGTGAAGGTGGAGCGCCGCTTTTGAATCTGAAGGGCGAGGTCGTCGGTATCTTGATCAGCAGCGTAGACAACAAGACCGCATGCTATGCCCTTCCGATTAAAGCAGCGGAAAAAATTCGCGCCGACTACGTGAGGTTTGGAGAGGTTCGCCCCGGTTGGGTCGGCGTCAACATCGAGGATGGAGACAAGGGATATAACGAATCGCGGGTGGTAATTACCGGCTTTGCCGACAACTCGCCGGCAACCGAAATCGGTCTTCAGCCGGGCGATATTTTGATGGAGGTAGGCTCAATAAAAATCCATTCTACTGCCGATGTCCGCAACGCTTCTTTCTTTCTGTCCGCTGACCAAAAAGTTGCGATTTCGGTTTACCGAGACGGACAGAATCTCACGTTTGATGTCGTTCCGAGCCTACCACAGCAGCCGAGATTTCCGGTGTTTGCGCCGGGATATCTCTTGAACGGGGACAACGCCCTGAGGCTGAAACTGGAAAATTAAAAAAAATCCAAGAGCCAGCCCATCGCCTCAGCAACGCGATCCTGATCCGGACCTCTTTAGGTTGACCAGTATACCCGCGCGGTGCGTACGCGGAAGCGACGCGCCCTAGCTTTTGTCTTGTGTCTAAATCGGATCTTCGGCATTAGGTAGGCGGCATCCAGGGGTGGGGCTGTTTTCGTTGGCTTTCTCTCCGAGGCAGCATAAGCTTGGCGGTTCATCGAATGTCCAAAGTTGACTCCCAGATTACGGAATTGTCATTTGAAGCAGCGATGGAAAGGCTCGAACTGATCGTCCAACAGATGGAGTCGTCCAAGCTGCCGCTCGAAGAGCTGCTGGCTAGATATGAAGAAGGGACCAAGCTGATCGCGATCTGCAATCAACGCTTAGAAGCAGCAGAAAGCCGAGTCGAAACATTGGCTCGGGACGCTGCAGCTAAGCAAGAGGGAGTTTCCCCAGAACGACCCAAGGATATCAAAAAATCTGCGAATGATGAAATCAGCCTCTTTTGACGAAACCAGCGCGCGCCTGCTCGATCGGATCGAGTCACCGGCGGACTTGAAGCGGCTGGAGGAAAGCCAGCTGCCGCAGCTTACCCAGGAAATCCGGGATGAGTTGATCTCGGTTCTGTCAAAGACCGGAGGACACCTAGGTCCAAATCTCGGGGTAGTGGAGCTCACCTTGGCGTTGCACCGGGTTTTTGAGACGCCAGAAGACAAACTGCTTTTTGACGTAAGCCACCAAGGTTACGTCCACAAGCTTTTAACCGGACGGCTGGATCGTTTTAGCACGATCAGACAATACCAAGGATTGAACGGGTTTTTGCTGCGGTCAGAGAGCGAGCACGACTGCTATGGAGCCGGCCACGCCGGCACCGCATTGTCGGCGGGTTTAGGGATGGCAGTTGCGCGAGATCGGCGAGGAAGCAAGGAGAATGTGGTCGTCGTGGCCGGTGACGCAGCCTTCACTTGTGGAACCAGCTATGAGGCGCTCAATAACGTCTCGCACAACACGAAGCGTTTTATTGTTATCCTCAACGACAATGAGTGGTCGATAGCGAAGAATGTTGGAGCGATCGCCAACTATTTAAACCGGATCGTGACGAACGACGCTTACAGCCATCTGCACGAGAAGGCGGCCAAGTTCGTCGAAATGATCGGAGGCAAGTTTGCCCAGCAGCTCGCCCACAAAGTGGAAGAAGGGGTGAAGCACCTGCTTCTGCCAAGCGTTATTTTTGAAGATCTTGGCCTACACTACTACGGACCCATAGATGGGCACGATATCCCTCTCTTGATTCGTACTTTCGAATTTCTGAAGCGCCAGAATGAGCCGGTTTTGCTCCACATTATTACGCAAAAAGGCAAAGGGTACGCCCCGGCACTGGCGAAACCAGACAAATTCCACGGGCTCGGCAAGTTCACGCTGGAAACGGGTGAGACCGCCAAGGCGAGCACGCCGACGTACTCCGAGCTTCTGGGTCAAACTTTGTCTAAGTTCGCCGACAGCAATAAGAAGATCATGGCGATAACCGCCGCGATGCCGTCTGGTACGGGACTATTTCATTTTGCCGCTAATCACCCGGATCAATACTTTGACGTCGGGATCGCGGAGGAACACGCAGCCCTTTTCGCCTGTGGCCTCGCGACGCAAGGTTTTAAACCGTTCCTCACTATCTATTCAACCTTCATGCAGCGCGCCTATGACATGGTGATTCATGATATTGCGCTGCAGAATCTCAACGTGGCGCTGTGCATGGACCGCGCTGGGTTGTCCGGCGATGACGGGCCGACCCATCATGGTTTATTCGATATCGGCTACCTGCGGCCGGTTCCTGGAATCGTGCACATGCAGCCCAAAGACGAAGAAGAGTTCGTCGACATGCTTTGGACGATGGCAAACTACAACCATGGTCCTATTGCGATGCGCTATCCGCGGGGTGCAGGCACCGGAGCGCGGCCAAAAGCGCAACCTAAATTGCTAGAGATTGGTAAGGCCGAAGTGGTCCGTCACGGGCAGGATGTCGCGCTGTTTGGTCTCGGAAACATGTTCTCTCTAGCCGAGGAGACCGCTAAGCGGCTGGAAGAACAGGGTTTCTCGGTTGCTTTGATTAATCCGCGATGGATCAAACCTCTCGACGTCGGTACACTCGAATTTTTTGCGCGGCGAGTAGAGGTCATTTGTACTTTTGAGGATCATGTATTGCACAACGGATTCGGTTGCGCGGTCATAGAACAGCTGACCGACAGCCAGATCGCAACACCGGTGGTCCGAATTGGCTGGCCCGATCAATTCGTAGAACACGGCTCGATACCGGTTTTGCGAGAGAAACATGGCATTACCGTAGATGCCGCGCTGGAAAAGATCCGGCCGTTTCTGAAAAAAGGTCTGGGTAACAAGCAGCCTCGCACCGCGGCATAGCGGTAAGGACTTGCTTCCGCAGGTCCGCGAACATTCTTTGATGCAGAGAGTACAGACGTTCGGTCAGAGCGACGCAGTAAAGCGTTTGCGGACGCGCAGGCCGCCATCGTCCTACCCGACGCCCCTTGCCGGACTATGGCGCCCCTAAGTTCAAGGAATAAAATGCGCCAGGAATCGACGAGAGCACTCCATTCGCGTTTCTCGCGATGAGCGGTTGTCCATTATGGCTTCTACGATTGTTGCCCGCCAATTGACTAAGGTTTTTCGGACCTACAACAAGAAAGAGGGCCTTGTTGGCGCCATAAAAGGCCTCGTTAGCCGGCAATACCAGTCCACTTACGCCGCCAATCAGGTGTCATTTTCAATCGCCGAGGGAGAGCTGGTCGGATTTCTTGGACCAAATGGAGCGGGGAAAACGACGGTACTGAAGATGCTTTCCGGCCTGCTGGTTCCAACGTCCGGATCGGCTTCCGTTCTAGGATTTACTCCTTGGGAGCGTAAAACGGAATTCAAGCGCCAGTTCAGTCTATTGTTGGGGCAAAAGAATTCTCTTTGGTGGGATCTACCGGCCAGTGAATCGCTCGAATTGAATCGGGTAATCTACCAGATCTCACCAACCCACTTTCGACGAATCGTGGACGAACTGGTCGACCTTCTGAACGTCCGCCATAAGCTCAACGTGATGGTGCGCGAATTAAGCCTTGGGGAACGGATGAAACTGGAGTTGATCGCCGCCTTAATCCATCGGCCGAAGGTCTTGTTCTTGGACGAGCCAACGATCGGGCTTGATGTAATCAGCCAAAAAAACGTGCGGGACTTTCTGCTCCACTACAACGAACAGGAACGCGTCTCCACTATTCTGACCAGCCATTACATGCAGGACATCGAGAAGCTGTGCCGTCGGGTGATTATCATCGACCATGGCAAAGTGTTCTTCGATGGCGAATTTGCCGACATCATTGAAAGATTTGCCCGGCACAAGTTTCTTCGATTTACTTTCAATGGCGCACTCAATCGTCCTCCTCGCCTCGGGGATGTAGTTGAACAAACTGCTACCTCGCTAACCTTAAAAGTGGATCGCACCAAGGTAGCCGAGGTTTGCCGCGAACTCTTATCAAGCGGGAATGTTCAGGACTTTAGTGCCGAGGATGAGCCGCTGGAAGATATCATTCGGCAGTTATTCGAAAGCCACGAGGCGATCGAGCCGGCAGGCAAAGTCGCCTGATTGTCGAAGCCCGGATGGCGGAATGCGGAGTGTGAAGCCTGAAATTCGCAATTTGTGGCCAGGAGACCAGGCTACATCGCTACGCCGAGCCGGTCTTGAGATCGACAGCGGCCACTGGGCGCAACCAGAGCCGCATTGGCACCATCGATGATCGTTGAAAACCGTGCTTTTCAAAAAATGTGAGAGAAGGTTCGCTGATGCGGTCGGTGAGCAAAGTAATCCGTAGAAAATTCTTCTGCTTCGCGTAATCGATCGCATATTTCAACAGTTCGCTCCCGAGACCTTGATCGCGAAAGTTCCGGTCAACGATGAGATCTTCCAGGAGGATCACGAAACCGCCCTCCGCGGTGCTAATGGTGAATAGCAGGTTAATCATTCCGATGATCTTGCTGGCGCTCCGTAACACAAAAATTCGGCCTCGGTTTGGTTGTTCGAGCAACAAGCGCAGACCCCGCATCTGGTTGTTGTAGTCTGGACGAAAGTCGGACTCCTGGGCAAACAGATCCATGAGCAGTTCTGTTAGGGAAGGCAGATCTTCAATCGTGGCCGGTTCTATGCGAGTCAATCCCAGCATGCCGGGAGTAACATGCCAAAGCAGAACGGTTTCTAAAAGCGGAAATCTACATTGCTGCGAAATCGGCGACCGACGTTCCCGGTTCCCCTCAATGCGCGTTTTCGATGGCCGTGGTCACAAAATCAGTGCCGGCGCCTCTTTCGCACGTGAATATACCCGTTCGCAACCCCTCCGCCTTGGGCCGCTGCAGGGCGGCCGCGAATGGAAACGAATGTTCGGTCCTTTGCGCCGGACCGGCTCAAACAGCAGTTGTACAAGTAAGCGCGTTGGACGAAAATCTGCGGCACAATCGATTCAAAAGATTCTCCCGATGATTTTGGTCTTAATTGTTATCGTCAGCTATCTAATCGGTTCCATTCCCAGTGGCTATTTGGTGGCTAATTCCCAAGGAATAGACATTCGCCGACACGGAAGCAAAAATATCGGAGCAACGAACGTTCTCCGGGTAATGGGTAAGAAATGGGGTTATCTGGTTTTTTTCTGTGATGGGTTCAAGGGCTTCCTGGCCGTCCGCCTGGGCATTTTTCTTGGTACTCATGGAGGCATTGAATCGTCAGTCGCGGGAGTAGTGGCCGCCATCGCCTGTATTCTTGGCCACAATTACACATTTTGGCTCGGCTTTAAGGGTGGCAAAGGGATCGCCACTTCTGGTGGCGTCGTGCTTGCTCTTTTTCCCTGGTTCATCGTTCTTATTGTTGCGCTGGTCTGGGTGGTAGTTTTTTATTTGAGTAGATACGTTTCGCTGGCTTCGATCTGCGCGGCGATTTCCTTGCCGGCGAGTCTAATTTTAATGAGCCCTTCGGTCGGCAGCAGTAATTTCTGGGTTCTTATTCTGTTCTCTATCCTCGCTGCCAGCCTGGCCGTATTGAGACATCGCACGAATATCACTCGCCTCTTGAACGGCACCGAATCGCGGTTCGGGAAGAAAAAGTCGGAATCGTGAGTCAGAGATTGATGGGCCGAGGAACGGCGAAAAGTCTCGTTGGACCCAAACTCGTCCGCTTTTTGGATTGAAATGGCTGCCATTACCATTCTCGGCGGCGGTGGTTGGGGTACCGCCCTTTCGGGGCTACTCGCGGAGAAAGGCCATACGGTGACCCTCTGGGTCCGGTACTCGTTTACGGCCGACCTACTACGCAGGGAGAGAACTAACGAGCGTCATTTGCCAGGCGTCCTTCTGCCTTCCAACTTGCAAATCACTTCCTCCTTCGCGGAGATGTCGTCAGCCGATTATCTGCTTTGGGCCACTCCTTCAACAGCTCTCGGCGAAATCGCCCGTTCATTACTCGAGTCAAAGTATCTCACTAAAAATTCAGTAATGGTGTCGTGCGTGAAGGGTCTCGACCATCAGAGATACCGACGCATGACCGAGATTCTGGAGGACGTTTTTCCGGAAATATCAACGGCGGCCCTCTCCGGACCGAATCATGCCGAAGAAGTGGCACGTTCGATTCCGAGCGCGACCGTTATTGCGAGCCGAGAGCCGGAAATTGCCGAACACTTGCAATCAATACTCTCTACCAAAACCTTTCGCGTCTACACGAGCGCAGACGTTGGCGGAGTTGAGATTGGAGGGGCGCTGAAAAATATTTTCGCCCTAGGCGCGGGGCTTTGTGACGGCCTTGGCCTAGGCGATAACTCGAAGGCTGCGTTCGTCACAAGGTCCTTGGCCGAATTAATCCGCATCGGGACGGCTCTGGGAGGAAGGCGCGAAACTTTCCAAGGACTCAGTGGAGTAGGTGACCTGGTGGGGACCTGCTTCAGCCGGCACAGCCGCAATCGAGGGGTGGGCGAACGGCTCGCCAGAGGCGAGCCTTTAGATCACATTACTGAATCGATGGGTACCGTGGCGGAAGGAATCCCGACCACTCGAAGCGCCATTCACCTGGGTGAAAGATTAAGTGTGGAGACACCCATTATCCGTGAGATTCACTCGATCCTTTACGGATCGACCCCACCGGCGGAGGCTATGCAACGCCTCCTCGCACGAGACTTGCGTCCAGAGGAAGATTAGCCCGACCAATTCGAACGACGGAACGATCTTTGATGTCCGTTCTCAAGGTGAACTTGGCATTGAGCCGTCGGATATCTAATCAGACCACTCATTTGGTCTGCATCGTGAAGCCGATCAGCTGACTAAGCCGATCAGCTAGCCGCCGAGTCAGGTGAAGCATTCGAAAGGCGAATTGGCTTGCTTCGAGCACTTCTTTTGCATTCCTGAGTTTTCCGCCAATAAAGACGGGGGGAATACCCTCGTCTCTGCCATCAGAAATCATGCGGGCGGTAATCAGTGGAATCTGATAACGATCGCACACCGCTGCAATCGATCTCGATTCCATATCGACCGCCAGATTGAACTCCCCCAATCTCCGCTTTTCTGCCGGTCCGCTAACCTGTTCGACCGAACAAAAAGGGCCGATCGCATCAACTAGGCTACCAACCGGTAGCTCGACCTGAGCTGTTGTGTAGTTAGAAGCAATCAGAAAGTCTCCGGGTTCCAACAAGGTCCGGGTTGCTCCGGCGAATCCTGAACTGATGACCAGAGTTGGTGTAACTCGCTGAATCGTCTCTTCGAGATTAATCACGGCCGTAGCTCGAATGCCAACGAAGCAGATTCCAACTCGCGTACCGGACATTATTCCATCGAAAAATGTCTCCTGCTTCTGCTTCCGCGCTAAACGCCTTTGAAAGACGCGGGCCTCCGCCGGAAGTGCAAAAACGACCAGCAACATATCTTATTGGGCGACGTGCAATTTCACTTCGATAATCTGATTTTCGTCATGAGAATTGGGTGGAGCATCCAACACTAGCTTCGTTCGATCTTGCACTGCTTCGATAAATTGCTGTGCGCTAGCTTGCGGAATTTCGATGAGCAAATCTCGATCTAATTCCGCAAGAAGATGATTAACCGTTGCACTACCGCTCAGCTTGGCTGCTAAGTTCTTAATCCGCTCGATTTCAGAATCGAGATCTTGCGGTTCAACGTTTAGCTCGACACGGTTCATCGGTAGCGAAGGTGTGGCTAGTTCGCTCTCCATCGATCGGTGTAAGCTTTCATTGAGCAGTGTCAGGTCAGGAGCTGGCGCAGGATGATCTCGGTGCAGCCAAAGATAAATCGCTCCCGCCGCCACGCTCAATAGAACTACGACGGTGAAGGAAAGAATAATCCTGGACATTCGGATATGGATTCTTGCTTCGTGAACCAAAACGGGTTGAGTGCAAAAATCTAAACTGTGATTGATTTAGGAAAAGGTAAAATCCTGGTAACCGGCGGCGCAGGGTTCATCGGTAGCGCCCTCATCTGGTCGCTTAACCGCCGGTCCCTTGATAGTATTTTGGTGTGTGATGAGCTCGCTACCGATGAAAAGTGGCGGAATTTAGTCTCACTTCGGTTCGACGACTATCTCGCCGCCGCAGATCTTCGGGATTTGGTCATGAACGAAAGCCCCTTGCTCAACGAAGTCCGCGTCGTTTTCCACTTAGGCGCTTGCTCCTCCACCACGGAACAGGATCTCGGCTATCTGATGCGGAACAATTACCAATTTACCAGAGATCTGGCCGAATGGGCGGCGAGACGGGGTTTGCGGTTCGTCTACGCCTCTTCCGCCGCTACCTATGGCGATGGCTCCGCCGGCATGGATGACGACGATGAACAACTCCCTCGACTTCGTCCATTGAACGGTTATGCATTTTCTAAACACCGCTTTGACCTCTACGCTAAAAAACGCGGATTACTCGATTCCTTGGTCGGTTTGAAGTATTTCAACGTGTTTGGCCCTAATGAAGGTCACAAGAAAGAGATGCGCAGCCTCGTGCGCAAGGCTTTCGAGCAGGTGCAACAGACTGGTAAAATCCAACTCTTTAAAAGCTATCGGCCCGAATATGCGCATGGCGAGCAACGGAGAGATTTTCTTTATGTGAAAGACGCAGTGGAAATGACGCTATCTCTGGCGGCCAATGCTTCGGCTCGGGGATTGTTTAACTTGGGCTCGGGCCAAGCACGGACTTGGAACGAGCTGGCGTCGGCCGTGTTTTCGGCACTCAAAGCCCCCCCTCGCATTGAGTTCATCGAAATGCCTGAGACATTGCGCGGCAAGTATCAGTATTTCACGGAGGCAAATATCAAGAAGCTTCTTTCCACAGGATACAAAGGCCCGGAATTCAGTCTCGAGGAAGGGGTGGCCGATTACGTGCAAAACTATCTTCTGACGGAACGGCCATTGGAGCCCTGAGAGGAAAGTAGACGTACCTTCCCAGGTGCGAACCACATTTGGGGCTAGAGCGTGTCGGCATTCCACGGCCGAGTGCTTGAGCAAGGTAAGCGTCCCACCATCCACACATTAACGTCGCGCAGTTTGGTGGAATTCTCGTAATCTGCCTAGAGAGCGTAAGTGGGCATACAGCAAGTAACCGGCGATTTGAACATTCCATTTTCTTTGGACAGGCGGCAGCTGGGGCAACACTTGCGGCAACCGGGACAAAAAGAGACTAGTTTCTAAAGTCCTTGTGCTTATTCCTTCGCGGCCAATCGGTGACGCGGAGTAGCCACTTCGCTCGTCGCGTGGCTTGACTGGCATAGTCCCAGTCTCCGGCGAAGCACCGAAACAAGAATCAGAGGAGGAATCTATGAGGGGGGCAAGAGTATCGCGCCGTTCAGGTTAGTAAGCCCGGGTGCATTATGGGCGACAAACGCATCGCGAGGAGTATCAATCAACGATGGGATATTTGGCGCATCATGACGGGCCACCAATGGAAAACAGCCTGGCGATCCAGGTAAAGCGGCGAAAGCGATCCTTAAAATCGCGGAGCTTTCGGAGCCTCTGTTGCGTTTGCTCCTGGGCAGTGATGCCGTATTTTTGGCACGTGGAGCGGCGGAGCAGCGGATGGCAGAGGACGAGAAATGGAAGGAACTCAGTCTCTCCACAGATTTCGAGGGCATTCCAAGCGTGGAAGAGCGCCTTGGATTCCTTCTGAAATCATAGATCGGACGGATACAAACGCAGCCGGGGCCTGCCCGTCAAAGGAGCGGCATGAGGATTCGTTCCTCTCGCTTCTGGAAGTCACTTCGTGCCGCTATCGGCCAGTATCTGACTGGACTTGGCTGCTTCGCATGGATGCGAAGCACGCGCCATCTCGCCGACCCATTGAAGCGATTAATCCCAAGCGTGAACTCTGGTCCGCTCATCGAGACTCGGTACAGTAAGTCATTAGCATAGTAGGGGTTATTTGCCGTTTCGTAAAAATTTGCACGCTAAGGAAGGGTCGCGGGCAGTGCAAATCAACAAATACCATTCAGCTTGGCTGCGATTCGGCGGCGGCCGGACGAAGGCGCGAAACCTGCGGCGGCTATTGAAGATCTTCCGTTAGAACACTCGTCTTCTCTCGGGAACCGAGAATGTTTGCCTGACGTATCACTTCCGCAGGGTCTTCCTCGAATCGGTAACCGTGGCAGTTCGGACAAGTGGAGACTCGGCGTGTCACGATGGAGTCGCAACCTTCACACACCTTATAAAGCTCAGGTTCCTGAGCAATTTTTGCTGCTTTGGCGGCTCGCTCAGCCAGGGACATAACTTTATAACTTGCCTGATTTATAGAGGTTTGGCAACTGCTCGACGGGCATCATCTGGTGCCTGGCTAGAAAGCAGCCTGTCCCCGCAGCCTACAGTCGCTACGCGACTGCGTTGCGAGCGGGCCACGGTTCAGGAACCCAGGTTCGATGCGGCTAACTCTTCGGCAGAAATTCTGATTCCAGAGCGAGCGACGCAGCGCCGATGATTCCGGCGTCGTTGCCTAGAGTGGCCGGAACAATCTCCAATTTTTCCCAAAAAGTCTTTTCGCAACGGTGTTCAATCGTTTCGCGGATGTACTTAAACAGGTGTTCTCCTGCTTGAGCGACACCTCCTCCCAGCACAATCCGGTCAGGATTCACCAGCCAAATCACGCTGGTCAATCCAACCCCGATCTTAAGCCCGATTTCCTGCCAAACCGCCTCGGCTAAGCTATCACCGCGATCGGCCGCAGCGGATAGATTTTTCGGATCGGCTTCGTCACCGATTTCTTTCCCGCCAGCCGAGTAAATCTCCTTGGCGCGCTCCGCGATCTTGTGATGACCAACATACGCTTCTAAAGCACCTTTGTTGCCATAGACATAGTCCACTCCTTGGTAATCGATTGACATCTGCCCGATCTCGCCGGCCACGAACGTCGCACCTCGATAAAGTTTCCCATTCAGGATCAGCGCACCTCCCACCGCGGTACCTAAAGTGACGCAAACAACATTAGGAACCTGAGCACCGGCGCCATGTCTCCACTCCGCATAGGCCATAGCTTTGGCATCATTCTCGAGATTCGCTATCAATCTGGTTTTTTTCTGCACAATTGACCGCAAGGGAATCTGTTTCCAGCCCTTAACGTTCGTCAGATTAATAACCACGCCAGTAATTGGATTGATAATGCCCGGTACGCCAAAGCCCACTGCTTTTGTCTCTGGATGTTTCGTTCTCAGGACTTGAATCTCATCGATCATTTCCTGCACCAAAGCGTCGGTATTACCATCTTGCCGGGTCTCGATGACCTTACCTTTTTCCAGAATCGACCCATCTCGAACCACTCCGGTCTTGATGGTCGTCGCGCCAAAATCAAATCCGATAGCGGTGGCGGAACTCATAATGGGGTGTTTCGTAATGCGATGATTCGAAGGCCTTCCAGGGTGAGGTCAGGATCAACAATTTGCAACTCTGGAAGTTTTGCCGCGATCAAAGAAGCGTAGCTGCCGGTCGCAACGATGTGCGCCTTTCCCTCCAGTTTCCCAACGATCTCGGTAACGATTTGGCGTACCAGCCCGCGATAGCCAAAAACTGCGCCAGCCAACATCGCTTCCTTGGTCGACTTCCCGATGATATTAGCGGGTTCGGAGAGATCAATTCGAGGGAGCAACGCAGTTCGTTGGTACAGGTATTCGGTCATTGCGCCGAGACCCGGTGCGATTACTCCTCCGATGTATTGCCGCGATTGAGAGATAATGTCGAAGGTGACGGCGGTCCCAAAATCTACCACGACAGCGGGCGCACCAAACCGCGAAGTGACTCCAACCGCATTGGCCAGACGATCCGCCCCGATGCTTTGCGGTTCGGGAAAATCAACACCGATTCCCAGATCGAGTGCAGCACTGACCTCCACCAGACGTCCTCGTAATTTCTTTCGAAATATTCCGGTTTTGCCGGGGACAACCGAGCCGACGACGGCGTAATCAAATACCCATTTCCCCAAGACGCGATTAACGGCATCGGCGGTCAATCGGTTGGTCGGAATCACGCTTTTTTTCAATAACCTTTCCTGATCGGACAAGGCGATCTTCGTCGAAGTATTATTCAGATTTACCAGCAAGAGTCGGTTCATCATCCGGGACAGGGAACTTATACACATTTGCAGCGAGGCGTCCGGTAAATAGACTAAGCTATGCTTGAACTGCTTCGTCGCCCGCGACGTCTTCGCTCCAGCGAGACTCTCAGGCAGCTCGTCCGCGAGGTCACCATTGAGCCATGGCAATGCATCTACCCGATGTTTGTCTCGGAAAAAGTGGCTGGCCCAACCCCGATTGTGAGCATGCCCAACGTCTTCCAATATGACGTCGAACACTTTATCGAAGAAGCCAAAACCGCCCATGCCGACGGAATTCGAGCCATTCTGGTATTTGGAATACCGGCAAATAAAGATGATGTGGCTTCTGGCGCCTACGCTCAGGAGGGCATTGTTCAGCGCGCGATTCGTCGTTTAAAACAAGAGGTTTCGGATCTAATCATTATCGCTGATGTGTGCCTTTGCGAGTACATGGAGCACGGCCACTGCGGAATCGTGCAACGATCAACGGACGGCTACGAAATCGTAAACGATCCGTCAGTCGAGCTCATCGCTCGAGCAGCAGTCAGCCTAGCGGAGGCAGGAGCTGATATCGTCGCTCCCAGCGATATGATGGATGGTCGGGTATCCGTAATTCGTCGCGAACTTGATCTTCGAGGCTTCCAAACGGTTCCCGTGATGAGTTATGCAGCGAAGTTTTGCTCTGCTTTCTATGGTCCATTCAGAGAGGCCGCGGAAAGCACGCCCCACTTCGGCGATCGTCGCAGCTACCAAATGGATTCGGCCAACGCCAACGAAGCACTACGAGAGGTGGCGCTGGATCTCGAGGAGGGTGCCGATTTGTTAATCGTGAAACCCGGTTTGCCTTACCTGGACATACTCTGGCGGGTGAAAGAGCGGTTCAAAATGCCGACCGCTGTCTATAACGTGAGTGGGGAATACGCCATGCTCAAGGCGGCAGCCCAGAACGGCTGGATCGACGAGAAAAACGCGGTCCTGGAGTTGATGACGTCTTTCCGGCGAGCCGGCGCTGATCTTATCATCACCTACTGGGCGCGAGAAATAGCGAAGTGGATTGGATAGATTGGAGAAGACTGCGCGTTGGTGTTCTTGAAGGGCGGACGAACGCGAATGGCTCAAACCCGGCGCCTGGGAACGCAGAACCAATTCCCATAGCTACAAATGCGCCGGAGGTTTTCGCCCGACCATTGCAAGGCCTCGCGAACGCTTACGAGGTACTGCCCGGTTGACCTGGCCGACCTAATCGCGCCGGTACGGTTGGCCGACATTGATTGCGGGCTCAGTCTGTACCGGTTCTGCTCCTCGGAGCGCCAAGCTGACGACGAAGGCAAATGCCATGACCAAGCCGCCCATCAGAAAAGGCGTGTTGCCATATTCAATTGGCGGCCGAGTATGATCGCTCGCCAGGAGGAATCCGCCAACCGCTGGCCCGCACACCCGACCAAGACTTCCAGCTGATTGCAGCGTGCCCAAGACCCGCCCTTGAACTCCGGCATGAGCCGCCTTAGAGGCCATCGCATTAATTGTCGGTTGCGACAGGCTATTGCCGATTGCTAAACCGATCGTGAACAAGAGAAACAACGGGATAGTCGTCGCCAATGGCATCAGCGCCATGCTTGCCGCCATCACAGCTAACCCGACGACTGCCAATCGGTAGTCGCCGAATCGTTTGGTCAATCGTCCGATCGCTCCTCCCTGAATCAGCGCTCCGACCAGTCCCATAACAACGAAGATCCAGCTTATTTGTGATTGGGTGAGATTGAAGCGCCGGTTACTAACCTGGGGATAAATCATTGTGACAATCGCAAACCCGGCAATTGCAACAAAGTAGGTCGCCACCAGAAAAGCGAGCCAGCGGCCGAAGGAGCCGGACCATATTTCTCCTGCGCCCTTCAGGCTTTGCAATCGGTCGGCATGCTGCTTTGGTTCGGGCAAAAGACCAATCACAGCCAATCCATTGGCCAGCGCCACTGCTGCGGCGAACCAAAATGGCGCTACTGGCGAGACCAAGCTGAGCAATCCTCCGATAGCCGGACCCAAAATAAAGCCAACGCCAAAGGCGGCGCCGATCAGACCGATTCGGCGAGACCGATTTTCCGGCGGTGTGATATCGGCGACATAGGCGGACGCGGTAGCAACACTTGCACCAGAGATTCCAGCGATAATTCGCGCCAAAAAGAGCATCGCCAAAGAATGCGCATTGGCCATCAGAATGTACCCAGCGGCCGAACCAATCAGACTGCCGAGCAAGACTGGTTTTCGACCGAACCGATCAGAAATTCCGCCGAGAATCGGCGAAGCGAGAAACTGCATGAATGAATATGAACCTAAGAGCAAACCGATCTGCCATTCGGAAGCCGCGAAACTTTGCGCATAGAGCGGCAAAATGGGAATGACCATCCCGAAGCCGATCAGGTCGATAAAGACGATTAAGAGAATGATTGCCAATGGCGACTTTTTCATGCGTTCAATGCAGAAAGCGATAATACGAAGACAGCAGTCCTGGGCATCGCGCAAACTCGTACTTCGTAACGCGGCAAGAGCCGCTCACGTAACTGTCAAAATCGGTCGTGGAAATGTCGTACACGGTGCTCAAAGGGCAAACCGCATCATCGGGCAATTACTGATCGCCGAAACTCACGTGGAGAAATGCCCAACTTTCGCTTAAACATCGCGCTCAGATATTCGACTCCGGAAAATCCCACCTGATCGGCAATCTGCGCGATTGAGAGATCGGTGGTGGTCAATAACTGTTTAACTCGCTCGAGACGAAGTCGAAGAATTTCCTCGTAGGGTGACCGGCGGAGAAATTTCTGGAAACGGCGTTCCAATACCGTTCGAGAGATGGGTACCACCTTCAGCACATCCTCAACCCCGATTCCTTCGCAAGCGTGATCTCGAATGAACCGCATAGCCTGGGCGATTTCAGTGTCGCTCACGGCGATTGCTTCGGTTGATTTTCGCGGAAAAACGCCGATTGGCGCGACTAAACGGGTTTCGTTGTGTATTGGCCGACCCTGCATGATCCGGTCGAGCAGCTCGGCTGCTTCATAACCGGCGCGCCGGGCATTCGGGATAATACTGGAGAGGGGAGGATCACAAAGTTCACAGAGTAGCTCGTCGTTGTGATGGCCGATGACCGCTAGTTCATCTGGTACGCGTATGCCGGTTTGCCGGCAGACATCGAGGAGTTGCTGGCCACGAATATCGTAGCAAGCGAAAATACCCATTGGCTTGGGAAGACTGAGCAGCCAATTGATGAGCTTGCTCTGTTCGCGAGGCCAATCTTCGGCATCGCCAATTTCGGAATCGAACACTCTGACGTCGAAGCCGGCGTCACGCAGATGCTTTCGGAAGTTTTGTTCGTGACGGAGCGACCAATCAAACCGGACATCTCCACAGTAGCCAAATAAGCGGAAGCCGCGTTCCAGCAAATGCTGCGCAGCAACCGCACAGACAGCGTCGCTATCGCTAGCTACGGTCGGGAAGCTTCGTTTGACCGTATTGCTGCTAACGTTGACGACCGGCAATTTTGTCGCGGCGACAGCCTCTTCAATTTGACTGTTTTCGATCCTGGCGATAATGCCATGTCCATGCCAGTTATGGAACCAAGGAGGCGGTTCATCTCCACGGCCTTGCTCTGTGAAATGGATTTCCCAGTTCGCACCCTCGCGCATGTAAGTTCGTATTCCTCGCAACAATCCTCGACTGTAGGCGTTGGAAGTTTCAATCAGGAGCGCTACTTGAGGACGGGGAGAGGCGAAGTTCGGGTAATTTGTCACGGCAAACGGCCGAAGAGCCAAACAGAATGCTTTTCGATTCTTCCGGTTGAGTCAACCAAAAGTGAATCCGAAGAATCGGCGCGCTGGAGCTGGTACTATCGACGAATCGCATTTTTCTTTTCGTGCATAGCCGCCAACCGTTAGAAAAGAGGATGTCGACGCGGGCTACACCGATCGTCTGGTATATTGTACTGGCTCCCTTTGCCACATTGGTGCTGCTCGGGTTTGGGTCGTTGGAAGGACTTTGGATTTTATTTTTCGCTCACCTGACACTCCTCGCAACCACGCTCATCCCTTCATTTCAGGGATTCGGGCCGGTTATGACCTTTTTCGGTCAAGCGGGTGATGAAGTTTGGCTGACGATTGATGACGGCCCTGACCCGCGGACAACACCAGCGATTTTGGATCTACTCGATCGCTTTGATGCCAAGGCAACATTTTTTCTCGTTGGTCAAAAAATAATGGACGCTCCCGGCCTCGTTCAAATGATTTTGGATCGCGGACACTCGATCGGAAATCACACTCAGACCCATCCACAACTCCATTTTTGGCGACTAGGACCACGGCGACTTCGACATGAGATCGAACGATTTGAGGGGACTCTCGCCAATCTCAATCTCCCGATTCCATGCCTCTTCCGAGCACCAACCGGCATGAAAAATCCGTATCTCCATCCCATCCTTTCGGCTCGTAGTCTGTTTCTCGTCGGCTGGAGTGCTCGGGCCTTCGACACACGGATAAAGGAGCCGGCGACCGCGGCCGAACGTTTATTACGGGCGACAGAACCCGGAGCAATTCTGTTGTTGCACGAATGTTCGCAGATTTCTGTTCGGACTCTTGAGATTCTGTTGCATGCTCTGGATCGTCGACAGATTCGTTGTGTGATCCCGAAACCAGAGCAATTGCGAACCAAGCGTACTGATTCAGTAAAAACCCTTGATTGCGAACCCACCTGCGCAACATTTTCGAAATGGGGGAGTACTACTCAGAGTTGGCGTCGGCTTTACAGAAAAGACTCGAGGTGATCTCCAATCAGGATTTGCGATCGAGAGATCCGGAAGCACAATTGCAGAAACTTCGTCTGATATCGGAGCAGATCGATCGACTGAAGGAAAGGCTACCAGCTGACGCGGATCCGATGTTAAAGCATTTTTTGGATCGGATGAGTCTGGCGAAAGCTTTGGAACTTATCCAGAGCCGATATTTGGAGGCGAACAATTAGGTTGTCCGAGTTACGATGCGGATAGCCATTTTGGCCGACATACACGCCAATCTACTTGCCCTGGAAGCGGTCATTGCCGATCTGGAAATCGCGCAACCGGATCAGGTCATTGTGGCCGGTGATTTCCAGAATCGGGGTCCTGCTCCCAAGGAGGTCTATGATCGGCTGCGCAAGTTCGATTGGCCGCTCCTGCGCGGTAACCACGAGGACTATGTAATTGAGCAGAGCGAGTCTCCCACCGAACAGGCTCACGCCGTTGATCTCTACGCCTGGCAACCCGCCCGCTGGACTGCCGAAAGAGTGCCGGAAACAATCCCTTTTTTGCGAACCTTGCCGATAGCAATCCAGCTCAGCGGACCAGACGGCTCGTTTATCTGCATCGCTCATGGCTCGCCGCGTTCTAACGCCGAGGGTTTCTTTCCCTCTACGCGCGATGAGAAGGCCTTCGATATGCTCGGTGAGCCGATGCCGAGGGTGCTTTGTTGCGGGCACACGCACCTGCCGCTCCAGAGACAGATCGGGCCGACTCGTGTGTTTAACGTGGGATCAGTCGGTTTCCCGTTTGACGGAGATTTGCGGGCCGCCTACGGAATCCTGAATTGGAGCGAAGGCAAATGGTCGACCGAGCTGCGGCGCGTTCCCTACCCAGTAGAAACGGTGTTGGAGAGTCTGGCTTCTCCCGAATTTCTTGAGGGATTGGGTCCGATGGCTCGGATCATTCAGCGAGAACTGGAAACAGCTCGTCCGCATCTTACGCTTTTTACATTCACGTTTCTGCCACGGGTGCGTTCCGGAGAGTTAGCGATTTACGAGGCGGTTGACGAGTACCTTGCGCACAGCCAGGCAGAGATTGAGAATCTGTACATGGAGTTGCGCCAGCGACTTCGATAGGAGAATAAACGCACCTTCCAGATCCGGACCGCCGTAATGCTCGCAACTTGCCGCTGTCGCTACGCTTTGAGGCGCTGGCCGAGAGCTTGGGCAAGCATCATTCAGCTTGGCTGCGATCCGGCAGCCGCCTATAGGCGTCAACGTAAGGAGGCGACACGGGGAAAGGGCGAGGCTGCGGCTGCTTTGCGTTAGCGAGAATTAGCGAGAATACAATTCGACGACCAATTGCTCGTTCACGATTGGAGCAATTTCTTCCCGGCTAGGTATCCGCATCACCTTGCCTTGGAATTGATCTTTATCGGCAACTAACCAATCCGGAACCGGCTGAATCTGCGTTAATTCCAGATTGCGTGTAGCTAAGCGGCGCGAAGCGGGTCGATCCTTTACTGCTACGACATCGCCCGAGCGCAAATTGTAGGAAGAGACGTTCACCTTCCGGTTATTAACGGTCACGTGCCCATGCGACACCATTTGTCGTGCAGCATTTCGAGAATTCGCGAAGCCGAGCCGGTAGACAACATTATCAAGTCGTGTCTCCAGCATTTGGAGCAAAGTTTCGCCAGTAACGCCGCGTTTGCGGAGCGCGCTCTCAAAGTAGCGGCGAAATTGGCGCTCCATCAGACCATACTGAAATCGGAGCTTCTGTTTCTCTGCCAATGCGGCCGAATAGTCGGAGCGCTTGCGGCGGGATCCTTTCGGCCCATGCATGCCGGGCGGATAGTTTTTACGTTCGAGGGCTTTGCTCGGACCAAATAAAGCAACGCCATAACGACGGCTTATTCTCGATTTAGGACCTGTATAACGAGCCATGTAAATTCTCCGGTCAGACGCGACGTTGTTTTGGTGGACGACACCCGTTGTGCGGCACCGGAGTCACATCTCGAATCACCGAGATGTCCAAACCGATGGCCTGAATGGCGCGTACGGCAGATTCTCGGCCGGCACCCGGACCCTTAACCAAAACCTCTACTTCTTTAAGACCGTGACCCATGGCTTGGCGGCAAGCATCTTGAGCCACTAATTGAGCAGCATACGCGGTGCTCTTGCGAGAGCCACGAAATCCAACCTTGCCAGCACTTGACCAGCCAATCACGTTACCGGTCAAATCGCTGATGGAGACGATCGTGTTGTTAAAAGTGGCCAGGACGTGGGCAATTCCGGTACCAACATTCTTGCTCCCCTTAGCCTTGATGATCTTGGGCTTTTCCGCCTCCGTTCCGGACAGAGAAAGTGTCGGTTTGGCCGCTGCGGCAGCTCCGGTTGAAGCTGGGGCCGCTTCCTTCTTTGTAGTCTTGGGTTTGGGCGCCTTCGGAGCCATCGGCTCGCTGGTGCCAGTTCCCGTGGGTTCACTCGTCCCAGCTGCCGGTGTTGTTTTTTCGTCCGCCATATCTCAATACTTTTTACACTTTGCCGGCCTTAGCGTCCTTATTGCGCTGGACGCCTACTGTCTTGCGCGGGCCCTTGCGCGTGCGCGCGTTGGTCGAAGTTCGTTGACCGCGAACGGGAAGTCCGCGGATATGCCTAATTCCCCGATAGGACCGAATGGCCTGAAGGCGCTTCAGATTTCCTTGAATCTCCCGTCGTAGATCACCTTCGATCAACAAACCGCTCGCATTGATCGCATGCACGATTTCGCCCAATTGCTCTGGGGTCAGGTTCTTGGCGCGAACGTTCGGATCAACGTTAGCCTGTTCTAAAATCTTTTTTGCCGTCTTGGGACCAATCCCGTAAATGTAGGGCAAGGATGCTTCGATTCGCTTGTCTCCGGGAATTTCAACTCCGAGTAACCGTGGCATAGATTGTTTATTCGCTCCGTTCGCTAATTCCGCAGATCAGCCGCCCTGACGTTGTTTGTGACGCGGGTTTTTGCAAACCACGCGGACAACGTTTTTACGTTTGATCACTCTGCAGCTTTCACAAAGCCGCTTTACTGATGGTCTCACTTTCATCGCTTCAGATTCGGCTCGGCAGGAGCCTCGCCCTACCAAGAGCCTGCCCTACCGGGGGACAAAAAAACGCAGCCCGAAGAGCAACCCTCCCGGGAGCGTTTTTTGGTCCAACAACCTTACTTTTGCCGGAAGGTTATTCGGCCTTTCGTTAGGTCGTAAGGTGACACCTCTACCATAACTTTGTCTCCTGGCAAGATTCTAATGAAGTGTAGCCGCATTTTTCCGGATATATGGGCTAATATCTGATGGCCGTTCGGCAGCTGCACACGAAACATCGTGTTAGGCAGCAGTTCCACTATCTTGCCTTCAACTTCGATGACGTCTTTTCGCGCCATGTCAGAATTTCAGGTTCCCCTTTCGTCACTAGTATCGTGTGCTCGAAATGCGCGGAAGGTGAGTGATCGGCCGTGACCACCGTCCAATCATCTTGCAGTAATCTCACTGCCGCCTTGCCAAGATTTACCATCGGTTCGATGGCCAAAGTCATTCCCGCCCGCAATTTCGCGTTTACTCCAGGCGTTCGATAATTCGGGATTTGCGGCTCTTCATGGAGTCGCCGACCCACGCCGTGACCCACAAATTCGCGCACTACACTGAATCCATTATTCTCCACTTCGTCCTGGATTGCCGCGCAAACTTCGCCTAAGCGGCGGCCGTCTCTTGCCTTCTCGATACCGAGGTAAAGCGCATTTTCCGCAACCTCTAGTAGTCGCTGAACATCTTCGTGGACGATCCCGACTGGAACCGTCGCCGCGGTGTCGCCGACAAATCCGTCCAAAATGACTCCAATGTCCAGTTTGACTATGTCTCCGTACTGGATTCGACGAGAGCCACCGATTCCATGTACCACCTCGTCGTTTAGTGAAATACAAATTTGCCCAGGAAATTTCTTGTAGCCGAGAAACGCGCTGCGGCAACCGGCGTCTTCCATCAGTTTACCGGCAACCTGATCGATTTCCCGAGTTGTGACCCCGGGAGCGAGCAAAGCAGAAATCTCATCCAGGATCCGACTCGCCAAGCGGCAAGCAGCCCGCATTTTCTCGATTTCTGAAGCCGTCTTTATCGGGATCATTCCTGGATTACGCAACTGATCTGTTCAAATACGCGGTCAGCTTCCTGATTGGCATCGACCTTTACCAACAAGTTTCGTCTCGAATAGAAATCGATCAATGGTAAGCTTTTTTTGCGGAATTCCTCGAGGCGCAACGCAAGCGCTGCATGATTATCATCCGAGCGGACTTCGAGCTTTCCTCCGCAATTGGGACAGGGCTCTGACGCACTCTGCACGTGGCGACCGATGCTCACCACTTTTCCACAATTCGAACAGGTCAAGCGATGGGCCATCCGAAATGCAATCGTTTCCTCAGAAGCTTCGAGGAATATGGCCAAATCGAGCGGAGTTTGACGAGCTTGAAGGATTTTCTCGAATTCGACGGCTTGGGGCAGAGTGCGTGGAAAACCGTCAAACAGGAATGCCTCGCGGTGTTGATCGAGCCATTGTCCGACCAACGCGAGAACGAGATCATCCGGTGCCAGCGCACCCTTGCTGATGATGCGACCCGCTTCTCGACCCACCAAAGTATTCAGCTTAGCTTCCCGTCGCAGGATCGCACCGGTAGAGGTAACCGAAATTTGGAACTTTCTCTGAATTAACTCAGATTGTGTCCCCTTGCCGGAAGCGGGCGGGCCTAGAAGCACAATTCTCCTTTTCACCCAGATGCTACTTTTGTGTCACGAATATCGAAATCGCGACTCCTGCCACCGCTAGTGCGGCAGCCCCTACGCACATCCAGAGCAAGGCTCCTTCGCGTACGGCATTCCCTTGAGCGCCGCCGGCCCTATCAAATCGTCCTCGAATCTTGCCCTTGCGCAGAAATCCATCGTAGTGCCTTTGGATCAGGTAAGTTTCTACCTGTCTCATGGTGTCCAGGATGACACCCACAATAATCAGCAGACTCGTGCCGCCAAAGAATCGCGCGGTAAGGCGAGGAACACCGAACCAGGTCATCAACAATTCTGGAATCACCGCAATCAATGTCAAAAAGAGGGCTCCGGCGAAAGTGATGCGAGTTAACGTATACTCGAGGAAGTCCGCGGTCGGTTTTCCCGGCCGAAAACCTGGGATGTAACCATTATTCTTCTTCAGGTCATCAGCGATCTGGGTCGGTTGAAATTGGATTGCCACCCAGAAGAAGCTGAAAAAGAAAATCAGTAGGCCGGTAACGAGGTAATGGACCGGTCCTTGAGCAAGCGAAACCGCCAAGGTATTGGCCCACTCCGAGTTCCGAAAGGCCATGCTGAGAATCGTCGAAGGAAATAGTAGAATCGCCTGAGCAAAGATGATCGGCATAACGCCGACCGCATTGACTTTCAATGGCAGATATTGAGTTTGCCCGCCGTAAACTTTCCGTCCGACTACTCGTTTCGCATACTGAATGCTGATTCGGCGCTGTCCCTGCGTGATAGCAACCACACCGGCAATCACGATTACCAGGAAAAGCACCATCAGGACGAGCGCAATCGGGCTTACCTGGCTCGGAGCGCCGGATGGCGGAACGAACGTATTCCAGACCTGAACAATGGCCCCTGGGACACTACCCATAATGCCGACAGTAATGATCATGGAAGTGCCGTTGCCAATTCCTCGCTCGGTGATCTGGTCACCGATCCACATGAGGAACATGGTACCCGCACTCAAAGTAATCACTGCGATGATCTGAAACCCGATCCCACCGTCCGGAACTAGTGCCCCAAACTTGGCAATCGAATTCCCGATACCTTGCAGGAACGGGTTCGATGTCGGATTTTCCATCGAAGCAGCCAGCAAGAATCCCTGAAAAATGCAGAGAGCCAGAGTGACGTAGCGGGTGTACTGGGTAATTTTCTGCCGGCCACCGGTTTCTTCCCGCACCATCTTGTTCAAGCGAGGAATCACTGCAGTTAGCAGCTGCATCATGATCGATGCGCTGATGTAAGGCATGATACCGAGCGAGAAAATGGCGCAATGCTCCAGAGCCCCGCCGGCAAAAATATTTGCTAATGCGGCGATACCGCCGGCAGTAGGATTGGACGTTTGGGTACGAAACCAATCGTTCAATACATGAGCGTTTACGCCAGGGATCGTAATCGCTGCTCCAGCTCTCACGACGATGAGCATCACCAACGTGAAAATGATTCGTTGGCGCAGCTCAGGAATCTTGAAGATGTTGAAGAAAGCGGAGATCATTTGAACGGCCGTTTAAGCACGTACTACAACCGAGCCCCCAGCTTGTTCAATTTTTTGGCGTGCTGACTCACTGAATTTGTCGGCTTCGACGGTCAAATTCTTGGTAATCTCACCGCGGCCAAGTATCTTCAATCCATCGAATTTGCCGCTGATCAAACCCTTCTCCCGCAACAACTGCTCATTGATCTGGGATCCAGCATCGAAGACTTCAAGCTCATCCAGATTAACCACGGCATACTGGGTTTTAAAGGCGGAGTTGTTAAAGCCCCGTTTTGGTAGACGTCGAATCAACGGCATTTGCCCACCCTCAAAACCGAGTCGAATACTGCCGCCGGAGCGAGCTTTCTGGCCCTTGTGACCCTTTCCGCTGGTTTTGCCATGACCGGAACTCTCGCCGCAACCAAGGCGCTTGACCCGGTGTTTCGCCCCCGGACGAGGCTTCAAATTATTTAGTCGCATAACAACGATTTCTAAAAGCCGGTTGATGCTGGCTCCCGGGAGTCACCAACTAATGGGAACCATCTTTCCCACGGAGCTTCAAAATATCCTGACGTTGCCGCAAGGCCAGAAGCGCCTCCATCGTCGCTTTCACGACGTTAGCATGGTTGCTGGAGCCAAGGGATTTCGCCAAAACGTCGCGAATACCGGCGGCTTCGACCACAGCGCGCACACCGCCTCCCGCGATCAGACCGGTTCCGGGCGACGCCGGCCGTAGTAAAACTCGGCCCCCGCCAAACTCACCGATGACCTCGTGCGGAATCGTATTTTCATGAATTGCCACCGGCACCATCGCCTTACGAGCAGCTTCCGAGGCCTTTCGGATCGCTTCCGACACCTCATTTGCCTTACCAAATCCATATCCGACACGTCCTTTGTGGTCGCCTGCAACAATGAGAGCACTGAAGCTAAACCGGCGACCACCCTTCACTACTTTCGCGCAGCGATTGATGAAAACCACCTTCTCGGTGGTATCACTCTTGGGCTGATTGCGGTCCGCATTGTCGTTGCGGCGATTTCTCACTTCGTATGCCATATATTAGAATTTCAATCCGGCCGAACGGGCCGCATCGGCTAAGGCTTTCACCTTCCCATGATAAGTAAATCCGCCTCGATCAAAAACGACGGCTTTGACCTTTTTCTGCAGGCTTCTTTCCGCCACCAACGAACCGATCTTCTCTGCCATAGCGACGTTTGCGTATCCGCGGCGCTCACCTCGAACCTCACCTTCAACGGTTGAGGCGGCCGCTACGGTCTTACCGGCAACATCATCGATGATCTGTGCATAAATGTGCTGTCCGGAGAAGTGAACACTCAGGCGAGGTCGTTCGCTCGTGCCCAACAGTCGTTTGCGAATTCGCTGATGCCTTATCTTAATTCGATCAATATTCGCCATTGTATCGCTCCCCGTTCCCTATTGGACCGTCTTTCCTTCTTTTCGCAGGATTTGCTCACCGACATAGCGAATCCCCTTACCCTTATACGGCTCGGGCGGATAATAAGCCCGAATGTCTGCGGCAACCTGCCCGACCTTCTGCTTATCAATTCCTTCGACCAAAAGTTTGGTGTTCTCCTGCACAGTGATCTTTATTCCTTCAGGTATATTGAATACCACCGGGTGAGAATAACCCAAGTTCAGGTTCAGATTTTTACCTTGCACTTGAGCCCGAAAACCTACCCCGTGAATTTCTAATTCTTTCTGGTAACCTTGACTGACTCCGGTGACCATATTTTGAACCAGGCTTCGAGAAAGCCCGTGCAGGGCTCGAATGCTACGCGCCTCTTCCGATCGCTCTAGCCTAATCTCTTTTCCTTCGACTCGCAGTTTAATCTGCCTCGGTAAGCTCCATTCAAGCTTTCCCTTTGGACCTTCAACCGTGACGTCACCGGATTGAGAAATATCCAATTTCACTTTTTCTGGAAGCAATACGCTCTTTTTACCGATTCGCGACATTCGTATTCCTCCCTACCAGATTACGGCGAGCAATTCGCCGCCCACATTTTCCCGCTTTGCATCGCGTCCGGTCAATAGTCCACGCGAGGAAGAAATAATCGCCACACCCATCCCGCCCAAAACCCGCGGTACCTCTTTGGAACCGACGTATTTGCGCAGACCAGGACGACTCACTCGTTTGACACCGGTTAGCGCCGGCGTGCGATTGACAAACTTCATCGTCAATTTCAGCACAGCTGGCGTGGCTGTGTTATCCACCTCGAAGTCCGTGATGTAGCCTTCCTGCTTCAGAATCCGAGCAATCTGCTCCTTCATCCGAGAATAGGGGACTGCCACGTCTGATCGGTGTGAGCGAGAAGCATTGCGAAGTCGCGTGAGAAAATCCGCGATTGGATCAGATAAAGTACTCATTGGCGAATTTTCTAGTCTTTTTGTTGCGATGGTAACTTTCGGTCGCTGAAAGGAACTCCCAATTCGGTCAGAAGTGCTTTCGCTTCCTCATTTGTTTTAGCGGTGGTGACGATCGTGATGTCAAAACCGATGTTACGTTTAATTTTGTCCAGCTCTACTTCAGGGAAGATGGACTGATCCGACACTCCCAGAGTGTAGTTTCCTCGACCATCGAACGCGCGCGGCGAAATGCCCCGAAAATCTCGGATGCGCGGTAGCGACATCTTAATCAACCTCTGCAAGAACTCATACATATGCGCTCCCCGCAATGTAACCTTCGCCCCAATTGGTTGATCCTTTCGGAGCTTGAAGTTCGAAATGCTTTTTTTGGAGCGCGTCTCGGCCGGCCGCTGTCCCGTGATCAAAGCAAGCTCAGCCTTCGCGTCTTCGAGACCCTGTTTCGCGTCGCTCGACTGTGTAGAGATGCAAGTATTGATGACTACCTTCTCGACTCGCGGAACCTGATACAGGTTCTTATAACCAAGTCGCTCGCGCAAAGCCGGCACTACTCGCTCTTTGTATTCTTTAAACAATTCGGTTTCCATCGATCAATCCGCTTTGGCCTTCTTTGTTCGTTTAGCCGGCTTTTTCTCAACAATCCTTACATTCGATATATGGATCGGCCCTTCCCGATTGATTATAGCGCCGTTTGGATGGTCTTGCGATTTCCGGACCGTCTTTTTAATAATGCGAACGCCTTCGATCAATACTTGTTTTTTCTTCGGTAAAACCTGAAGGATCTTTCCAGCCGCGCCACGATGGTTACCGGACACTACCTCGACATCGTCTCCCTTTTTGACATGAAACTTCAATCTGCTCATAGCACCTCCGGAGCGAGCGAAATGATTTTCATGAAGTTCTTTTCGCGCAATTCACGAGCCACTGGTCCAAAGATTCGAGTACCTCGTGGATTTTGATCTTTGTCGATGATCACAATCGCGTTGTTGTCGAAGCGAAGGTAAGAACCGTCGTCGCGTTTGACGGGTTGTTTTGTGCGCACAACCACGGCACGAACCACATCGCCCTTCTTAACCGTCCCATTGGCCGCAGCTTCTTTAACGTTGCAAGTGATCACGTCACCGATTGATGCGTACAAGGATGCCTTGCCAATCACGCCAATCATTGTGGCCATCCGGGCGCCTGTATTATCGGCCACATCAAGTCTGGATCGAATCTGAATCATCCGTCGGCCCTCTAATGTTTGAGCACCTCGACCAATTGCCAGCGCTTCAAACGGCTTAATGGCTTCGTTTCTTCCACCCGAACCAGGTCTCCAATGGCGCACTGATTGTTAGCGTCATGGGCGTAAAGCTTTTTGGTTCGTTTAACGATCTTCCCAAACTTAGGATGTGGTACCCGACGGACAACCGCGACGACGATCGTCCTATCCATTTTGTTGGATACGACTTGGCCGACCCGAGTTTTCCGAAGATGCCGCTTCGGAAGTTCAGACTGCTGCGTCTGCGGAGCAGACGCCGTGGCAGTACCTTCAGAATGCACAGTCTCTTGATTCATTTTACTATTTCCTCAACCAGCCAGCGCCCACTCAGGCAGCGGTCTTTTGCGCTCGCTCGCTCAAAATGGTTTCGATACGCGCTACTTCGCGGCGATGAGAGCGAAGCACGCTGGATTTCTCAATGCTTCCAGCCTGTTGTTGGAGCCGGAGATTAAATGTCTCCTTACGCAATTCTCTGCGCCGGGAGATCAACTCATCATTACTTAGTTCGCGAAGTTCCTTTACTTTCATTTCGATCTCCGTGCTCGCCGATTACACCGCTATGGCGTGCTGCCGCGCGATAAATCGAGTTCGCACCGGCAACTTGGTGGCGGCCAATCTCAAAGATTCTCGCGCTACACTTTCAGTCACTCCATCGAGTTCAAAAATAATGTTACCAGGACGTACTGTTGCCACCCAATGCTCCGGATTGCCTTTCCCCTTACCCATTCGAGTTTCCGGCGGCCGAGCTGTCACCGATTTGTCTGGAAAGATCTTTATCCAAAGTTTCCCTTTTCTTTTCATGTTGCGGGTTAACGCAACGCGCGCCGCCTCGATCTGAATATTCGTAATCCAGGCGCGTTCCAAGGTTTGCAGCGCATACTCGCCAAAAGCGATCGAAACGTTCCGAGAAGCACTTCCAGCACGGCTTCCGCGCTGGGTCTTCCGATACTTCACTCTTTTCGGCATCAACGGCATAAGAACTCCCTATCTAAGCTCTAGATTCTGGAGAGGCCCCTTCCGGTTTCGCCTCTTTCTTCTGGTCACGATCAGCGGCCGCTTCAACCTTACAAATCCAACATTTCACTCCGATTTTACCGTAAACGGTGTGCGCTTCAGCAAATCCGTAATCGATCGGCGTACGCAGGGTGTGCAGAGGAATCTTTCCGTCGCGGTACCATTCTGCGCGCGAAATCTCTCCGCCGCCGAGCCGGCCCGAGCAACGGATTTTAATGCCAAGCGCTCCAAAGTCTTTGGTCGTTTGGACCGCCTTCTTCATCGCCCGACGGAATGAGATACGACGCTCGATCTGGAGTGCGACATTTTCTGCAACTAACTGTGCATCGAGTTCCGGGGTTTTGATCTCTTGGATGTCAATTTTGACCTGTTTCCCGCCGGACATCCGCGTGATCTCCTCGGTCATTCGTTCGATCTCAGCTCCACGGCGACCGATCACAATTCCCGGACGGGCCGTGTAGATAGTGACGCGAATACTGTTCCAGGCACGCTCGATCAGAACCTTTGAAACCGCGGCTAAAGCTAGTTTCTGTTTCACAAACCGGCGGACTCGCAAATCCGTATGAAGGAATTCAGGGAATTCCTTGCTCGAAGCATACCAGCGGGATCGCCAGTCTTTATTGAGCGCGAGCCGGAAACCGATGGGGTTAACTTTTTGTCCCATAAATCAATCTTTCTTTTTCGTCGCCTTTTTCTCCGCCTTGGTTCCCGATCTTTCAGTACTCTTCTTCGCCTGACCTCTGGGCGCATTTTTGCTCTTTGACCGGCCAGCGGAAGGTTTTCGCTGCCTGGTCGTTGCCGCCCCAGCCCCCTCCGCTGCCGATTCGGGCGAAGCGACATCAACTGCGTCTTGGGCGCGCTTCGGCTTACCATCAGATCCGACGTCGTCCGAGAGGATGATCCGAATATGGCTAGTGCGCTTACGCAACGGACTGGCGCTGCCTCTAGCGCGAGCGCGAAATCGTTTGGAGGTCGGCCCTTCCCCGACTATGGCCTCTTTGACCAGCAAGGTATCGACCTTAAGCGAGTTGTTGTTTTCGGCATTTGCGATCGCACTCTTTAGAGTCTTTTTCACCAAAAGTGCGGCCTTTTTCGGACTAAAGGCCAATAAGTCCAAAGCGTCCGAAGCAGATCGGCCCTGGATCGCGCGAGTTACTTCGCGAGCTTTGAAAGCCGAAATCCGAGCATACCGATAGGTCGAGGTTACTTGCATTTTGCTGATCTCTTTCTTACTTCGCTACCTTCGCGGTATGGGCGCCGTGTTTCTTGAATTGGCGTGTTAGAGAAAATTCTCCCAGTTTGTGTCCCACCATATTTTCGGTCACGAAGATGGAATTAAAAATCTTGCCGTTGTGGACCAAGAACGTATGGCCCACGAAATCTGGCGTGATCATCGACCGCCGCGACCAGGTCTTGATCGGCTTCTTCGCACTGCCTTTGTTCATCTTGTCGATTTTCTCCAGCAGCTTTGGCTCGACGAACGGGCCTTTCTTAAGTGATCTACCCATAACCTATTTCTTTTTGGCCTTCTTCTTGCGCGGCTCGACAATGAACGCGTCGCTCGGTTTATGTTTTCGGCGAGTCTTAAACCCTTTCGCCAGTTGGCCCCACGGGCTCACCGGGTGATGCCGGCCACCGCCGCCCTTACTTTTGCCTTGGCCACCACCCATCGGATGATCGATCGGATTCATGGCCATACCGCGCACTCGTGAGCGACGTCCCAGCCAACGAGTCCGACCAGCTTTGCCGCTCGAGACGTTCATATGGTCAGTATTACCGACCTGTCCGACCGTTGCGTAAGCGTTCTCATTGATCCGACGAATTTCGCCGGAAGGCAATCGAACCAAAGCATAGCCGGCCTCACGGTTGTTCAGCACGGCCTGCTGTCCCGCACTCCTTGCCACCTGTCCACCGCGGCCGGGAATGATTTCAACGTTATGGATAACCGTTCCCAGAGGGATGGCCTTCAAAGGGAGAGCATTTCCGATTTCGGGGGGTGCTGTTTCGCCAGCAACGACTTTCGCGCCAACTCTCAGACCGTTCGGGGCAAGAATGTAAGCCTTTTCACCATTTCCGTAAATTAAAAGGGCAATCCGGGCAGACCGATTTGGATCGTACTCGATTCCTTCGACCGTAGCCTCAACATCACGGACTTTTCTTTTGAAATCGACGATTCGGTACTTCTGTTTGTGCCCTCCTCCGATGTGCCGAGAAGTCAAACGGCCATGGTTGTTCCTACCACCAGTCCGCTTTTTTGGCTCAAGCAAAGTTTTTTCCGGCTGATGTTTGGTTATATCATCGAAGCCTGAAGTCTGCTTAAAACGCTGCGTCGGCGTGAGGGGGCGAAAATTCTTGAGTGCCATGGTTTGTCCTCCTAAGCGAGATCGATCTTCTCGCCCTCAGCTAAGGTCACGATCGCCTTCTTCCAATGCGGACGCCGGCCAAAATCAGCTCGGCGTTCACGCTTCTTTTTGCCCGCGTATTGACAGGTATTTACCCGGATCACCTTCTTGCCCAAGAGTTGCTCGATGGCTTGTTTGATCTCAAGTTTATTAGCCTTTGGATCGACCCGGAACACGTATTGATTGTGCTTTTCGCCCAATAAACTCGCTTTTTCGGTGAGCCGAATCGTTGAAATGATCTGTGTCGGTTCGTTCATGCCAACCTCTCTGCCAGCTTGGTAAGAGCTTCTTTAGTAACGATGATCTTCTTAAATACCAATAACTGCTCGGTATTCACTTCCGCCGGCGTATTTAAGAGCACAGGCTGTAGGTTTCGCGCCGCCTGGTAAGTGCTGGCATCAAAACCTATTGCAATGATCAACACCTTCTCTTCTTCCGTGTGCGATCGAAGTAGCTTAATAAACTCTTTCGTTTTTGGCTCGCTCACTGCCAGCGAATCGGCGACCAGAACGTCACCATCGATGATTCGTGAACTCAGCGCTTTGAGAAAAGCCAAACGCTTCACCGACTTTGGGACTTTCTTCGAATAGTCTCTTGGCTTTGGACCAAAAACGACTCCACCACCTGTCCAAATTGGCGACGAAGTATAGCCGGCCCGGGCCCGGCCCGTCCCTTTTTGCCGCCAGGGCTTCTTACCAGAAGCGACTACCTCGGCCTTGGTCTTGGTGTTGGCTGAACCGCTGCGACGATTTGCCCGCATGGCCACAACCACATCGTGGACGGCTTGCGTTCCCCGCCCATTTTCGATTACAGAGATATTCGCCTTTTTGGCGTCAGAGACTGTTAAGACGGTTGCACTCATGATCATTTAGCCCCGGTAGTCTCAGGTTTTTTCTTTGCCGGACGCACAACCACGTAACTGCCGTTAGCGCCGGGAACTGCTCCGCCGATCAAAATGACGTTGTCTTCGGCCCGGACCTGGACAATTCGAAGGTTTTGGACGGTGACTCGATCATCACCGAGGTGACCGGGCATTCCCATGTTCTTCCAAACCCGACCGGGAGTAGAACGGTTTCCGATCGCCCCATTTCGGCGGTGCGTCTTGGAGCCATGCGCAGCCGGCTGCCCGGCGAAGCCGTGCTTCTTTACCACGCCCTGAAAGCCCTTGCCTTTCGACCGGCCGACAACGTCAACAAATTGTCCCGCCTCAAATTGAGTGACCGCCAGATTCAGTTCGTCCTCGATCTGAGTCCCGTCGGGAAGTCGAAATTCTCGCACGAATTTTTTGGGCTCTGCTTCCGCCTTTTTGAAATGGCCGAGAAGCGGTTTCGGCAGCCGAGATTCCTTTTGCGTATCAAACCCAATCTGGATCGCCTGATAGCCGTCTTTCTCGGCCGTTTTGGTCTGCAGCAAGGAGTTACCGCCGGCTTCAATCACAGTGACTGGCGTCGCTTTCCCGGTCGCGTCATAAACGCGCGTCATCCCAATCTTCTTTCCTAAAAGTCCTACTTTCATTGAGCAGCGGTTCCGTCGTTAGATTTTGATGGTGATATCAACTCCCGCCGGGAGATTAAGCTTACGCAGCTCATCCACAGTCTTGGCCGTCGGCTCGATAATATCCAGCAACCGTTTGTGGGTCCGCATTTCGAACTGGTCCATCGACTTCTTATCGACGTGCGGGGAACGATTCACCGTGAACTTTTCGATCTTCGTCGGCAACGGGATCGGACCCGCCACTTTTGCGCCGGTGCGTTTAGCCGTCTCTACAATTTCCAGTGCCGATTGATCGAGCATACGAAAATCGTAGCCCTTCAGGCGGATGCGAATGCGTTGACCGTTTGCCATATTAAGTTCCTTTTTGATCGAGCACCGCGGCTACGATCTGTGCCGGAACCGGTTCGAAGTGGGAGGGTTCCATTGAGTACGAGGCGCGCCCCTTAGAGAGCGAGCGAATCGCGGTAGCGTAACCAAACATTTCCGCCAGCGGCACTTCAGCATGAATCAAGGTCGCGAGATTCTTCGCTTCCATGTTGATGATCCGGCCACGACGCCGATTAAGGTCTCCCATGAGGTCGCCCTGATACTCATCCGGCGTCACACACTCTACCTTCATAATTGGTTCCAGAAGGATGGAGGTTGCTTTCTTAAAGGCATCTTTCATCGCGAAGATCGCGGCGAGCTTGAAAGCGAGTTCGTTCGAATCGACGTCGTGATATGAGCCGTCCACGATATCGACATGAAGATCGATCACCGGGTAGCCGCCGACGATGCCGTTTAGGACTGCCTCTTCGATGCCTTTCTTAACGGCCGGGATATACTCTTTCGGAATGGTACCACCGACAATCTGGTTCTCGATCTCCACGCCTTTTCCGCGCTCACGCGGTTCCACGTTTACGATTACGTGACCATATTGTCCCCGACCACCGGATTGCTTAATCAACTTGCCTTCCCCAGTGGCGTTCTTCGTAATCGTCTCACGGTAAGCGATTTGCGGTTTGCCCGCATTGGCATCCACCTTAAATTCCCGCAGCATGCGATCTCGGATAATCTCAAGATGCAGCTCTCCCATTCCGGCGATAATCGTTTGTCCCGTATCCTCGTTGGTATAGACTCGAAAGGTCGGATCTTCTTCGGCCAATCGCTGCAAAGCGGTTGCCATTTTTTCCTGATCCAATTTTGTTTTTGGCTCGATCGCCATTGAGATCACCGGATCAGGGAAAGAAGGCGGCTCCAACAGAACCGGAAAATCTTCGTCGCAGAGCGTGTCGCCAGTCGTGATGTTCCTAATGCCGACGATAGCGGCAATATCCCCTGAATAGCAGGTTTCGATGTCTTCCCGCTTATCGGCTTGAATCTGAATGAGCCGGCTAATTCGCTCCCGCTTGGTCGTACGCGGATTATAGACCGTATCGCCTTTCGACAATTTACCGGAGTAAACCCGGAAAAACACCAGCTTCCCGACGAACGGATCGCTCCAAAGCTTAAATGCCAATGAACAGAAATTGCCATTGTCATCGGTGACGGCGTCTTTCGGTTCGTGCGTATCCGGATCAATACCCTTGGCAGGCGGGATGTCGATCGGACTTGGCAGATAGTCTACGACCGCATCGACTAGATACTGGACTCCTTTATTCTTGAAGGCGGAGCCCCCGGCAACCGGGATAAATTGATTCGCGATCGTCAGCCGTCGAATACCCGCCTTCAACTCCTTCGGAGTCACCGGCTTTTCTTCTAGATAGAGAGTACCCACCTCATCGTCGAGATTCGCTACTTGCTCGACCAGATCCGCATACGCTTTGTCGACCAGGGCTTGGTACTCCGCAGGAACATCGGCGATTTCATAGGTGGAACCCAACAAATCATTGTCTGAATAAAGGATCGCCTTGTTATTAATAACGTCGAGCTGACCCCGGAGATAATCTTCCTTACCAAGCGGAATCAACACAGGCCAGGCATTCCCGCCAAGCTTGGTGTGGATTTCTTTAACGACATTTTCAAAGTTCGCGCCAACCCGATCCATCTTATTAACGAAACAGATACGCGGGACCTGATATTTGTTGGCCTGCCGCCAAACTGTTTCGGTTTGCGGCTGCACGCCGGCAACGCTGTCGAACACCAGGATAGCGCCATCGAGCACGCGCAACGAACGCTCCACCTCCGCGGTAAAGTCCACGTGTCCAGGGGTGTCGATGATGTTGACTCGCTGTTTTTGGTCTTCGAACAGCTTGAACACACCTTCTTCCTTCCGCTGGGTCCAAAAGCAGGTCGTAGCCGCGGAGGTAATAGTGATACCACGCTCGCGCTCCTGTTCCATCCAGTCGGTGACGGTCGTACCCTCATGCACTTCACCAATTCGATGAATCATGCCGGTATAGAATAGAATCCGCTCGGTCAGTGTCGTTTTCCCCGCGTCAATGTGCGCGCTGATCCCGATATTGCGGGTCCGCTCCAGAGGATAGGCACGATCGGGAGAATTTGGATTCGTCATGGTCTTAGCCTTATCTAAAACGGGTGTAGACATATGCCTTACCAGCGGAAATGTGCGAAGGCTCGGTTGGCTTGAGCCATCTTATGGGTGTCGTCTCGTTTTTTGATAACGTTGCCCTGGCCGGCCGCAGCGTCCTTTATTTCTGCAGCAAGATTGTCGGTCATCGTGCCGCGGCGATTTTTCGCGTAATTAACCAACCACCGCATCGCCAAAGAGATTTGCCGATCAGCGGATACTTCGATCGGAACTTGATATGTGGCGCCCCCGACCCGACGCGATTTCACTTCGAGACGCGGCTTCGCGTTGTCGAGAGCTTTATGTAAGGAGTCGAGTGGATCGACCGCATCGGAACCTTCGCGGCTTCTTTCGATTGCTTCGTAAACGATGCGCTCGGCCAGTGACTTCTGCCCGCTCCGCATGACCGTATCGATCAAGCGCGCTACTGCCGGACTGGCGTAGCGGCTATCGACCTTCACTTCTTTATGAATGACTCTGCGACGTCGAGACATAGAAATTATTTCCTTTTACCTTTGGCTGCTGCTGCGGCTTCGGCACCCTTCTTTGGACGTTTGGCTCCGTACTTTGAGCGGCTCCGCCGGCGGCCATCAACTCCCAGGCTGTCTAATGTGCCCCGAACGATGTGATAACGGACACCGGGAAGATCTTTTACGCGACCTCCTCGCACCAAGACGATGGAGTGCTCCTGCAAATTGTGACCTTCACCCGGAATGTAAGCAATGACCTCATATCCGTTGGTCAACCGGACTTTGGCGACTTTCCGTAAAGCGGAGTTTGGCTTCTTAGGCGTCCGCGTCATCACCTGTACACAGACGCCCCGTCTTTGCGGGCAATCCGCCAATGCCGGTGATTTGGACTTCACCGCCATTTTCTTCCGACCTTTTCGCACAAGCTGGTTAATCGTTGGCATTAATAAATCCGGTTAAACCCTTGGTTCAGGGCTAAAAAAAGCCGCAATCGCGGCTCCAAAGCTTTCTCCCGCCTGACGCGGGGGAGCGTGGACTATATTATTATTCCCAGGCGGCGCAAGAGGTTTTTGGCTCACTTTACGCTGAGAGAACGAGGTAATATCACCTCATCCTCAGCCGAGCATTCCTGTCGCAGTAAACCGCCGTTGCGTTCTATCCCTCAAAAAGAGTCGCAACTCGTCGCCAACTATACTCGAAAATCAAAGAGAAACTACCCCGATGGTTGACCGTCCTCCTCGACTAATCAGAATCTCCGTTTTATCCGCTGTCCGATGAATTGTTTGGCCTGCTTTGGATTGGTTGAAGTTGGCCAAATTTTTGATGCGGAACGTCTTTCTTATCTTGAGAACCATCTATTCAAACTATCTAGTTTCAAGCTGCTCCGAGGCCCTGTCACCTGATCTGAAATAAATCTCGTGTGCGGCGGGTTCGATTTATGCTTGCTTGCCATCAAAGATGAAGATCCATGTCGAACGCCAAGTCACAGTCGCTCTCGAGAATCAACCAGGGCAGCTTGCGGCGATCTGCAGTATCCTGAGCGAGAACGCGGTAAACATTGAAGCGATCAGTGTAATCGACAGTATCGAACAAGGCGTTGTCCGGTTGATCACCAGCTATCCGACCAAGTGTAAACAAGTTCTGCAAGCAAAAGGCTTTTACGTGATCGAAGGCGATGTATTGGTTTTGGATCTCTTCGACCGCATCGGCAAATTGGCCCAGATCTGCTCAGAACTGGCCGAGGCAAAGATCAATATTGATTACGTCTATGGCAGCGTCGAGCACGCCGGATCGCCCCTTCGCCTGGTACTAAAAACCACCGACGCGCTACGCACTCATGCCCTCCTTGACGGCATCAGAGATCAATAGGGCTGCCTTACTTTTCTAACGGGCGAGGCCGGCGGAGTATCCGCCGGCCTCGATTTGTGGCATAAGCCGAATTCTGTCCGGCCGATTAAACCAGGGCGATCATTTATCTCGTCCGGCCGAGGCCGAACGTTCCGCCAAGCGGAATGCGACTATTACCCGAGAGCTCTCGGTCATCCGAGTGGGAAAGCGGATCAACTCTCTGTTCTGTCTTGCACCGCAAGGGGTTTGTCTTGCGATCCGGATTACGCCGGACCCGGTGGGCTCTTACCCCGCCATTTCACCCTTATCCCGCCAAGGCGAGACGGTATATTTTCTGTGACACTATCCGTCAGCTTGGGCTTGCGCCCGAGCTGCCCGCGCTTTCGCACGGCATGCTGCTTTCCTGGTGTTCGGACTTTCCTCTACTGACCTTTTCGGTACAGCAGCGATCGCCTGCCTACCCGGTTATTTTAAATTATTAACGGTTTTCCGCAAGTCTCGCCCTGGACGCAACTTCTCTATCTATGGCCTGAGCTGTTTTTAGCTGAGCATTCGCTCGAGGAACTACGAAAGTAGCGAAGGTGGTCCCCTAGCTTGGCAGAAGCTGGTCCAATTTCTTTGCCAGCTGGAAATCGAGTGTGGTCAGACCACCAGCCGAATGGGTGGATAGCGCCAACCGCACTGTTCGCCAACGGATATCGATATCTGGGTGATGATCCATGGCCTCGGCTTCGCGCGCTATATTGTTCACCGCATCGACGGCTTCGAGAAAACTCGGGAATTCTACCGTTCGGGAGATCATGTCTCCTTCCAGTTCCCAATTTGGAATCTCCATGAGAAGTGTCTGAATCGCCTCGGGGTTTAATAATTCTGGCATAGCTCTTCTCTGTGTTTTATGTAACGCTCGGACTTTGCGCTCTTACTTGAACGGCACCGCCGTTCGTGTATGTAAGCAATCCTCGCCTCTTCCACCCTAACTGACCCATGGCAAATGCAAACTTCTGGGATACTCTATAATAACATTGTTGAGACCGTCGGCAGGACTCCGTTGGTCAAGCTCAACCGAATTACCGCCGGCCTCGCGGCAACGATTGCCATAAAGTGCGAGTATTTTAACCCGCTCGGCAGTGTAAAAGACAGGATAGGGACGGCCATGATTGAGGCCGCTGAGCAAGAGGGCATCATCAATCAGAACACGGTTATTATCGAGCCAACGAGCGGCAACACTGGCATCGCCCTCGCGTTTGTTTGTGCAGCCAAGGGTTACAAATTGGTTCTGACTATGCCGGAAACGATGAGTTTGGAAAGGCGCACATTGCTAGCCATGTTGGGCGCCAAACTCGTATTGACGCCTGGCTCGGAGGGTATGAAGGGGGCAATCGGCCGGGCGGAAGAGCTTCTGAAGGCGACTCCTAACTCTTGGATGCCTCAACAATTTAACAACCCAGCCAACCCACAGATCCATGCAAGGACAACGGCGGAAGAGATCTGGGCGGATACGAATGGAGCGGTGGATATTCTTGTCTCAGCAGTCGGCACCGGAGGGACGATTACCGGCGTCACGGAGGTAATCAAAAAGCGAAAGCCGAGCTTTTACGCGGTGGCGGTAGAGCCAAAAGATTCTCCAGTGATCAAACAAACGCTGGCTGGTGAACCGCTCAAACCGGGCCCGCACAAAATCCAGGGGACTGGCGCAGGCTTCGTTCCAAAAAACCTTCATCTTGATGTGGTCGATGAAGTAATCGCTGTCACGAATGAGGATTCGTTTGTTATGGCTAGGCGCCTGGCCAAAGAGGAAGGCATTCTGGCTGGAATTAGTTCGGGTGCGAACGTATGGGCGGCGATTGAAGTGGCCAAACGGCCCGAAAATCGTGGAAAACTCATCGTCACACTCGCCTGCTCCACTGGCGAGCGCTATCTCAGCACTGCGTTGGCCGATGAAGCTAGAGCAGAGATCGGTGGTTGAGGGATGGACAAAACTTCAGGAATGACAACAGCCAGCGAGCCGGACTTCACGTCAATCAATCGGGAAGTTTTTTGGGTTCTGCACGGCAAAAAGATCGTTATCGCATCGGTCGCCGCACTACTAGTGCTGATTGCTTTCGGCGCCTACATTGGATGGCAGGCGCTCCAATCAACCCAAGCTGAGGCAGCCTATGACTTGGCGGCGGATATCGACGGCTGGCAGAAGGTGGTCGACCGTTTTCCGGGATCGATCGCGGCAGGAAATGCCCTGCTACGCATCGCGGCCCAACAATCCAACGAGGGTCACTATCCAGACGCAGACAAAACCTACCAGAGGTTTGTGCGCGAGTATCCAAAGCATCCTTTTGCCGTAAATGGTTTGATGGGTCTAGCAACCAATGCCGAAACAGAAAACAAACCGGATGCAGCCATCAAATACTACGCTGAAATAGCCGGTAAATATGGCACTACCTATCTGGCTCCAATGGCGCTTCTCAGTCAGGCACGACTGAGCGAGGGCAACGGTCAGTTGAAAGAAGCTCGTCAATTGTATGAGATGGTCGTCCAAAGATATCCACAAAGCGTAATCGCACAGATCGCTTCGGTGGAAGCCTCCCGACTCAATGAGAAGCTCGGGAACGAAGGAAAGCAGACCGATCAGCCCAATTTGCTCACCTCATCGCCGCAGCCTAGCCCATCCGGCCAGCCCTCTCCCACCGCTTCGGAAAAGCCTAAGCAACAGCCGGAGCCGTAGCGGTCTTTCGGGCGTGAAGGGCAAGCCTGCTAATCTGATCTGAAGAATCTCTGGCCCTCTCGACAGACTGCTCAGATTCCGCTTCGCGGCGGAGCGATAATTTTTATTTTCCTTCGCGAAGGGAAATTTCAGCA
>Ga0137401_10000035_pt1 | contig 40086 bp, 49 predicted proteins | sample CZOMad1_1_16fung_FD_108286 | JGI IMG/M metagenome (GOLD analysis project Ga0137401, IMG submission 108286) | Vadose zone soil fungal communities from Angelo Coast Range Reserve, California, USA - CZOMad1_1_16fungal (Illumina Assembly) | ecosystem: Environmental > Terrestrial > Soil > Vadose...
CGGGGCTTGATGGGCACGACGCCAAAAGATCCGGACGAGAAAGTGCGGCGCGGTTACGTCGAGAAGGACACTGTCGTGTGGGCCGACGGCCGAGAAAAATTAGTGGGGCGCGACTGGCGCAAGCGCAAGAAGGAGCTCGCCGAGAGAAGCAAGGGGCAATGCGAGGCGATGCACGAAATTATTGGCGTACCGCCGGAGCGTTGCCGCAGAAACGCGCGCGATCCTCATCATCGAGTCAGACGCTCAGTCCTTCGCAATGACGAGTTGAAAAATCTCCTGCATTTATGCGGTCCCTGCCACGATGCGCTCGACGACCGCAAGGTCAGGTGGACCAAGCATGTATGAGGTATTTCCACGGCAAGATCCTGCGCGTGCGCGGCAGACGCTGGAACTGTTCATCAAGAGCCGCTTGGAGGATCAATTCTATGGCCGCGAGATATCTCCTTGGGATCACAGGAAACTTATTCAACTGGTCGACGCTGGCGTGCTGGGCATGGATGGCTTCAAGTACTGCATGCCCGAAGTAGCGAAAGAAAATTGGAGGAGGTGTCACCGATGAGCGAAGACGAAGAAGTCCCTGACCCAGAAGCCCAGGCTGATCTCCTCGCAGAAGAAACAAGAGGCCTGAAGCGCTGCGCACGCCACCCTGTAGAAGTATTTTTCGATGGCCCGGACGATGCCTGTCCCGCATGCCAAGTCGCCCGAGAGTGGGTTGAGCACTTCACATCGAAACAGAAGGCCACCACCGAATGGCTTGCCATGACCAAAGACATGGAGTAAAATTACTTTCGTTACCTTCCGTTGTGTGCGTTTTGAGGAGCCGGGTGCCGACACACCCGGCTTCGCCTCTTGTCGGAGAGGGAATGACGAAAATTCCATCTTTCCAGTTTTATCCGCGCGACTGGCTCACCGACGCAAACCTGAGGCGCTGTACTCCTCTGGCTAGGTCTGTCTGGATGGATCTCCTCTGCATTATGTGGGAGTGCGACATTCGTGGCGTCTTGACCACAGATGGTCAAGCCTGGTCCGACGACGAGATAGCTACAGCCGTCCCAGGAGACACCTACAAGAACATGCTCGCCCTGCAAGAGCTTCTAAGAAATAGAGTTGCTAAGAGGAACCAAATAGGGGCGGTCTACTCGAAACGTATGGTGGAAGACGAAGAAAACCGTCAAAAATGGCGCAACGACAAACATCGTCAGCGTGTCCACCGTGATGTCCACCAAGATGTCCAGCCAATGTCCGGCCCTTCTTCATCTTCTTCTTCATCTTCTACTTCTACTTCAAATACAAAAGCGGAGGAGGACACCGCCGCCGCTTTTCTTGCTATTGGCTTCGACCGACCCTTCGGACATGTAGCCTTCAAGGACGTTTGGTTGTCGGTCTGGGCAGGCAGGGTTGGTAATCAGTGGGTTACAGAACTCATGGAACAGACCATCCAGACCTGCCAGACACACAACATCAAGGTTCCGCCACAGTTCTACGACGCCAAACACGACGTGGAGCAGCGAGAACTTTCTGGATATAAACTAAAGAACCAGAGACCCCCACTCTAGTGCTCCTTGAAGAGATCCAAGAGATCGCCGAGTTACTCGCGCCAAAGCTATTCGGCAAGCCCTACGCCCAGTTAGGCTTCGCAGAGGCCTGGGGAAAGCTCAAGACAAGCGAACTGTTCCACTGCTGCATGATAGCCCAGGCCATCCGCCTTGACGCCGTCAGGGCGGCCGAGATTCGCTACAACGCTACACGCTATAGTTGGCCCGAGATCATGGGCATCTGCGAGGAGATCATCGCCCAGCCGGAGCGCCTCCAGCAGCAAAAAGAAGAGCTCCAGAAGCGCGGCTACCTCAAAACATCTTGACTCCCCTTGAGCAGTGTATATACTCCAACCCTCACCTTTGCAGTACAAATCTGTAGTTAAAGGAGGCCGAGACTTGGCCAAGAAAAAGAGAACCAACGGCGCGTTGCCAGAAAAGCCACCGAAGAAAAGTGGTAAGAGGGGTGTTGGCCCCAAGCCAGATCCGATAGATCCCGTGGCAGACTTTGACAAGCCCACGACGAAGCCAACGGAAGCGAAAGGTAGTTTGCTCGCCAGCAATCCACCGGCCCCAAGTGTGGCGAATGGAAGATTCAAAATCTTCTATGACCGGCCGTTCTGGACGAAGTTCAAAGACAGGATCCTCGTGGCGCTTCAGTGCACCGTGCCGCTCGAGGAAGGACACGCGAAGTTATTGCCCAAGATCATCGCCGATGCCTGGCACGACGTGATGAAAAAAGGCCGAACTAAAATCATCTGCAACGGGATCCCGGCGCAGAGCGTGGCAGTGTTCATTTCCAGCGAACACAAGGAAGAACTTCTCTCCATCCCCGCATGCCGGATGATCAACACGAATCTGGCGATCATCGAACGGAAAGGCGAGGGCGTCTCGCGAAAGGTGACGCGCTTGAGTTTCCGCCTGCAGGCGGAACGTTCTCAACCTCTGGCGAATTTCGCGGAACTGAATCTGCAAAACGATTTCTGGATCGAGATGCAAGACAGCCAGGAAAGTTTGTGGGACGAAGACGAAGACTAGGTCTGGCAAATGGCTTATGAACAAACTCAAGTTGCTGTCCCGAAGTCGCAGGATAAGATTCGTCAGATGCTTGTCCGCCACAAGGGCGGAAGCGTTGCGTTCATCTCTGACCCGCCGCTTGAGGGCTTTCAGGCGCTTGTGCCAATCGATGGAAAGCAGTATTCCATCAAAATTATGGCGCACATCAGGGACAAAAAAGACAGTGAGCAAGAAGCGCGCCGGATCTGGCGCGTGCTCTACCACCACATGAAATCTATATTTGAGGCCGCCGACTCCGGCGTGATGGAGTTCCGCGAATTGATGCTGCCCTACATCATGACGAATGACGGCAAGACCGTGGCGGAACATATCCTTCCGAAGCTCGATGCTGCCCTGGCAGGAAAACCGGATAGATTGCTTCCGTACACCAAATAAAAAGGAAACCGAGGGGCCAACCGAGGCTGTGTAAGTACTGCGGCTCGCTTCTCGGAGTGGAGATCGATCATCCACCCTGTAGGTCATCGCCTCTTACACCGCGTCAGCCAGGAACCCCTCGGTCGTTTTGTAAATATCTACAGCGCGAGCAAGGCCTTGATGTCTTCTTTGTTCTGCAAATCCTGCGCATCGGCAGAAGCAATGATCTGCTCGGTCGTGAGCGCGTTCTGACCTTTGATGTGCTTTATCAGACTGATGATCTGATCAACCGCCGTGAGTGCTAGGGTGATGACGAGATTCGGGTCCATGTTATTTCCCTTTCGCGCTTGAGATGGCCAGCGAGATCCCGTTGATCGCGGTATCGACGGCCTGGAGCACTCCTGAAATTTTAGGATCCGCCCCGACAGGTGCTGAGTTCTTCACGCAAGTCACGAAACTATCGGCTACGGGCAAGAATGCCGAGGCCACAGTCTGACCGGAATTGTGTGCCGCCACAACTGATTTCCTGAAACTTAAGTTGCAGTCGGTGACGATGGTGAAGTACTTCGCCGCTGTGGCTTTCTGCGCGTCGCTGAACGTGCCGTTGGAATAGTAACCGGCGGTGACCTGGATCGAGGCGTGCACTGCCGAGGCCACGTCGTCAGAACCTTGAATCGCTGCGCGATACGGATCTTTCGGGCAGCCGGACAAAAGCAAAACCACCACGACTACTGGAAAAATTCTTAGCCTTCTCATCTCGATTCCTCCTTTACACCTTGGGAGCTTCTGCAACTGGCAGTGCGGGAGCGGGAACAGCAACGCTTCCAAATGCTCCCTTGTGCACCAAGAACTGAACGGTCCACTGCTTGAACCATACCCACACGCCTGCGCCAATCGAAACCGCCGATAATCCAGTGATCGTCAGCGAATGTTCCGAAGAGGACCACACGGCGTTGACGCCCAGAGCTCCGGCGACTGAAGTAAGACCTAGGATGATGTGGTTCAGCCCCACGGAATGCTGATTGATGAATGGGATCCAAGCGCGCGTCTTCAAGAACTGCAGCAATCCGGAACCCATCATGCCAAGCGTGATCTGCGTTGCGAGGACATTTTCTGCAGCCATTTTATTCACCTCCGTCATCAAGCATTGTATGCCACGTGATCCACGGCGGTATAAGCGGACTTGTTGTGAGTTGCGCCAATGAGCACGCTACGGATTCCAGACATCAGTTTGTTTATCGAGACGTGGATGATACTGATCCCGCTCGCGTCTGATTCAAGTATCAACTGGTGGAACGGAATAGCAGGATTGTTGCGGCAATAGTCAAAGACGAAACGCATTCCTATTTTTTCGATGTAGAAGTCGCAGGCGCACATGAGAGCGGTGGCCATGTGCTCTGAATTCGGCTGGCCGTGGCATTCTGCGTTTTCTTTTGGCGAGCGATAGCCGGAAGTGATCTCCATGGATTTATTGAACTCTGTGCGTATCGGCTCAAGAATCTTCTCGCACAACTCGGTGAAGATGGGGATGCACTCTTCGGGGATCTTGTCGCCCTTCTGAAATTCTTCCAGCGTGAAGTGCGTGCTCAACTGGGTCATGTTTCTTCCTTCAGGATCTTGAGGATGTTGGCAATCTTGTCGCTGGCCTCGTGCATGATCGCTTTCAACTCCGCGGATCTGGCGTCATCCTGGTTCTTCCGTTCCGCCAGCGCCGCTTCCGCGCGCTCCCAGGTCACGAATGGATCGATGAATTTCTCGAAGTAGCCGTAGTTCGGACTGAGTCCACTGTAGCGGTGCGTGGGATTGTCGTGGAACCACAACTCCATGCAGGATTTGAAAGCGACTGCGACGCGCTCTGTCGGGCCCTTCGCGTTTAAGTAGGATCCATTCAAGGTCTGCGCCACGCGTTCAAATATTTGTCGACCAGCCACTGCCGGTCATCTCTTTTTTCCGTGTTCACCAGCGTCGTCATCATCGATGTGAGCGTCCTGAACTCCATTGTTACATGATCGTCCCTGGCTCGTTTGCCGAGGCCGTTCACATCTTTCCGCAATCCCCTGACGATAGCCCAGAGCGTACCGGCGGCGAAAGCAAGTTCCGCCAAAATCTTTGGCCAGTCGTTCATTCAACTCACTTCAGAAGCTCCCTGAGGATCTGCACCGTCCCTGGATCTTGCAATAATTCAAGAAGGAGTTCTTTCACCTCATCCGGTTGGACGCCTTCAGGACCAGCTGGGCCGCGTGGACCGCGGTCGCCCTTCTCGCCCTTCTCGCCGGGATCGCCTTTTTCACCCTTCTCGCCACGAAGCCCCTGTTGCACCACGACTTTTTCTTCGAGCATTTTCTCTTCCTCAGGTGCCGACGCCCATTCTCATCAAGGAATTGGAAACACCGCTGAGTGACGGCTTCAAGGAAACAAGCCCGGCAACCCACACGGCACTGGTGCAGGCGTTCGACGTAGCGTAGGAAGTCGCCGTCACGCCAATGGCATCTCCTGCCGTGAGAAATCCTGCATCATCTTCCTGTAAGGCATAGTTGGAATCAATGACGTTTCCTCCAGCCCCGGAAGCGAAATAGTTGAAGAGCAACTCGTTCGGGAGGCTCGTTGTCAGTGACACGGACGGGTTGGCGTTCGTCCCTGTCCCCATATTATGGGTATCGAGCGACGCGGACAGCACCCCTCCGTACTCAAAAATAAACAGGTCCCCGTTTCCTGCCGTGCCGTGCGTGTCCAGGGTTATGGTGCAACTCCCGGCAAGGCTGTTCTGAAGAACGAAGCAGACGACGGTATTGAGTCCGCCGGTGAAGGTGTTGTTTCTGTCGGCTATGGTCCAGCCGACATTCCCGAGAGTGTCGGAAACCGTGGGTACACCGTTGGAACTGTAGTAACTGACCGCGATCAGCGTGCTGCCTGCCTTCACCGCCGAACCAAACGCGCTGGCGTAAGTAGCCGCAACCGCAAAAGCAGTCTTGTTCTTTTGAAGAAGCGTTGCGCCCATTTATTTGTTCTTCACGTAGTCGACGTTGATGTTCACGGTGACGGTGTTCACGGACAGGGTTGCTGTCCAATTGTTCGCCGCTGCAGCCTGCGGGAGGGGAGTGCTGAAGGGAACGACAATACCGCCATTGGCGGCCAGATCATAAACTTTTCTAGTGGTGCCAGCGGTCGAATCCTTGATGGTCACCGTCACTGCCGTAGCCGTAGCATTGGTGATCTGGATCCCAGTGATGTCGTTGAAAATTCCAGTGGCCCCGGCCGTCACAATGGTGGTTTCTGAAGTCGAACTAGCAATTTGCGTGGTCTGCACACCGATCAGATCCCGTGGAGCGTTGAGCACCACGGCCTGTCTGCCAGCCTTATCGCCCATCGCGCCAACCATCTGTCCGTCGGTCACCGCCGTCGGATAAGTAGTCGCCGCTCTCAGACCCTCGAGGATGGCATTGGCAGGCACGGCGGCCGCTGTTGCGCTATCGACGGCGGCACCGGCATTCCCGACGATTCCTACTTTCTGCACGCCTGATGCGGCGGTCGCGGTGTTCGCCCCGCCTACTTGCTTCAAGTTCGTGTCGACTTGGTTCGTGATGCTCGTGACTGCGGTGAGCGTTCCGCTGACCGGCACAGGCGTTGCACGAAGTTGGGTATCCGTCAACGCGCCGGTGATGACAAACAGAGGATTAGAGACGGTTCCGACTGGGTTCGTTCCGTCGCTCAATTCCACGGGAAGCGCATTGTTTAGAGCGATGGTGGCCCCGTTGATTTTTACGAGGTTCACATCGGAGGTTCCGCCGCCGCCGCTCGAGGAGACAAGTAGAGCTCCGGTTGCATCGTCGAATGTGAAGCGTCCAGCGCGAGTTACGTTTGACATTTAGTTTCTCAGTTGATGATCAGATAGCTTAAACACACCGGATTAACAGCTATGGTGGCCACAGTGGAAATTTGAAAACTTGTTGCGGCCATCCGTGCGGTGATGGCCAAACCACTTGCCGCAGTCGCTAGCGTGGAATTGCACGTCACGCTCAATTTTGTTCCCAGGGCTTCATCTGGAAAAACCAAAACCTGGCTGTTGGCAGTGACGGCTGTGGAGGTCACCGTAACCGTGCTGGCTCCCGCTGCTATGACGACACTTCCTGCCTGCGCCGACCCGCATGCCGCTGGAGATGCAGCATTAGAGCAATTCGTAGCCGTTGTTGCTAGTGTTGGCGTGGCCCAGGAAGTCTGCTGCGGGTTGCCGCCATCGGTTTGTAGAAATTGTCCGCTTGATCCCGTCACACTCGGGATGTTGACCCTGTTCGGAGTCCCGGCCGTATCCGCTACGCCAAACCTGGCAAGTCCGCTAGTCGTACCAACGAATTTGAACGCGCCGGAATTGCCCTGAGACGGTCCACCAACAACTACATCTTTCCCTGCTCCTGGATTCAGGTTGATGTCGCCGGAGGTGGTGTACAAGAAGAGTTGGCCTCCTGCTTCTTCTGCCTTCAGGTTCACGCCAGAGTTGCCGATAATTTGCAGTCCGTTCCCTTGGCCGGTGCCTGAGGTAATTGAGGTTAGGGCGGCGGAAGTGCTTGTAGAGACGAACTGACCGGTAACTTTGTCGAACGTCAGGCGTGCGCTGCCGCCGAAGGCACTGGAGTCGTTGAATTGGACTTGAGTGTTGGAGCCACCAGGAGAACTTGTGCTACTGCAGGAAGATCCTGAAGATGTCAGACAGGTGAAAAGCCCAGTTCCTGAATCGCAATAGACGCGCACATTCCCTGTCGGAGGATTCCCTGGTGCCGGGATGCACTGATAGTCGTTGACCACCTGCTTTGAGGTGATGACGGTAGGACTAGCGCTCTCAGGATAATCCTTGTACTTCAACCGGCCAGTCGCGTTCGGGCGCAGTAGAAGAAGTGCCCCTAAAACGCACGGAATCAGAAGTAGGAATTTCCGCATGCCTGTCCCTTAAATGCAGATCTTCACAATACTCGTGGGATTAGTTCCTCCGCTGACTCCTGAAGCGGTCACGCGCAAAAAGCGGAAGCGTGTCAGCGTGATCGAACGCAGATCGCTGGTCGTGGCCGTGCTTGAGTCGAGAGTTTGGTATTGTGCATCGAGATCGATCATCGCCGCTTGTAGGGTCATAGTCACCGCCCCTGGAGCGGATGGATAGAACGTGCTCCAAGTAATGGTGAGTTCGTTCGTGTCGTGCCCTGAACTTTCAGGCACCGCGAATGCCGCGCTCGAGCCGTTCGCCAGCGCCTCGCCAATCTCCGGCACCGGCACCAGTCCTTGACCAGCATCAGCAATTTCCACAACGTCCGCATGTACGAGAGCGAAAGTGATCGTGCCGATACCAGTGGCCGCAGCGATGGACACGCCGGTGATCGCTTTGTTGGTGACGTTGAATATGCCGCTATTCGTGGCGGTCCCGGTGATGGTGATGAGGCCTGCGGTAGAGGGGATGTTTCCTTCGCGCACAAGAACCGTGACCGTCGCGACATTGCCCGTCAAAGAAACTTTCGTGATCTGCAGGAGGCATGTTGGACCGGCGGCTTTCGAGCCGAAAGCGTAGGCGGGAACATTGGGGAGAAGCAGTTGCAGCGGCGCGGCGACTGGCGAGGCGTTGTAACTTGGCATCGGGACGACCCTCCCATTGCCAGCCCGATTTCTGGCACGATTCGGCGTTTATGCTAGCACGATTTGTGCTTCCGGTGGGACGGGAACAGAGTTTATGCGGCGAGGGAGGAAACTCCCCTGCTTCAGTTCGGAAGTGAACTCCGACTCCCATCCGCCGGGGAGTGTGATGCGATAGCGAAATTCCCGTTTCGGCAACTCGTGGCCGATCTCGCGCTCCACGATCTCCCGGCCGAAGATTTCTGCGCGCCAGTACGGGTCAGCGATGAACTCTTCAAGACGCTGGACTCTCCCGAAGAAACTCGAAAGCGGATCAAAGAGCATCACATAGTTTTCCCACCCGCGGTTGTATCCGCCGGTCCCCATGTGCGAGCACTTGGTGATCCCTGGCGACACTGTCTGCGTGCGGTCTTCATCGAGCACGCGCTGGATCAGGCCGTCCTGTTCGTAATGCTGGATGGCGAACGGAGTGTTCAGCCTGCTCTCTTTGAAATTCTTTTCGATGTAGCCCTGCATGTCGTCGTAGTAGCGCGGCGTCGCGTGCTTGACGATGAGTTCGAGTTTCGGTCTTTTGAAGCAGGTGCCAATGGCGTAATACCATGGCTGGAAAAGAAGATCATCGGTGATGGGGGCATGGCGGTTGAAGATCCAAGCCATAGAGGCAAATATTTTAGGAAACAGTTCGTGCTGCTTTCGATGCCAAGAGAAAAAATCAATGTGCACCATCACGTCATCCTCGACATAGTACACCGTTTCCCAGCCTTCGTTGAAGGCGCAACGCAAGGCCTCCATCACGTTGTACGTGTTCCCGTGATAGTCGTGGTCGGGGACGAATATGAGATTCAAATCATCAAAAGAATTTGCCACGAGAAGCGTTTCTGAATCCTGCCAGGTTCCCCGATCAGGGAAGAGCAGAATGGGAATCTTCGGCTCTGCCGCACGGATCCGTGTCAGACAGCAGAGCAGAAGCTCGGGACGCCTGTAGGTCGTGACCACCACGCACTCGCCGTTCATTTTGCCCTCCCATGAAGATACGCGGCTTCCCAGCGATTAAGATCGTTTCGGCATACACCTTCGAACTCAAAAATGCTTTTCAGTTTCACGATGGTCTTGTCCTAGAGGTTCTGGCTCGCCCAAGGATGGAACTCCACATACATGAACTTGATTCGCCTGAGAGTTTCGTGTGCTGCCGCAAGCAGCACCTCAAATTCCGCGCCCTCGATATCCATCTTGACGCAATCCCAAATGTTGTCACCAACAGCGCGGTCCAGAGTGATGCAGGAAATCTTCTTGGCGATATTGAAGTCTTCAGTTACGAACGGAGATCCTTCAGTCGGGACTCCACCGTTATAAGTCTGACACGCGCCATCCAGCGATGAGACTGTGCCAACGTAAGGAATTACCCCATTCCAAACCCAGATAGCCGCATGGATCGGGGTGATTAGGTGGAAGCCTGTGCGGTAGATCATTTCTGCTAGCAACTCAAAGACAGCAGGAAAAGGTTCAAAAGCTGTGACATGCGCGCCTTTCAAAGCGCAGAAAGCCGAAAAGATCCCGGCATTGGCACCGATGTCCATCACTCGCATTACAGGAGTCGGCTTGAAGCGCTCGTGAACTCCGGCCCAGCCGACGGATCCGCCAAGAACAATCTCTCGCACGGCGTGGTAATTGTCTGCAATGTCAAACTTTCTAGTGAACTCGGGGCAGGCCTTGGCCATCTGCGCCCAAACTTTTCCCCGGTCTTCGATCTGCTCCTGGGTCATCTGCGTGAATCCCTTCGATTACGCCGCTGTTGTAATGAGTTGGCCCAACGACAGTTCTTCGGCGTGTAGTTGCCATCATTGTTGCGGCGATCAATCGAGTGCTTTCTTGATGGTTTTCTACCCATGTCAGCGAGGAAATTCTCGAAAGATTTAAGCCAGCGTTTGCAGATACGAATCCCTCTTCCACCATAGTACCTATAGGAAGAACAATTTTTGTTTAAACATCTCTTTTTCATCTCCACGTAAGTTCGATACTCGCGAGTGCGTTTGTTCCTGCGACATTCGCCATGCCGCAGATTGATCCTACTTCCTTTTTTGAATCTGCCGCTGTTCCCTCTGCATCCACAACTCTTGGATTTACCTATAAGAAGTCTGCTGCCGACGACGATTCGTTTCGCTCCGCAATCGAATCGGCAAAGAAACATTGATACACCAACTCCACGTGAGCCAGCGTAAGACCTCACACACCATCTGCCAAAACGTTTGCCAACAAGATCGAGCCTGTACCTCAAAACTTTAGAAGGTGAATGTATCTTCAAACTTGCTTTCCTCTTCCCTGCCATGCAGATGAACTATTCTACGCAAGTTCGGTTCTGGTGCATAGATAGCGCACTTGTATTCTTCCCATGGAGCATTTGCCACCAGGCCATACGCACGCGTTTCAATCATCGTGCGGCACCCCGGGGAAAATGCTTCGAGGATCCTCTGATAGAAGTCCGTGCGCGCCACGTGCGGATGCTGGGAATATTGGACCGTGCGGACAAATGGCGTTCCAGAGATGAAGATCGGCTTCTCGTCGATCATCAGATGCTTGTGGTCGTCGAGGATCTGCGACCAGTAGTGCAAGCGCACTTGGTTAAACATCCCTGACATCAGCGCCAGAGAGATCCCATGGAAGTCAATCGGATCGGGCAGTAGCGGCAGGTCGTGCTCCACGTAGAAAAGAAGTGGCGTCTCGATACGGTTTATCAGCAACTTCATCATCGCCGCCTGGTGGTTGAACTCAGCGAAGGTGTATACCGTGATGCGGCCGAATTCCTTGGCCCTCTCTTCGAGGTTGACGAGGTACTCCGCATACGCCTTACGAAACTTTTCCTGCTCAGGACGCACACCGTCGGCCTGGATGCTGATCCTGCAATCCGGCAGATGATGCCGCACGCTCTTGATGGTTTGCTCGATCAGCGTCGTAGTCGGACAGCTGGGAATCGGGCTGGTGGGGATCACTACGGTGATGAGATCTCGCAGGTTCACCTTGGTTTGTAGAACATGTGCACTTCGTGATCGTTAGCGAGGAACTCGTCCTCGTACCCGACCTCGTGCATCAGGTTGTTCACGTCGCGGACGGAGGACTGGTAGTGATCGCGCATCAAATCCGGATGCAGGCTCACCCAGACGAGTGGGCGGTTCGCCTGCAGGACGGTCTTCGCTCCGATGAGCACGCTCAACTCGGCCCCCTCTACATCGATAGTGATGGCCGTCGGTGCCAGGGCATTGCGGTTTACAAAATCGTCAAGGGAAACTTGATCGGTGTTGTGAAAATGCTCGTGAAGATAGCGGTATGACCGCGGCGTCCAGATCTGCCCAGTGTGCGCCGGGACCGGCCATCCATGGATCTGTTCTGTGTCGTAATTCGTCGGGACCGTTTGGCTTCTGTCGCTCACCAGACCGCAGAATGTAGCAAGCGGCTGTACATAGCCTTCCGCATCCCAGGTCGCTTTGATGTTCTGCCAATTGTCGGGATTGCTCTCGAAGAGGACCATGTTCCCGGGCCCCACGAAGCGCGCATAGACCGCCGAGATGTGCCCAGTCTCCGCGCCGACGTCGAAGAGCACGTCGCCTTGTTTCAAATGTTCTTCCATGCTGGCGAAGCGCTCGCGTTCCCAATTGTCGAAGGAATCGTGCGCTGCTAGAAATTTCGGCATCTTCACGCGGTATTTGCCGTTGATCCAGCGGTCGACAAAATTCGCTTCTTGAATCGACATCGTGCTCAACGAAGGCATGTTTCCAGACATCATGGCACCATCGAAAACTTCGGGTCATTCCCGCGGCCGTCTTCTGTCCACGTCCTGCGGATAGAGCCATCCGGGGCATAGTACATCAACCGCCACTGATCCCAAGCAGCATCTCCACCGGCCGCCCTGGTCGTAAGAAGCACCGGATGCATCTGGTCTTCTATGAAGGTGCGGCAATTTTCGCTGAAGTGCGCTTTGAGAATCCTGCGGTAGAAATCGGCCGAGGCCACGTGAGGCCTCGCGGAAAATTGCCAGGTGCGGATCATCGGCACACCATGGAAGTAGACGCGCTCTTTGTCGAGCATCAGGTGCTCATGCTCGGGGATCACCCAAGGCTCCCATTGGCAGTGGAAGCCCACCATGTTGGCCTCGCCGCTTTCGATCACCTTGGAGATCCCATTGAAGTCGATGGGCAACCCATCGAGGAAAAATGTGTCGTGCTCCATGAACAGAACCTGCGGAGTTATAACCATCTCAAGCGTCTTGCGCATCATTGCCGCCTGGTGCTGGAACTCCATGAACGGCACCAATTTGATGTTGTGCCACTGAAAGAGCGATTTTCCTACCAAGCCCCGGATGTATTCGAGATATGGTTCCCTGTAGTGCTCCTGCTCTGGACGGATCCCGTCGACCATGATGTAGATCGGGGCGGTGGGAAGATGCTGGCGCACGGAAGTGATCGCCTTATCGATGATGGCCGTCGAAGGATGGCTTGGGATCGGGCTCGTGGGGATCATCACGCTGATCTTATCCATAGAGGTCTTCTTTCATTTCCGCGATCATCCGATATTTTTGTGCGAGCCACCAGGCTTGGCATTCGTGCATTCTAGCCGGAAAATCTTTCAGGTAGGAATACATGACCTCGCGAAGCAAGGTCCAGTCGTCGATCACCGGGAACGGGAACTGTTGGGAACTGAAAATGTAATTCCAATAACCTCCCGGGTAGGTGGGATTTTGCGTCAGATTGTCGACGATGGGAATGCATCCGGATTCGAGTGCCTCGGCGAAACGGAATGAATCCGGCGTGCACGGGCCGCTCGGGCACAGCACGGTCTTGGAGCGCACCATGGTGGCATAATATTTTTCTCGCGGCTCGCCCTTGGTGAATCCTTCAGTCCTCAGAAGCCTTCCGTTGCGCAATCCGATCACAGCATTGACGCACTCGATCCTGCGGCTGTGCGTTACTTGCCCCATGAAATTCCAGTCGTAGGGACGTTCTCCGAAACTGTACTTCTTCGCCAGTTCGATCAGGAAAGGCGCATCCGACGGCCAGCCATTCGGAGCCACGCGATCCACTTTTTGCTTGGGATGGAACGGTGGCATGAACCACCAGGTCGTCATGTGTGGATGCTCAAGCTTGTCGGCCTGGAAGAGTCCTTCTTCGTCGCCGATGATCACGTAGATCACTTTCTTGAAATACGAACCGGCGTCGCAGAGATGGTCGTACTGTACTTGAACGTTGGAATGACGCCCCGGGATCACGATCACCCCGAGGTCGTCTTCGAGCATGGGAACGGAAGCAAGCCCAACAGCATGCTTGCACTCGCACACGCTATCCAGAATGTATCTGGGGAGCGCGCAGTCCCAGAAATTGTCGCCGTGGTGCCAGATCACAGGAAGCATCTTAGTTGTTCAGAGCTTTGCGCTGCGCCGCTGGCACAAGGCCCTCCTTCCAGAACTCCTCTGCTTCATCGAGTGGGGCCCATTCACACTTCGTCAATTCGCGCACGGGAAGAGGCCCTCCAGTCTGCGAAAATCCCCCGCAGAGTTGTTTCCAATTGGTGTCGAGGAACCACTTAGTTTCCGCATCATTAAGAGGGTGATCCGCACACACCGTGAAACTGATGAAGGCTGTCTCCGGAGGACTGTCAAGCGAAGCATAGAAAGACAGTTTCATCGCCCTGGTGGCTTCCTTCTGGCATTCTGGTCTGAGGCACTTAGGCATTGGCGCTGTTCGTCCTGTCTGGTTTAACTTCTTGCACGATCTCAAGGATCTCTTTCATCCGCACTGTCCAGGTATCGTACCGCTTCACATGGTCGGCCATCATCTTGGAAACATTCTTTCGTCGTTGACATGGCCACTCCAGATACATCTCGATCATTTCCTGCAGGTCTTCGAGATCCTGACGATGGTAAACGGCCACTGGAACTTCTAGGCCATCGATCTGGGGGTGCAGCAAAAAACCGTGACGTCCACATGTCTCTGGAACGCGATCTGACCAATACCGTGGGGTTCCGGCAAATATGCAGTCTCCCACGACTACCTTGCACGAGGCGTAGAAATCGTTGAGTGCGTGGCCGCGAAGTCCGGTGATGTGCTTGAAGCGGTCGCCGTAGGTCTTCTCGAGGAACTCCACGAGTTGCTTCCTGAATGGATATTCTGAGTGGTAGTCCTTCGCGCCCACGAAGCCGACATCGCAGCGGTACATGTCCCATGGAGTGCCTGGGTGGCAGTAGACTTCGCTGACAGCTGGCCTCATCCAGAAATGGTTCACGCCGCGCGCCTTGAAATCCTCTTGCCGCGATCCGTCGGCGGTGAACACGAATTGCGTTTTGAAAAATGGATGGACTCCGATCAGCGCTTCGCGGTCAGGGATCCCCCAGAACTTGTCCAGATGCACGCTGACGGTTGGGATCTTGGCGCTGGCGAGCAGTTCTAGCATTTCGCGGTCGTGCACACGGAGCCAGCCTGGCGTGCGCACCCAAAAGAGCATGTCGCTAAACTCCATGGCCGTGCGGATCGCCGCGAGGTTTACTTCGTTCTCTTGGAGCGTCTCGACGTCGTGGCCGAGGCCTTCCTCGAGCGCCCACCTGAGTTGGTTTTCGGTCGAGTGGTCTGGCTTGAAGTTCCCGATGAATGCGATTTGCAGGCCAGTGCCTTTCTGCCGGATGTATGGCGCGGCAGGCTTCAACTCCTCAAGGTGCGCGGAGAAGATCTCCTTGAACGATGCGTTCGCAGAATGAAACGTCCCACGGCCGAGAATGTTGTCGCCGCGAAGCACTCCATCCATGCAATAGACTCCTGAACGAAGAACTACCGCAAGTTCGTGAATGTCCAACGCCGAAACTTCGTATACATCAGCGAGGTTGTATTTCGATTTACCAATCGCCTGGATTTTGTAGGATGGCTCGACTTCGTTCATGGGTGGAGCACCTGTCGTCATGAGAATAGCTCCGACGCTCAGAGATTCGTGCAAGGCGTGGCCGAATCCTTCCGTCCCGCTCGGATAAATATGAAAAAGGCATTGGTTCTGCAAACTTCTCAGGTGCTCTTCGTCAACATCGTCATAATACGTGACCATCGGAATCTGCGGTCTTTCCTTCAGCGCCCTACTGATCACGATCAGATGGGCATCGATACTTTTCCCTTCACGCTTCCACTTCCACGCATCGATGACCGCTTGCGTGCCTCGAAGAGAACTGTTCCCGCCGATGTGTAGAAACCACGGACGTCGTTCAATGCCAGGGTCGTATTGCTCGCGTGTCAGGAAACCAGTGAAGTGCGCTTTCCCTGGAAAGACTTCGTCGAAAATCCGCTTGGCTTCGTGTGTCTTCGCGAAGACCTTGTCGATGTGCCGTTGCGCGGTCTTGATGACATCCGGCTTGCACCACTCGGGGTTCAAAAAAGCCCACTTGATGGGCGCGAGTTCCAGCAGGTTGCGTGGGACTACTTCGAGGAAGATCGCTAGATCAAATTCTCTCGGCCATTCTTCTGGCATGAGCCCATCGTATTGAAATTGGAAAACGTTGTGTCCATGCTTTTCTACGAGAAAACGGGTCAGCAGTTCGCAGTCCCGCTGCAGCCCGATGCCGTTCATGTTCGTGATGATGGCGATGTTCATGGTCGTGTCCAGTTCCAAAGTAGTCGATTCCCTTTAGCCGCGATTGGGGGCTCGAGTACTTCAATCATCTCAAGGTTCCACGCATAGCGACCATCTTCGTAGTTGCCGAAAATTTGTTCGCGCATCGGCAACTCATCTCTTTGCATACATGCGGTTTCACAAATTTCAACGAGGCGCACGATACAAAGAACCTTACCGTATGGGAGTCCGTCAAGAATGTCATCGACGCGCTTCCCTGCACGGTCGTCTCGATCACGGCGAACGCAAAACACATCTGCCAGTTCGTCTCTAAACGGATCGGTATGAGCGGAACCTCCAAGCCACCTTGGAGGTCGTTTCATCGTTGAATGAATCGCTAATTCTCCACGATAGTTAGTAGTCCAACATCTCGTTTCAATGTGCTTCTCTTCCATCGCCACGAGAGTTGCCCAAGGTTGCCAGAGCGAAAGAGCTTTCATTGGAATTTCACCTTGATCCCCAGCCTTTCGAGCAGGGCGTTCACCTCGGCCGGATCGACGCCATGGAAAACCTCGATTTCAAGCTGTTCTGAGGAGAAGGAATAGCTCAAAATCCCGAGAGGGATACTCCCTTTGCTCCTCAACTGTTCCATGATCTCCTTGAGGGTGACCTGGGGCTCGTCCACGAGGCAGGAGTATATACCGTGCCAAACTTTAGTACTAGTGGAGCAATCTGATGGACTATATCCAGCACCTGGTGAAAAACAGTAGCCTTGGAGAAGAGGAGAAACGCATGACCAACCAATCCCAGTCCCAGATCATCTTCCGGTCCAAACTTTGGAACGAATTCGTGGCTGGCTACCAGGTAGTGCTCGTCAGTGCCCCAGAGACTTTCTCGGATTTCTGCGCCAAGTTCCGTGAGCGGTGGATCCGCGGATTCTGATATTCTGGCTTTTCCTGCTAGGGATTTACGTCGCCTTCACCTATTGTCCCCCGGTGGAGGCGATGATTGCGGTGTACATCCTATTTCTTTTTGTCCGGAGGGACGACGATGGTCATCGTGATAGTGCTGCAGACTGAAACCCACAAGTGCGCTGTTCAGGGCTGCAAGGGCACGCACCGCTCGCACGCCTAGACTTGCGCGGTTGTGACGGTATATACTGTCCTCACCGTGAATCCCCAAGCGCCCTACGAGAAGTTCATTTCTGACAAATTGAACCTCGGGAACTTTTGCGGCTTTACTCCTTCACACATTTCCCCACGGTTATTTGATTTTCAGCGTTCGCTGACCGACTGGGCTATTCGCAAAGGGAAAGCGGCGATTTTTGCCGATTGCGGGCTCGGAAAAACGCCGTTGCAGCTTACCTGGGCCGAGAACGTAGTGCGCAAAGAAAACCGTCCAGTCTTGATACTCACGCCGCTAGCCGTCTCTGCGCAAACCGTGCGCGAGGGAGAGAAATTCCAGATCGAGTGCAAGCAGTCGCGGGATGGGAAAGTTTGGAATGGCATCGTGGTGACAAATTACGAGCAGTTGCACCATTTCAACGCCAATGATTTCGCTGGCTGCGTGTGCGATGAATCCAGCATCCTGAAATCTTTCGAGGGCACTCGGCGGAAGGAAATCACAGAGTTTATGCGAAGGATGCCGTATCGCCTGCTCTGCACAGCGACCGCCGCGCCCAACGATTACATTGAACTAGGAACGTCCAGCGAATCTCTCGGGGAACTCGGCTACATCGACATGCTCCAGCGTTTTTTCAAGAATGATCAGAACACCGTCAAGCCAATGGTCTACAAAAACAAGGGGCAGAATTTTAAATCCAAATACGAAGCCGCAAAATGGCGCTTCAAAGGACATGCAGAGATTCCCTTCTGGCGATGGCTGTGCTCCTGGTCACGCGCGATTCGCAAGCCTTCTGATCTTGGATTCGCGGACGGAGATTTTATCCTTCCTCCGCTGATTGAAACAGAGCATCTGGTAAAAGCGGAGACTCTTGCACCTGGAATGCTGTTTGCGTTGCCAGCTTTGGGACTTAAAGAACAGCGGGAGGAACGCAGGCGCACGCTCAAAGAACGTTGCGAGAAACTGGCGGAACTAGCCGACACCAAAAAGCAATCTTTGATCTGGTGTCACTTGAACGATGAAGGCGATCTCTTGGCGCAACTCATCAAAGATTCGGTGCAAATAAGCGGGTCCGATCCCGACGAAGCGAAAGAGGAAGCGTTCCTAGCCTTTGCGGACGGCAAGATTTCTAAACTGATCACCAAACCGAAAATTGGCGCATGGGGCTTGAACTTCCAAAGGTGCGCTCACGTGCTCTCGTTTCCGTCCCATTCATTTGAACAATACTACCAGGGCGTGAGGCGCTGCTGGCGCTTTGGGCAAAAACAAACCGTCCATCTGGATTTGATTTTCACCGAAGGCGAACGAGATGTACTCAAGAATTTACAACGCAAAGCGAAAGCCTGCGAACACATGTTTGCGAACCTCATTGCCGAGATGAATCACGCTCTTGAACTTAGCCGCGACGTGAAATATGAAGTCGCAACGGAGGTCCCAGCATGGCTGTAATCACGCAAGACATCGGGGAAAAGTACGCCATCTACAACGGCGATTGCATCGAAGTCATGAGCAGTTTGCCGGATTCTAGCGTGCATCTTTCCGTATATTCGCCTCCGTTCGGCGGCCTGTACGTATATTCTTCGAATGAGCGCGACCTATCGAACTCCAAAGACTACGCACAATTCTTTGAGCACTACGCTTTTGTCGTTCGCGGACTCTTCCGCCTGACCATGCCCGGGCGTATGACGGCGGTCCATTGCATGGATGTGCCATCTGGAAATTCAGGAACGGATTACCTCGTGGATTTTCCCGGCGATATCATCCGGCTGCACGAGAAAGAAGGGTTTCGATTCATCGCGCGCTACGCTATCTGGAAAGAACCACTGGCAGTGAGGAACCGCACGATGGCCAAAAATCTGGCGCACAAAACTATCGTGGAAGATTCCTCGCGCTGTAGCGTGGCCTCGGCGGATTACCTGCTGGTGTTTCGCCGCAAGGGAACGAATCCGGTAGCGATCAAACATCCGCATGGCCTTTTGGAATACGCTGGCGAACGAAAGATTCCCGCTGAACTTTTGAAGTATCGCGGCTGGACCGGAAACCAGATCGAGAACCGCTATTCTCACTGGATTTGGAGGCAGTATGCTTCTGCTTTTTGGGATGACATTCGTATTGGCCGGGTTCTCCCTTTCAAAAATGCGCGAGACGAAGAGGATGAGAAACACGTTCATCCGTTGCAATTGGATGTGATCGAGAGATGTCTTGTGCTCTGGTCAAATCCAGGTGAAGTGATCGCTACGCCATTCATGGGTGTGGGATCGGAAGTGTACGCCGCAATAATGAACGGCAGGCGCAGTCTCGGAATAGAACTGAAACCTAGTTACTATCGGCAAGCAAAGAAAAACATCGAGGCGGCTGCCAAAGGCTGGCAAGATCATATAAAGCAAGATGTCATGTTTGCGACTGGTTCTTAGGCCTTGCCAACAGGTTTCGGTGGCGTCATTTTCTTTATCTTCATTTCTCGCGGTTCAGTGGTTGCTTTTTCTGCGCCCTTGGCGAGTCGTCGCCGGTCGTAGGTGAATTTTTCCGCTTCGGGATAGAGTTTTTCAACTTCTTCCATCAGTAGTGGCTTCAATTCGCGCCCAAAGTCTCCCCCTAGCCAGTGCACGTGCAGAGTTTTTCCGCCATCCTTTGGCTCGATGCTGATGCTCCCCACGCGCTTGCCGTCTTTTGTGATGATGTGCTCTGTGCCCAAGCCTTCGCCTAAGTTTTCTCCTGCGCCGATTTTCAGTCCTGTCGCCTTGGGAGTCCCTTCCTCGGCAGGGAAGCGCTTCTCGGCCTCTTTAGCGGCTTCCTCTGGAGTGCTGAATAGGCCATGGCTTTCCCCTTCGCTGTCCATCACCTCCCACCTAGCGCGGCCAGGTTCGCGGGGATCCTCGCGCTGAACAATCGCGGCTTTAGCCTCGCTTGGCTCCCCACCTTCTGGCATGTCGAGCAGAAGTTCCGGCTCGCCCGGCATCGCGCCACGGTCGGGCGTCCAGCGCGGTCCTGGTGGAGGCGTGGGCTGTGCGGACGCACGGGTAGCCTCTGGTGGGACAAGCAAGCCAGGCTTGGGAGTTTCTTCGCCGATCCTGCCAAGAACGCCTTGACGCCCGGGCCCACCAATCGGCGGTAGCGGTCCTCCAGGAGGTGGCGCAACAGGGGCTGGCGGCTCGCCAACCCGTGGCGTCTGCTGGATATTGAAGAGAGGCGCGTTCTCAGGCGGCAGGGGAAGCGATTGCTGTACCCCTTGGATGGGAGGCAGCGGCGCTTCCGCAGGGGCTTCCCTGGGCCCTGCAGGCTCAAAAGATGGCCATCCTTTGCCTCCCCAGGTCAGGTCAGGCGGTGCGCCAACCTGCTGTTGCCAAAGGCCTGCATTATGCTTGGGCTGGACGGCACCTAACTCGAACGGCTCTGGCGGTAGTTGTGGTCCTGCCGGTTCCATGTGTTGAGGCAATTGTGGACCTACAGGGCTTGAGTACTGGCGGATCGGGGCACGGGTCTGAACATCCACTGTGTTTGGTTTTCCGGTAGCCTCAAGATTCCTGAACATTTTTTGCACGTTCAGGTTGGGATTCTTTGAGCGCAGATAATCAGTCCACGCCTTTCCGCCCTCCCCGATAAGTGTGCCCATAATGAACCCTGGAATCCCGCCGGCAATTCCGCCCAGCCCGGCACCGAGACCTCCAGCGGCGATGGATGGGCCGCTCTTCATCACATTGAGCAAACTCCAATCGCCAGCCTTCTCAGCCCTTGTGATGGCATCTTCGAAGTGATCGCGGATGTCCAAAAGTTTCCCGACACTTCTGCGTAGTTCGCGGATCGGAACTTGCTTCCCGTTTACATCGACAGCGCTGACTCCGGCATTTTCTAGGGCACCGGGTTTCGTGTCATCACCGTACAGAACATCGCGAATCGCGTTTGCGGCAGTTCGTTGCGCCTTTGCCGTGGCGTCCGACACATCGATGGAGCGTTTTCCTTCCGTGCTCGAATTGTAATAAGCGTCAGCGTCCTGATTCAGACGGCGGCGATTATTTTCGATCTGCTCGATGGTCTTCGGCTCATTCCCAATGAAGTCATCCACAGCCTTTTTTGCTTTTTCGATTTCCGCAGGCTTGTGCAGGCCAGGCTCTTTGGCGAATTCCGCATCAATCGCAGAATTGACGGAAGCTTGGTACTGATCCGGATGAATGATGGCGTTTTCCCCGGTCAGGCCCTTGATGTGTTCTGAGATGGGCGCTTCTAATTGCGAAATCCGATCATTGATTGCTTGTGTGGCTTGGCGCGGATTTTTGATCTTGCCTTTGTTGTCTTGCGCGATGCGCTGCAACTCCGGAAGAGCGTCAGTTACTTTTTGAGCGTATTCCGTTTCCTTCATTAAGGGTTTTTGACGGCTAACGCTTGCTGCTGTGCGGCTTCTAATTTGCCAGCTTCTGTAAGTGGTGTTCCGCGCGCTACTTTGTCAGCCAACTTCAACGGAGCCTTGATGGTTTCAAGCGGATGCGCCATCATCTCGCCGCCAGTGATTTGCCCTGCTCCGCGCGCGACGGCTCCACCAATATCTCCAGTTCCTATTTGCTCTCCTAGGTCTGCGGCGTTGGGACCAAGAATAGGAATGGCGGCAGCTCCAGCGTGGCCGATGGCTCCAAGCGTGTGTCCTTGCGCCAGTTCTTCTTTGGCTTTCCCGAATTCCGCGCTTGCTGGATCGGTGATGTACTTGTGTGCCAGCGTGCTAAATCTGTTTGTCGGGTCCCATCCGCCCTTCGCCGACATGCCGATGAGTCCACCGATGCCATGCTCTTCTTCACCTTGTGCGTTCTTCCCTTCGCTGAACAGAAGATCTTTTCCTAGTTGTCCAGTGGCCCCGGCAACTTCTTTTCCACCGCGCCAGAGATTGCTGGCGATGTTTGATGGCGTGAATCCGCCCCACTCGGGCATCTGTTTGCCTTCTTCAAACTTCGTGGGCGGCTGCATCTTCGCCACACCGCTGCTCACGGCCGCACGCAAACGTGGAGTTGATCCAGGCAGGTTTTCTTCGGTGGGTTCTTCTGATTCTGTGGATTGCTGGCCAAACTTCTCCCATGGCCCGTGCCCCGGTTCGGCTACGGCCGTCGAACTAAACTTCTCCCACGGTCCATGTTCTTTCTCGTCGTCGTCGGCCATTTATTGCTTTTCCCAATTCTTCTTGTCGGCAGGATCACCGCCCTTGAAGCGGTGACCATCAATGACTGTTCCCACGGCGGGTGCCGCTGTCGCGCCGCCTTTAGCGCCGCCAGTCCCGCCCTCCTCGGGGAAGGCAAGTTCTGGTTCGTTGCCTTCTATGCGAGGAACTTTCTTCCAAAGACGCGTGAGATTCTCATTGAACTTTCGGAGTTGATTTTCCCTGTACTTGTGATCACCGGCTGATCCTGGGACGGTATTCCATAACGCTTCCGCCTGCGGCTCAGAAACACGCGATCCGCCAGTCGTCTGTTTAGGGAGAGCGAGCGCAGCCTCTCGCAAATTGAAAACATCGGTAGTGAATTTTTGCGCTTCTGGAGCCATCATCGAAATCGCCATGCGCGTGCTGTAATCGTCTCGATGACCGCGAAGCGCCGACTGAATCAAGGTCTTCTGATTAAATCCAAGTTTGTCGATGGCCTTACTAGTCTCAAAGAGATTCTTCACCTTCGCGCCCATGTCGTTGAGTGCAGATGTGTTCTGTTCCGCATCGGCGCGATCCTTCGGCGAAGATTTCACGAGATGCGTGAGGCCTTCTTTTTGCGCCTGTCCACGCGCCATCAGGCGCTGTACGCCGTTCTTGTCGAATCCGATCACCGGCTCTTCGTCTGATTTTTCTTTTGCGAGTTCCTTCGCCGGATTCGGTTCCGTCTTGAACGCACCAAGATCTTTGATGTCCTCGCCTGTGCCTTTATTGACGAGGATGTGGTGCTCCTGGCCGCCGACGGTGCGCGTCGTCAGGTCTGTCTCGACTTTCGGATCGCCTTTATAGATTCTCTCTGACTTTGCTTTGCCATCCTTGTCGGTCGTGATCTGCACGATGTCGCCATTCGCAGTCTTCTCAATGCGCGGTCCTTCACCCTTGCTCTTTGAAGCTTCGGCGATATCTTTGATCGCTTGCGGCGTCCCTTCTTCCTCGAGAGAATGTTTCACGCCCTTCGCGTCCGTCCACCCAACTGGATTCCCTTGCGCATCTTTTTCGATGGATTGCTCGTTCTGTTCTTTGGCAAGGCGCGTCTTCGTCTCTTCCTGCTGGAGGCCTTTAGTCACACTTCCTTCCTCGGCAGCGGTGCGAGTCGCAAGTTCGTTCTTCAATGTGGCTCTGGTGTTCGCTTTTTCGATGTCCGTGCCAGGGATGTTCGCCATGATCCCGGGAGCCACGATATCTCCGGCGATGTTCCCGACCTTCGAGGCGATGTGGCCGATCTTTCCAAGTAGTCCTGGGTGCGCAGAAATATCGCCGCCCCACGGATGCGCTTTATCGAATTCCGCTTGCGCCAACTTCTGGCGAGTGAATTCAGCGGAGCCCGGATCTGCCGTGATCGGCGGCCGCAATTCTTGGAACTGCCGCTTTCCTTCTTCCTTCGCCGACAACCCGGGATGCTCTGCCATCCCTGCGGAGATCGATTCTGCGCCCGTCGGTGCGCGAGGCGGAACCATCGGCTTGACGATTCCAGCGCCGCCACCACCTGGCGCTGTAGCGCCGGTCAGTTCCGGCAGCGCGCCGTTCTCGTCCATTGCGGACATGTCGATGTTTTGTTCTTTACTGAGCGGATGCAGGGCTGGAACTTTCGGAGCCGCCGGAGCGGCCATTGGTGCGGCTTCCCCAGGATTGAGCGCCCCGGCGATGGAATTCATCGCCTCAGGTTTCGGCGGCACCATCGGAGCGACTTCAGGACGCACCGGCGAGAGCGGCCCGACTGTCACTGGAGCAAGAGCCGGTGGGGCGATTGGCGGCTGAATCAATCCGCGGCCGATTAGATGTTTGTTCAACTCCTCCGGATCGGACGGAGCCGCCATGATGTCGTCGAGGGTCAGCATGCGTTATCCGTGAGCGTATTTTCCGGCGCTTGCAGCATTTGAAAGCGTGTTGATCACACCTTCTGTGTTCTGCAGCCAGCCCTGCCTACCGGCCGCAAGTTGATTCTGAAGATCCTCGGCTTGCAGTCCCATGCCTTTGAACATATTCGATGTGTCCGTGCCGTAGAGGCCGAGAAGTTGCGCACGAGCCTGAGCTTGTTTCTGTTGCTGCAGTTCTGCGTTACGATTCGCTACTTCTAGCCCACCAGTGGCGAGCGTGCGTCCCTTTGCGCGTGCGGCCTCGGCGAGCGCCGGTGCGATTCCACCGGCCGTCCTTGAGCGGAGCGCGGCAAGACGCCCCTCTCCAGTGATTGCTGCATTCGCGCCGCCAACGCCTTCCTGCTGCTTCACGAGCATGTTGTTCTGCTGCTCGGGAGTGAACCCAGTAGGATTGTTCACATCGCGGAGGAGGCCTGGGATGACGGCACCGCGCTCGACATCGGCTTCCGATCCTGATTTTCCAGCAACGCCCTCGGCGGTTTTGCCTTGCGTCTTTGCTGAAGCTACTGCGCCGCGGTCAAAGAGGATCGGAAACTTTTCAATGTGGGATTCGCCGTCGTGGAAAAGAAGTTCGCCCGTTTCTATCGAGAAAGTCGGGTTAAGAAGAACGCGCATCTGGCGATGCTCCTCGTTTACCCGATTCGGGGTTCAGCATAGCACAACTTCACTCGATGTTAAGGGTATAGCTCCTCCATGGTGACTTTATATACCCCATCTCCAAGAGGCGCTTCTCAAAGCTCTCCTCGATCTCCGGTGGCACCCAGCATGTGATTTGCTCGAGGCCACGCTGCCATGCTTCGTGCTTCACGTATTCGTTGAACTCCTTCATCCACGCCCAGCGCTCTTCCGGAGTTCCGACGGTGTGGTCGATGAGCACGAAGACTTCGGCCGTGATCTTCAAGAACGCCATGATCGCCGGGACGCCAGCGTGCTCGTAGACGGAGCGCGTTATGAACAGGGCATTCGCTTCTTCTTTTCCTTCCGGAGTCGTGATGATCAGATTCGGAAAGCAATTCTCTGGCAGTCCGTTGGCGGCATGGATCTCTCTCGCCTTTTCTAGATCGTTTTCGTCGAAGTCGCGGATCACGGGGCCGTGTATCCAGTAGCTTCATGGGCAACTAAATACTCATACGCAGCCCTACACAGATTCCACTGCTCTAATTTCCCGATCAAATTATTGCATCGAACGCAGAGGATTCCTCTAGTCTTCCCAGTCGAATGGTCATGGTCGATAGCGTAACGTCCCTTTTTTACAATAAGAGGTTTTTCGCAAATTGCGCAACGGCTGTTTTGAGACTCTAGAAGTGCTTCGAATGCTTGCTGATCTAGTCCGTACAGGCGCTTTCGTTGGGCACGCAAATTCACCGCCATAGCCTGAATTCTGCGTTTCATCCAACCCCTATGCTTGGATTCTCTATAAGCCTGTGGATTTTTGTTCAACTTTGAAAGGTACTGCTTTCTGTAAAATTCAGGATCACGTGCCGCTTGCGCATGATTCCAAGCACGCATGTAGGCATTTCGTTGTTCACGTTGATCATCTGTCATTGGCCGTATCTCTGGCATCGTTCTTCTCCCGGGAGGCTAAGGCCCTGTATATCCAGTGAGGGTCGCTCCAAAAGCGGTGGCCGCAGATGGGCGCACGCAGATGGCGGTTGCGGCCGTGGGAATCAACGGCGAAGTGAGATCCACGACAATCGACTGAGGACTGGTGGTCGTGGCGTTCGTGCCCATCTGGAACTTGTGAGTGAGCGCGGTTGTCCCAGTCGCGCAGTTTGTTCCTGTCCCAAACACGATGTCCAGAGTTTGGACTGTAGCAGCTTGGTTCGAGAATGCGAAGTCGGTGACGTATGCACGAAGGCCTGCGGCTGGCGCTGCCTGGCATTGCGTGGTGACGGTGACCGCCTGTACGAAGCAACTGAACTTGCTGATCGGCGCGGAGATCTGCTGCTGCCCGTCGGCTGACAGACTTAGGCAGAGAAGAATTAACAGGGGGGTTAAGATTTTCGCAGGCAAGTCTGATCTTCTGGATGCCTTCCCGTGCAAGCATGAGCTTGTCGAAAGCACTGGCATATTATTCCCAAATTTACTGCACGCCTGAAACTTGGAGATTTAGTGCACTGGCGGTCCCCGCGATCGCCGTGATGCCGCTGGCAAAGCTAACCCCACCGAGGGGAAAAGTCACGTTGGAATTTGCAGGAATCGAAAAATCCGCGTTGCCACCCACCCAGATGATCGGCGTGCCGGTCTTGTCCTGAAGGCGGAAGGTGACCGCGGAGTTCGTGATGTTGTTCACGTAGACCAGCGTCACGCAGGTTGTGGTCGACGTAACCGAAGTCCCTGCTCCAGTAGCTACGCCCACCGTGCTGCTCGTGAAATTCGTGGACTGCGTGCAGGAAGACGGGAGAGAACGCGTGTAGCCGACATTCGCGGTCCCACCGGCGAGTGCTGGCAGGGACGTCACCGCAGTGGTCGAGCCAGAGTCTGCTATCACGTGGCCGATGACCGCAGCACTAGCATCGTTGATGACGTGCCCGATGACATTCGACCCTGTCAGGAGGGTCACCGAACCGTTCGACCCGATAGCCACTAGATTGGTCGTCCCTGGCGTAGTCTGATCGATACCCATCTTGCCGATGACGTTGGTGCCCGACGGCAATGCGGCGTTGATCGTCACGCTCGAGCCCGGGCCGCCGGATTGCTGCAACTGCGAGCGGGTTGGATAGGAAAAGATCAAGCCTGCGATGGTGAGCGCGATGGCGATGCCCAACCAGCGCGGCAGCGAAGAATTGCGGCGAGTTCCATAGGTGTATGATTGGCCGGGTTTAGGATATTTCATGTATATCTCCTTAGTAATAGAATTCCACGATTGCTGGACCTGTCCCCGATGTCGCCTTCAAAAAAGTTACCGTGTCTCCATGCCTAAACCTGTAATTCCTGTAGAAAACAGGGGAAAGAAAGGAGAACCATCCATTGACAGGCATCGTGTATGCGGTCGTCGGATCTGTATCGTCGGAGCACCGCATCATCGCCGAACCGTCTTGATTCCCTATAATCAGAAAGTAATTACAATCTATGGGGGCAAGGATGGCAGTCCACTCAGTAGTTGTGAGTGGAAACTGCGAGATGTGCGACCCTCCGGATTTAGACATATTATTTTGCTGACCGCTTAGGCCCGATTGCTGGACGGAACAATACTTTTCCGAATCCAGATCCTCCCTGCTGCCCTGTTGGTTGTGCTGTACCGCTTCCCGTGCTCGGGACCAAGGTCATCTGCTGCGTGCCGCCAGGATCCACCGGATCCGGCGTGGTGCCGCCAAAATGCACTACTCCACCAGGATGGCTCCCTGGATATTGGGAGTAGGCGCGAAAATAAAATTGTTGCGGGTTGCCGTTGTCATCCTTCGCCGGTAGCGTGATCGGATTCATCGAGCGGCTTGCGCCCAGATGAACGACGTGCGGCTGCTTGAAGGATGGATCCGTATCGTACTCGACGAAATAGTGGAGATTTTTCTGAATCGGATTGTTATCCGAGATCACGGCGTGAACTAGGCCTTGCCCGTTGGTCTTCACGGTGAGTTGCTGGATCGTCGGAGGCTTCGGAATCGTTCCAGTGGGATCCACGGCGACGTTTTGCCCGAGGTGATTGGTGGCTTCCTGAACTTTTCTGAGCGCTTCAGAGAGGTATTGCCCGAACTCTGGGATCTGCCGCAGAAACTCCATCTCTTTTTCGATTGCGAGCGGCATTCTAGTTGTTCACCCCCCTGACCGGACTCCATGGATCCTTCGCCATCACCATCACCAAGCGGGAAAGTTCAAATCCTGCGCCAATTGAGTTCGTCTCGAAAATCACGAACATGCGGCTCGCGGTGTCGTCGCCGACCGGCACTTCGATGTCTCCGTTCGTCTCCATCGGCAATGTCAGATTCGGCAGCAATACGCGCGAGTAAGGCGTCGATAATGAGTTAGGATACACCGTGATGACCAACTGTCCAGCGCCTCCGATGATCAGTGTCATGTAATGGTAGACAAAGCGCTGCATGCCGATCTGCAATCCCTGGCCAGTCTCCGAGGGCACGAATCCGGCCGTGGCGTAGAGTTGATGGATAGCCGCGCCATCGTCTTCCATCAAGCCTTCGATCAGAGCGAAGATCTTTCCGTTGTGATCGGAGTTCCCGAGGAACAGTTCCTCCGTGGTATCGGGGCGCTGGATGAACGCAGCGCACGGTGCCTTGATGGTCCAGAGCGACCACTTCCTCACGATGTCTGAAGCGATCAGTTTTCCTGAATACGAGCGGTGGATCTGCACGCTCTCCATCAGCGCTCCAGCGGTGTTCAACTGCTTGTAGTTCAACTCGAGAACCATGTTCGGAGTCGTGGGATTATTGTCCGTGAGCAATCCTGGCAGCAGCCAGAAAGGAGTTTTTCCCTTGGAATCCAGCGCCTTCAGCGGAACTCCAGCCATGATCCTGCGGTTTTTGATGTCGTTCTTCACCCATATCGTGTAGCCGTAAGTCCAGTTGATCTGGTTCCACACCGACTGGATTTCTTCGCTGAGTTTCACAGGCTGGCTGCCTTGAAAAATAAAAAGACCGGGGATAGCCGCCATCAGCGACCATTCTTCTCCGGCGTTCGACTCATCGATTCCCGACGTCACCCCGTAGACGCCGACCGTCCCGACAGACTGAGAAACCATCCGCGGAGTCGTCCAGTTGTTCGGCTCGGTCGTGTTGTTGTCATTTACCGCCACCATCGATCCGGTCTTCACCATGAAGAGCGTGCCGAATTGCGCGAAAGCCGAAAGCACCGGTTGCTGATTTTGCTGTGTGGCTAGAATCACACCAGTCAAACGGTCGAAAGATTCCAGATTGTCTTTGTAACTGCCTATTACTTGACCACTCAAGTTCGGCGCTTCGGTGGGGAACGGCTCGATCCGGTCGATCAACACCTGTACACCGTCTGGAATATTTGCTGCGTACAGCCTGATCTGAAGATCGTTCCAGACTGGAGCCAGAGTCGTTACCAGGATTTTCCCGGTATAGATCTGCATACTCGACGGCATGGAAGCCAGCGCGATAACAAAATTTCCAAGTATGTGTCCGAATTGCGGACTGAAGAGATCCACTACCAGGCTGCCGCTGGCGGCTCCAGTGGGGCACGACGCCGTCACGCGCACGCTGTAGGTAGTCGACGGAACGACGATAGGGATCTGGAACTCATCCTCGAAAGCGTTCTGCGTGATCATGCCGTAAGCGCCTTGGGTGATCCCAGTGGCGTTCTTGATCAAGTAGGCATTCCCGAAGATCGGAGAACTTATCACGCTGCCACCGGCTCCGATGGTCGGCGCAACTGCCCATCCGGCCGGATATCCCGTTGGTTCGACGCCGCCGTCGAAGGAAAAATTCAGCAAGTTCTGGATTTTGTTTTGCTCGCCGACGGCGAACAAGCGTTGCGCATAAGGAATCAGAGCGGTACAACTTCCGAGTTCTCCGCATTCGAAGAGATTATTCCCTTCGATATCGATCTGATCGGCCCCAAGGAGCACGCCATCAGAAAAGCTCAGGACCACGGTGGTCGTGGTGTTGTCGTTCACCCATGTGGCCGTGTTGACGACGTCTACCCCATTGCTCTTCACCGTCACAGGCACGGGAATGTTGTAGAAATTCCCTCCGTTCGCAGCAGTGAGATGGATTACGCGCGCGATTACGTTCGACGGACCTCGCAGGAGATTCCCGATGGCGATGCCAGAAGCTCCTGCGACCACGTCAAAGGTCAGGATCGGAGACGGCTGAGTGAGGAATCCATTGCGCGTCAGGAAGGAATAGCACACCTTGCGAATGCCTGCCGCGATGATTCCTATCGTGATGATGGTGCCGCCTAATTTGTTTCCGATGATCTGCATCGGATCAAATGTGAAGATGGTTCCGAAGATGATTCCGGCCCCGGTTTCCGCCGCGCTCGGGATGTTGGGACTCGTCAGAAGAACCGAGAAGGATCCCGGGCTGGTCGAACTAATCACTCCATTCGATAGGTTAAAGATGCCGTTCCCGTTCAACGTCGAGGTCACCGTCACGAACTGGCCGACCGTCGGATTGGATCCGGTGATCAGATTGAATCCATAGGTAGCCACGTTGTTCAGCAGGACCGTCGAAGTGATCTGCATCTGCGCGGCGTTCGGAGTATCGATCACCGTCCATGGGCCGTCATAGCCAGCTAGTGGAGCGCCGCCGGTCCCTGCCAACTGGAACTGATTTCCAACCTCCAGATTCCGGATCTGCAACGACGTGGTCATGGTCGCGAGCGTTACCTGATAGGAAGTCCCGGGGATCCCGCTACCTCCCGTGAACTGAATTCCGCTGGCTATCGATGGCGCAGTGACCGTGAAATACCAATGCTGATTAGAGAAGTTCCCGTTCGGAGGAACTCCTGAGCCCACGCTGGTGACCGTGTATGTGCCGTTCACCGGTTCATTGGCATGGCCGTTCAAAAACGGGATGCCGCTTATTTTGATTCCCTGGCCTACCACGATGTGCGGATCTGCGGCCACCAGTCCAGTGCCGACACGCGAATAAAAAACCGTGATGGTGCTCCCTGGCGACATGGTGGAAGGTCCAGCGGACCAAAGCACCGCTCTGAATCCGGTCGTTTCAAGATCGTGAGTCACGGGCGGAAATTGCGTGATGGAAATAACCGTTTCCGCCGCCGACGTCGTGGATGCTGACGGCGGTGCCCCTGGACCCACTTGTGAAAGCCGATCAAAGTACGGAGGAGTGTATGTGTAGGGGATATCCGTGCCATGTAGCAGATTCGATATGGCGATGAACTCGCGGTCATCGGCCGTCGCCGATTGCGCGAAACTGTCCTGCTGGATTTCGTTGTAGGCCGCGACAAGTGCGCCAGGCGTGTTGATGACATCTTCCTGGTACATGATTCCGTCGCTGCCGAGGGCCAGCGTCAGGATTTCCCCTCCGGTTTCTGAGAATGTCTTCAGGTAATTGAAATTCACCGATGGAGAGATCCAGACTTTAACTTTCACCGCGTAAATCTTGAAGGTCACAATCGTGCTGGCGCTGGCCACGATCTCCACCCCGAAATTAGGGTTGTTCAGCATCGCGGGAGTAAGCACAAATCCCCAGTCTTCAAGTTGCGACCCGATGGTAACCTGCCCGTTGACCAGCGGAAGTTGCGTGATTAACTTTTCGCCTGTCGCTCCACTGGCGTCGACGAGGTTCACGGTCAGGATTTCATCGGCGCTGCTGCCGGATTGGTTGCCGCTGATTTCCACCTGCAGGCCAACTAGATTTTGCGACGGCGAAATATTGAAACCAAAGTTGGTGGCTTTCAGGATCTGCGAGACGTCTGGAGTCTTCAGGAGATTGATCTTGAAGATCACCACATAGAACCATTCAGGGCCAGCCTGAAAAACACTCAGCACTCCAGCATTCAATACGTTGGATCCGGCAGTTGGCACGATTTGGTCGCCGATAGTGGAATTGTCAGGGGCGATGAGCCGCGCATTCCATCCAGCCGCGAAGACTGGAGTCACTGATGGAACGACGGTAGTGCTGGCAAAAACCACCAACTCATTATCTATGGTGGTGTGGATGGTGTTTCCTCCAGGCTGCTGTGTGCCAGTTTCGTCGTCAAGCGAATTGGAAGTGTAAGGACCGGCATACTCGACAAGCCTAGGAATGCAGTAGATGCTGCTGAGATGGTTGGTTACCGTGATGGTGTTCGAGCCGCCCTTGATGTTTTCAGCGTACCAAATGGAAATCGAGGTGTTGCCGCCATTTCCGTCGGCGCGTATTCTCACCCAGTTGTTTCCGTTGCTGTCGCTGACCGTGGGAGGACTTCCAGTAGAATCGCTGGCGTCCACGCTCATGAACATCAGGTTTCCTGCACCATTGTTGATGGTGGTAACAGCCTGGCCTCCAGAGACGCCAAAGTACACGCTTTGCACGAACAAAAAAGTGGACGGAACATTCAGAGAAACGATGGCATATGTCCCGATGGTGTTCAGCGTCGCATTGTTCGGAGTGACCCATGCCGCCTCGTTCGGATCGCTGGCCCCGGGGATGGATTGCGCGAAGGCGGTCAGTTTTTCCGCGAAATTCCCGACGAAATAATATTGGTTCTCTTTGCCGGGGCGCTGCAGATTCGATCCCAGGATGAAATCGCAATTGATGACGAGGGGGCTTGCGCCCAGAGGGAGAGTCTCTGGCGTGGCTTCCGTATAAAGTCCGCCGATCAACTCGAGCGGGACGGAAACATACGCTGGTGCCTTAGCATTCTGAATAGCACACCACCTGAGTTAAGGTGGGCCGCCCCCAGCGATGAGTCGCGGCCCACACTTCCTCGAGCGCCTTCTCAGGCGTTGCGAAGGTATACAGCCTCAAAGCTGATTACATCGGCCCAGATGCCCGAGACGGCAGAGGACGGATATTGGATCAGAGGCGCGGCGGTGGTGAGCGAGCCGTTGAAAGGAACCTGCAGAACCATCAGTCTTCCGGTCGACGGGATGCGCTGATAGATGTAGCCAGCGCCAGCGCCGCTGACTTGCACGCTGAGTGGCGCGGAGTTCGTCGTCGGCATTAGTGCGGCCTGCAGAACGGAGTCCAGAAGAAACCCTCCGGCCGGATAGATGTCGGTCGGCGCACTGACCTGCAACGTTCCCCAAAAAGTTTGCGTGCGCTGATCGTTGGTCTGCTTGAAATCATTTTTTACCGTGAGTGTTGCGAGTGCCATACCATTGCTCCTTTGTTTTCAACCCTGGAAGCCAAGGTGTCGTTCTTCATTTTCCCCGCCGTTCTTTTGGCGAGTGAAACTTATGTTTCGATGAAACTTATGTTGCCATCGTCGTTCCTGGCGAAGTAGCTCTCCACACCGAACCGTCGTAGACGAAACTTTGCACGCTGACAAGTGTGGCATCCGGAGCGATAGCGCTTGCGCCGCGGAAATTTGCTGGCCAGGAAAATGTCCATCCGCCGGTGCCATCCTGCGTGATCACGAAAGTTATCTGTTGCCCAGCGATTGGATTGCTCACTGAACTAGAAGTCACGTTGCCGGTGAGCGTCATCGTGAACGTCGGAGAGGCAAAAGTGCTGGCGTCGAATGCTGGGGTCGCGCTGAAAGTTACCGGAGTGACTCCACAAATGTCCGCAGCCACGGCGTTTCGTGCGGTGACAGGTCCAGATCCTCCACTGGCTGGTCCAGCCAAGATCTTGTTCGCAGTCTGATTCGCGAAGCCAAGATTCAGCGTGATGGTTCCGGTAGTCGTGAGCGGATTGGTTCCTGTGATGCTGGCGGTGAAAAGCGCTCCAGCAACGACGGCCAGCGTGATGCTCGTGACTGTTCCGGTTCCCGCCGGCATATCTGCGACCACTAAAGCGCGTGGAGCCCATGGGGCTGCGCCGCCGCTTGCTGGCCCTGCAAAAACTAGATTTGCATTTACATTCGCTTTGGTGACCGCGAGAGTTCCAGCGCTGGTGATCGGAGATCCGGCGACGGAAAATTCCGCTGGCATCGTTAGCGCTATGCTCGTGACGGATCCGCCACCCTGTGAAACCACCTGCTGATCAGGGAACACCGTGGTTGGGATCCTGCCGATGGGATCGAACACAACGATGGTATAGACGCCGGTTAGCGCATAGAAAAACCAATTCCCCAGGCCGTCGGTCTTGAGCGGCGCAGTCGTTTGATTGATGGGAAGCGTTCCAGCCTGGTCCGAATAGATTGTCGCGAGCGGTGACGGCGGGACCGTGGTCGTGACCGCAGGCTGCGTGCAGACGTAGATATCCACGCCATCAAGCGCTGGGCCCTGCGCCGAATTGACAGAGCCTTGTAGGCGAAACATTAAGCGTTCCCCGTCGAGCCAAGACCGGTGTTCAATTCGTTGTTCGACCCGCCGCCCTGGTAGGCTTCTCGCTGGTAGGTGACGGTCTGGCCTCGACGGATGTACTCGCTGGCCATTTCATCGATGGCTTCAGCCGCATCGTCTTCGCAACTCTTGATCGCATCCGCAGATCCGCCGCGAGCGCGCCCATATTTCGCGGCCATCAGATTCGCGATGGCATCCTGGGAATCAATGATGTAGATGGGAGTCGTGGCGAAATCGGCGGCAGGTGCGTTGATCGGTGGCTGACCAGACTGATAGCGGATCATGATGTCCTGCGCCTGGAGCGAGCCATTCATCCAGATCGCGTACTGCCGCCATTCCCACAGGCCTAGCCAGTTGTTCTGGTAGCCCGAAGGCAATCCTTCCTGCGATTGCGGCAGCAAAGTGAATTGCAAATTCGACCCGTGAACTCGCTGGCGTACCACATACACCTGCATGCAGTCACCGGGAAGGTACGGAGTCGCCGTCGTAGTCGTCCCGTTGAAAGTCCCGTTGAAACCGATGTTGATGACGACCGACGGATCAGCTTTGACCACTGGGGGGATATTCCCGAGGACCACAAAATCTTTGATCGGGAAGGTGACGCCTTCATTCCGAAGGTTTCTCAAGATCTTGCGGATCGCTGAATTCATGTAGGGAAGCGTGAAAGGAGCATCGTTCGTGAAGACGCGCCCTTGCTGTCCAGCGATTCCAGGGAATGTGTCGTTCACAATCGAACGGACGAGTTGCATCGTCTCGTCGATGGTCGGGAACAGCGTCGGCTGAAAATTTGGCACGATCCCTCAATTCCGACTTGGAGGAGGTTGCGCTTCGCGAATCGGGGAATTACGACGAGATACGGAGCCTCCTCCAAGAAGTTCTTTAAGCGGCCTTCTGTTTCTTCCTCTTTGCGCCGCCTTCGCTGACGGCCTTCTCGGCGGCCGCGCCAGCGTCGATGATTTTCGCGTAACGCTCGGCGTCGATGATGCACTTCTCGCCGAAGTCGTTCTTGTGGTACGCAATGCCTTCCTTCACCAACTCGCCGCAGTTCGGACAAGACATCATGTGCGCGCTGGCCATGTGCCACTTGGCCTGCTTGCCTTGATAGTCCATAGCGAAATGCATTAGTGGTGTGATGTTCCTCAAATCGTCGGCCGCGCTCAGTTCCTCGCCGCGCCGCACCAGCGCATCCATGGTCGTGTCGACGATCTTTTTGAAGATCTTGATTTCCTTCTCGAGTTTTTCCGTCTCATCCGGCCTAATGAGCGACCACCAAACACCCAAGGCATTCAGGTTGTTCCCCTGCTGCTCCATGTTGTCCCACTTCTGGATCTGGCTGTTCCAGTTGGTGCCCGGGAAGGCGCTGGGATTCAATAGGCTCGTGGCGCATTTGCGGCCGTCGATAGTTTTGTAGTAATACTCCGTGCTTCCAGGTTTGAGATACGTCTCCTTCACGAATGCCGGAAGAAAAGTGACAGAAAACTTCTCCCCGTGCTGACGTGCGGGAATGATGAACCCTGGAAACAGCGGCGGCTGAGAGACGGTATATTCGCGCTCAAGGATGTTGTACACGTAGATCACGTATCCAGCTTCCCTGCCGGTGTCCTGGGTTTCAATCGTGGTTTTCCCATGACTCTGTTCGTGAGTCATTGCTCGCCCTTTGGCCTGCGCGAGCCTCTGATCCTGCGCCATCGTGTGCGTTACTGGAACCCCTGCAGCCATGAGTCTTTCTCCTGGTGTTAATTTTTATATCCGCCTATAGGAGGTCTTTCCCCCTGAGCCATTCCCTTGGTAAAAATTGGTCTGCGACCGCGCTGGCTCATTCGGTCCCAGTGCTTCTGGATTTGATACATCTTACGGTCGAGCAGTGAAGTGCGGATTCCCTGCCCACCGAAAGAAACTGGTCCCCACCATCGGGGTAAACTTTCTTCCATATAATCGGCGATGAATTCCGTCGTTGCTTTTTCTTCCGCCGCTTTGGTTGCTGCTCTGGCAACAGCCTGCTCTTCCTTCGAGAGACGCTGGAAGGCGAGCATCATCGGGATCACCACATCGATCAGATAGTGCGAGAGAGGAAAGTGCGTGACCACCAACTTCCCATCGATAATTTCTTTCGAGATCAACGCCTGCAAAATCTCGTAGCGGCCGCGCCACGGATATTCCCCGGTGACGTAGAATCCGTCTGGACTATCGAACTTCTTCTCGCCATCTTCGTGCACCTTCGCGGCCATGTAACTTCTCGCGTAATAGATCGCAGGAGATCCGTACTTCGTCGGCGGCTGCCAGCGCATGATCGCCCAGCAAGGCATCCCATGAACTTGGTAGCGGTCGCGGTAGCCGATGCGCTCTCTGCCGTTCTTGTCGCGCCATAGATTGCCCAGGCGGATGAATTGCGATTGTCCCCAAACGATTTTGAAATACGGATCACCGAACTGATTTTTGCCGAACATCCTGGTGAGACGGTCTTGGAACTCCGCGGGACACTTCCGGCGTTCCCCAGTTATAACGGGCATTGACGGACTCTCGCATAGATCTCTTCGTCGAGGACGAGATGAACATTCCTCTCGCCGGTAAGATCTTCGATATCGGGAATGTCCATCGGGAAGTTCGTATAAAGCACGAGATCTCCTTCCAAAAGTCCAGTGCTTTCTGCAGCCCGAACGACCGTACCGCGCTGCCCTCTTGCTTCAAATCCCGGCGTTCCTTCGCCGGGAAGAACGACATCTCCTTGCCTTGCTTCGGTGCGGACGTGTTTCCTAACGAGCACCCACTTGCCGCGTGGTTCAATTTCCCATTTCACTTCTGGCTGCAGCGCCGTAGCGGTGCCGCCATTTTTCGATTTCATGATTTTCCCCGATTCATGAGGAGGGCTAGATCTTCCCCTCGGAAAAGAAAACCTAGCCCCCTTCTCGACTAAGTTGTCAGGCTCGGAACTGCAGCGCCCGAGATGTACAGACCGGCCTTCATGTTGCTGTTGTAGAGATTCCCGAAAAAGTTGTAGAAGAAAATGCTGGAAGTCAGGTAACTGCCCTGCCCAACATAATCGGGAATCGGCATGGTCGTGACTCCGTCTCCGAAGTCATAGAGTGACGGCTCGACCGTCTCGATGATGCCCCATGTCTCCGGACAGATCGCGTCCATGCGCCCCTGCTTCGCGGTGTAAGCCACGTTCAGATCGCGCCCACCAAACTGCGGTGACATGTGCTTCTTGACCATGTCGAGGGCTTTGTCGCCGGGAGGAACGTAGTTTTGCTGCAGGGTGTTCGTGTAGAGTTGCGTCACTGCGAGTTCCTGGTCCGGACCACAGACCCACTCGAAGTCCACAACCGCTTCATTGTCGGCACCCAACCCGCGGCCGATCAGAATCTGAGCCTTGTACGGGTCGGTCGTGTTGATGGCGGCATTCGCCTTTGCGATGTTCGGAGTCGACAGCTGGCCAGGATAGGTCGCACGAGACAGGTTCAACACCGTGCCCGTGTTCGACGCTACCTGGTAGCCATACATCCCCTGCAAGCCGCTGTTCAGCGCTCCAGAGGATCCCTGAATCATCACGAAGTCGCCAGCGGCAGTGCTCGTCGGCAAAGCCGTCGAGAAGTACACCGTATCCGCCGCGCCGTCGACAAAAGACACCGTCGCCGATGATGGCGTGATGCGCGCCGTTCCACCCTCGGTCGGGAAGAACTGCACGACCTGCTGCTCTTGGAATTGGTTTGCTTGGCCGCCGAGGCCCACGATGCTGGATGGGTTCGTTCCGCCCAGCGTGTTGTTGTTCACCGTGGCGGTCGAAGGGATCTGCAAGATGGCTCCGGAGCCGTCGCTCAAGAACTGAGCGTCGACGCCTTGCATGAAAGAACTGAAGGAGTTCTTCAATTCCTCGGCGCGCAGACTGATGAGACTGCGCTTCGGGCCCTGCGTTGCAATCCTGGCGAGATAAGTGATCTCGCATCCGGCAAAAAGACCGATGGGAGAAAGATCCCCGGCCACCCAGTTCGAGCCGGTCCCGCGCCCCAGAGCATCACCGTTGCCGGTGGCCTGGAAGATCGCCGCACCAGACTGAATGCGCACAGGAATGCGGAATGACGGCCGCGAAGTGCCGCCAGCCTGCGTGGTGACTGAAGTGGGAAAGGTCTTGCTCTTTTTCTTGAAGAGGTTGTAGATCGTGCGGCCTTTGTAGACTAGATCCGGAATGCCTTTTGCAAAATTCTCAAGCTCAACGGCCTCTACGGCCGCTTCCTGAAGAGGAGATGCCATACTCGTACCTCTGCATTTGGCTCAACGGTGTAACGCTCCCCTGCGTTTCACGTTGGCGATCCACGCGCAGTCAAGCACGCAGATTTTCCTGCTCCCCGATATATTTGGAACAATGCAGAGTGGCAACTAGTTTAGCGAGGCTCGCACTCGACGCTCTGTTACGAGGAAGAGGCTACTCCCAAAGGATTTCCGGATGCAAGTGCTTTTTGCTGGCACTTGCTGGAAGTGTCAAGGACGCGAGATGAAAAAGTTTTCTGGAGTTTGCGAGAACGCCAAGCCTTCTTGGAGGCCTCGGAGCGGATCCGATTCCGCTCTTCAACAGTCTTCTTGGGCTTGCGCCATTTCTTTCCACGAAACATGTGTGATGTAAAACAATTTTATTTGTATGACCCCAAAGGACTTGGGGTGACCGGTGGAAGTTGAATCCACTAGAACCTGCTCCACAGGCAGGTGCCGCACCGTTTGGCTTCGGTCACCTGGTGATTATAGGCTGAAAATGGCGGCAGGGGGTGGAATTGAACCACCTGCGCGGTCCCTAGGATGGATTCTGCCACGGGGTAAGGCCCAAGAGACAGAACCCATCGTAGGACTCGCTCTACCGGTGAGCTACACCTGCCAAAATAGGTCCCGGGGTCCGCCGATTGATTACGACGAATTGCAACGCCGATAGCCTGCAGGACTCAAGCGCGCACGCCTTCAGAAGGCAATTACCCCGGATAGAAATGGTGGGGAGGATCTCCGCTCGCACTTTACCTTCGGCTTGCGCCTACTGCGATTGTGAGAAACACCTCCTCCCCTTCTAGTGGTGTTCCTATTCCCCGGCAGGAACGCTCGAGATCGGATCGTTTTCAGAGCGAAGTAACCGATCTCTATCACCATGCCGGGGGAAACTTTTAAGGGCGGTCCCGCTTCGCAAGTCGTTGAGCCTTACAAAACGAATCCGCCCTCAGGGTAGATCATGTTCCGTCAGAGATTGTACTACTTCACGTCGGCCCAGTTCCAGCGCACTTCTTTCCCATTTTTCAAATAGGCGCGACCGGCAATGTAGAGCGTCTCGTTCGTCTTCTCCCAGTCGATGTCGTCGCGGTTCGGCTTTCCGCCGGTGTAGTTCACTTTCGCTGCTCCGGCAGCGGCACCGTTGGCTGCGGCACCGGCCCCAGCGGCCTTGGCTTTCCCAGTGACGACCTTGGTGCCGCCCTTCGTGAAGTTTGGATACATCGAGTCGCGCAACTTCCGGAATTCTTCCGGCAAGAGTTCAGCGAACTTCGCGTGAGTGAATCGTGCAGCACGAACGCGGTCGCCTTTCCCGAGGATCGCTTTAGCCGCACGCTGGAATGGCGTGTCTTTCTTCATCAGTGCCCAGACGCGATTGTTGAGCGCGTTGATGAACTCGCGACGTCCGTCGACCGGCAAGCGCAACTGTTTGAAGAATGGCTCGACGAGTTTTGAGGTCACGATGTTATTCGAGCGGTTTACGTCCGTGGCGACGCTATCCTCAAAATCGTTGTACTTCTTTGTCTCGAAATCAGCCTTCTCCTTCTCGAACTTTTCTCGCTCCGGATCTTTCTTACTCTTCAGTTCGAGTTGCTTCGCGGAAAATCCTTTGGCCTTGTCGAGCCACTGGGAAAC
>Ga0137401_10000037_pt1 | contig 38446 bp, 34 predicted proteins | sample CZOMad1_1_16fung_FD_108286 | JGI IMG/M metagenome (GOLD analysis project Ga0137401, IMG submission 108286) | Vadose zone soil fungal communities from Angelo Coast Range Reserve, California, USA - CZOMad1_1_16fungal (Illumina Assembly) | ecosystem: Environmental > Terrestrial > Soil > Vadose...
ATATTGCGTGCTGGAAATAGCCATCATGCAGACCAACCCAAACAGAAGTTGTAACCAACGGCTCGTTGGAAGAGGCAGTGAGGCGAGAGACTCGGTCGACATGCCATTTCGTCGAGCATGGCTTGTGCCAAGCGGGTGGAACGCCGGGAACGGTGATTGGTGAGAAGTAAGCGACGAGCCGCTCGCGATCGGTAGCGGTCCGGCGGCTTGCGGATCCAACCGGAGTCAAACGCGGGAGGCTATGGCGGACAGTACCTGGCGTCTCTCCGAGCTTCAGGCCTCACCCAATCGTCATGACCTGACGAATTGTTGTGGCTTCGGCCAACCGATCAAATGCCTCGTTTAGCTGGTCGAGTCGGACGATCTCGCTGAGAAGTTTATTGATCGGGAGCTTGCCTCGCTGATATAGCCCGATGAATCGAGGAACGTCTCGGGCCGGAACACAAGACCCAAAGTAAGAACCTTTGAGAGTCCGCTCCTCAGCGGTGAGTTGGACAGCCGGTATCGATAATCGATGATCAGGATGAGGAAGACTAGCGGTAACTGTTGTGCCGCCGCGCTTGGTTATCTCGTAAGCTAGTTGCAGTGCGGCCACCGAACTTGCGCCTTCAAACGCGTAGTCGACCCCTCCGTTTGTCAGGTCGCGAATCTCCTGAGCCGCGTTTGGCCCCGCTTTCACAGTCCTGGTTGCTCCCAGGCGCGTTGCGATTTCCAGCTTCTCCGGCTTCGAATCGACAGCAATGACTTCGGCCGCTCCGACGAGATTAGCGCCCAGTAAGGCACTAAGTCCGACTCCTCCCAGACCAACTATCGCCACCGAACTGCCGGCTGGCACTTTTGCCGTATTTACCACAGCTCCGACACCAGTGAGAACCGCACAACCAAACAACGCGGCCTCATGCGCCGGCAGAGATGAGTCTACCTTAATTGCCGATCGCCGGGACACGACGGCATACTCCGCATATCCGGACACTCCGATATGGTGATATAAAGGAGTTTGGCCAAGACGCAGACGTCTGGCTCCGGAAAGCAACGTTCCCGCCACGTTGGAACGAGCACCTGGCTCGCAGAGAGCCGGACGTCCTTCCATGCAAGGAATACAGCTCCCACAAGAAGGAATGAAGGCTAAGACTACCTGATCGCCAGGCTTGAGATCGTCAACGCCAGCACCGCATTCCAGGACTTCGCCGGCGGATTCGTGACCTAAGACCATGGGCGTCGGTCTGGGTCGGTCTCCGTTGACCACCGATAGATCGGAATGACAAAGACCGGTCGCTTTGATCTTGATCAATAATTCGCCTGGTCCGGGCGGATCGAGAGTGACCTCTTCAACCGTTAATGGTCTGGAGTTCGCATACGGGCGAGAACGTCCCATTTCACGCAAGATCGCGGCTTTCATTCGTTCTAGGTCGAACGAAATACCATGTTCCGCAACTTAACAGGAGACCGCGAAGACAGATTCTGAACAGGAGATTACAGAGATCCCAAAGAAGGTAGTACCTTGTTCCAGGCACAGCCGCAAATGGCTGTGCTCAAGAAGATAGGGTGCGTCCGACAGGCGCCCACACGCGTCAACTTAAGGAGGCGACACGGGGAAAGCGCGAGTGGACAAAGGGATCTGGCGGCGTGATCTGCCCATTGCGGCAGGGCGAAAACCGCTTCCGAAGTTCTGGGTGGCCCCTGACCAGGCCGAGCAGGGCAATGGCTAATCAATGATTCCGCCTTCGCCACCGTGTCTGCCAAAACTTACCATGTCGAAGGCTTCCGACTTCGCCAACCACTAGTCACAGTTTTCACGACATCGGGATAGGCTTCCGACTTCGCCGGACTGGTCGCCATGGTTCGATCATCGGGCGAGGCTTCGTCGGACACGTCGACGGACTGGTCGGCGCCCGCGGAGCGATCGCGATTACAACGAGCCAGTGATCGCTGCCGGTTCCGAAAGCTGTGAGGGCAAGGGCAGCACCACATGCTCGCGCAACGGAATGAAGGCAGTAAGATCCAGGACGTCGTCATGGAACTTAAGCAGCGTGCTCCGGTGGCCCACGCTAATCACGGTAGGTCGCCACGACTCAGAACGGAGCAGACTATAAAGTCGTGCCTCCCAAGGTTCATCAAGCCCTGAGGTCGCCTCATCGAGGAAAAGAAGAGTCGGCGCGACGAGAAGAATCCGCGCGAAACCAAGTCGCTGCTGTTCACCGAGTGACAGCCTTTGGCCCCAGTTTTCTTCGGTATTTAATTCCCCGACTAGCCCATCGAGACCGACCTTTCTAAGCACCTTCTTGAGCCGCTCGGGCGGAACGCTGCTTCCGTCGATCTGCGGATACAAAAGCGCGCTGGCCAGAGTACCAAGTGGCAGGTAGGGGCGCTGCGGCACGAATAGTGACCGTCCTTCGCCGATCCTGACCTCACCGCGACCGAATGGCCAGATCCCCGCCATTGCTCTTAACAGGGTACTCTTGCCCGTCCCGGTCGGGCCGGTGATCAACACCGCCTCGCCCCGGACCGGTGCGAATCTGATCCCACGTAAGAGCGGTGTGCCATCCGGAAGATCAAGATCCAGGTCGTCGACGGCAACGGCTAAGGCCTTACGTCGAATAGCGATCTCCTGCGGTCCAGAGGTTGATTCCCGGAGTTCAAATAGTCGCTCCTGGAATCGGCTGAGACGTTCAGTTGCTGCCTGCCACGCAGCAATATCCGGATAGCGAGTGATGATGAATGAAAGCGAGTTATAAACGTAGGAGAAAGCGCTGGCGACTTGCATCAAGCCACCCCATCCAATCTGTTTTACGAAATAGCGGGGCAAAACCACCAGCAACGGAAAGATGACAGCGACCTGAGCATAGCCTTGCGTGAACCAATTAAGGCGCATTTGTCGCCCCATAATCATCCGGAAGTTCGCAAAGATATTACGGAATCGCTCCTGGAAAACGCCGAGCTCGACCGGCTCGCCGCCGTAGGACGCCACACTCTCCGCGTTTTCGCGCAGACGGGCCAAGCTAAATCGGAAGTCACCTTCGAACCGCTGCCCGGAGAAATTCAATTGCACCAGCGGCCGGCCAATCTTGATCGTGAGCCAGGTACCGATGCCGGCATAGAGTAACGCCGCCCAGACGAGATAGCCAGGTATGTGGACCACACCCCATTCGCCCAGTGGGATATCTGCTGGTCCGGATAGTCCCCACAGAATAACGAGAAAAGAACCCAATGTCACAAGCGACGTCAAAAAACCCACGGACAAAATCAAGACATAGTTCGTGAATTGGTTGACGTCCTCGGCGATGCGCTGATCCGGGTTGTCCACTCCGTTCTTCAGTTGCAGCTGATAATACGCGCGGTTAGCGAGCCAAGCGCTGAGATATCTTTGAGTAAGCCAACGTCGCCAGCGGATTTGCAGCATCTGTTGCAAATACACGGCATACACCGACAGGGTAATGCCAAGACCGCCTAAAAAGAAGAAGACACCGAGCTGACGGAAAATTTCGCCGCGGTCGAAAGCCTGGAGTGCGTTGTAAAAACCTCGGTTCCAAGCATTGATACCAACACTGGTGCAGACCGTCCCCAGATTAAATGCGACGACCGCGAGAAGGAGCCCCCACGCCGACCATTTTTCTTCGGATGTCCAATAGGATTTTGCGATCGACCACGCGTCACGCACGAGGCCTCGCTTAGCCGCGACCATTAACAGATACTCCTTGTCATACTTAACCTACTGCTGATGGCCGGAACGACGTACAATGGTAACACCGAATCGAACCTCCGCTATACACATCGGAATTTTCGACGCGGAGTTTAGCAACCTCCGCGATTTTTTCCAGCCCAAATATAGCACAAAATCGGAGAGCGTGCTTGGCACCAAGGTCAACGCTGCTTCGTTTCGAATGAACGAGACTGCGGCTGTATCGCGGAAACTCTAACCAGCAAAGATGTTATGAACGGATGGCGATCGAGCTTCACTGATCGGAGTTGCGCGCTGGCCGAGGTCAAGCGGATGATCGCCAAAGCCGCAATTATTTTTCATAGCGCAAAAAATTTGTGCGCAACCATCTAACTCGTTTCGCGTTATCACCCTCGCCGTCTCTCCAACCCTTCTTCCGGCCGATAGACCACTCGTGGCTCAGGCTCGACCGTGGGGTGGAATCCGGCAGCTGCGAGGGCCGGAGCCGTCGACGGCAAACTATTCATTAGGTTCCAGATTAAACCGCTGCGGTAGTTCTCAATTGCTAAAAGCGCCATGCCCAAGTCGATACCGATCACAACCGAAGAAGACCAGTTTCGGTCAATGTTGAAAGCGTTGGCAAAGCCGTAGTTACCCCAGAGCGCCCCTTGATCCTTTTCGTAAACAGAACGAGCAGCGGCAATGGCCAATTCCGGGGTAAAAGTGATCGAACAGATCGCACCGGTTGGCGACACCGTTCCGTCATCCGGATCTCCCGATATGCCGTAAGCGACATATCCATCCGGGCCGTCACTCGCATTCAAACCCCAGAAATCTTGGGCATACGTTTGCCGGTCGGCAGCGTGATCGACGCAGTATTGCCGATGAATCTTCATCGCGTTGGTCGAGGCGGCCCAGTAATCAAATCCAAGCCGATCGCGCTGATCGCGCACATTGAAATATCCGTAGGGCATTTGATGAATGAAAATTGGACCCGCCTTCAGCCACTCCATTCCGGCATACGTTTGCAACGGACGTTCGAACCCGTCCCAGACCGCAAGTGGAAGGTGTCGCACGGGAGCACCCATTCCCAACAAGTAAACTAAGATCGCCTCGCTGTAATCGGCGTAATTGTTTGGAATGAATCCGGTCTCCGGCCAGGCGCCATGTGATATCACCTTCTTATGCGGTTGCGTATTGCCGTTGGTTAGCATCCATCGCCAATCCAAGCGCCGATAAAGTTCATCGGTTAAGGAAGCAATGTCGGCTCCGGCCGACTCGCGGGCAAAGTATTGACCGCAAACAAGAGCCCCGGCCAAGAGTAGCGCCGTGTCGATGGTTGAATACTCGCTTCCCCAAACTCGCTGGCCGGTGTGCCTATCCACAAAATGAATCAACCAGCCGTGCTCGTTCGGCATGGTCAGCAAAAAACGGAGAGTGGTACGCGCTCGCGCCGCGGCTTCACTCCGTCCGAGCCAACCATGTTCCACAGCGATAGGCAATGCCGCCAAGCCATAACCAGTAGAAGCTATCGATGCTACGGTTTGATCGTCCTCGCCAAAATTCTGAGCGCGATCGTTAACCAATCCCGTTGTCGGATCGGCCTTTTCCCAAAAGAAGCGAACGGCGCGACGTTGAACTTCCTCCAGCAGTTGCTTATCAGAATAGCTCATCGATGGGTGGCAGCAGCTTCTTGGCGTGGTTTAAACTTGGCGAGATCGACCGTCTGGCCGTGAAACTTGCGTAGAATGGCTCCGTGACCAACGCTCACGACCGTGGGTCTCCATGATTCCGTACGTAGCAAACGCAGAAGGCGGGTCTGAGCTTTTTCGTCGAGCGCTGACGTTGCCTCGTCCAGAAAGAGGAGTTTAGGTTGGGTCAGCACAATCCGGGCGAATACGAGACCCTGCTGTTCGCCCAGCGAAAGGCGCGCGGACCAGTTCTCCACCTTGTCCAATTCGTCCGCGAGTTCGCCAAGTCCTACTGCCTCGAGTACCGCGGGCAGGTCCACGGGGACGCTAATCTTACCGGCACTAGGATAGAGCAACACCTCGGCCAGGGTACCAAGCGGCAGATACGGCTGTTGCGGCACAAATGCTATCTGGCCCTTATCGAGCCTGATCCTGCCCCGGCCAAATGGCCAGATTCCCGCGATTGCTCTGAGTAACGTGCTCTTGCCCGAACCCGATGGTCCGATAATCAGAAGCGCGTCGCCTCGGTCGACTGAAAATGTCACACCGCGCAAAAGGGGCGTACCGTCCGGTAAATCGAGATCGAGCTGGTCGACGGCCACACCACCCCCGCCGCGACGCCGAATCACAATCGATTGGGGGGCACGCACCGATTCTTGGATCGCCAGCAGCCGATCCTCAAAGTCACCCAATCGCTGAGTAACAGCCTCCCAGGTGGCTATATCATTGTACGAGTTAATGATGAAGGAGAGCGCGTTCTGTACGTATGAGAAGGCGTTGACCGCTTGGAAAAGATCACCCAATAGGATCACCTTCGCGAAGTAGCGCGGCGAAACCACCACGACCGGGAAAATGACTGCTACTTGAGCATAGGTCATCGTAAAAGCACTCAGGCGGATTTGTTGCTTCATGATCTGCCGAAAGTTAGCGAACACGTTGCTGAAACGCTCATCGAAAAGGCTGAGTTCGACTGGCTCTCCGCCATAGAGGGCAATGCTTTCAGCATGCTCTCGCAGGTGCACCAGGCTGAACCTGAAGTCGGCCTCGAAGCGCTGTCGAGCGGAATTCAACTGTACCAGCGGGCGACCGATGGTGACGGCGAGACAAGTACCGACGCCGGCGTAAATCAACGCCGCCCAGACGAGATATCCGGGTATATGCACTGTTCCCAACGGACCGAGCGGAATGTCCGCGGCTCCGGAGAGTCCCCAAAGAATCGCCAGAAAGGAAAACAACGATACGGCCGATGAAATGAGACCGACCGACAAGCTCAGTACATAGCCAGTGAATTGATTGAGGTCCTCCGAGATACGCTGATCGGGATTATCGGCCGCATTCCCTAGCTGTAACTTGTAATAGGCGCGATCAGCCAACCAAGCGGCGAGATATCTCTTGGTCAACCACCGCCGCCAACGGATCTGCAGCAACTGACTAAGGTAAAGGGCAGATACAGAGATCAGTACGGCGAACATCACCAAGATGCCGAAAATCCCGACTTGGCGAAGCAGCTCCATGGCGTCGAACATTTGGAGAGCGTTGTAGAAAGCTCGGTTCCATTGATTGATTCGGACGCCGATATAGACGTTGCCAAGGTTCAGCACAATCACGGCCACCAGTAGTGCCCAAGCCGAACTTTTCTCTTCAGATGTCCAATACTGCTTTGCCAGACGCCAGGCGGTATGCGTGATGATTCGTCTTGGCGTCTCCATTCGTTTGAAGTTGCTTTTCTGCGCTTGCTCCGAGCACTTTAAACGAGTTCGGCGTGGGCACAATCGGTCTGTGCCGATGAAAGCGCCGGGCATGGCATGACACATGTACGAGTCACGCCGACGCCGGGAACCCAGCCACCTGCCGCACCGTTACCGATTGCGGATTATCATCATTCAAAGCCCACACCGCGACGTCGTTCAAACGGTTTACGAAAAATCGGAAGACGTTGTTCAACGGGGAGCAATGGCGGAAAGCTCAGATGAGGTTCAGCTTGATACCAAAAAGCAACGGAAGAAAGATCGTCGCCACGTCGATTGGCGTGGCCATGTTCGATCGTCACGCGAATCTGTTTTTTAAAGACGATCGGGTCCTCGATGTGGAAACGGTAGACGGTTACCGGGTCCATCCAGTTCGGGCCACCGCCGGCGATGACACCATGGTAAGGTCCATTATAGATCTGGGTCGGGCACCAGGCGCAGTTAAAGTAGTCTTCGGTCCCGGTGCCATGTAGGGTGGGCGGCCAGGCGTCATTCGCGCCCGGCGCAGATTCCGGTCGCGGAGCGATGATGACTCCGGTGGGTTCGCCCGGAACATTCGACTTACGTCCTGTATCGGGAGCAATAAATCCTGGTTCGCCGTCAACAAAGATCATGTCGTCACCCTCCCCATACCAATCCCAGAGTGGTGACCGCCGAAGGTTGTAGACCGAGAAGAGGCAGCCGACGTAATGCCCGTGACCCGTTGCTTCCAGGATGGTGTAATTCTCTTTCCCGTCCGTATTCAAACCGCCAAATTCGTACACTTCATTCAGTAGACCTTGATCCGACATGGCCTTTGGCTGTTCACGCCGCCACTGGGCATGGAATCGACCTAATCCCGATTCGAGCTGATCATGGAGTTCCAGATCGACATAGTAATAAAACAGCGCCAGGTCTTCGCACTCGTTGGTGATGGTTATCCGCATCCCATCCGCAAATGGCATCGGGAAAAAACAGTTAAAGGCACGCCCATCTTCCGGGCTCATTTGCAGAGGCAGACTGACAAAGTTGCTGGGTTGCGTGTGGCCGGTCCCAAAAAAATCGCCCAATGGGCATTGTACGCTGGGATTTTCTTCTCCGTCCCAGAATGCTCGTAATACGATCTTTCTTAGAGCGTGGTCGCTGTCGCACGCGACGGTACACCAAATATGGGTCACGATTCCGGCCCCGCCAATTTCGGCGATGCTGACCGTTTCCCCCGGTTGGATGTGAAATCGATCGTCATTGCCGCCGGTTCGGTCAAAGCTGGAAAAGCGACGCGATCGTACGTCGCGCAACTTGGCGAGACCACGAAGTGGAGAGAGACCTGAATTAGCAATCATGAGGAGGACTCGATAATTTTAAGCCGGTTAGTTTGCTTTGTTCGATGAGGTAGTTCTGGAGAAATACGTACAAAATCAAAATTGTCGGGAGAACTTTTTTCGGAAAGTCGCGTGACAGAGGGGTTGGCCACCAGCACTATAGGGGTATCACCGAAGCTAATCTTCGGTTCTTTGAAAAGATTAAGGCGAAAGCCTGAAACCACGAAAGAGTGCCTCTGATTACGGTCAGAGGAGAATAGGGAATCGGGTGAAAATCCCGAACGGTAGCGCCGCTGTGACGGAAGACAAAGGTCCCAAGAAAGCCACTGCTCAGACCCAGGTCCGGTTGAATCAACCGAATCTGATGCTGGGTGGTAAGGCGGGGCCAGAGGATGACTCCGAAGTCAGAAGACCTGCTCATTCGTGCTCATGAAGACCCGCGCTCGGGAGCGCGGGCATTCCTCGCGCCTACGAGGAAGTGAGAGCCGCTGCATGGCCGCAATGGCCGAGCTGGCCCTCGCAGAAAACTCGCTGCGGTTGGGACCCGCACACCTGTAAGAAAATCAAACCATGCAGACAACCGAAAAGATTAAGACCCATAATCTCGGCTATCCGCGGATCGGCGAAAGCCGGGAACTCAAACGAGCCACCGAAGCGTTTTGGAACGGCACCATTACCGAGGCCGAACTGCTGGCCAAAGCAGCGGAGTTACGACGGCATCACTGGCAAAAACAGCAGGCTCTCGGGATCGACCTGATCCCAAGTAACGATTTTAGTCTCTATGACCAGATGGGCGACGCTGCAGCCTTGGTCGGCTGTGTTCCGAAACGTTTCAGCTGGAGCGACGCCTCGGTCGATCTGACCACCTATTTCAAGATGGCACGCGGGGAGGTCGGGAAGCACGACAGAGAGCATAGCGAGAGCATGGCAGCCGCTCTAGAAATGACCAAGTGGTTTGATACGAACTACCATTATCTTGTTCCCGAATTCGACTCCAATTCGGTGTTCCGCTTGGCCACGCGTAAACCGATCGAAGAATTCCGTGAAGCTCGCGCGTTAGGGATTTTATCGAAGCCAGTCCTGATCGGTCCGGTCACTTTTCTGCGACTGGGAAAGCATCATGGTGGAGGCGATCCACTAGGTCTGCTCGAGGATCTGCTTCCGGTTTATTGCGAGGCGCTCGCGCTGCTTGCGGCGGAGGGAGCCGAGTGGATACAGTTCGATGAGCCAATCTTTGCGCTCGATCTTGCTGAATCCGAGCGTGCCGCGTTGCTCTCCGCCTATAAATTGATGCGCGCTCAGGGAGCGCAGTTGCGAATCCTGGTTGCGAGTTATTTCGGCGACCTACGGGAGAATCTGGAGACTTTCGCTCGGCTGCCGGTCGATGCGTTACATCTCGATGCTGTGCGCGCGGCGCACGAGTTGGACCCGCTTTTGGAAGCGCTATCAGCGGATACCATTCTCAGTCTCGGCGTAGTAGATGGACGAAACGTTTGGCGCAACGATTTTTCTAAGTCGCTCGGGCTACTACGCAGGGCTTTGACCAAGCTGGGAACCGAACGGCTTTGGGTAGCGCCCTCCTGCTCGTTACTCCATTCGCCGATATCCGTTCGGAACGAGACCGAACTCGATACGGACCTTCATCGCTGGCTTGCTTTTGCTGATGAAAAGTTGCTGGAAGTGGTGACGCTGGCTCGGGCTTTAGAAGATCCGGAGTCAGTGTCAGATTCACTGCGCGACAACGCCGTCGCCCAGATGGCTCGAAGGAATAGCCTGCGCACTCAAAACGACGCGCTACGCGCCCGTCTTAGGGTGGTCTCCGAGTCTGATACTCACCGGCGGTCTCCCTTCTCGGTGCGCAAACCGGCGCAACAACGCAGGCTCAATCTACCGCTTTTCCCTACCACCGTCATCGGCTCTTTCCCACAAACGCCGGAGGTCCGCACTGCCCGCGCCCGGCGAAAACGAGGCGAATGGACTGAGGCACAATACGAACAATTCGTCGAATCGGAAATCCGCAAAGCAGTCGATCTGCAAGAGCGCATTGATCTGGACGTGCCGGCTCACGGCGAGTTCGAAAGAAACGATATGGTGGAGTATTTTGGCGAACAGCTCGACGGCTTCGCCTTTACCAAGAACGGTTGGGTGCAGAGTTATGGGACGCGCTGCGTGAAACCCCCCCTCCTTTTTGGAGATGTTTCCCGGCCGCGGCCAATGACCGTGCGATGGTCCAAGTTTGCCGCATCTCTTACTCGGCGTCCGATGAAAGGGATGCTTACTGGTCCGGTTACTATCTTGCAATGGAGCTTCGTTCGCGATGATCAGCCACGGCAAGAGACAGCCCGTCAGATCGCGCTAGCGCTCCGTTCTGAGGTACTTGATCTAGAAGCTGCAGGCATTGGCGTTATTCAAATAGACGAGCCGGCTTTCCGAGAAGGACTACCGCTTCGACCGGCGGATCAAAATGCTTATCTCAAGTGGGCGGCGGAGGCATTTCGCCTCGCGTCAGCCGGAGTACGGGACGAGACGCAGATTCACACCCATATGTGCTACTCGGAATTCAACGACATCATCGAATCGATCGCTGCGTTGGATGCTGATGTGATCTCGATCGAAACTTCGCGTTCGCAAATGGAGTTGCTTGCTGCCTTTGTCGAGTTTCGGTATCCGGCTGAAATTGGTCCAGGCGTGTGGGACATCCATTCTCCGCGAGTGCCATCGGTAGACGAAATGGAGAATCTATTACGTAAGGCTTTAGTGGTGCTTACGCCGGAGCAACTTTGGGTAAATCCCGACTGCGGTTTAAAGACTCGCCGGTGGGAGGAAGTCGTCCCGGCTCTGGAAAACATGGTTCAAGCCAGCCGTCGTTTGCGAAAAACGGTCGGTTCGGAGACTGGCACTTCGGTGACCAGGTGACGGCGCCTCACTTCCCTTATTTCCTGGTAAAGCCGCTTCCCCAAGTCTCTCATAAATAAAACAATTATGCAGGCTGTTAGAGAACTCTTTCGCATAATTGATTTTGGCGGAATGTGAGCATTTCAGCGTCGCTATTTGCGATTATCCCAAATACATTTCTGCTGCTTGAAGGGACAAATGAGTGCGGAATCCCAAACCGAAGATCAAAGCACGGAAGGCGAACATCCGCGGTATTCGGAGGGTCACTATCAACTTTTATTTGAGCACAATCCGCTCCCGATGTGGGTATACGACCCCGCGACTCTGCGTTTCCTCACTGTCAACGAGGCGGCTATTCGCCATTATGGCTATTCCCGAAAAGAGTTTTTGGAAATGACCCTCAAAGACATCCGCCCGAAGGAAGATATTCCTGCTCTGTTGGCGGACGTTAAAACAAATCGGTCCACTCCAACGGTCACAAGCGTTTGGAGACATCGAAAAAAAAATGGCGCTCTGATCGACGTCGAAATCACATCGCATGAATTTCAGTTTGGTGAGAAGAAGGCAAAACTGGTTCTGGCAAAGGATATCACCGAGCACTTACGCGCCGAAGGACAGGTCTGCCAACTCAATGAAGAGTTAGAAGAGCGTGTCAGTGTACGGACCGCGGAGCTGACAGCGGCGAACAAAGAGCTGGAAGCGTTCTCATATTCCGTCTCCCATGATTTGCGCGCTCCGTTGCGGGCCATCATCGGGTATTCACATCTCATTTTGGAAGAGTACACCGTTCGGCTCGACGCTGAAGGACAGCGGTTGCTCAACGTGATTTCGAGTGAAGCACTCCGGATGAGCCAACTCATCGATGATCTATTGATGTTCTCTCGCCTGAGTCGTCAACGGGTGGAATTGACAGATATTGATATGACTCCCTTGGCGTTGAGCGCCTTTCAGGGTCTCATTACGGCTCATCCTGTGCCAGCCCCTCAGCTAAACATAAAAACGCTCCCTCCAGCGCGAGGAGATTCGACCATGCTGCGTCAGGTCTTCGTCAATCTCCTCGATAATGCGATCAAGTTCAGTAGCCTAAGGAAAGATGCGGCCATTGAAGTCGGAGGATCGTGCGACCAAAACCAGAACGTCTACTATGTGAAAGACAACGGCGTCGGTTTTGATGAGAAATATAGTGCTCGGCTGTTCGGCGTCTTCCAGCGATTACACACGGACGAAGAATTTGCCGGTACCGGTGTCGGACTGGCGCTGGTTCAGCGTATCATCCTCCGGCATGGCGGAACAGTTTGGGCCGAATCAAAATTGGGAAAAGGCGCGACTTTTTATTTCGCGATTCCGGCCAAGAAGGCCAGTTGAAATGCCAATTCCAAACGCAGTCGAAATTCTTTTGGTCGAAGATAACCCTCACGATGCCGAGTTGACCCTTCGCGCGTTGCGAAAACGAAAACTCGCCAACAGTGTCTTGCATGTTAAAGACGGCGAGGAAGCCATTCATTGGCTTTTCGGTATTGGAACTTATGCCGACCGCGACATCAATCACAAACCAAAGTTGGTGTTGCTCGATTTGAAGCTTCCAAAAATCGACGGATTAGAAGTACTCAGAAAGCTACGTACTCACGAAGAGACTAAACTCATTCCGGTGGTAATTCTCACTTCATCCCGCGAAGAACAAGACGTTGTCGAAAGCTACCGGCTGGGAGTTAACAGTTTCATCGTGAAGCCGGTAAACTTTGATAACTTCTCGGAAGCTGTCGCGCTAGCGGGTCATTACTGGTTGTTAATCAACCAAGAGCCGAAGTAAAAGGAAGAGCCCGCAATACGCGAAGGGGAGCTGCTCTTCCTTTAGGAAGCGATGCCTTGAAGCGGAAAACTCTCCCTTTCCCTCTTTGCGTCACGCGTTCGGAGCAGTGCGCAACGCAGCGCATCGACTCGACGGATCAATTCCTGACGCTCGAAATTTTCAGTCCGAAGCTTCCACCACAAGCCCGGAAGGCCTGCGGGAACAAAAAGCAATCTCGTTAGTTCGGCGACGACATCCGATTGTCCGTAGGCGTTAATAAAACAGAGCGCGAAAGGTAGCCACTGCTCAGAGGAAACCCGGCACACCAGATCTTGCAGAAACACCAAAAGATCGTCCGCATGGCGAACCATGGCTGGCAACGATTGATCATGCACAACCTCAAAATCGATCAGCCGCGCACGGTTGCTAGGTGGGTCGTAAATGACGTTGTCCAAATGTGGATCTCCGTGCGACCACCAATCATCAAACTCGGAACACCACAACTCGTGCGCCCGCCGAAGCTCTCTGCCTGCGGCCTCAAGCGCACGCATCGTCAGCGTGCCGCGTTTCAAGTGCTCGCAGAGATGCATCCCGGGAACCGCATCCATGAAAACGGTTCGCGAACCGTCGCCGTACGCACAAAATCTGGGTTCTTGGAGCAAACGAAAGCAATATATCTCCCAGCGCTGCCATTTCTTGGGATCGACCCAAACGTGAACGCGGCCTTGAGCCAAGCGAAAGAACAGATTTGCCTGCCCGGCGATCACCTCACTCCCCCATCGACGCCTCTTTACCCACATCGGCCTCTCCTGGCACATTTCGAATGTGATTGAATTGATCTTGATACAATTGATCGCTTGATTGGCAGCCTCTAACAGCTCGCGCAATCTAGAGTTTTGTGTGATTCCGTTTCCCATAAGAAACATGTTGCCCTTCGGCGTGGATTCGAGCGATCAGGAGTAACGCTAACGACGCCTCCGTAGAACTCGCGGTTCCAGCGAGGCTCTGCTGAGAATCAGCCGGCCGGGCTGTTTTGAACTAGAAATAAAGAAAATTCTTTGCCCATTAGTCGTATCGATCTGCACATTCATTCAACCTTTTTGTTCGTACTAGTGGCAATTCCAATTCTCTGGTTTTTGGATTTTATAGCTTTCCACTCTTGACAACTGCTGAATAAAAATTCTCTTACAATAACTCTAATCAGTTGGTTTGTGGCGTTTTTGTTTCTTGCTCTCGATTTTGTTGCTATCGATCGCATCTCGGTCGTCGACCATGAGATCGCTGCATGGTTTCATGGGCATCTCACACGACCGTCCATCGATCTGATGCTCGCTTTGAGCAACGGAGGGTCCCCCCTCTGGATCGCCGCGATCACGTTGGTCGCGGTTCTGATTCTGGTACTGAGAAAATGTTGGTACGGATTGCTCGCAATTGTACTGACGGTGCCTGGAGGGATGCTGTTCCACCACCTTATCCAAGTAATTGTTCATCGACACCGCCCTTTTCGTCACAGCGAATTTCTCGATTTGGGTGGCTACAGTTTTCCCAGCGGCCATACCATGGCCGCTACACTGCTCTATGGCCTATTGGCGGTCTTCGCCATTCTGGTTTGGAAAGACTGGCACTGGCGAATCCTGGCCATCCTTGGGGCCATTTTGGCCATTGCCCTCGTCGGGTTTAGCCGAATCGCGCTCGGAGCACACTATTTGACCGATGTCCTCGGCGCGATCGTTGGAGGCGCCAGCTGGCTCATCCTTTGTATGATGGTAGTCGAGTGGACTCGTCGCAGGCGGTTGGTGGCTGACCCGCAGATCAAGGCCACCATAGAGGTAAGCGAACCGCCAGGCTCTCATTCTCATCGAATAGCAAGCGCCAGCTCTCGTCAGTTAGGTTAGGTTTCCGCTCCCGGCAGCCGTTGCGCTTGCGCGGGACAAAGATTTACCGAGACACAGTGAAAGCGCGCCGAACGATCAAGTTCACCGCCTATTTGCTCGGCTTCGTAGGAGCTGCGCTGCTCACCGGGCTCGTGATTAGCCAGGGGGCGGCAGATGTGATCAGGGCAGTCGGCGGTATAGGCTGGGCCTTGGTGGCGATCTCGGGCTTGCATACTGCGAAGCTATTATCTGACACGATCGGCTGGTTAGTAGTAGTCCCCAAGCGCGATCGCCTGCATCTTCACACCGGGCTCTGGATACACTGGCTGGGCGAATCGGTAAGCGATCTTTTGCCAACGGCTCGTCTTGGTGGAGACATCGTCACCGCACGCCTGGCGGCACTGGAAGGGATGCCGCTGATAACGGCCGTGGCAAGTATGCTCGTGGATGTGACCGCCTGCGTATTTGCCAAGATAATTTACACCGTAGCAGGCTTGGTTCTGCTCGTCGCCGTGACCGGGCAAACCAACTTGGTGGGACCCGGGTTAGCAGGCATTTTGATCGGGATACTAGCGGTTTTCGGGTTCTACACCATTCAACGACTCGGGGTTTTTGGATGGGGCGCAGCGATTGCCTCGCGTCTCGCCTGCTCCTCAAGCTGGCAATCGCTCAAACAAAATGGCGAAGCGCTCGATCTAACGGTTCAAAGGCTTTATGGGCGGAGGACCGGAGTCATGGCATGTTGCGGGTTTGGGGTGATTTCGTGGGTGATCGGCGCGGGAGAAGTCTGGATTGTGCTTTTCGCATTGGGAGTGTCGACAAACTTCACGACTGCGTTGATCCTCGAAAGTGTCGCTCAAGCAGTTCGGGGTGCGTTGTTTCTCGTCCCGGGTGCTTTAGGAGTACAGGAAAGTGGCTACCTGTTGGTAGGAGGTCTGCTTGGCATCCATGGGGACATTGCGCTCGCCCTCTCGCTCGTTCGCCGGGTACGTGAATTGATCCTCGGCATACCCGGGCTTCTCGCCTGGCAACTGATTGAAGGAGGGCGCTTATGGCAGACCCGCTCCTACCACGGGGATCAGGACAGCCATCGATTTACGCACGTGCCCACGAGAACGTGCCGATAAAAACTTTATGGAGAGAAACGCGAAGGAAGCTCAGAAGATCAAGTTGACCGCTTACCTGCTTGGCTTAGTGGGAGCTGCACTTTTTACTATTCTACTCATTCATCAAGGCGCATCGGATGTGGTCCGAGCTCTGACCGCCATTGGCGGTTGGCTAGCGTTGGTCGCAGCCCTTCATCTCTTGCCAATGCTTTTAGATGCGCTGACCTGGTGGATCTTATTTCCACTGGGCGAACGGGTGCGATACCAGACTATTTTCTGGATGCGTTGGCTGGGCGAATCGGTCAGCAATCTTCTTCCTATGGCACAGGTGGGCGGTGATGTGGTGAGAGCCCGATTGGCTGTGCTGAATGGAACGCGGATTTCGGTCAGCGCGGCAACCGTGCTCGTCGATATTACGGTCAGCGTATTTACACAAACTGTATTTACGCTTCTCGGTTTGGGTTTACTCATCCTGGCGACCGGACGAACGAACCTGATGGCACCAGCATTGGCGGGAGCGCCCTTGGCCGTTGCAGCAATTGCCGGCTTTTATATTATCCAGCGTCTCGGTCTGTTTCGTCTATTTACGACGATCGTGTCCCGATGCGCCAATAATCCGCAATGGCGTTCGCTAGCCGGAAAGGGTGGCGAAGTGGACGAAGTCCTTCGCGAGATTTACGCCAAGCGACACGTGATCTTTGCCTGTTGCCTAACTACGATGGCTTCGTGGCTGATTGGTTCGGCCGAAGTCTGGATTGGACTTTGCGCCCTGGGTGTACCGTCAAGCTTCGACAAAGCAGTCATCCTCGAAAGCATCGGCCAAGGTGTGCGCTCGGCACTCTTCTTCATTCCTGGTGCGATCGGCGTCCATGAAGGAGGATATATTTTCGTCGGTGGGCTGCTGGGCATACCAGGAGAGACGGCATTCGCACTCGCCCTGATTCGAAGGGTTCGCGAACTGGCACTTGGTGTACCTGGACTCATCGTTTGGCAACTGATTGAGGGAGGGCGAGCGTGGCGAAAACATGTTCTGCCCACTGTTCGCGAATCAGAAGATGAAGCTGCCGGCGAGGCTCAAACGAAGTCACCCTGAAACGGGGCTCAACAGGAGGCCTCCGAGAAAGATTTCTTTAACAAAGAGGTCGCAGAGTTCTCAGAGAGCGGGGATTTCCGGTGCCTCAAAAAATACGGCGATCGCACCCTTCTCGCTCAAGCGATTAGCCTCTTTGCGTCCTCTGTGACCTCCTGTTTAAAACCTCTCTCTCCGTGAGCTTTTGTGGCCCCTGTCTCATTCCGAACCCCAGTTTACCTCAACGCTCACTATCCAGCATTGCCATTTGCTCGGCAAGGTAGCGATCACCCGCGACTGAACCGGGTGGTACCGCTTGATCAATCTCGGCCAAATCGATAGGGGAAACTTTTACCGATGTTGCGCGTAGCGCTTCCTCGAGTTGTACGACCTTCCGTGCACCCACCAGCGGAATGATGTCCGGCCTGCGGGCGAAAACCCACGCAATGGCTAGCTCCGCCACCGAACATCGTTTCCTTTTTGCTATCGCCGATAATGTTTCGACCAAAAGCTGGTTCTTTTTGAAATTGTCCGGCTGAAACCGGGGCAGGAAAGCGCGATGATCACCCTTCGAACGATCGGGTACAACCGGAGTGGAGCTGAGCAACCCTCTGGAGAGGACACCATATGCAGTAATGCTGATTCCGAGTTCATCGACTACTGGCAAGATTCGCTCCTCGATTGAACGCGAAACGATCGAGTACTCGATTTGCAGTGCGGCGATCGGATGAACCGCATGCGCTTTGCGGATCGTATCCGGTCCAGCCTCTGACAATCCCAAATAGCGGATATAACCTTTATCTTTCATCTCAACCATGGCGCCAATCGTATCGGCGATTGGAACAGCCGGATCAACCCGGGCCGGTTGATACAGATCAATATGATCAACGCCGAGCCGCTTCAGCGAATAAGCCAAAAAGTTCTTCACCGCCACCGGGCGAGTATCGAGACCGATAAAAGAATAATCCGGGGCACGAAGACCGCCGAATTTCACGCAGACAAACGCCTCGTTCCGGCGCTCTTTCAGTACCTGACGGAGAAGCATCTCATTATGTCCCATGCCGTAGAAATCACCGGTATCGAGTAGATTAATTCCGGCGTCGAGGGCGGCATGAATGGTGCGAAGACTTTCCGCCTCGTCCGCGGAACCGTAAAAGTCCGACATCCCCATGCAGCCGAGCCCGATGGACGAGACCAAGGGTCCGTTTTTGCCGAGAGGCTTTCGAGGAATCGAGGAGTGAGTGGTGCTCATAAAATATAAAATTTAGCTGCTTCAACAAAAGGTCACGAAGAAAGATTTTGAACAAGGCGATCGCACAGATCTCAAAGAGGAGAGTCCGGTTCTTACTAAGGTCTGGCATTTCTCGAGAGATACTGCCATTCAATGCTAGGTCTGGATCAAGCGCTATATTCTTTGAGATCTCTGTGAGCTCTTGTTCAAAATCTTTCTCCGTGAGCTCCGGTTGAACCGCAAATCGCCTTAACGTGAATATTCTCTCTATTCAATCCAGCGTCGCGTATGGGCATGTAGGCAACAGTGCCGCGGTCTTCCCCCTTCAGCGGATTGGCGTTGAAGTGTGGCCGGTCAACACGGTCCAATTCTCAAATCATACGGGCTACGGTAAATGGCGAGGCGCCACGGTTCCGGTCGAAGTGGTGCGCGACATTCTTAAGGGAATTGAAGAGCGAGGACTTTTGCCGACCTGCGATGGAGTGCTCAGTGGTTATCTGGGCGACGCGGATCTCGGCGAAGTTATCCTTGATTTCTACAACCGTATCAAACGATTAAATTCACGGGCAACCTATTGCTTGGATCCGGTTATGGGCGATGTGGGACGTGGCTTTTTTGTGCGACTAGGGATTCCCGAGTTTATGAGAGACAGAGCATTGCCGCTCGCAACGTTAATCACACCAAATCAATTCGAGTTGCAATATCTTTCCGGTTCGCCGGTGCGGGATTTCGAAACCACTCTCGCCGCGGTGAAAGCCCTGCAGGCGCGTGGGCCATCGGTCGTTCTCGTTACTAGTTTGTGTCGAGAGGACGCACAACCCGATGAAATCGAGGTGCTCGCGGTCGATACTGATTCGGCATACGTGATTGCTACTCCGAGATTACCGATCGTCGTAAACGGCGCGGGTGATACTACCGCCGCACTGTTCTACGCTCACTGGCTACGCACGGAGTCGACGAAGTCTGCCCTCGAGCTCACCGTCAATGCTATTTTTGCGGTGTTAGAAAAGACGGTCGAAGACGAGGCTCGCGAGATCCAGCTGATTCCCGCCCAGGATGCAATTGCTAATCCGCCAAAAAGGTTTGCGGCACGAAAGCTTGTTTGATCGTCCGGAATCCATTGGTTATTTGTGGTTTGCTATTGGCCACCCGGCCACTTGCTTTTATGCCAGACATAGTCCTCACCGGCGCATCCACTGGAATCGGATTTGCCGCCTGCCAAGCTCTTATCCGTCGCGGGTTTCGCGTTTTTGGGAGCGTACGCAAGCAAGCCGATGCAGACCGGCTGAAAGAGCAACTGGGCGCAAACTATAACCCACTCATTTTCGATGTCACCGATCCGGAATCGGTGAATGAAGCCGCAACGGCGGTCAGACAAGCCACCGGAGAGCAGCGGCTTTTTGGATTGGTTAACAATGCCGGTATCGCGGTCGCTGGTCCCCTAGCCTATCTTCCCCTGGAACGCTTTCGACTGCAAATCGAGGTTAATCTTTTGGGTGTTCACACCGTCATGCAAGCGTTCTTACCTTTGCTCGGAACCGAACCCAACCGGATCGGCAAGCCCGGGCGTATCGTTAACATCAGTTCGGTCAGCGGGCGACTAGCGGTGCCGTTTCTTGGCGCTTATGCCGCTTCTAAATTCGGCTTGGAAGGATATTCAGATAGCCTCCGACGCGAATTGATGCTTTTCGGCATCAAGGTCATTGTGATCGAACCCGGTGCGGTGGTAACACCGATCTGGGACAAAGCGGAAGGAATAGTGGTCCAGCAATTTCCGAATACGCCCTATGACCGGTCGCTCGGGCTCTTTGCGGAACAAGCGATGAATGAAGCGAAAACTGGTTTTCCACCCGAAAAAGTAGGCGAACTGATTTGCCGTGTCTTAACCACTCCAAGGCCGCGGGCTCGTTACCCGATCGTGCGTCATCGGTTGGTAGAATGGAGCATACCCCGGCGGCTACCGACCGAGTTCCTTGATTATTGCATCGCGAAGTTTTTCAAGATTCGGTAGCTAGCGGGCGTTGGGCCGTTCGGTGTGTCTTCGGTCTGAAGAACCGTTAGGGGTGTTCGACCTAGCTCCATCGAGACGCGTTTCGCAGCAATGAGATGCACAAACGTCTGCCTGCCCAAATGCACCGTGGTACACTCGGTTGCTACTTCGAAGTTGCTCGGCTACAACCAAAAGCGTGCATTGCTTTGGAGCCGGGAAAAATAGAAGCTGGATCTGGATCGCCAAAACCCTGATCCTGGCAGGTGGCCTCACCGTCGCGCTAGCAAGTTGCGCAAATACATCCACTAAAATCAGCGGAGACAGCCTAATCGAATTCGATCATAACTCGCGAACGCTTCAAGAGCCGAGAGGCAGATGAGAACAGATACGCACCTTCCGGTCCTTCAGACCGGGACGCAAAGAAAATCGCAACCTCAGGCTGGGCTAAACCACGGGCCTAACGGGATCCGACGTCGTCTCAATGCAACAGACCGCCACGTGAAAGCCGCAGACTATGTCGGACAGGCTAGTCGCCGCTACCGAAGACACGCTGCCGAACGCTAAATGCAAAGTGTCCGTTCCCTCGGATGACGAACTAGTCATTGAGCATTGCGGCCATTGCAATCGTAAGGGGGGCACTATTAATATGGTTCTTAGAGTAATCTGCTGCTCATGACGCATCGGTTGCACAGTTATCTGGGATACTCGTATCCGGGTCAGCTCGCTGAACTGGTAAAGAAGGTGTGGCCGGCCGAGGCGATCGACTACTTACCGAATGACAGCCAGTTACGTCTCTTGCTTGATGTCGCCTACCACGCGAGTCTTCTGCGCGAAGAACAGCGGCCAGTCACCTTTCGGTTGCTCCTGGTCAACCCGGAAGACACTGTCAAACCAGAGCTACCCTCGATCTCGTTAGCCGGTTTTCCGCTCGATCGCTGGCGACCTTTTAACGAACAAGAGGTAAGGCGCATTTCGATGGCGGCAGACTTCTTCCGTTCGCTTATTGGCGTCTACCCAGACCCGGAAGAACAACTCAAGATTTGGGGCATTCTGCTTTCGGGTACCCGTTGGGTCAATGCCGTGGATGGAGGCAGATTCTCCAGCGCGCCTATCCCGCAACGCATTGTCGTTCACGCTCTTGGTCCGGGGCGCTTAACTGTCTTTCTTGGCCATCAACGCGTGGCGGCGCTGAGCAGTGGCCAACTGGAGGCTAACGCTTTCGATCTTTTCCAATCCAGCTGGCTTCCAGATTCCTTTAAGAGTGTCCGAGCGGAGAACTTGAAGGCCATATATAACGACCTTAACCTGCCATACGTACCACTGAACGTAGAGTTCCTTCGCGTTATCTCTCAAAACGTGTTGCGACGGACTTTAAGTGTTGTGCGAGACTCGAAACATGGGGGAACTCTCGTATTTATTGAGCCGGATGAAGAACCGCTTTTTACCGGCCCCAAAGCGCCGATCCGTTTCAAGTACCGACTGACCAATGACGTGCAGCGCTCTCGCTATCGAAAGCTGCTGAGAGCAGCATTCTCTCGGCTTGCCCAGTTGGCTCACGAACAAAAAATCACCGACGTTGGCTGGATGGAGTATCAGAGCGTCGTCGATCGTCAATTGAGCGATCTTGATGAAGCCTTTTTCGAATTTGCCCACTTTCTCGCGGATTTGATGGCGGTCGACGGTGCGCTAATCTTGACTAAACGATACGAGATCGTCGGGTTTGGCACGGAGCTATTGGCAGAGGCGCCTCAATTGACCGGAGTCAGGCGGGCGATGGACCTTGAAGCAGAGATCTGGGCGAATGAAGCGCTCGATGATGTTGGAACCCGTCATCGTGCCGTTTACCGATTCTGCAACCAATACCCGGAGTGCGTAGCGATTGTTATTTCTCAGGATGGATCGGTACGCTTTGTAAAAAACCACAACGGAGCGGTGACTTACTGGAATCAACTCTCGTGGTAGTATCGGACGACCATGCACGATTCCAGTGAGGCAAATTACGGCGCGGCCAAGCGTCGCTGGACAAAGAGAGTACGGTTTTCTACCGCTGAAGCTCGACGGATAGCGCTGGCGGCGCAGGGATTTGCAGCAACGCGGCCACCTGCACCTTCCCGCCGTCACTTTAATGCGTTGCTCGAGCGGTTGGGCCAGGTCCAGATCGACTCAGTGAATGTGCTTGTCCGGGCTCATTACATGCCGTTTTTCTCGCGGCTTGGTTCGTATCCGATGGAATGGCTGGACGAGGCAGCCTACCACATTCGAAAACGCCAACTCTTCGAGTACTGGGGCCATGAAGCGTCATTGATCCGATTGGATCTGCTTTCTTATTTGGGATGGCGGATGCGAAAGTCGGCTACTGGTGAAGGAGTCTGGAGCAGTGTGCGAAACATTTCTAAGGAACAGCCAGAGCTTCTCCGTCAAATCGAAGCCGATATCAGAAGTCGAGGGCCGATGAGCGCAGGTCAGCTGGAGAAAGCCCTTTTAGGCGAGCGGCGGACTGCTGGTTGGTGGGGATGGAGCGACTGCAAGAGGGCGGTTGAGTGGCTCTTTTGGGTGGGTCGGTTGACGACGGCAAACCGCCGCAATTTTGAACGAGTCTACGATCTAACCGAACGCGTATTTCCAAATTTTCGGACGGATGAAATTTCGGAAGCGGAAGGGCACCGCATGCTCATCCGAGTTGCTGCGAAAGCGCTAGGGATAGCCACCGCCAGCGATCTGCGTGACTACTTTCGGCTTGCGCCGGAGGGAGGTCGCAGAGGAGTGGAGGAGCTGGCGAGCACCGGTGAATTGATCCGGGTAGCTGTAGATGGTTGGTCCCAACCCGCCTTTCTCGATCCAAAGGCACGTTTACCACGACAACTCGAAATAAAAGCATTGGTATCGCCTTTTGATCCACTGCTTTGGGATCGGAGACGAGCGGAAAGACTTTTTGGCTTTCGTTATAGAATTGAGATCTACACTCCCGCCCATAAGAGGGAGCATGGATACTATGTGGTACCATTTCTTTTAGGAGATACTTTTGCGGCCCGACTGGACCTGAAGGCGGATCGTGCAGCCCGTACGTTGAGAGTGTTCTCGGCTCACCATGAGCCAGCGGTCAAACCGAAAGAAATTGTCGAGCCATTGGCAATCGAACTCGCGGAGCTTGCGCGTTGGTTGAGGCTCGAGCGCGTCACAGTCAACAAACGTGGTAGCCTGGCACCGGCGCTCGCGGCGATGATAAATCACAGATGACAAATTGAGGCCAATCGCGGCAAAAGACGTCAACGGCACGCGCGCGACGGCCAGGAAAAGAATGCCAATAGCGACCGCTGTTTGTGGTCTTGGGCGCTCGCAGCTTTTCGTGCGTCTCCGTCTCGTGCAGACGAGGGACGCGAGGCCCACCGCAGCCGAACTCATTTGTCAATTTGTCGTCCTCAATCCGCTTCTCCGAACTGAAAATGGCGAGCCATTTTCCGCTTGGAAAAGCGGGGATCACCCCGATATTCCCGGCCGGGATGAAGCAGGCTCTAATCGCGCTCGAAGATGGGCGCATCTTTTACGGTGAACCGTTTGGCGCGGTCGGGACGACCGTCGGCGAGATTTGTTTCAATACGACGATGACCGGCTATCAGGAGGTGCTGACAGATCCGTCGTATCGCGGCCAAATTGTCACGATGACTTATCCGCTGATCGGCAACTATGGAGTCAACGAGTTGGATGACGAAAGTATACATCCGCATGTCCGCGGTTTCGTCGTGGGAGAATTATCCTCCGTCACCAGTAATTGGCGAGCCAGCGGATCACTCGACGATTATCTCAAACGCTGGAACATCTGCGCGATACAAGGCGTGGACACGCGTGCATTGACCAAACACCTTCGCACTCGGGGTGCGATGAATGCTTGTATAACGACGGAGACGAACGATCCGAACGAAGTGGTGCAGCTGGCTAAAAATGCGCCAGCAATGATCGGCTCCGATTATGTCAAAGAGGTGACGACAAAAAAGGTCTTCGAGTGGGACCCAACCGATGAGCTCAGCAGAGAATGGACACTGGTCAAAGGCGGCGATACCGACGTGGGCTCGAATGGGCAGGCTTACAAAAAGCTGTCACCGGTTCGTCACCGCATCGTAGCCTACGACTACGGCATCAAATTCAATATCTTGCGCCGACTGCGCCAGCACGGTTTTAAGGTAACCGTTGTGCCGGCAACAACCACTGCGGAATCTGTGCTTGGTCTCAAACCTGACGGAGTGTTTCTTTCCCCCGGTCCCGGAGATCCCGGCGCCTTGGAGTACTTGTACCAGGAACTGAAGCAGCTCATTGGCAAGTGCCCAATCTTTGGGATTTGTCTCGGACACCAACTTCTCGGCTTCGCCTACGGTGGGAATCGAACAAAATTGAAGTTTGGTCATCGCGGCGGGAATCAACCGGTCAAAGATCTGACCACTGGAAGGATTTCTATCACTGCCCAAAATCATGGTTTTGCGGTCGACCCTGAATCTCTGCCGGCGGACGTGGAAGTCACCCACATCAATCTCAATGATGGTACGGTGGAAGGGATGCGGCATCGTAGTCATCCCGTCTTCAGCGTTCAATACCATCCGGAAGCCGCGCCCGGCCCCCATGACGCCACATACTTTTTTGATCAGTTTGCGAAATTGATCGAAAAGTCCAAGAGGTAACCAACCGAATCCGGAAACTGCTTTGCCCATGCTCCGGCTTCCGGAAATTCGATGTCCACGCATTCCTTCTTGGGATGGAGTTTCATTGGACGCGCTTCGTGGTGGGTGGTCGGACACAACTCGGCTTTACCTATGCGAAAACAGCTCTGGTCAACGTCCCCAGTGGGGAACGGAGGTTCGCATCGGGTGGGAAGAGAAAGCACTTCTGATCCTGTTTTTGTGCCAGGATCCTAAGCCTTGGGCTACTATGACCGAGCGGGACCAACCACTCTGGGAAGAGGAGGTGGTCGAAATATTTCTAGATCCGTTTGGGGATCGGACCTGCTATTTTGAATTCGAAGTGAATCCGCTCAATACCGTCGTCGACGTTTTTATTCGGCGGATTCGCAGTGGCCTACGGAAAGATTTCAGCTGGGATTGTGACGGACTGGTCACTGCAACCGGCAGGCTGCCGTATGGTTGGGTTGCAGCCTTGCAAATTCCCTTCCTGGCACTTGGTGATTGTCAACCCGTCGGAACTTGGCGGGCAAATTTCTGCCGGATTGAAAGACCAGAAAATCAACCACGAGAACTCTCTTCTTGGTCTCCAAGCTATACGGGAAGCTTTCACGTGCCGGAAAGATTCGGTCTCTTACATTTCGAATAGCTAGCTTGGCTTGCTCACAAATCCTTAGAGATTTGTGAGCAGGCCAGGCTCAGGCTGCTTGAAAATCTGGAAAGTGTTGAGCAAGTTAGGCTAATGGCGAAGGAAGAATCGCTGGTGACGCAAGGCGTCGTGTCTGAGGTGCTTCCCAACACTATGTTCCGCGTGAATTTGCCGAACGGCCAGAAAGTTCTGGCGCACATCAGCGGCAAAATGCGAAAGAATTTCATACGAATTGTGCCAGGTGATAGAGTGGAAGTGGAAATATCGCCCTACGACATGACGAAGGCGAGGATCATCTTTCGCGAAACCTAGTGCACCACTTTGGTGACTAGTATAGAATCGGTACGAGCACTAAACGTGCTCGCAACGATTATGTTGTGGTGAGAAAGGCTGAGAACTATGGAGCAAAAACCCGATCCCCAGACTGCAGCGGAGAAAGGCAAAGACCATTTGAAGGCTGCAGCCGACAATTTTAAGACGGCGGCTACAGTAAAAGCTGATGAAATCCGGAAAGCCGCTGAACAAAAGGCGGAAGAAATTCGTGCGGCGGCTGAAGAGAAGGCAAAAGAGTACCGTGGACAGGCAGAAAACGCCTGGTCAGATGCTCGTACTAAAGCCAAATATTGGCAGACTGAAGGCGAAGCCTACGTCCGAGATAATCCGGGTAGAGCAGTTCTCGTCGCTTTGGGCGTCGGATTTGTGCTTGGGCTGCTTTTCCGTAAATAATTATGAGTTCGGTGGCTCCCCCAGGAGCTGAGGCGGAGCGCGTTTCGACCGGCGACTCAATCCGTAGCTGGGTCGCCTCGTTCTTGCGGTACGCTGAGCTGCGGTTCCGGCTGTTGGGGCTGGAATCCAAGGACGCCGGCCTGCACCTTCTGATTCTGGCCATTCTATTCGCCAGCACCGTCGCCTTGTTTGCCAGCTGCTTGTTGATGTTCGCGGTCTTTCTCTTATATCTGATCATCACTTTACTACACTGGGAGTGGGGTTGGGGAGCGTTGCTTTGCTCCGGCATTCTCCTGCTCGGCAGCGTCATTGCCGCCATCATTCTCCGATTTCGCATCGGTCGACCGCTTTTTCCGCTGACCCTCGCTGAGCTACAGAAAGATCGTGAATGGCTAAAGACGAAGACGCGAAACGTCGAATAATCAGTGACCTAGCGGAGGCCCGCCTCGGATTGGCGCAGACTGCAGCTATCGTAAAGGATCATCTGGATATTCCAGCAAGGGTTTCGGCTTCGTTTCGCCGCTATTCCTGGAGTTGGGTCTCCCTTGCAGCCATCGTCGGGTGGGTCCTGGCCCGTCTTCCCTTTCGGAGAAAAAAGATCTATCTCGAGGCTGGTAGTCGGCGCCGTCTGAAAGGAGAGGAAAAGCAGCCCGAACGAAAGCGGGATCTGGCTTGGATGATCTGGGACGGAGTGTGGTCACTGGCCAAACCGTTGCTCACAGCCTATTTGGGCCGCAAATTGGCTCAGACTACCGGGAGCGCAGACTGGCGGAAGGGCTGAGCGGTAAGGGACACCCCTCCAGGGTGTCCGTCATCCTTCCGCGAAAGGGCGAATTCCGGGTCGTTGGTACCTACAAAAAACGGACACGCTGGAGCGTGTTCCTAACGCTTACACCTTTCGTCCGAATTTCTTCTCCAGTTCGTGGTAGCCGATTTGAATCATGGTCGGGCGCCCATGGGGGCAACAATAAGGCAGATCGCAGGCGAGAAGATCGTGAATGAGCTGATCAATCTCGACGGCACGAAGCTCGTCATTTGCTTTGATCGCATGGCGGCAAACCGTTTTTGCTATCACGTCTTCGCCCAATCGTAACCGGGAAGTTCCTTGGGTAATGGAACGGAGTTCGTCGACAAGTTGGCGCACCGCCGCAGCTGGGTCATCGGCTCGGAAAAACTGTGGGATGCCGTCGATCTTCAAAGTTCCTTCGCCGAACGGTTCGATTAAGAACCCCATTTTCTGAAGTGCCGCCACGTGTAAGAGAAGCCAGTCGAAATCCTTTGGTGGAACGGGCAAAACGATCGGAATCAGGAGCCGCTGACACGGCACACCTGCTTGCTCCAGCTGGGCGCGGAGCCGCTCAAAGAGTATTCGCTCGTGCGCAGCATGTTGATCCACCAGAACAAGCCCTTCCTCGTTTTCCATCAGTATGTAGAGGCGGCCGAGCACGCCCAAAATGCGAAAACTCTCGCTCTGCGCCTTGGGGACGCTCGCTTCGACTGGACCAGTCAGTTCACCGTCCGAGGAAATCGGCCGAGGCGCGGCGGATTGCTCCGAGCCCGATCCGATTGAAATTTCGGACGAAGGGGAAGGCGAACTGAATTCGGACCAATCCTTCCGCAATGCATATTGCTCCGCCAGAGGGAAGAGCGGTCGGCTCTCTGGCGGAAAGACCTTCACCGCGATGGCGGCCGGTGGCGAGGATTGCGATGGCAAAGGACCCTGGAAAGCTTGTGTCCAACGTACCCGGTCCGCTTGCAAGGTCCGGCGCACAGCGTTGGCAATCAGCTCACGAATGTGATCGGGATCTCGGAATCGCACTTCTCGTTTCGCTGGGTGGACATTTACGTCAACATCTGCCGGCTCCATTTCAATAAATAGAAACGTCAGCGCATATTGTCCTTTCATGAGAGCGGTGTGATATCCCTCCCGCAACCCGTGTTGAACGGTCAGGTTCTCGATCGGCCGACCGTTCACGAACACAGTCTGGTCCGCTCGAGTGGAACGACTGATCCCAGCTTTTCCGATAAACCCGCGGATCGATACCGTCCCACTCATAAACGGGTCGATTTCGAGCAATTGCTCAAGTGCTTGCTGGCCGCGCAGATCTCTAATTCGATCTGCCAAATGAGCGCTCGGCGGCGCTTGAAAAATCACTGATTGATCGCGGACAAACACGAATCCAACGTTCGGATGGCCAATCGCCTGAAGAAACAATTGGTGCTGGACATGGCTCGCCTCGGTATTTTCGCTACGAAGAAATTTCCGGCGTGCGGGCAGGTTAAAAAACAGAGATTTGGCCTCCACCAATGTACCGGGAGCTTCACCCGATGCCTTTACTGAATCGATTTTCCCTCCATTCACCACGATCTCGGTTCCTTCGACGCTATCGGATAGCCGAGTAGCGATCCGGAATCGCGAAACGCTGGCGATGCTGGGGAGTGCCTCGCCGCGAAAGCCGAGCGTCCGTATTTGGGCTAAATCCTGACCGGTCCGGATCTTGCTGGTGGCATGTCGCTCCAGGCTCAACAATGCGTCGTCACGATCCATTCCGGCGCCATTATCAACCACCCGAATGAGCGAGGCCCCGCCGCGTGCGATAGCTACTTCAATCCGGCTTGCATCGGCATCGATACTGTTCTCGATCAACTCCTTGACCACCGAGGCGGGCCGCTCGACTACTTCGCCGGCAGCGACCTGGCTCGCCACTTCATCCGGCAACAAAAAAATCCGACCCATTAATGCACTGTATCATACGAATTTCGGATTTCGGATTGCGAAATTTCCGCTTTCACATTTTCGCAATTCGTATTCCCGCATTCTGCAATTCGGTGTACTCTCGTTGACGTTCGGGCCCGTTGGCTGTTAATTGAAGAGCATGATCACCGTTACTGAAGCCGCCGTGCTTCACTTGCAATCCTTGGCCTCGGAAAACCCGGAGTACCAAAACAAAGGGTTGCGAATTTTTGTCGAGGAGGGTGGTTGCGCCGGACGACAATATGGCATGAAGTTCGACGAAGCGAATGCAAACGATTATCGATTTGAGCGAGACGGGGTAAAAGTTTTGATTGACCCGCAAAGTGCTGAGTTTTTACAAGGCTCGGTCGTGGATTATCAGGGGGGGCTCACCGCTGCCGGCTTTCACATCAGCAATCCAAACGCCGCGAGAAGCTGCGGCTGCGGCACCTCCTTCGAAGTAGCCGAGAAAAGACCCTAGCATTTCTTCGGTCCGCCCAGTATCGCATGAAAGCTGTAGAGCTTGGCCGCGCCCGCAACCGGATGCATCCGCAGTCGGGGCCGGACAATCTGTTCGGCTGGACCGTGTTTATTCTGCTGTTGTGCGGCTTTGCGGTCGCCTGTTGGATCGGGACCTTTTACGTTTTCAATCATCCAGAGCAGCCGTTCAACTATCAGATACTGACAAAGCTACACAAACTGGAGTCGCCGAAACGATTCGAGCTTACGGCTGCACCTGCGGGCGAATTCCTGGGTGCCGATAAATTGTTGGAAAAATACGGAGCGATGACCGCTCCGCAGCTGGTGGAAGCAAGCAACGACTTACTGCGTTCTTACCTGCGGAACTATGATCACCAGATTGGTAAAGTACCGTACGCGATCGGCAAGTTTACCGTCCTTGACGCATTTGTGACTGGGGAGAGCCAATATTTCGGCACTGGGATGACGGTGCTGGCGCAGTCTAATGATGTGCCGACGGTTTATGTCGAACAAATCTTTCCCGCGGAAAAGCAAGATCTTCCGGCGATGCAGCGCATAATGGCCACCGGTCTTGGTCTGGAACTTCGACGCTCTTACGATCTTTCAGCGGTGACTCACATCACGAATCTGGGTGACGGCAAACTCCTATTTACCTGCGTCCCGCTCTTGTACGGGTCATACGGGCAGATTGGGTCGAGTTTCCAATTAGAGCCCCCTCGCGTGCTGTATGTTAAAGCAGGCTTGCCGATGATTAACCAAAACCAGTTCCGCGATGCCGAGCAGCGTTATGCGGAATACCGCAAAGCCACCGGCACCCAGATTGCCGGCACGTCACAGAAAAATGGCAATTTGATCGCTGCGGCCCAGTCCCCTACTCCAAATCAAAATCTGGTGTCAGCGCCTAAAGCGTTGCCGGTCATAAAGGCCACACCAAAAGGAACACCTGGAGCTTTGGCGAAACAAGGCGCAACCGCAACGCCGCCCAAGGCGACTTATTCTCCTGGACCTGTCCTCACTCCGGCTAGTACGCCGGTGTCTACCCCTCCCGTCGTAGTGGCCACACAGCCATTCCTCGCCTCTTCGCCAACCCCGGGAGCGAACAGCCGTGTTGCGACCTGGCAAACTTATCGTCCAGGACAGTTCCCTCGGGGACGGCTGATCGACCCCAGCCAAAGCTCGTCTCTGGCTGATCAAGGAATTGGTTCAGATCCGATTTACCTTCGCGGCGATTTTACCGTGACAGCAGCACGAGAGAATCGAGCGGTTTTACGGCCCAAGCAGACCGCTAATGAGAATGTCCGCATCATTGTGGAATTTCCAAAAGGGTTGCCGGTTCCTCAAGAAGGGGATTCGGTGGGACGCGCCGCCGATCGACCTTTCCAGATAGTCGATGTGCGTCGGGGAGCCGACGGCCAAGTGAATATCTACGTGCGGGAGGTTACGGCACCGTAGGCTCGAATCTGGAATTTAGAATCTAGAAGTCGGCGGGTTGCTCGCATATACAACAGCACTATTGATAAATGTTATCCTATCTGACGTAATCCGTCCATGCTTAATCCTGCGAAGTCGTTCACTGATCTGGTTGTTTGGCAGAAAGCCCACGAATTCGTGCTCCAGCTCTACCGATTTACGGACGCTTCCCGCGTGCGGAGATTTTTGCCCTTACCACACAAATGCGGCGTGCAGCGGTGTCTATGCCCGCGAACATTTCGGAAGGCTGCGGCAAGCGAACACCGGCTGAAAAGCTTCGGTTTCTGAACATTGCCCAAGGCTCGCTCGAAGAAAGTAAATATTACCTCATTTTAAGCCGCGATCTGCGTTATGGCGACGTGGAGGACTTGCAGGTCGTGCTTGAGACCGTTGCCAAGCTGCTCGCTGCATACCAGAGGGCCATTTCGAGAGTAAATTATCCCAAACGAAAAATTAGACGCCGCAAAAAACCAGCTGCACGGAACAAACAAAAGTAGCCGTTACTGGGCGGTCTGATCTTGGCTTCTTATTCTAAATTCTAAATTCTGGATTCCAGACCGCAGCTGCTCTCCCTAATACACATCCCGCTTGTACCGCTTCTGTTGTCGCAGATTTTCGACATACTGCGCGGCTTGTTCCGGCGTTTTCCCGCCCTCTTTCTCGATGATTTGGTGCAAAGCAACGTCGACATCTTTCGCCATGCGCGCGGCGTCCCCGCAAACGAAGAAATGTGCCCCTTCTTCCAACCAGGCAAAAAGCTCCTTTCCATGCTCCAGCATCCGGTGCTGGACATAGATCTTGTGCGATTGATCGCGAGAAAAGGCGGTATCGAATCGGGTCAACGTCCCGGCCTTTTGCGCTGCCACAAACTCATCTTCATAGAAAAAATCGCATCGGGCGCGCTGTTCCCCAAAAAAGAGCCAATTCTTGCCTGAAGCGCCAATCGCCAGGCGATCCTGGAGAAAGGCTCGGAACGGTGCAATGCCGGTACCTGGACCGACCATAATTACGGGAGTGGAAGGATCTTCGGGCAACCGAAACCCTTTGGCGACATGCACGAACATCGGCAGCCGGTTATCCTGCATGAGGCGATCGGCCAAATAGGTTGAAGCGACTCCTTCCCGCTGCCGTCCGTGGCTTTCATAGCGCACTGTAGCGATAATGAAATGAACCTGTTCGGGGTAAGCCTTAAGGCTGGAGCCAATGGAATAGAGCCGAGGCTGCAGCTTCCGCAGCGTTGCAACGAACTCCTCCACCGTAAATCGGATGGAAGGGTTATCCAAAAGGAAGTCAATGATCTCCAGACCCCAAAGGTAGCGTTCTAGGTCAGATTTGCGATCGGGCTGCATCATCTCCTGCAGTTCATTCGCAGTGGCTGAACGTTGCGCAATAGCTTCTAAGAATTGCTTCGACGGAGAGGTAATCTGGAAGTGCTTCAACAGGCCCTCTCGCAGGGAGAAGGTCTCTCCCTCTTTATTGGTAACAGATTCCTGCCCGGAAAAATGGAGAGCCGCCAGCAGCTCCTCCACGAGTTGCGGATTGTTCTGAGGGAATATACCCATCGAATCGCCCACCTCATATTGCAGCCCGGAACCGCTCAGCGAAAACTCGTAGTGGCGGGTTTCCTTCTCTGAACCTTCCAGCGTCAGCTTCCGATTCAGCAGTGGGACCGCCGGAAAGGGATTTTTCCGCGAATAAGGCGTTGTCGGCGGCTGGATAGGCATAAAGAGCGAAATATTGGCGGGCCGCTGCGCTGGTTCAAGCGGATTTGCCAGGCAAATTGTCCGCGGACGCAATCGGTTCGGCCGGAGCTACCTTCACCAGCGGATTCAGTAAGTCCTCGATACTTACAATTCCTACATCAGCCTCGGCCTCGTTTTGGACACAGGCCAATCCTTGCGGGGCAGCACGCAGCCGACGCAGGGCCATTGAAGCGGGCTCGTCTTCACGCACCGTAAGAATGCGACGGAGGTAGGAGTTGGCCGTCGGATTCGGGCGTTGGTCCACGATCAAATCCAAGATATTCACGACGCCAATAATCTTATTTTGTTCGTCCACAACCGGAAACCGATCAAATTTGGTTTCGCGCGAGAGGCGAATGATTCCTTGGAGGGGCATGGTAAAGGGTACCGAGCACACTCGCTCCAAGTTAACCATTACGTCGCGCACTTTCACCGAACGAAAATCGACCACATTATGAATCATTTGTCGTTCGATGCTGCTGAGCAATCCCATCCGCTCGACATAGCTTGTCACATACTTTAAATCTTCGCGCGCGAGAAAGATTTCACGGGGCCTTTGCAATCGAAAGATGTTTCGACTGATCCAGGAACCGATCTGCATGAATGGCGTGAGCAAGCTGGAAGCGGATTCCAGAATTAGGGCAATCGAGGCGAGAGCCCGATAAGGAAATCGTCGAAAGAACGATTTAGGCAGCACTTCGGTCACAAAAAGAAAAATTGGAAATGCCACAATCAGCGCCAACAAATAGCCGATCGATCCGGATAGAGCCACCAGCTGCGAAACCAGGATGAGGATGGCGGCGATATTCGACAAACTGGTCACAAACAGCACCGTCACGAAAAGTCGAGCTGGCTGAGCCAATAGGTGTTCGAGTCGTACCGCGGCGGGATCACGCAGCTGCGCCAAACGACGCAGTCGCAATCGGTTAAGAGAAAGCAAGCCCGCTTCCGTTCCAGAGAACAGGAAGGAAACTGCGAGGCAGAGGAGGAAGAAAAGCCAATTCATTCGCCGCTCCCCTCCAGCGACTTAATTCTTTGAACGAGTACTTCCAGTACTCGCCGGCGGGTGCTTTGCCGGATTTGAAACTCGAGCGGCGGAACTTGAACGGTTGCACCAGCCCGCGGCACATACCCGAGACGGTTAAAAATCAAGCCGTTAACCGTATCAATTCCCTCGTTGGCCAAATTGAGATTCAACGCTTCGCCGAGATCCTCCAATCTTGCACTGCCGCTGGCCAACCAGACGGAGTCGCCCGCTTCCTCGAGATAGAGCTCTTCGTCGCTCCGCGGGGCGACGTCGGCTAAGATCTCTTCAACGATATCGTTGAAAGTAATTACTCCTTCCGTACCTCCAAACTCATCAACCACGATCGCAAGTCGCTGGGGATGGGTAAGAAATGCTCGGAGGAGATCGAGGGCGCGCATGGTTTCAGGGACGAACGATGGCGGCTCGAGATTTTCGGTGTAATGCTCCCGCGGGTCCAACAAGAAGCTCTTAACCTCAAGAATCCCCAGAATCTCATCCGGGCTATCGCCGAAAACTGGAACTCGACCATGTCTCTTGACTCGCAACTCATGGATCGCTTCTTCATTGGTCCAAGTATCCGGAATCGTAAATGCGTCGACACGAGGAGTCATACAGTCCTTCACTGTCTTGTTACCCAGGCGGATGACTTCGGCGATCATTTCTCGCTCATCCGAGCGCAGATGGCCCTCTTCTGCGCTGATCTCGACCAACATGATCAACTCCTCGTCGTCCAACTGCTCGCGGGCCTCCGGTTTGCCCGGAAACAAGAAACCCGCAATGCGTTCGGCAAAGCTTTGGAGTTTCCGAGAGAATGGTCCTAGAACAGGAAGCAGGAACTCAAGGGCAACCAAGGCCTGCTTGGCAAATCGAAAAGGGTTGGCCAGAGCTAATACTTTCGGGGAAAGATCACACACCAGCACGATCAGTGCGAAGAGCAGTAGCGTTTTGACCCAATTGGGAAATGGAACGGCCAAGGAATTGGCAAACCAGAGCGCCAAAACGACGAGTACGAGGTTCACCAGGGTGTCCGCGAGCAGAATAACGCTTAAAACTACTCGCGGCATTTTCATCAATACTTCATAGCGCTCGGCCGAGGATGGATCCTGTTTCCGCCAACGATCTAAATGCCACGCTTTAATGGAGAAAAGCGCGGTCTCCATTCCAGAAAAGAAGGCTGATATAAACGCGCAGACAGTGAGCCCCGCCAACGTTGCGACAGCTAATTCGGTCGACATGCTAGTGATTGGCTCTCTCGGCAGCGCCCCCGCATTTTCGGTCCTTCCCTTCGACTGACAAGAAAAAACATATTCGGGTCGGGAGCACGGTGCACGCAACTGGGAACAGAGGAAAAATGCCCCTCAGTCCGGGATCGTTTCCCCCTCGCCCCCCAACGAGGAGTATTGGCGTTCCCGGCGTTGTTTTCGGTAGCGGTCCGGCAGCCACCCACGCGCGTCAACTTAAGGACACGGGGAAAGGGCGAGTGGACGAAGAGCTCTGTGATCTGCCCATTGCGGTAGCGCGAAAACCTCGGCGCGCTTAGTAGGTACGCCTTTTCGTTATGCTTTCCGATGCGCCGGGTTTGAGCCATTTGTTACCCGCTGATTAGAATGATTTCGGTTTGAGACTAAACCAGTCGACCGTTCACACCTTGTTTTCCAACGGGATCCGACGTCGTCTCAGGCCGGTCGGCCGCATCTAGAATCCACAGACTATGTCGGACCAGCTAGTCGTCGCTACCGAACACTCCGCGCTTTTGCGCCGCGAAGCTTGCCTTTCTAGTCGGAAGCAGATTAGTTGCCATGGCAAGGTGGAGCGAGTTTCCTGCGATGGCGGGCGCCCAAGCCGAAGCGAAACAATGAAAAAGGAGGACCGGGTTGCCGCATTTACTCGAGAGCTCTCGAGCGACGGAAAAGTTGACGATCGCGCATATTATCATGCTTATTTTCAGCTGTTTAACGATCAGCAATACTATGAGGCGCACGATGTTTTGGAACAGTTATGGCTGAAGGCACTCGAGCCGGAGATTCAGTTTTATAAGGGTCTGATTCAACTGGCAGGCGCTTTTGTTCATCTCCAAAAACAATTTCGGCGGCCAACCCATCCCACCGATGGCCGGCGATTACGTCCAGCCTGGCGCTTGTTTAAGCTCGCTCACAAAAATCTCATCACATTCTCTCCGGCATTTCATGGTTTACGGGTCGAGCAGACGATCAAATTAATTGAACTTACGGTTGAACAGCTGGAGCAATCCCATTTTGCTAAGAACCCGTGGTCACCTGACTTCGCACCCAAACTGGAGCAGCCCGTCGGATTTGAAATTGAGCGAGGTGGTAGCTCGCAAACTAAGTGAACAGCGAGCGGACCATGTAGACGTGCTGCTTAAATCCCGCTTCGCGGAGGGACCTGATTTTGTTTTCTTTTCGCGAAGCGAAATCTCAGCAGCCCGTCTTCATGGTGTGCTCCCGCTCACTTGGTTTACTATGTACCGTGTCGGCCAATTTCAAATCCGACGGGCTGCTGGCTGCTTGCCTTGCGGAAGAACCGCAATAGACTGTGCGCGTTTTAGACCATGCTAAACTCAGTACGACTTTCCATCCTTCTCGGCTTAGCGATTTTCTTTACTGCCGTCGCGCGGTCGCAAACAGCGTCGGCATACATTCTGATCGACCATACCAGTGGTCATGTGCTTGAAAGCTATAAAGCGGATGAAAAACGGCCCATTGCCAGCCTGACCAAGATTGCTACGGCCAAAGTAGTGCTGGACTGGGCGGCAAAAACTGGCTCTGACCTGGCTCAGTTCGTCGCTATCCCGGCGCAAGCACTCAACTCTGGCGGAATCAATCCAATGGGGCTCCAGCCGGGAGACGAGGTCAGCTATCGCGACCTGATCTACGCAGCACTACTGCAATCCGATAACACCGCAGCTACTGCCTTAGCGTACGCGGTGGGGGAATCGCTTCGGGCTCAAGGTGGTTCGGCCGTCTCAGACCTCGGTCCAGCAGAGACGTTTGTCAGTCAGATGAACGCTTTAGCCCGCCAACTCAGAATGGAGCGAACCTTGTTTGTAAACCCGCACGGTTTGGAACCACAACGAGGCCTTCAGCCATATTCGACGGCGGCCGATGTCGCTAAATTGACGGTTTATGCGGTAGGTGATCCCGGCTTTCGTTTCTACGTATCTCAAAAGGAACGTAAGGTTGCGATCCGTCGAGGGGGCCAGGTCCTCGGATATTTGCTTCGGAACACCAACGAACTACTCGGCAGCAATGGCGTCGATGGGGTGAAAACCGGGACCACGGCGAAAGCCGGACAATGCATCGTGTTGTCCTCGCAGCACGAGCCGGAGATCAAACAGGATGGCGGCACAACGTTGGTCACACCACGTCGGGTGGATGTGGTGATATTGGGTTCGGCCGATCGTATTTCCGCCGCTTCTCAATTACTTGGCCGGGCATGGGGCTTGTATGAGCAATGGGCAGCTGCGGGCCGTCCGCTGACTGAAGCAAAACGATAGGGAATATGTTTACTAGAAGGATCGGAGTACTGACCAGCGGAGGCGATTGTCCAGGACTGAACGCGGTTTTGCGCGGCGTCACCAAGGCTGCGGAGAAACTGGATTGGCAAGTCATCGGTTTCCGTGATGGATTCGAAGGGCTCCTCCCGCCCAGCCAATTCGTGATATTGGATCGTGCGACGACCGCTGGAATTATGCAGCAGGGTGGAACTATTCTTGGAACTACGAACAAGGGACATTTCGTCGCCAAGCTGGGTAGTGGCGAGAAAACCATGATTCCTACCGACGTTGTCGATAGGGCTAGAGCTACCCTGGAAGAACTCGGCATCGAAGGTCTCATCGTCATCGGCGGCGACGGTTCGCTGACAACTGCGTTACAGCTTTTTAATCTGGGTTTCCCAATTATTGGCGTTCCTAAGACGATCGATAACGACATCGAAGCCACTGCCATGACGTTCGGCTTTTACTCCGCGGTTAGCTGCGTGACCGATGCGCTCGATCGACTGCACTCTACTGCCGCCAGTCACAAACGGGCAATGGTCTTGGAAGTAATGGGTCGGCACGCCGGATGGATCGCGCTACACGGAGGAATCAGCGGTGGCGCCGATGTGATTCTTATCCCGGAGATTCCATTCGAATGGGAAAAAGTCGCCCAAGCGGTGCGACAACGAGATGCGGAGGGGTATCAGAGTACGATGATCGTCGTCGCGGAAGGCGCTCGTCCCCGGGACGGAATGCAGCATTATCAACAAATCCATCGCGGCGAATATCGGCTCGGAGGAGTCGGAGAAATCGTTGCCCGTGAAGTAGCAGAACGCACCGGAAAAGAAACGCGATATTGTATTTTGGGCCACTTACAACGAGGGGGAGCTCCCGGTCCGCTCGATCGGATCTTGGCGACACGTTTCGGAGTGAAGGCGGTGAGCCTGATCGAAGAAGGCAATTTCGGCCGGATGGTGAGCTACCAGCATTACGAAATCCAGGACGTCTCGATCGCCGAGGCGGTTCATCGACTTCGCGTCGTTGATACTGGGAACCAGCTCATCGAAACCGCTCGAGCGGTTGACATCAGCTTTGGCGACTGA
>Ga0137401_10000039_pt1 | contig 37899 bp, 32 predicted proteins | sample CZOMad1_1_16fung_FD_108286 | JGI IMG/M metagenome (GOLD analysis project Ga0137401, IMG submission 108286) | Vadose zone soil fungal communities from Angelo Coast Range Reserve, California, USA - CZOMad1_1_16fungal (Illumina Assembly) | ecosystem: Environmental > Terrestrial > Soil > Vadose...
CCTTGCCGTGCTGTGCGGCAACAGTGAGGGCGAACAGCAGGCGGCGATGTGGGGGGCCCTGCGCGACAACTGGGCCCCGAAGCTGTTTCATTCTGTGCTCGCCGGGCTCGCACGCGAATCGTGCCCCGACGTCCCTTATTGGCCCTCCAGCGCGCACGGCGGCGCTTTTCCGCACCAGGGCAATCAGGGTACGACGTCCTACTACGGAGTCGGCGCCTATCTGCGCCCCCTCGAAGATGCCCGCCGCGCGGAGATCCGCTTCGCGACCGAGTGTCTTGCGTTCGCCAACGTCCCGGAGGAGCGCACGCTCGCAAAGCTTCCGGGCGGGCTGTCGGTCCGCACCCATCAGCCGGTGTGGAAAACACGCGCGCCTCGCGACCTCGGCGCGGGTTGGGACTTCGACGACGTGCGCGACCACTACCTGGCACGACTGTTCGGCCTCGATCCTCTCAACTTACGTTACGCCGAGCACGAGCGGTATCTGACACTCAGCCGGGTCGTCTCCGGCGAGGTCATGGCTAGAGTGTTCGCTGAATGGCGGCGCGAGCGCTCGACCTGCCGTGGCGGGCTGATATGGTTCTGGCGCGATCTGTGGTGCGGCGCCGGCTGGGGGGTTGTTGACGCGCTGGGCGCTCCGAAGGCCGCGTACTACTACCTGCGCCGAGTGCTGCAACCCATCTCGGTTGCCGTGAGCGACGAAGGCGGTAATGGCCTCTTCGTCCACATCGTCAACGAGCGTGCCGACTCGCTCGGCGCCAGCCTCGAGGTGGCCCTGTATCACGCGGGCGAGGTTGCAGTCGGCGTCGCCAGCCGGCCGCTCACGATCGCGGCCCGCACGACCGTGGAGCTGCCCGCAGCCGAAATGTTCGACGACTTCCGTGACCTCTCCTACGCCTACCGGTTTGGCCCGCCGGCGCAGGACCTGGTCGTTGCGACATTGCGCGGTACGGACGGCTCGGTCCTGAGCCGGGCTTTTCATTTCGTGCTCGGACTGAGCGCCACGAGAGAGCCGGACGTCGGCCTCACCGCCGTGGTGAGTGCACGCGCCGATTCCGACTTTGATGTGAAGATCTCCACACGCCGCTTCGCTCAGTCGGTGTGGATCGAGGCCGAAGGTTTTGTCGCCGAGGATGCTTACTTTCATCTTGCGCCCGGCACCGAGACGACCGTGCGGCTACAGCGGATTCCGCTCGAGCCTGAGCGCGCCTTGCGCGGCAGGGTGCACGCGCTCAACGCGCTCACGGCGGTGAAGATCGAAGGCTCCGGATAACTGCGCTACGCTATGTACCCCGTGTGGCCCACTTCACATAATTTGGCTTGTGGTGGCTGCGCATCTGGTAGGCTTTGGTTTCCGATAGGGGTGCGTCGATGACATCCACGCTGCGCGGATCGATGCGGGCCGTGCTTGCGGCTTTCGCAGCTCTGGCAGTGATCGTGGGAGCGCATGCCGCGGCCCCGGCGGCGCCCGCCGCCGCCCAGCCGCCGGCGCCGTCGGGTGATGATGCCGGGAGTCACTATGTGATCGGGCCGGGCGATACGCTGCAGGTGTTCGTGTGGCGTAATCCGGAGCTCACGACCACCATACCGGTGCGCCCCGATGGAAAGATTTCGACGCCGCTCGTCGAAGATATGGTGGCGGTCGGCAAGACCCCCTCACAGCTGGCGCGCGACATGGAAAAAGTGCTGGCGGAGTACATCCGCTCGCCTAAGGTGAACGTGATCGTCAGTCAGGCGGTGAGCGCGCTGAGCCAGGTCCAGATCATCGGCCAGGTGGGCAAGCCGCAATCGATCCCGTATCGCGAGGGTATGAAGGTTCTCGATGCCGTGCTGGCCGTGGGAGGGCTTGGGCAATTTGCCGCGGGTAATCGCGCCAAGATCGTACGCTCAGTGGACCACAAGAAGCAGGAGATCCGCGTGAAGCTCGATGACCTCACCAACAAGGGCGACATGAGTCAGAACCTGGCGCTGCAGCCGGGTGACGTGCTCGTGGTGCCGGAGTCACTTTTCTAGGGCACCATGGAAGAGTTCCTCCAGCAGGCTGTGGGCATTGCGCGCGATGTATGGCGGTATTGCCGAGCGGCTCGGCTTACTAGATGCACAGCTCCGGGGTGACGCTTGCCGTGCATGCGCGTCCAGGCCCGGAATGGGACGACTTCGTGCGCGCGCGGCCGGCGGCCAGTATCTACCTGCTCAGCGGGTGGACGCTGTTGGCGCGCGATGTGTTTGGCCACCAAGCGTATTTCATCGAAGCGCGCAACGGCGCCGGAGAGCTGATCGGCATCCTGCCCTTGGTACGGCAAAAGAGCCTGTTGTTCGGCGATAGCCTGACCTCGGTGCCGTTTTTCAACTACGGCGGCGCGCTTGCCGACACACAGGAGCTTTGCCGGGAGTTGATGGAGCGTGCGCAGTCACTGGCCCAAGAGAACCGCTGCCGCTATGTGGAATTTCGTGATAGCGTCCTGCGGTTAGGCAATTGGCGTGTCCGAACAGACAAGGTCAGCCTGGTTCTCGACTTGCCGCCTGATTTCGACGCGCTGTCCAAGCGCCTGGGCTCGAAGCTGCGTTCTCAGGTGAAGCGCGTCGACCGCGAGAACCCCTCCGTGCGTATCGGCGGGGTTGAATTGTTAGATGATTTTTACGACGTTTTCTGTCGCACGATGCGCGACCTGGGAACCCCGGTCTATCCACGCCGATTCTTCGCAGCGATTCTTGAGCGCTTTGGCGACGAATCGCTGCTGGTCGTCATCGATCGGGGTCGGCAGTCTGCGGCGAGTGCGTTTGTAGTCGTCGCGAACGGGCGCGCGGAAATTCCCTGGGCGGCCTGCAGGGATGACGCAAAACCCGCCGGCTTTAACATGAAGCTCTATTGGGAAGTGCTGCGCGCTGTGGTCGAGCGGGGTTGCCAGCAATTCGATTTCGGCCGCTCCACGGTCGACAGCGGCCCTTATCGGTTCAAGCTGCAATGGGGAGCACGGCCCGTACAGCTCTACTGGCACCGGTGGGAACGGACGGCCGCGCAGGCGGTGCGTCCCGAGTCCGAGGGCAAGCTGATGCGCTTCGCAACCGCAGTTTGGCGGCGTCTGCCGCTCGCGGTCGCGAACGCGCTGGGGCCGCTCGTGAGTTCCAGCCTCCCGTGGTGAGGAATGTGAAGCGTGCGCTGAGGAGCCTCGTCGAAGGCACGGTGGCGCCGCTGGCTCCCTTCGTGTGGCGCGCACAACCAGCGCCCCGACTCCTAATTCTCATGTATCACCGCGTCTTGCCGCGGGAGCACCCTGACAGAGCTAGCGAGCAGCCGGGTATGTACGTGTCTCCAGAGACGTTGGCGACGCATATCCGCCTGCTGAGGCGGTACTTCGAGATCGTTCACCTGGATGAGTGGGTGCAGAGGGCCGCAAATGGGCAGCCACTCCCGAGGCTCGGTTGTGCCCTAACGTTCGATGACGGCTGGCGTGACAATTTCGAATACGCTTTCCCGATTCTGCGAGCTGAAGCAGTGCCGGCCACGATCTATCTGCTATCGGATTTGATGGGCACGCAGTACCGCTTGTGGCCCAACAGACTCGCGCGGCTGCTGGCGGATGCCCTCAGTAACGAGGTCTATGTCAGCTGGCCTGACTGGTTAAGGCGAGAAATCGCCGCTGCCACTGTCGCACGCGCTGTGCCCTTGCCGCTCTCGGCTGCACAGATTGATGTGGTGATAACCCGCTGCAAGGAACTCGAGAGCGACGAGGCGATGCTCGCCATCCTGGATGCGATCGAGAGAGCCGCTGGGCGCCACACGGACACCGAGCGCGACCTACTGGATTGGGACGAGGTTCGGCAGATGGCGGCCAGCGGACTTATCAGGTTTGGATCCCACACGCGCAGGCACATCCGTCTCGATGCACACACCAAGCCCGAGGTGCTGCAACAGGAAATTTGCGAGTCCCGCACGACTATCGAGCGTCAACTCGGCACGCCAGTCCGCTCGTTCTGCTATCCCAATGGCGATCACTGCCCCGCCGCGGTCGACCTGGTGCGCCGCTGCTATAGCGCGGCGGTGACGACCCAGCGAGCCTGGAACACCAGGACGTCCAATCGTCACCTTCTGAGCAGAGTCGGAGTGCATGAAGATGTGTCTTGCACGCCGCGGGCATTCCTGGCGCGGCTGGCGCTCGCCTGATACGGGCGTTTGACCGGGGCCGCCTATTTCCTGTTCGGCAGCAGCTTCTCGTATAGACCGCGGTATTGCTGCAGCACGGATTCCAGACTGAAAGACGCGACGACGCGCTCTCGGGCGGCTACACCGAGTCTGGCGCGCAGCTGCGAGTCTTCCAGCGTCCGTTGCAATCCGTTCGCAAGAGCAGCTGGATCCTCGACGGGCACCAGAACGCCGGAAACATCGGGCTCGACGACCTCTTGGGGACCGCCGCTGCGCGTCGCGACCACTGGCAGTCCGCTCGCCATCGCTTCCAGGAATGCCAACGACAGACCCTCGCTGCGCGAGCTCGAAACGAACACGTCGAAATTGCGATACAGCTCCGGCGTACTCTTGCGAAAGCCCAGGAAATGACAATGCTCTTCAAGCCCCGAGGAAGCGCACAATTGCAGGAGCGGCTGCATCGCTGTCTGGTCTCCCTCGCCGATGATGGCGAACCGGCAACGTGGCACGCGGTTCACGACGAGAGCCGCAGCCTTGAGAAGCACATCGTAGGATTTCGGTGCGCGAATATTGCCCACCGCTCCGATCAATAGCTCACCGGGCTGCAGTCCGAGCTCGACGCGCAGATCTTGCGCATGACCGGGCGAGTACCTTTCGGTATCGACGCCATTGCAAATCAGCGTGATCGCCTCGGGTCGCAAGCCGAACGCCACAAGCGCGTCCCGCGTGCTCGAGGAGACGGCTACGACCGCGGAACAGGCGTGTGTCAACAACCAACGCTTGAGACTGGCGAGTCTGCCCAGACTGCGCAAATCGGTAGGGCCGTGCAGGACAGCGATCACCGCCGTCCGCGTGACAAGTCCGACCAACGCACCATAGACTGCGGAGCCCAGCAGGTGTGTGTGAATCAGCTGCACCCGGTGACGGCGAGCCGTCCTGATCAACTTCCACAGATAACCGACATTCAGCGAGCCGCGCGCGGCCAGGATCTGGGGCTCGATCTGCAGGCTGCGCAGATGCTCTGAAAGCCACCCCTCGCGCGGGACGATGGTCAAGGTTCGGGTTGCGTGTTGACCCAGTCGCTGTGCCAGCTGAGCGAAGACGGTCTCCGCGCCGCCGGGTCCGCCGGTGTCGATGAGGTGCATGACTGTATATCGTGCGCCCGAGGGATTCGAGGTCATTGTGTCGCCCGTCGTTTGCGCCCGAGGGCGGCCAGATACTGTCGCAACGCCATGATTGAGGGTGCGGGGTCGTTCCACCGCAGCAGCTCGTAACGTGTGCGCGGCTGCCACGGCATCAGGAATTCTCCAACGGCCCTAGCCTTGTCCAGCACAGTCGGTGTCCAGCGCGAGTCGCGCAGGCGGGCATATAGATTGTCGAGATCGCCCAACCCCCAGCGCAGCCGGTTGCCGATGGGATAATCTGCGGGAACTTCAGGGCTTGCGCCTGCGGCGATCTGGTACAGGAACCAGGGGAAGTCTGCGCCACAGTCCACTGCGAGTTGCAGGGAGCCCCAGAAGCGCGCGTTGATTTCGATGAGCCACATGTGGCCGGACTCGTCGATCTTGAATTCAACCATGGCGACGCCGTGCCACCTGATCGAATCGAGCAGGCCGCGCGCCGCCGCTAGGCCCTCCGCGGGAGGCCGCACGCTCTCGCACAGAACACTGACACCCCCACTAGGCGGCTTTTCGCGAATGCGGCGATGAGCGAAAAAGAGTCGCGGCCGCCCGTACTCGTACAAGCCAAACACGCCGGCGCCTTCGCCGCTGACATATTCCTGAATCAGCAGCTCGTCCGTCGCATCGATGAGCATGCTCTCGACGGTGCGGACCAGTTCACCTCGATCAGCGGCGTATCGGACCGACCTCTTGCGCGTCACGGAATCCAGTCGCATGGTCGATTTGCGGGGTTTGATGACGAGGGGATAGCGCCAATCCCTGCCCTCGAGACCGCCCAAAGCAGCCCGGGAGACCGGGACCGTTTCTGGAACCCTCACTCCCGCTGCACGTGCCAGCTGGAACAGCCGATATTTGTCGCTGACGGCTTCGTACAAGTCCAGGCTCGGCAGCGCTATTCGCAGGGTTGGGAGCCGCGGGGTCGACCGCAGGACGAGGGGCACGGTCACATCCGTCATGGGCAGCAATACCGCTCCAGGGAATGCCCCATCGATCTGCTCGAGCCAGCGGCAGAACTCCTCCGGGCATTGCGCCGGATCGGGGTACGCGAGGGCGGCTCGGCAATACCTCGAGGAGGCAGCGAGCGAGCGCCGGTGCGTTTCCCCGACGGAGACCACAATGCCGTGCCGGCCGAGCGATCGCACCGTGGATAGCGCCGATCGCTGATTTCCGTCGAGAACAATGGCTGGCGCTGATGCCTGCAAGGCGATTCCTCTTTACAGACCTGATGACGATTGAGACCCAGTTCACACATCAGGCCATGGATCTGTGCACCCCCGGCAATCGCAATCTGCCCGATTCGGCTATAATTTTCCGGCGATCGTTTATTTATAACTCAAATTCATGCTGGGCGTTCGCGCGAAGCTCTATCCGTGGATCGAGCGCGGGTTGTTGGCGACTGGGTGGCTGCGAGCGGACCAGCCGCGGCAGTGGAGCCGGCATGCCCGCCTGGTTTTCGTGTGCTCAGGCAACATATGCCGCAGCCCGTATGCCGAAGCGGCGGCCCGGCGGTGCGGCCTAGCGGCGATCTCATGCGGCATCGCTACCGAGAAGGGCCTTCCGGCCGACGGGACGGCTATCCAGGAAGCGGCACAGCGCGGACTGGACCTCACTTCGCACAGGACGACGCGCTGGCAGGATGTGGAGATCGGAACGGGCGACATCATTGTGGCGATGCAATTGCGGCACGCCCTTACGGTGCTGCCCAGGGCGACGGCGCGCGCTTGCCACGTGATCATGCTCAGCTCGCTGCTGCTGCCGAAGTTCGCGCCGATCCCGGACCCCTATGGCAAGCCCCGGCAGTACTTCCACTCGGTGTTCGACTTGATCGACGCGGGAATCCAGCGCATGGCGCAGTTGCACACACTCGCCGACAGCGACATAAAATGAGATCGCCCAACCGAGCATTTCAGTTGCGTAGGTTCATGGCCCGGTTGCTGAAGGATGCGGCGGGCAGACTCCTCGTAACTTGCCGAGCTCACCACCGGTTCCTGCGCGGGAAAGCCATCGTGGTCGTGTTTCATTCGGTTACGAGTGGCAACTCCGACGGCGCGCTGCGCTGCAGCCTCCAGGACTTCGAGCGGTACTGCGGCTTCTTTGTGCAACACTTGCGCGTCGCGACATTCTCGCGGGTCGTGGACCTCCTCCAAGGGCCCGGAGAGTTGAGCGGCGAGTTGGCGATCACTTTCGATGACGGGTACGCCGACAATGCGGAGCTCGCGCTGGAGGTCCTGGAGCGCTGGAACCTCCATGCGACATTCTTTGTCTCGACCGGTTTCATGGAGACGAATGCCCAGACATACTGGGACCGGAACGCAAATATTCGCAGCCGCTGGATGTCTTGGGCGCAGGTTGCGCAGCTCGCCAGCCGTGGCCACGAGATCGGATCGCACACGGTTTCACACGCGAACCTCTGCGAGCTCCACAGCGCTGATGTAGCGAGCGAGCTGCAACGATCGAGCCAGGACTTGCTGAAGAGAATTGGCGTGATGCCGAGGCATTTCGCGGTTCCCTTCGGACGTGCATTCCCTTCGCTAGAGGACGCGATCAAGAAAGCGCGCGAACTGGGGTTCAGGAGTGTCTCGCTGTGCAGAGGCGGCGTCGCGGATCATGCCAACAGCGCGCTGTGGATCGAGCGATGGCCGATCGATCCGAGTGCCTATTTATCGCCCTACGGCTGGATGGTCGACGTAGTAAGAGAATGCCTGGCCCGCCGGCCCAGGGGGGGTCGCGCTATCGAATCGTGACGCTCGGAGCCGCCGGCTGTTAGCCACCGGATCGGACCCAGGGAGCGAGCGCGCTCGGCGCTCCCGGGCCGGGCGCGAGGGCGGGCTATTGCGCCGCGACCGCGGTAGGGGGGTTCGGCATTGGGCCCCGAAGCGGGGCACCAATGAAGGGGAAGCCATTGGCGTCGCGGTTAGTCGGCGTATCGCTGGTCACGGTGATATCGTCTACGTACAGCGACTGGGTCGCAGGGGCGTTGCCGTTCCAATACGTGAACAGAAAGAATGCTTCGGCATATGTCGTGGCGTCGCCCAATGTGATCTGCTCCGTGAGGTCCGCGAGGAGGTGATTGTTCTTCCAGATGCGGATCTCTCCCTTGCCTCCCGCGTTCTTACTTACGGTGTCGAGGTTGTAGTACACCTCGTAGGTCTCCCATTGACCGAACGCAATGTTGTTCAGTGGCCTCAAGCCCAGTCCTCTCACGACCGGATTGTTCTCATAGTAGAACTCGTAGGGCACGGAAACGTCGAGTTTGAGCGCGGTATCCCAGATGGTTCCGGTCGGTGGCGTGATATAGAAATCGAGATATCCCATGTTGCTGTTGGCTGGGCTCGCCGTATGCACGCGCATGAATTTCAGCAAGGGACTGCCCGTGTAGTTGAACCCCTGGGGCACATACAGGCTGAGCCTGAACCAGAGCTGGGAGCCCACGCCTAGGTGAGTCGGAAACGTATAGGTTCCACCCCATGTGCCCCACCCGTCCGTGCCCTGGGCGATTCCCATTTGACAGCTCTGTTTTCCGGTAAATGCCTGAGCGGCCGAATAGAGGGTGTTCTGGAACGAATTCGTAAACGTATTTGGACCGCCCTGGAGCACGTGAGAGCCGGCGGGACCGCCCTCGCAATCGATGTGCGCGGTCCACGCATGCGCCGGTTGCGCTTGCACAATCGACAAGGCTGGAATTGCGAGTGCGGCAAGATATCTAAACATCGTTTTCATCGAGGCCCCCGGGTAGCGACGGATGATAGAGTGCGGCCTTGGCCTGCTACCTTAAGTTGCCAGCCATCGAACCCGCTGGCTAAGACGTACGTCATGAAGTTGGCGTCATGAAGTTGGCGGGTGCGATTGTTTGACGCAAACGCGGAGGGCGGAATGCTTGTTTAATTCCACGATCGATCATAGTCCGCGAATCCCGCGAGAATCTAGTGTCTCAAAACGCCTACCGGGGGTGTCGGTGATTGCCGACGAAACGGCCGCGAGTTCATGTTTCTCGTCAAGTCATGGTTGTCTCGTGCCATGACATCGACATCCTTTCGCGCGAAGCAGCAGACCACTGACGTGCAGAGTCGATTCGTCAGTCCCGAGCTGTTGTCGCTGCGACCGAAGGCGATCTGGCAGGCACTTCGCGCGGAGCGTTTCGCCTTCATCTGCATCTGCATCTACCTCTTCTTCGAGTACACCAAACCGGAGCAATCCTACCCGGGATTTGACATCCTGCCCTTTCTGCGTCTGAGCGTGTTGGGCGCGCTCGTAGGCTATTTCGTAGACAAACAATCCAAGATCGGTAGTTCTGCGCTCAACTGGCTGATCGTCCTCTTCCTGCTGCAGTGCGTCGTTTCGGCTTACTACGCGTACGATTCCAGCTACGCTTTTAGCCACCTCAACATCGTCGAGACCTGGGTCGTCGTGTTCTTCCTCGTCAGCGGCATCGTCAATTCCGAGCGACGGCTGTTTCTGTTCGTGATCGTGTATTTGCTGTGCAACTTCAAGATGTCCCAGTTCGGTTTCTTTAGCTGGGCGAGGCGCGGGTTCGGATTCGCGAGCTGGGGAATCACGGGCGCCGGCTGGTTCAGGAATTCCGGTGAACTGGGATTGCAGATGTCGCTGTTTTTTGCGTACACGATCTGCTTCGTGTTCTTCCTGCGCAGATATTGGACCGGTTGGGTGAAATGGCTGATGTACTTCATGCCCGTTTCCGCCTTCGCGTGTGTAATCGCGTCCAGCTCGCGCGGCGCGATCGTGGGCGAAGTCGGCGTTTTGCTCTATCTGTCGCTCTTCAGCAAGAGCCGAGTCAAGACATGGATGGCAAGCGCTGCCGTATTACTCGTCGCGTACCTGGTGGCGCCGCCGCAGCTGTTAGCGCGTTTTTATAGCGCTGGCGAGGACGTCACCTCGCTCAGCCGCATCGCGTATTGGACCGACGCTCTCGACATGCTCAGGCGCCATCCCTATTTCGGCGTGGGCTATTACAACTGGATTCCATACTACCGTGACCACTACTTCGACCCGCAGTTGTACTGGCGTGTGGAAGCGGCGCACAACACGTATCTGCAGATGGGTGCCGAGCTTGGCTACGCAGGCCTCGGCATCTTCCTCGTGATGGTCGTTGTCAGTTTCGTTACGAACGCCCGGTCGGCACGCCTAGCCAAGCGCGAAGGTTTCGAATTCCTGCGTGGTTTTGCGCTGGCCATGAACGCCGCCGGTGCGGGCCTTGTCCTCGGGAGCGTGTTCCTTACGGCTTTCTTTCTGCCGAACTACTGGATCCACTTCGCGTTGACGGTGTGCCTCAAGACCGTCGTTCGTACGAAAGTCGAGAGCGTCGAAGCATCTGGGGTGGGCCGGGCCGCGTCCGAATCAACACGCTCTCGATTCGGCGGGGTCCGAAGGTCACCGACGACGGTAGAGTCTGCCCTGAAAGCGCCCCGGAAAAAACCGGCCGGCTAGAGACCTCCGTCGCACGGTCGGCCGTCGCGAAGAGCGGCCATCACCCCATTTCGGTCCGCGGCGCGGAAAACACTCTGTTTGGCGATTGCGGGAATTGATCGAATTGATAATTCAATTCAGCTAGGAATGCCGAGACCTCTTGGGACGTGCCCTCAACTATCAATCGCGGACGGTCGCGGCGCAGGAGTCCTTGCATGCCGCGCAATGCCTGTAGTTCATGTCCTTCGACATCGATCTTTATGAGGGCGACACGTTTTGGCGGCATGATACTGTCGAGGGCCATGGTCACTACGTCGAACTCGCCACCGGCCGCGGTGAGGCCCGCCATGTAGTAGTTAGTGAGGCCGGAATCGAATCGTGGCATAGATATCCCCATAACTGCGCTTTGCGACGAGATCGCGACGTTGAAGAGCGAGACGTTGCGCGCGCCCGCCGCGGAAACATTTGCCGCAAGCAGCTCGAATGTCGCCGGTACTGGTTCGAATGCCAATACACGACCGGTGCTGCCTACCAGCTGGGCTAGTCGGACCGTGTAGTGACCGACGTTCGCACCGACATCGATCACCCAGTCGCCAGCAGAGATCCAACAAGGCAGGCGGGTAAATTCCGGTTCCGCAGTGCTAAAACTGCCGGCGCGGAGTTGCCGCCCAAAGTGGAGGCGCTTCAGCTCTTGCTGCGCTCGTGGGGGGAGCGCACTGGCCAGCCTCTTCAGCAATGAATACATGGTCACATTCCTTGGACCGCGTTGCATATTCTGCGGCACGGGCTAGGTGCAGTCACCCGCACTTGCCAGTCTGGTCGCGACTGTGGCCTGCCTTGGCTCGGAAATCAACCGAGGCCCAGGGTCGGATGCACTCGCCGTCGCGATGTTGGCTGCACGTCATCGCGGCGTGGGAACGAGCTCGGACAGACGTCGTAGCACCTGCCGCTCGGACGCGCTCAGCTCGGCCTTGAGCTCGCGTACTTCGGTTCGCAGCTGCGCGTGCCTGGCCCTTGCCTGCAAAATCAACTCGGCTATGCTGCGTGCCGAATTGTCGCTATACAGTGCGCCCTTGTGGAAGTAGCGAACGGTTGGTTCGTTGTTAGAGAGGATCATGGGAACCTCGGCGCTCACCGCTTCATACGCGCCGCAGACCATGCAATCTTCGCGTGTCGTCAGATCGAGGACGACTGAGCAGCTGGCGAGGCGCCTCTCGAAATCCGTGTCCGACAAATAGCCGGTGAGCTCAAGGTTGCCGGGGACTTCGTCGTGCCAGCCAACGGCGGCGAGCTTCGGTCGACCGGTAATAGAGATGCGGATTTCCGGGTGGCTTGCCTCGAGAAACTGCGCGGCTCGCATAACTTGTGTTATCGGCTCATCCTGCGCCCAGCTGCACACAAAGAGGACCCGGAAGCCGCCTGCTGTCGGGTCTGCGGCATACCTGGACTCGAGCGTCGGAATGGGGTCGGGTACTGAGATACATCGGCCGCCCATGGACACAATGCGGGGCTCGAGATTCTGATTGGAAACGATGACGAGGTCGCAATGTCTGACTATCCACGGGACCAGAAAGGCTCCGGTGGGGGGGGAAACACCTGCGTTGTGAAAGTCTCCTACAGTCGCGCAGCGTATCAGTGACAATGATTTGAGAGCAGCGATCAGAGCAGCCAGGATAAGGGACGGGCTCTGGAAGTAGATGACGTGCGGCTTTGACCGTCGGATCAGAGATATCGTGCGGATCGCGAGCACGCAGTATCGTGCCAGCGCGTTGCCCTTGTACTCGAGTTCGTGAAGGACGGCCCCCACGCTCGCGGCCATGCTGCGGTTCCTGCGCTGCCGTTCCCACGTGATCCAGACGGCGCGCATCCGCTCCAATTCTTTCGTGGGGCTGCCTGGGGTCATTGCGACCCCTGTTGTGACGCCCCTTTGTACAAGGGTTGCGGAACGACTGGAAGGCTCGAAGCGCTGATCACGGGATGCGTCGCTCTATGCTTCTTTCTGAGACACGGGCGTTCGACCAGGAACCAGGAGGCGAGCGCCACCGCGGCCGTGATCGCCAGTACGAGCACTGTGTACATGAGGCGACCCTGGCGGTGATAGAAGAGAAACGTGTTCATCACGACAACATGGTAGATGTAGATCCCGTATGAAATGTCCTGGCCCCGCAGCAGCTTGCGCGCCAGAGCCGGTGCTGAGAAGGCGCCGACGAACACGACGGCCGCCAGAGGGAAGAACACCAGCGGACTGACGCTGTTGTCCATGCCGAATCCATGTCGATGCAGCAGCAGCGCGTAGCCGAGATACGTTGGCAGCAAGATCGGTAACAGCCAGTTGCGCTGCAACTGCGCCAACCGAGCAAAATTCCTTTGCGCGAGCACGCCGACCAGGAACATATAAATCCACGGCAGAAAGCTGACTCGAGCGAGCTTCCAGTAGACGGACGCTGCGAATTCGGGCTGAGTCGAGTAGAGAAGCCTGTTGCAGACGAGCGAGGCGATTATGAGTCCTACCAGCACAAGGTTAGTGCGCTGCTTGCGATCCGATACGCACATTGCGTACAGGATCGGAGTTAAAAAGTAGAACTGCAGCTCGACGCAGATCGTCCAAAGACTGCCATTGAGGACGCCATCGCCGAAGCCACGCATGAAGTCTGGATTGTAGAACTGGAATATCGTTGTCTTGGCGAGGTACAGCACAGCGATCTGCCAGAAATGCGCGCCCACCAGCGCGAAATAGCCGGTTCCCAACACGAGCAGCAGATTCAGAAGCACGCACACGTGCAGCGCCGGGAAGATGCGCAGGGCGCGGTTTCTCCAGTAGTCGGCGAGCGAGCCGGTCTTCTCATATGAGCGGCTGATGAGAAATCCGCTGATGAAGAAGAACACCGGAACCCCGGGGAACAGCTCCAGCAGCTGTATCAGTGGGGCGGTGCGCCACGGCGAGGACAGATAGTACAACACATGCAGCACGGCGACCTGTGCCGCGGCGAGCAACCGGATCAGGTCAAAGTTGTTTTTTGAGACGTCGTGGCTCATCGAGCCGCCTCGCGAGCGGCGCCGTTCTTCTCAGCCCGTCTTGGGATATCGCAACCTGGCGGAACCGACGGCGCATCTATACGTGCAACTGGCGCGGCCATCTTCGTCACCCCTGAGCGAACTGTCCAGCGAGCAGGCCACGGTACATATCCGCATAGCTCTGCGCGGTAGTCGATATTGCAAAGCGCGCGGGGAGCTGGCAGTGCCTCTCGCCGCGCGAGTCAGAGCGCGCGAGGCGGGTCACGGCTGCGATCGCGGTCGCGTAACCCTCCGGAGTGTGCTCGGAGACGAGCTGGTGTCCCGCAATACCCTCCAGGGCCTCCGGAAGCCCACCGACTGAATGCGCCACGATGGGAACTCCGAGAGCGAGGGCCTCCAAAGCGACCATCGGAAGGCCCTCGTGATCCGAGGTCAGAACCAGGCAATCCATCTGCGTGAGAACACTCGGGCTGTTGCTGCGAAAACCAAGGAAATCGACGTCGTTGGTCAGGTCCAGCCGCCCAGCAAGTTCGGTCATCTGCTGCAGAAGCGGCCCGCTGCCGACAACCACGAACCGGTACCTGCCGGGTTGCACGGCTTTGAGCAGCGCGGCGGTTTCGAGGAACAGGTCCACGCGTTTTACAGCGACCAGTCTTCCCACGAAGGCGACGTTCAGGCTGGCTCTGGGCTGATAGCTGCAGGGTGCTGAGGCGGCCCGAGCGACCATCTCAGGATCAATACCGTTCGGGACATAGAACACTTTCCGGCTAGAGAACTCCCCTCGCAAGTAGCCGCACAGTTCGCCGGAAACGCCCACGATGCCGACTTGCAGCAGGGCCGTGATCCTGTCTAACCAACGCGATAGCGCATGCCGCAGGGAGCGGTTGCCGGCATATTCCGGCCGACCGTGCACGGTGCGCACGGATATGGCCGTTCCGGACAGACGGGCTGCAATCGATCCAATGATGTTCTCCTTGAATCGATGCGTGTGTACGACGTGCGCCCTCGATGATGTGATTTCGCGGAGGAGACACCGCAGTAGTTGCCACGGGGGAATAGTCCGCTCATCGAGTACCTTCACGAAGATTCCGGCCGCTCGCAATCGGTCGGCAAGCTCTCCTGGATTAAAGATGACAGCGCTGACACTCGTGTCGGTGCGCGCATGCAGTGCGCACAGGAGCTGACATACCTGAACCTCCGCACCGGCCCAGAGATCTCCGGATGCGACATGAAGAATCCGTATCGCTGAGCGTCGGGGGTCGCCAATCATGGCATGCTACGTCACGACTGAGGCATCATTCGCAGCTTGCGCATGAGCGGGAAGACCAGGCTATCCAGAAGACGGACCACGTGCGACCTGTTCGCCGCAGATCTCAGCAGCACGGCGAGGAGCAGGAGCACGGCCATCATGCAGACCACCGCCTTCCAGATCAAATCCAGCCACAGAGGGGAGGTGTGCAGCACTCGGTTGGCAACCACGTAGCCGCTACAAGAGATGACGAGCATCACCAACACCGGGGCAAGCCTAAGTCTCATATCAAAGTGCGGCCGGGCGGCATGGCGGACGAGCAGAAACTGCGTGAACAGGGCGAGCAGTTGCGCGGCGCCGGCGCCGATATAGCCGAATCGCGGAATCAGCACGAAGTTCAGCACGGTGATGACGGCGACGGTGATGTAGTTGTTGCGGCTGATGAGCACGGTTTCTTCCGTGATCAGAAAACTGAAGTTGGCGAACAGCGTGAGGAATCCGAACAGCCATCCGAAGGCGAGCCACGGCACGAGCGCCGACGCCCGGTGGAAGGCTGGTGCCGACATGAGTTGAATGACCGGATCGGCAAAGATGCTGATGCCGAGAGCGCCCACGAACAACACCAGGCTGGCGAATTCGAACACGCTGCTGAACACCGCGGGCGCATCAGGCTTCTGGTAATGGCGAAACCGCTCCATCTCCCAGAATTGCGAGAAGGGCTGCCAGATGACGAGCCCCAGCAGGCTCGCGAACCTCGCCGCGAGTTCGTAATAGCCCACGTCGTCCATCGAGCCGAAAACCCGCAGGTAGTACCGGTTGGCCGAGTAGATATACAACGAGGCGAGGCTCGAGAGCCACAGCGGCCAGCTGTAGACGACCATCCGCCGGGCGATCTGCAGGTCACACGCGATTCCGTTGAAGTAGATGGTATATAGAGCGAGGCCGGTTGCATACAACGCCGAGGAGACAATACCGCTCAGCACGACTCCGGTCACTCCCAGTTTCAGGTATACGATGAACCAGATGTTGAGAGCGAGCTGCAGCACGAGCTTCGAGAGATTGACGGCGATGAACAGTGTGGGCTTCTGCTGGATACGAATGAACGTCAGGCCATAATATTCGACAGCCTGCGTCAGGAACACGAAGGCGAACAGTCCGACGGCCAGTCCAAACTTTTCCGTGCCGAAGATAAGCTCGGAGGCTGCGTTCCTCGATGCAAACGCGATGCAAGCGACTATGGCGCTGATGACCCCGGTGATGACCAGAGAGGTGGAGATGACGAGACGCCGTTGCGCCTCGTTGTGCTCTTCGTAGTAGAACTTCAGTGTCGCATCCCCGAGTCTTGCGCCAAAGAACGGCTCGAGCAGGGCGAGTGCGAACAAAAGCAGGCCTACGACTCCGTAATCCGCCGGTGTGAGATAGCGGGTGTACAGCGGCAGCATTACGAACCCGACCAGCTGCCTTGAAATGTTGCCTAGCGCGTAGATCGTAGAGTGCTTGACTAGACGATCGGCACTGAATTCGGAGTGGGCCATGCTCTTTGCGGGCGTGTGTCTGATTCGCTAGCGCTGCGAAGGGTTCCAGGTCACGATACGCACACCTCGCAAGAAGTCCCACATCGCGGCGGCTGTCGCGGCGTTGGCGACGAAAAAGTACAAGGCGATGCGCAAGGGAGCGATTCTGCGGGCGGCGCTGGACAGCTGGGCAGCAGCGGCGGCCGCATAGGCCGCGAGTTGCCCGGTCAGCAGGATCTGATACAGCGCGCTGTAGCGCGCCAGAGCCGCGCTCGTAGACAGAGCGAGCAGCATTCCGATCGGCACCGCCCACCTCAACACCTTATGGCTCCAGACTTGGAGCGAGAACAAACCGTAACGCAGCGGGTTGAGCGCCTCGCGCAGCTCCCAGACCGCAGTCATTCCGCGAATGATCGTCCGCTTCTTGCGCTCGAACTCCTTGGCCTCATCCTTGAGGTCCTGATACATCCCTCTTACACGGCCGTCGCTGATTGCGCGCAAACCGGCCCGGGCACACAGCAGCGCCGTTGTGATGTCGCTGGGGATGTCGGTGCGCCAGCCTTCGCAGACCGCTTTGCGGACGGCGAAACACGAGCCGCTCAGGCCGACGAGACCTGCCACGTTGCTCTCCAGGCGTCGCAGCCACATCTCGTAGCGCACGTACGCGCCTTCGCCCCGCACCTCGCCTCCAGAGGAAATCAGCTCGTCCTCGCTGGAGACCGCGCCGATCCGGGGATCGCGGAAGTCCTCTGCGAGCAGTCGCAGAGTATCCGGCGGCAGCCGGGTCGCCGTGTCTGTGAACACCAGAATGGCACTCCTGGCGGCCTGGATCGCCAGCGACTGCGCGTGTTCCTTGCCCTTGCGTTCCGCGGAGCGAACCAGCCGCACGTTGCCGGAGGCAAAACGACTGACAATCTCATCGCTGGCATCGGCCGAGGCATCCGATGCGACCAGCACTTCGATCAGCTCGGCCGGATAATCCAAGAGCAGGGTATTTTCCAGCTTCTCGGCGATTCGCCGCTCTTCGTTGCGCGCTGTCACGATGACAGTCATTGAAGGTAGTTCGGCGCTCCGCGGTAGTGGCGGCCGCCGCCAGCCGTGTTTCAGGAGCATCAGCAGGAGTGGGTAGATTAGATAACTGTAGACAGTGATAAAGCTGCCTGCCCAAAAGAGTATTTCGAGAACCTGTGCCATCGAGGAGCGCGCTTCTTGGAACCGCGGCAGTTTACCGGAGCGACGGGGAAGTTAACGTCTGAGTGCGGTCTTTGTTTCGCCGCAAAGCGCGGGGACACCACTAGGTAGGATACCCTAGTATTCCGGTCCCGCTTGTGACCGCCCGCATGCTATAGCGGCGCGCGAGGCGCGTTGAGCTTCAGGCGGGTCGGGCAGGAGAGACCACGGTGCAAGCGATACTGCCGCCAGTCAGGCGACCGGTTCCCTTGGGCTCGCGCCGGGCAAGCGAGTCGCTCGATACCTTCTTCGTTGGCCATGGCGTGCGTGTCGTCGGATCGGGCACCCAGGCGTTGGCTCTAGCGATCAAGGATAGCGCGGTACGCTCGCGCAGCTCGCGTCCCGAGGTCATTCTGCCGGCTTACGGATGTCCCAATCTCATCGCGGCTAGCGTCTACGCGGGTGTGCGGCCAAGGCTGGTCGATACGGCCAAGGGGCAGTGGGGCTACGATCTTGACCAGCTGGCCGCGGCCCTGTCCAAGCATACGGTGGCAATCGTCGCTGTGAACCTGTTGGGGATTGGAGACCAGGCCGATCGGCTGCGTGAGATCGCAACGGCCAGCGCGATCCCACTTATTCAAGACAGCGCACAACACCTGCCACAGGACCTCCCGGTCTCATGGCGCGGGGAGTATATCGTTTTCAGTTTCGGTCGAGGCAAGCCGCTCAATCTTCTGCGAGGAGGTGTGTTGGTATATCCGGCACCGCGCCAAACCAGCATTGCCTCGATAACCGCCCGCTCACAGTCAGGGTCAACAGAATGGTTGCTGTCGCGCCGTTTCGCGGGCCTGGCTTTCAATGTGGCCACGCATCCCTGGGTCTATGGCCTCGCGGGCCGATTGCCGGCCGCAGGCGTGGGAGATACGCACTACACGCCGCTCGCGGCGATCTGCTGCGCGTCTGCCGGCATGATCGCTCAGGTCGAATCCGGTCTCGCAGGCTACCGCGCTGCTCCCGGGTATGACGCTGGCGTCTGGCGCGACGCCTGCAGCGCGTGGTCTGCTCAGGGCGTTCAGTTGTTGTCGTGCGCCTCGCAGGCGGTTGTTGACCCGCTCAGGTTGCGTCTGGCCCTGTTGGCGCCCGACGCTATGAAGCGTGAGGCGCTCGTGACTGCCTTGAACGGCACGGGGCTTGGCGCCTCACGCATGTATGGCGCGAGCCTGGAGCGGATCGTCGGCGTGCCGCACGATGTTGCCTGTCAAGGACCGTTCCCCAATGCCGCGGATCTCGCGGAGCGACTCTTCACCCTACCGACCCACTCGTGCGTTAGCTCTGCCGCCGCGAGTCGTGCTCGGCAAATCGTTTGTGACGTGTTGGCCTGATGAAGTCCACCCTCATCCTGTTTCACTGCGAATCCAACACCGTTATGTTAAAGAACCTGATCAGTCTCGGCGGACAGCTGACGCGCTGATGTGAGCATGCCGACCCGGGACGCCCCGCGTGTGGCGTGCGGGGCGGCGGTGTGACGCAGTTGCCAGTCCGCCGGTTCGCCCCTCAACGCTTTGCACTGGTGTGGCATAGTTAGATTCAATCGGCGCGCACGGTGTGCCCGGCCCAGCCGATGCGGCATCTGCGATCGATCGCACGGGTGCCGAACGAACAAATACAAGACCGAAAACACGATATGTCAGATGAGCGCGAAGCTCGGGTGGTGGGCGCGTGAAAGTATGCCAATGGAGCGAGCAGGAGTTCGCACGGTCGGCGGCTCCATGGCAAGAGCTCCTGGACCGCTCCGATGCCGATCCGTTGTTCATGTCCTGGCAGTGGCAATGGCTCTGGTGGCGCCATTACGCGCGGGTACTGGATGCAAAGCTGAATCTCCTGGCAATCTACAACTCGGGTGACCGGCTGGTCGGCCTTGCGCCTTTGTGCATTCGCCAGGTCCGGCATCGCGGTGGGGTCCGTGCCGCGCGCCTCGAGTCCTTGGGTTCGACCTGGCGGCATGCTGTCAGCGCGTTCTCCGAATACCTCGACTTCATCATAGACAGGGACCACGTCGAAGCCGCCGTAGCTGCGCTCGGGGACGCGTTGCAGAAGGATCGGCGCTGGGACGATCTGGTCATCGGCTATACACGCCGCGGCGGGGCTGCTGCCCGCCTCGCGGACTCGGCTGTCGGTCGGGCAGGCCACGTGCGAATCGCTGACCCTTTGCAGGCTCACGTCGCAACGATTCCGGAGTCCTTCGATGATTATGTGCGTGCGCTGGATGCCGCGACTCGCCGCAAAGTCTGGAACCACCGGAAGAAGTTGACGCGCCCGGCGGTCAAATTCGCGCGCATCGATGAGATTGATAGCTACTTCGACACGATCGACAGCTTCCATAAAAGCCGCTGGGGGGCGCGTCTCTATGAGGGCGCGTATCGAGAATTCCACCTCGCATTCGCTACGGCCATGGCCCGAGCAAATACCTTACAGCTGAGCCGGCTTATGGTTGGGGATATACCTCTGTCGGTCATGTACAACGTGCGGCTCGGCGGTAAGGAATACAATCTGCAGCTCGGTTTCGATGCAGCCAACAGTGCCGGGCTCTCCCCTGGCTATCTGCATTTCGGTTACAGCCTCGAGCGCGCCTGCACCGATGGAGTCCGGCAGTTCGACTTTCTGGCTGGACAGGGCCGCGCGCGCCAGTACAAACAGGATTTCAGGACCAGAGGCGAGGAGTTGGTGTGCCTTCAGCTGATACGCTCCACGCCGTTGAGCTGGGCGTATCGCTTGTATGATCGTTGGAAGAGAGCGTACCCCGGGGGCGAACGGGATGCGCCCGCCTGCGCGGCAGTGGTGGAGCGACCGCATGGATGAGGTTCAACGGCGATTTTCGCGCGTAGACGCTGCGCGGAAGTGGAACGATTTGTACTCCCGCGATACGAGCGTTCTCGAAGAGGTGAATTTTCGCGATCGCCGTGATCTTGCCGTGAATGAAATCGCGCGGCACATATCTCCCGGCGGGCGCGTGCTGGATCTCGGCTGCGGAACCGGTCCGGTGTTGTGTGAGCTGCTGCGGCAGGACATCGACTGCATCGGGATCGACTACTCACCCGACATGCTCGAGTTCGCCAAGCGGCGGCTGCGAAGCCAGGCGCTCAACGCGTCGCGGGTCCTGCAGGGCGACTGCCGCCGCACTCCGTTCTCGGACAAGAGCTTCGATGCCGTCATCTGCCTCGGCGTAATCAGCTACGTTGAGAACTACGAAGTGGTCCTGGAGGAGATCCGGCGGATTCTCAAGCCCGGCGGGGTGTTGCTCGTGAGTTTCCGCAACAGGTTCAATCCGCTGCTGTCGGATCCGGTGGTGCTCGTCAAGCGTCTCATCAAACGGCTACTCGGCAGGACAGAGCCCGAGCGCTACGAGATTGGCCAGTTTCTTGATCACCGCGTATTCCGGCGCAAGATCGCGCCGCTGCAGTTTCGTTTTCTGGGCTTCCGCGGAATCGGCTTCGGGCCGTTCCGGGTCGGCGGCCGGAGTCTGTGGACAGAACGCAGGTCCGTGGCGCTCAGCCGGAGGCTTGCCGCGTTGTTGAGGACGTTGCGGCTCACGCTTCTGGAGCGTTGGCTCGCGGATGTCAGCGTCTGGATCTACCGGGCTCCGTCCGAGCGCTCGCTTGGACAACTGGGATTCAAGAACATGAATACTGCGGCACGCCCGCACGGCGCGCGGCGTGACCACGCGGGTGCTATGGCCACTGTGCCTTGCGCGATTATCAGAGGCGGTACCAGCAAGGGTGTGTTCGTCCAGGAAGATCACTTGCCACAGGATCCCGCGCGGTGCGATGCCGCGCTGATTGCGCTGATGGGCAGCCCCGACCCGCGCCAGGTGGACGGACTCGGAGGCGCGGATCCCTTGACGAGCAAGGCGGTGATCGTCGCTCGTGCGACACGGGCGGGTGTCGACTTGGAATACGAGTCCCTGGAAATTGCGATCGGCGAGTCTTTCGTGAATCACGGAATCATGTGCGGCAATCTCACCGCGGCAGTCGCCTATTTCGCGATGCTGGAGGGGTTGCTGCCAGGTCGAGCGCCTCTATCCGAAGTGCGCATGCTGTGCCGGAATACTGGCAAGACGATCGTCTGTAGGCTTCCGGCTCAGGAGCCTGGAGTTGACTCGGGCGCGGACGGCCCAAATCCATACCTGGCTGAAGCCGCAAAGACCGTGTCGCTGGTTTTTGAACAGCCCGCGGGTGCAGTGACCGGGCAGTTGCTGCCGACCGGCGAGCCGGTGTCGACCGTCGAACTCGACGATGGCAGCGCAGTGCCGATTTCGGTCGTGGACGCTGGAGCTCTCTACGCCTTCCTGAGGGCACGGGACTTGGGCGTGTCCGGCGCGGAGACCGCTGCGGTCCTCGATGCCAATTTGCCCTTCCGCTCGGCTGTCGAGTCGAGCCGTGTCCGGATAACCCGACTGCTCAACGAACGCCTGAGACTGACCCAGCCGCTGAGCTCGAGACGCTTGAAGATTGCTATCGTCGCCGAATCGAGCGATCCGCAGAGCGGCAGCGACGTACTCGCTCGGGTGATCAATCCCGCAAGAGTTCACAAGGCGTACGCGGTGGGCGGAGCGATCAGTCTCGGGTGTGCCGCCACTATTCCGGGGACTTTGGTAAACACGCTAGTACAGGCCGGAGGCTCGCCTTTTACGTTGCGCATTGGCCATCCGACTGGCGTGCTGCCAGTCATGATTCACCATGCGACCGATCCCACAGGACATCGAATTCTGGGAGCGGAGATCCAGCGGTCCGTCAGAATCCTGATGCGCGGCGAAGCCTACCTCCCGGCGCCACAATGAGAGCTCGAACAGCAAGCCCGATGACCAACGAACCGCTGGACATGTCGCTTTTCACGAAGTCGCGCAAGGCCGACTACTGGAATGATTTCTACCAGAACCCGGCCAGCGTGTTCGAACACACGATGGCACAGCGCCGAGACTACGCGCACCGCTACATTTGCGGGAATTTCCCGAAGAGTGCACGGCTGCTTGATCTCGGCTGCGGTGCCGGCGTGCTCTCGGAGCAGTTGTTGAGGAGCGGCTATCGAGTGACGTGCGCTGACGCATCTGAAGACATGCTGGAGCTCGCGCGCAGGCGCTTGAGCGCCTGCCCCTCCCCGCCCGAGGCGGTCGTACGCGCGGACATCAGGAATCTGCCTTTCGAGGACTCGACGTTCGATCTGGTCATCTGCATGGGTGTCTTCGGCTATTTCGACGAGGTTGAGGCGGCGCTCGCCCAGGTGCGTCGGGTGCTAGTGCCCGGCGGCGTCTATATCATGAGCATCAGAAACCCCTACAACCTGTATCTCTGCGAGCTCGGGCTGCTGCCATGGCGGCTGTGCCGGTTTGTTGGTAAGAAGATCTCGCGAGGTTTGTCACGAGCCGCCAAACAGGGGCCTGCATCCGTTTCCAGCTGGAGATTGCCCGCCGCCGATGCTGCTGCGTTTCGCGTGGCCATACACACTGATCCGCGCGCGGTGATCGCGGGGATCGAGCAGCGCGGCTTCAAGCTGATCGAGTTCGACGGCCTTGGGTACGGGCCGCCGACGGTGTTCGGCAAGGAATTCTTGCCAGCAACCTGGTCAATGAAGCTCAGCGACGGGCTGGCTGACTTGTTTCGCAGAACCGGGCTGCACCGACGCACCCGCTGGTTCGCCGATGTGAGCTTCTACACCTTCTGCACGGGGGACTGAGCGGTCGCCGCAGGGTCGTCAGCTCTTGGTGGGCACGCATCTGGCCACCAGGCCGCGGGCAATATTGCCGGCAAACTCCAATGCATAGCCCAGTGACGGGGTTGGATCGTCCCAGGCAAACACCGCATGTGTCTTGGGTCCGGCGATCGACTTCCTCCATTGCCTCACGCTCAGGAGCTTCTCCCCCATGAGCTCGCGGGCAGCCCAGATATCCTGAGTGAAGTTGATCCATTTCACCCCATCCTGCCACGTGCTGACCGGGGTCACGTTGCCGACTGCCTTGTCGAGAAAGGCGATCAGGGGAATATCCACTCCGCAGGCTGGCGCGATCCCGATGGTGTTCACGGCGCGAGCGTTGATCTCTATGAGCTTGTACTGTGTCGTGCGGGGATCGAGCTTCCACTCGACGCCGCTGATTCCGTGATACCCGATGCCGCTCAGGAGTCTGAGCGAGTGATCGACCACCGTCGAGTCGTGACACGACACCGTCAGCGTGCAATAGCCGAAGTCAATGGGTGCCTGACGGATTTTCTTACGCACGCAGTAGGCGAGCGGCTGCGAGCGCTCATCGAGATATGACAGGAAGGTGAACAAACGGTCGTCGCGCCCCCCGATGACTTCCTGGATCATCACATTCGCATCGCCAGCGGCGATCCTGCCATAGTGTTCGATGAGCTCCGCGGCGCCAGCCACGCGAAATCCCTTCTTTCCCTTGGAGATCCCCTGCATGGATGCGCGCCGCCATTGATGTGCGATCAGCGGCTTGATAACGTAGGGATAGTTTTGCAGCCGCGGCGCCAGCTCGCGGACCTCCTGCAGCTGCCTTGGAAAGTGGGTTTCGGGGATCGATAGCCCGAGCCGCATCGCCTCCTCGTACTGCGATTTCTTGTCGAGCAGTTTCTGCATGACCGCCCAGGTGGGGCCGGCGACGAGGAAATGGGGACGCAGCCGCTCGTGGTACTTGGCTAGGAAGTAGGCGCAGTCGTCGCTTGCCGGGATCAGCACGCCGGCCGCCGTGTAGCGTGCTTTCATTGCGATCAGAAACTCGACGAGTGCACTCTCCGATTCGTAAAAGTCAGGGCACACCTCCACTCGACTGCAGAATCGCGAGCTCAAGCTGCGTTCCAGGCGGTTCGGGTGGACGCGCACCACCGGAAATCCCTGGCGTCCGATGGAGCGCGTGATGCTCAGGGCAATGAAACTTGCGATGCTCCTGCGTCGATTGGGGTCGGACTCGTGAGTCAACACGAAAGCTGTCGGCTGGTTCATGAGTTAACGGTGGGTCGGTCGGCGGCAGGGCTGTTGATGTACGTGCTACCGCGTAGCTCCAGTGTACTCGAAAGCTCGAGCAGCATATGTCGAGCTTGTCGGCAATGATAGCTCTGGCGGTGGTAGTCCTTGCGGTGGGTGTGATCGCGGTGCTCGCGCTAGCGCAGACTCTGCCTGCCGCACCCGCGCTGATCGAGGTTGCCGGCGCACGCATGGCCCGCTTGTCGGAGGGACCATCCGTTACGAAGATGCAGGCGCGGGATCGACCGCGGTGCTATTCCTTCACGGCTTCAACGGGCAGTTGGGCTATTGGAGCGAGGCGTGGACAGCGCTCGGCGACTGCGGGAGGAAGGTGCGCGTCGACGTTCTGGGTTTCGGTGGGTCGCACTTCGATGTACTGAGCTACGATCTTGGTTCTCAGGCCCGACGCGTCCTCGAGTTTCTCCATCTCAGAGGCATCCGTGACGTTTTCATCGTCGGAGAATCGATGGGCGGATCCTTGGCCGCCTACATCGCCGCGACACGCCCGGAGAGAGTAACCGACCTCGCACTGCTCGCTCCTTCGGGCTACACAGGAGCGTTGCGATATCGGGGCCCTTACGGGCGCGTTGTCGAGCCACGGTCCGCCGAAGGCCGTGGCGACGCGCACCGGGCACCTGATCGGGCGCGAGCGGCCCGCGGCTGGTCGCCGAGCTGCTCTGTCGGCTCGCACACGGCGCGAGCCCCGCCGACTTCGCAAAGACCCTCCCGCGTGAGCTGCTGCGCGACGAAGAGGGATTTGCCCCTCGCGATCCCGATGTGTGAACTGGGTCACATTCTATATATCGCTAGCCTGGGGCGGCACCGCAAGCGCCGTGAAGCGCCACTTGCCTCCTCGTCGAAAGTTTCATGAGGCTTTCATTTGTCCGAGACCCCGTTCGCGTCCGTGTTAAGACTAACAGCGGTGTGACGCAGATGACATTTAGTTAGGCGCACAGAGAGCGCTGTTCGGGTACCCTTCTACGGTATGTACGTACGGGGGTGCTCATGACCGGACTCGGCCGGTGACGGTATGGCGAACCTGCTAGCCAGCATTTTGCTGCCTACCTACAACCGCGCCTACTGTCTTGCGTCGGTCATCGACAGCATTTTGCGTCAGACCTATAGCACCTTCGAGCTGTTGATCGTGGATGATGGCTCGACGGACGCAACGGCCAATCTCATCGCCGACAAGTACGCGGGTGAGAGGCGCATCCGCTATCATCGGCGCCCCAACGGCGGTGTGTCCGCCGCCCGCAATACTGCAATCGAGCTCGCCAAGGGCGAGGTGTTGGTGTTTAGCGATTCGGACGACGTCTGGCTCCAGCACAAACTCATGATGCAGATGGCCACGTTCGTCCAATTCCCCGATGTCAACCTGGTTTGGACCGACGTTTCTGCCGTTGATCCGTCTGGGAAGGTGCTCCACGAACGCTATACCCGGGTCTGTTATCCCGCGTGGCACGATCGTCCGATCGATGAGGTATTCGATCGCTCGCAGGATCTCTACGCGGCCTGCCCACTACTTCCGCCGGGATTCGAGGACAGACGCGTATATGTCGGAAACATCTTTCCGACGATGATAGTGGGCACGCTCATCAACATGCCCACGGTCGCCGTGCGCAGCCGGGTGATCGGTCAGGCTGGCAACTTCAACGAAACGATGGTCTCGGGCGGCGACTATGACTTCAATTTACGCGCCTGCAGCACAGGGCCGGTAGCCTTCATCGACGTACCGACCGTGTTGTACCGAATCGGTGCCGCCGATCAGCTGACACGGCCCTCGTTACACGCCGATCAGGCCCAGAACTGGTTCCGCGCAGTAACGCCGTTCCTGGAAGGTGGACGCATCCCAGCCGGGCTGACGCGACAGAGGCTAAGGGACATCCTGGCGGGCAAGTACGGCTGGCTCGGAATGGCCGAGTTGCTGTGTGGCAATCGGCGGGCGGCCCGGGCGGCACTCTGGCAGAGCCTGCGCCGCAGCCCGCGCCAAGCAAAGCGTTGGATGTACCTCCTCGCGACGTTCTTCCCGTCGGCGGTCGAGGAATCCCTGCGTACAGCGTACAGGCGACTCAAACCGCGCGCCGCGTAGTCAGTTTCGCCATTCTTGGCGTGCACCCGCCTGCGATCTCGCCCGCCTATCAGCGGACTCCGGCCTCGCCAAGGTCAGCAAGACCGCGGCGGAGGACGCACCGCTTCGCGTCGGCATCAACTTCCGCTTCAGGCGCAGGAACCGACTCTCGAATAGCTCATAGGAAAGTGCCGCGAGCACGAAGCTCGCCACGGTCATGGCGGCGGCGTATAGCAACGCAGCTGCGGGTGTCACGTGCGGCGCAAAGTAATGCAACAGCACGACGCCAAGAAATAAGTGCAGCGGCAGATGGATCACGTACATGCCATAGCTGTAGCGGCCCACGAGGCGCAACGGAGGCCACTCAAGGATGTGCATTGCTGCCCGCAATGCGCCGGTGGTCGGTAGCGCCGCTAGCAGTATGATGAGCGCAAAAGCGAGTGACAGAAGCGTGTAGCCGACAGTCTGCGTGCTGATGTCAAACATGGCGAATCCGCGTGTCCCTGCAGCCGTGACGAGCAACATCATGGCAGCCGCTGCAGCCACGCGCGGTATCGCGTGCTGAAGACGTGTCAGGGCCGCAGGTATCCGAATCACAGCAGCCGCCGCGGCACCCAGCGCGAGTGCATCCATTCGGCACACCGTGAACATGTAGAGCGTTTCGTGCGGGGCGTGCGTGACGAGCAGCAGCACACGCACAACGAGTGCAACTCCCACAGCCGCAGCGCAAACCCATAGCAGTCGCGCCGGCCTGCAGCGCAGAACCACGAACGGCCAGAGCAGATAAAACTGCTCCTCGACCGCAAGCGACCAGAAATGGCCAAAGCCGTACACCTTTCCACCGAACGGCTGACTCCAGTTCGACAGAAAGGTCCACAGCCATATCTGATGTGATTGCGTGGCGTGTAACTTCTGCGGGACGGTGCCCAGCGCCGGAGCGATCACGAGCGCCACGCCCAACGCTACAAAGTACAAGGGCATGATTCTGAGGACGCGCCGCCCAAAGAAGGCGCTCAGGTAGTTGGCGGAGTTCCGCGTATCGAGGAGGTTACCGGTGATCAGAAAACCGGAGAGCACGAAGAACAGCTGCACGCCGATCCAGCCTGCGTGCATCAGCGCGACGAGCGGATACTCGAAAGCCGGAAACGGTGCCTTCAGCATATCGACGTTGTGCGGAATGACCAGGAGAATAGCCAACGCTCGAACGCCGTCGAGCGCCGGGATGTGCCGACTGACCTGCGTGGACGAGGTGTCCTCCAGCGTACGCATTACGGGCGCGACGGAGAGGCAGAAGCCGCGGGGTCGGAAGGGGCGTGAAGTCTTCGAGCAAGAACCGCAGCCAGCAAAGCTCTGGTTGCCAGGTCGGTAAAGGTGTGGTCCGCGTCAGCAATCGATTCCACGTGCAGCTGGCCGCGCGAGCGCAGGCGTTGTGCCGTTCGCCCCCCTTGATTTCTCAACAGCTCGAGCCCTGGATCTGCCGCTGCGAACACGAATTGCACGTCGATCGCGGCGCTCGCGATTTTAAGCAGCTCAGTTGGCAAATCTTCGCTGAGTGGCATCTTTACCAGACGTGCGGCCGCGCGCACCGGCTTGAGCGCCAGTGCACGCACTCTGCGCCCGAGCACCTGGACGACTTCCAACAGATCGACGCGGCCGCTAAGCAGTTTTCGCCACGAAGCCAGGCTGAGCATGTTACTGCGGTACCGGGAGACATCGTCGGCGATCCGGTACTCGGGATATTTGAGGGACATGCCCTCCCTCCAGAAAAACGTGAGCGGGTTGATCAGGATGACTCCACTCAGCGGCATCTGCGCAACGGCTGCCTTGAACGCGTGATACGCGCCGGAGCACAAGCCCACCGCACGCACCTCAGCGGCACCCCAGTCCCGCTGCAGGTACTCGATCGCACTGCGCACGTCCTGCAATGCCTGCCTCGTGTAAACGATGTTTTCCGGTTCACCAGGGCGCGGTGCGCTATCGCCGATTCCGGCGATATCCATTCGCAGCACCACGTGCCCCAGCCGGGACAAGTGCCGTGCAAGCGCGACGTACAGTCGGTTGGGGCCCACGCGATGCACGGCGCCGGAGTTGAGCAGCATAACCGCTTTGGTCGGGCGTCGAGCGCGACGCGCGCCCGCTGTAGGCGCGCTCACGATCCCAAACAGCTTCGGAAGGTCGCCGAAGTGCACGGCTAACTCCTCGATCGCCACTTGCGGCGCCTCCCCGAGAACGGGATCGGGAGAGGAATGCGGCACCGCTGCCCGTCGACGCGACACGCCCTTCGTCTTTGCAGCAGCGGCAGAGAGCCCGAAATCATGGCCCTCTGCCCCGATTGGCGTGGGATCGCCCGCGATATCGATCAGCCATGTGACCGCGGTGTCGATGATTTCCTCAGGGACGATGCTCTCATGGCTATCGAGCATCATTTCCGTGTAGCCCCGCGCACTGGTGCGGTGGACGTTGGCTCCTTGGCCGCGCAGATGCAATGCCCAGTCGTCGCGTCCGGGTAGCTCGGCGCGATCGAGAATGAGGACGCGAGGCGCCGGCCTCCTCTCGAGGCGCCGCAGATCGATGGCGCTCAAACTGGCCTGAGTCGGTGCACTCAGCGCAAAACCAGCCGACTCCAGCACTTCACTGTCGACATCACGGGTGACGTTGCGTTTCGAATCCATTGCCCGCCGTAGCATCCGCAACTCGCGAACGTAGGACTTGCCGTCGACCACCGGAGCGAGCGTCGCCAGCCCCGCTACGTCCTTACGAGCACTGGCCACGAGCGTGGCCAGTGCAGCGCCTAGTCGGATTCCGAAAAAGCACAGGCGCTCGATGCCGGTCAACTCGCGCAGCGTGTCGGCTGCCAACCCGATGCTCGCAAGCCAGGCAGAGAGGCGATTGGGATCGAAGTCGTGTCCCGCTGAATCACCCGTGCCATCGTAGTCGAAGCGCAGCGCGGGTATTCCCGCATCCGCCGCCCGCTCTGCGAGATGCCGAAGGCTGCGGTGGGCACAGATCGCCTCATTGCCAAAGGGATTGCAGATCACGAGCCCGAGCGCGGGCCGGCTGGCCGCAGCCGACGCGTGCAGCCAGCCGAAGAGGGGCCGATCTTCGGGGCCGAAGTACAGAGGCTGCGAGTTCACGCCGGACGTGGCCGCAACCGGAACGAGCGCTACATCGAGCGCCGCACTGCCGTGATTCCGCCTTCCCATGCCTCCGCCATCTCATCAAACAGTTGCGCGCCATCGAGCGGACGCCGGCTGTTCGTGGCCCGAGCTCCTTTGAGAATGAAAGTCTTGTTGGCCGCCGAAAGCCGCTCGAACGCCACTGCCGCGGGCTCGAGACCGGACATGCCTGCGGTAGCGAGCCATTTGACGTTGAGTGCCGCGAGCTCGAATGCAGCGCCGAACTGGCGGATGGTGCCGAACGCCCAGGCGTGATAATGCTCAAGCCCCCTTTCCTGAATGGCGGGCAGCTCGCGCTCAAAACGCTGTTGAAAGCGACGCACGGGGTTGCTCGAGGGTATCCGCGCCAGATGCCGCTTCCACAGCTCGAGAGACATCTTGACCAGCTCCCGGGCGGGACGGCGTATCACGCCATCGACGCGCACGAGCTCGGCGAACAGCGGCATGAATGTGGGATCGGGCTCCATGTCGAGCCGGAAGGTGCGCGCGAAGTCCTCTCCTTCGAGACGATAGTACCCCGCGTTGTGGAAATATCCGAGGCGGCGATGCTCGAGATCCAGATCGTTCAGCACGATGGTCGACTTCGTGTGCCGGCGGCGATAATCGGTCCCAGACGTGTCGGGCAGCCAGAAAGCATCCGCTTCAGTGCTGATCAGCTTCCCGGCCGCGAGATGCTCTGCCGTGTGCTCGATCAGGGGGCGCCAGACGTTGAGCTCCTGTACGTCGATACCATAGAGGTCGCGTAGCTCCGAGTGGGGCGGCTTGAAGAAGGTCCACTGGTCGCCCTCGAAATCGATCGCCACCGCGAACGGTAACATGGCGCGCGGCTCGAGTCCGAGCGTGTGGATGACCTCGATCCAGATGTCGATGTAGCAGTTCTTTTCAACCCACACGCAACTGTCCGCGTGCAGCACACTACGCCCGTAGGTGGCGGGATCGAGCCCCGGCAAGGCAGTCATGGCGTTCACTCGACAGGCCTCGTCAGGGCCAGAGCCGACGGCGCGCATCCTGCGGCCAGTGCTGGGGTTGGAAGCCGTGGGTCTTGAATAGCGCCATCACAATCCGTTCGAGGCCAAATCCCAGGCAGGCGGTGTTAGCGACGTTTCCGTCCGGCGTGCGGATATCGAAAGTGGAGCCGAAGTGGTCCTGGTGGAAATTGAAGGAGCACACAGCGGTGGGATCCTCGGCGGAGATCACCGGGATCAGTACTTCAAACTTTAGTTTCTGCTCCTTCTGATTGACGGCGAGCATCTTGCCGCCACGGCCGAAGAAGGGATCCGCGGCCACGGCGGGCTTGGCGGGCAAACCGAGGGATGTCAACAGCTCCAGACCGCGCTTGAGCCACATGTCGCGCCACTCGACTACTTCGTCCGGCGTCCCGACGCGAACGAATTCGCGCACGCGGAAGGACTGCATGCGGGTGGGCTCGGGTGAGGGCTCGTGCCGATATACCCAATTCAACATCGTCACGAGGCGCCCGCCTTCGGGCACCACACCGGTGAAACTCGGATAGACGGGATAGCAGGCGGCCGGGTTCAATACCACATCGGTGATGCCGAGCAGATCGCCCCACGGCTGGGCTTCGTGGACCCGCTGCGAGAGCGCCTGAGCCTGCAGCTCCTTGCCGAAGAAGCTGTAGACCGCGCCGCACAGGTGCGGAAACGAGTCCAGGTAGTTGACGCGCTCGAGCACCTTGCGGCTGATCACAGGCGGAAAGGTGTATACCTCCGCGCCATCTTGCTTGGAGATCTGCGAGATGAGTCCGTTGAAGCGCTCGAGCACGTCCTCGAACACGGCGCCGCGACCGAAGGCACCCTGGACGCCGACGGGAACAATCAGGCGATGCTTGACGAGACCCTCGTAGAATTCCTGCGGGTTGTATTCGGCGCTCATGTGGCAGCTCCCGTTCGGCGTCGATCTGCCTACTGATCTTTGAATACCAGCAGCATCGAGGCGCTCTTGGAGGCGATGCGATCGTTGGAGATCATCAGCGCGGCGGACAGCACGTCCCGATAGTGCCGACCCAGGCTGAACTTCGAGTCGTTCTTGTAGCCGAGAATGCCGGTGATCTGCAGCGCCTTATGCACGATCTGCGGCGCGCTCTCTGAGGCATTGATCTTCAGATTGTTCATCTTTAGTGCCCAGCCGATCGAGAGCAGCTCCTGCATCCCCTCCGGCCTCGCGTTGATCTCGTCGAACTCGGTGGCGAGCGCGAGCCAGTTGTGTCGCATCGCTTGCAGCTGCGCCGATACTTCCGCCAGCCGCGTCGCTGTAGGCGGGACGGTGCCGGGATTCTTGCGCGCTGACGCGCGAACAAACTCCGCCGCACGGGCGACAGCGTCGGCCGCGATGCCCCACCACAGCGATGACCAGAGGATGTGGGAGTACGGCACCATCGTTTGTGCCGAGGAGTCGGCGAAAGAGCCGGGAATGATTTGCTCCCGCGGACCCGAGGACTCGAGCTTGAAGCCGGGACTGCAGGTGCCGCGCATGCCCATCGTTTCCCAGGACGTCGTCTGGGTCAGTCGGAAGTCGCCCTTGCGAACTAGCACGAGCACCTGATCGCTGCCGGGTGCATCCGGCGCGCGGCGACAGGTCGCGAGAATTCCGTCGGCATGCTCGCAATACGAGCCGGTAGTAGCGTCCTTGCTGAGCTTGAACCGGCCGCCCTCGCATTCAACCGCGCAAATGCTCGTGCGCGTCTCCCCGAACGTTCCATTCTCGGAGGTCATCGAGGCGAGGACATATTGATGCTCGACCAGATCTTGCAGGTAGCGGCGAAAGAAGCTGGACTGCAGGGCGTGCCGGACGATGCACGCCACTTGAATGTAATGCATGGCCAGCACCATGGCGCTCGAGCCGCAGGCCTGCGCGAGCGCAGAGCACAATGCACCAAGCTGGCGCATTCCGTAGCCCGCTCCGCCGAGCTCTTTGGGGACGGGCGCGGACAGGAGCTTGGCCTTGCGCAGGGCCTCGATCGTCTCGTGCGGAAACCGGCTGTTGGCGTCGACGTCGGCAGCGTTGGGCGACGCGACGTCGGCAGCGATAGCCTTGAGGGCGGCGAAATGCGCTTCGAAGTCCGCAGGATTGCTAGTGGTCATGCCGATATTCATCGAGCCTCGCGGCGGCGCATCGAGCGCAAGCATACCGCGTGCCTGCTCGTCTTCATTTGGTAAGTCACCTAGCGCGTATCATACACAGCCGGACACGCAAATACGCGCCTGAAGACGGGCGTCAATCCTAACCAATACCTAACACGGAGTGTGAAACGCGTGGCACTCGGCGCGGGTGCGCGAGGTCCATCACACTTTCTGCCGCGCTTGAATCGTCGGTCCGCTTTACAGCGAAGCCTGCTCTTTGTCAGCGTCGGTCCGTCAGACGCTGCTTACCTCCTGGCGCAAGTGACTCGCGCCGCCCGGCGCATCCGGCACTCGGACGTGTGCAACTGAGCCTGAGTCGAAGCACCGGCTCTGTGACTTTTCAACCGTCGCGGCGTGCGTGCAAACCTTCGGTCCCGTCGGTTGTTTCCGCTATCATGAGCATCCAACGCGAACAGAGTCGCGACGCCGCAGAGCGTCGTGTGAGTGATCCGAGCAATGTGGCAACCAAATACGCCCGACCTGCAGAACGATATCAATTCGAGGGTATATCACGCCCGAGGGATCTCCCGTTTGTACCGGGGGAAGCTCCTCGATCGGGCGGAGACGATGGCGCTGCTCAAGTACCAACCGGGTTTTCTGGCCCGTAGTGTCCTCGATATCGGAGTTGGCACCGGTCGGACGGCACGCTTCCTGAGCCCGCTCGCCCGGCGTTACGTGGGCATTGACTACTCCCAGGAAATGGTCGATCACGTTCGCATGGCGCTGCCAGACGTCGAGGTACATCTGGCCGACATGCGTGATCTGTCGCGGTGGCAGGACGGGGAATTTGAGTTCATTTTCGCTTCCAACAACGTCGTTGATGCGGTCCCCCATGCGGAGCGGCTCAAGGTCCTGAGCGAGGCACAGCGCGTGCTGTCGGCCGGCGGTCTGTTGGTATTCACGTCTCACAACCGCCGCTATCGCCTGGCGCAAAGCGGTCCCCGGCTGGAGTATTCGCCCAATCCCATCACCGAAGGGATTCACGTCATCACGTATCTGCGACGGCGGCTGAATCATCTGCGGGTCGGCCGTCTGCGCCGCTTCGAGGAAGAATACGCACTGCTCGACGACATCGGGCACGATTACGGACTGCTTCATTACTATATCGACGCGGACCGGCAGGCGCAGCAGCTCGATGCAGCCGGTTTCCGGTTGCTAGAGGTCTTCGACAGCGACGGGCGCAGTCTTCGCGACGGCGGCGATGACGCCTCGAGCGGCAGTCTCCTGTACGTGGCGGCTCGAAGGTAGTGCAGGATGCCGCGCGCGTTGCTCGCCTGCTTGCGCCGGTGACTCGCCTGCCGCCTTAGAGCCTCGCTCGCCTGCAACTTCGGGAATCCCGAAGACCGTCAACTCGCTCGAGCCACCCGGCCCCACGGAAATGAGTGACCGGCGGCGCGGTCCCGCGCAGCATCCACCGATAGAAGGCCTCGAAGATCAGTTCGAGATCCTTCTCGGGAACCCGCACCGCCTCAGTACCGGCGGGGCTGCTGCGAACTCATCGGATCAATCGGATGCAGGCGCGCCTCGCCCGCCTGCGGGCCGGCTGCAGCTACAGGCAGGAGCGCATAGGAGGCCATGACGCCCACCTGGTTCTCGCCGTAACCGTGCGGCGAGGTTGTCGAATGCGAATAAATGAACCGCAGGCCGAGCCGGGGGCCGACCTGCCAGCGCAGGCTGGTAATGGCGTTCACCGAATCCAGCTTCCCGCCCGCATTGCTGTTGTGCTCGTAGTTCGCACCGACGTCCCAGTTCAGCACCGGGCTTAGCTGCCGGCCGAACAGCGCGCTTACGACCGTCGCGTCGAAATTGGAGCCGGGAGTGGCCTGGTCGCGCTGGCTGACAGCGAGGACATCGAGTTGGAACGAGGTACGGTTCTCCTGGAAACGCCAGGTGGCGCCATATTCGCGGTCGGTAAAGGGTTGCCCGGAGGCGATCCGGGTCGGCACGTTGGTTGGTACCGGTGCGTTGATGTTGAGCCGGAACAGCTGGGAAGCGTCCGTGACTTGTTTCAAGGCGTGCACAGATACGCGCTGCGTCGGTGAAATCAGGCGCGCCAGCTCGACTCTCCAGGTCGAGCCGCTCGGGGACTGGTTCTGGTCGTGCAGTTTGCTGTATCCGGCGGACACGTCGAGCTCGGTGCGCGCGTTCGTGACCTTGAAACCGGCGAGCGCTTCATCCTCTCTGAAATTGGTGTTGTTCACCTGATCGGTAAACTCCACCTTCTGGCTCGAGCCGGTAACGTAGGCGCTCAGGATGTTGGAGAACGCGCGGCTCAGCGTGATGTCGCCGCCGTAACGGTGATTGTTGATATTCACGTACTGCGGCGATTTCGAGCTGCTGTCGACGTAGGAGTAGGTGGCGTTCGCGATGATGGTGGTGCGCAACGTCGGGCGTAGCGTGAAGCGCGGACCGGTCGTGATGTAATTGATCGACTCGAGGTTATCCGGGTTGATGGGAGTAAACTCGTTGATCGCTGTCTGGTTGTAGGTCTCCCTGGCGAGCCAGGAAAAATTTCCGGGCACGATCTGCAGGGTCGCTGAGCCATCGAAGTAGCCAAACGGCTGCGTCTGGAACTCCGAGTGCAGATACTTCACCAGTGCGATGTCGGAATCCACCCGGTAATCCAGGCGCGTGCCTTGGCGTGACGCATCGCCGACCAAGCCCAGCACGGCAAGCGTATCGCCGGGGCCGCCCGAACGCAGATACACATTGTCCGAATACAGGACACCCGCATCGACGTCGAGGTAGTTGCCCTGGTGGACATTGGAAGCCTGGTCGAAGAACAGGCTCTGGGTGCTTATCGGCCCGTTGCTCTGGGCGAAAGCGGGCCACGGCGCGAGCGCCAGCAAAAGCCCGAGTACTCGGGGGCCACGTGCATGTAGCCCCCCCTTACGTCGCCTGTTCATACCGCACACCCCTTCGCGTGACTCATGCGCTGCTGGTTTTCTCGGGCGGCGCCGCGTTACCGCCGCAATGGTAGTAGTAGCCCATCTGCGGGCGTCTCATGCTTAGAAGATCGACTGCGGCACAACCAGCACGTCGCCGGGCTTGAGCGGCACGTTCTCACGCACGTCACCGCTGTTAACGAGATCGGCGACCTTGGCGTGGATGGTGGTCTCCTGCCCGTTCTCCACGCGCACAATCCGGAGGATGTCGCCCGAACCGATGATGTAGTCGCTTCCTACCGCCTTTGCGGTGGCCTGGCTCGGCGACGGGGGACGCTGCACCGCTGGGCTCAAGGCGCAACCGATGACAACCGAAACAACCGCCAGCCAAACGACCAGCATCAGCACGCTCGGTCGTCGCATCGCGCTTCCTGGGTCCAAAAGTTGAGCCTATCAGAAGTCATGGGGCCCAGCCCTCTCAAGCGCTGGCGGTATCGTGTCGAGTGTTAAGTGGGTATAAGGCGGTCGTGCCAAGTTCCAGGTCGCTCGGGAGCTTGGGGTATCGATCAAGACGGTGGCCAAATGGCTCACTCCACAGACAGGCGACCGGCGAATACCTCGATCTGTCATCGCCGGTGTTGGCAAAGGCGAGGCGCTGCCCGTAGGCGCCTTTGAACGTCGGCAGGCAGGAGGAATGGCCATTGGCGAGCGTGGTCGACGCCGGCACGGCGGCTCTGCCGTTGCGCGCCAGCGCAGCCGTGCAAATTGTCGAGGTTGGCAGGACTACCCGATCGTCTTGGTGACGACGTTTGGCCGGGCGCTCTGCGCGCCGCTGTTGGTCACGGCCACTATGGCAAAGTACCAGGTGCCAGCGGTGAGGTTATCGATTACCCAGGTCTGCATGCCGGGCTCGAGCCACGGGCCGCCGACCAGCACTTGTTTATGTGCACTCGCCGAGCTCATTTATCGCGCGCTTAGCAAGTGCGCCACACGTGCTGATCAGCTTTGTGCGCAGGCAGCAACAGGAAGGCGGGTACGATCGATAGCGCGAACGCAGACCTCATACGCCACCGGACGTCTCATCGTCGCCGGCGCCGTAGCCCGGATACTCGTAATAGCCCGCACCCGACGTGAACTGCGACTGGTTCAGGATCAGCCCCTGCAACTTGTTCTGGTGCACGTGCGTCAGGGCGTCCAGCAGCGCCTGGCGCGGTGTCACCCCGGCACGCGCGACCAGAACAATCTGCCCTGGTAGACGCAACATTGCCCGCCCTTCGCTGGAAGCGAGCACTGGCGCAGTGTCAAACAGTACCAATCGCCGCGGTTTGCGTGCGCCGAGGCGCGCAGCGATCTGACTCATGCGGGCGCTAGCCAGCAGTTCCGTAGCATTTTCGACGAACCGCCCAGCCGGGAGGATCTCGAAGCCGCGAACGTCCGTTTGCACGATAAGCGATTCGACGTCGAGGGACTCGTGGGTGAGCGCGTCGAGCAGCCCCGGTTCCCCGCGAATCGCGAAGATCTCGCTAACATGCGCCCTGGGCGCGTCCGCGTCGACCAGCAACACAGAGACGTCCCGCTCGTGCGCCATGCTGAGCGCCAGATTGACGCTGATGAAGGTCTTGCCATCGCCAGGCAAGGCACTGGAGACCAGAATGAGGTGTACATCAGCGCCGCCGGCAAGGGCCTTCTCAACGAGTGGGCGCTTGATCTGGCGAAAATGATCCGCGAAGCGCCGCTCCAGCCCTTCCTGGGGCAAGTACCCCGCGTTGCGCAAAGCCCCGAAATCAATCGTGATGCGCTTCGCGGGCCCTGCTGGCGCAGCGACCGGCGCGCGAGCGTCCATGGCGCGGGACGCCGGAGTCGCCTCCCCGGCGCGACGCAGTTTCTGCAGCGCGGCCTCTATGAGGCTCACGAGC
>Ga0137401_10000042_pt1 | contig 37467 bp, 36 predicted proteins | sample CZOMad1_1_16fung_FD_108286 | JGI IMG/M metagenome (GOLD analysis project Ga0137401, IMG submission 108286) | Vadose zone soil fungal communities from Angelo Coast Range Reserve, California, USA - CZOMad1_1_16fungal (Illumina Assembly) | ecosystem: Environmental > Terrestrial > Soil > Vadose...
CCTGGGCCGCTGATTCGCGACAAGTTCGGATCGCGTTGGGTGTTCACCGACAACACCACCGATCATGATTCGTTTTACGACAACGCCACGCGCAGCGGTTGGTTTGACGTGGCCTTTGAAGATGATGATTGCCGCGTCCTGCACATACGCGACCAGAAGGGATCGCCGCCTGACGAAAAGAAACCCGATAGCGACAAGTCGAGCGATGATGACGATTCGCCACCGTAAGCCGCTGAGAGCCACAAGTCGTCATGCTTGAGCGCCGTTAGGCTCGCGATGTTTATAGAACTACGAGTACTTTAAAGTGTGCTGGCTCCTTTAGGAGCGTAATGATTTGAACCCTATCGCTCCTAAAGGAGCTACTTGATTTGTTTGGGTCCTGGTTCTATAAACATCTCGCTCCTGACGGAGCCAAAGCCTTCGCCGATAGCGATTAGTTTGAGAACGGCTATGAAGAGTTTGAAACGATTCATCATCCTGTCTGTTATCGGGGCATTGGCCTTTATCTCATTTTCCGCTTGCCATCGTCGCGACGCTTCGTCAGACGACGAAACGCCGGACACTTCGACGTACCGGCCTGAGGCGACTCCGGCGACGCAATTCGAGCGCGACTTGAAATACATTCGCGGCGGCCACTTCACCTATGTCTGGATCTTCTCGCGCAAAGACGGGAAGACATTGACGCCTGACGATTCACAGGCGTTGCGCACGAACGCGTCGAAAGTTGTCGATTGGGTGACGACGGATGAAAAGAAAAAAGTGATCGCGGGTTCGAACTTTCCGATCGAGCCGCCACAACTGGCGGTACTGCAAAAGCGATTCAATATTGAGGACTATTCCGGGAAGTGAGATCTGATCCCGAAGATTTGATTGTCTTGCTCAATTATCGAGGCACCGGACGGCTTACCTCGGTTTGGCCGCATCTTTTCGAACGCGAAAGCCTCACACCAATTCCAAAAACTCTAGTTTCCCGGCGCAACCTTGTATGCGGCAGACCAGACATGGGTGCCCCGAAGGACGCATTGATCCGTGTCGATGTGTGTTCCAACTTGATAAGGGCCCGTGTAGGTTGGGCACCCGCACTGCACCAGCGGCAGTCCAGTTTTTGGATCGATTTTCCCCGTTCTGTTGCAGGGCGCCGTCATGCATCCGGCATATGATGCTGCCGGGCAGAGTGTTGGGAAGATAAGAAACTCCTTCTCCTTTTCTGTCACTGACTGCTTTTCGAGGTAGAGGCTGAAGGTCGAAATCAGATCCGCGCCCGGGATCAAGGTGTTGCTGTTGATGGCCTCGCAGACCGGAGCTTCGAGAGGCCCCGTCGGGCGGCAGTTTTGGCCTTCCTTCCCGCACTTGGCTACTGTCCGAAGGTACACGTCGCGGTTCAGGATGGCGTTGATGTCTACAAGGTAAGGTTGACCACTGGGAATTTCGTAACAGGTGCAGTTTGCGATGCCAAATCCGTCCGGGTTGCAGGGCGTGGTTGGCCCCGGGCCGGAGTAGTAGCAGAGTGCGATGGCGGCGCCTTTGCATTCCAGAAAGTTCGACGGCTGCTTCAAAATGTCGGCCCACGGAGGGCCATACGCGGTCGTCGGCAGCGTGTTGAGTTTGAAGGGTTTGTTTTTGGTGTACCGATCGAAATCAAAGGTGGCGCCGGAGGGCTGCTGCGCGGCGACGGGCGTTTGATTCGCGCTACAAACCAAGCCCACAAGCGCCAGCATGCAGAGCATGCCACCCATCACGATCGCTGGATACCATCCATTGATTCTTTTCATCATTTGATTCCTGGAGAACAGCTTTGTCGGTCGTCCGGTAAGTGAAGATATTGATTCAGTGATTCATTGGATCAACGAGCCAATAAGATAAGTTTTCCAAACTGCGCCCTATCTTCCATCAACTCGTGAGCTTTGCGTGCTTCTTCCAGCGGCAGCACGCGATCGACGACCGCGCGAAGCTGTCCCGACTCAACGAACTTCATCGCGGCGAGCAAGTCAGCCTTCGATCCCATCATCGATCCGAGAATGGTTAAGTGACGATAGAACACATGCCGCAGATCAGTGCGCGCATCAAAGCCGCTGGTCGCGCCGCAGGTCACCAGCCGCCCACCCTTCTTCAGTGACAGAATCGATCCTGGCCAGGTAGCTTCGCCCGTGTGTTCGAACACCACATCGACGCCACGTCCATGCGTCAGCCGCTTCACTTGTTTAGGCCAATCGTCGCTCGAATAATTAACTGTTTCGTCAGCACCTAGTTCGCGTGCTTTCGCAAGCTTCTCATCTGAACTCGCCGTGGCAATCACCCGCGCGCCGAGCAGTTTCGCGATTTGAATTCCCAGACTACCGACGCCGCTGCCGGCTGCATGAATCAAAACATCTTCGCCTGGTTGCAGGTGCGCGCGCGCCACCAGCATGTGCCACGCGGTCAAAGTCACGAGCGGCAGGGCGGCCGCCGCTTCCCAGCTCAGGTCTTTCGGCTTCGGAATTACATTGACGCCCGGAACCGCGACGAATTCCGCGTATCCGCCATCACGTCGATAGCCGATGATGTCGTATTCATCGCACATGTTGTCGCGGCCGGCGAGGCATTCCGCACAATGACCACATGAGACACCGGGTTGGATCATCACTTCGTCACCGGACTTGGCCCAGGTCACGAGGTCGCCACTTTCGCGCACCACGCCCGCGACGTCACATCCGAGAATGTGCGGCAGCGGAATCTTTATTCCGGGCAAGCCATTACGCACCCACACATCGAGATGATTCAGCGCGCAGGCGCGCACCTCGATCAAGACTTCATTCGCTTTGATTTGCGGATCGCTGACTTGCATGAACTTCAGAACGTCAGATCCGCCATATTGCTCGAAGACAACCGCTTTCATTTCTCTTTGCTTCAGCAACGAAGATGTGGGGTGCCTATCAACATAACACAAATCATTACAAATGAAAGGGCCGCTAGGTAGTGGTACGTTTTGAGGCGACGTGTGCCTATCACGGCCAAGGTAAGGTTAGCTTCCACTCTTTTCGAAGCTCGTCTCGTTTGGCCTTCTTTTGCAGGCGATACTTTTTTGATTGTTCACGTTGCCAGTCTGCCGTCTCTCCCTTACCTAAAAACACTTCGGTAATTTTCCCCGTAAAGTATTCATTTGGTTTCTGGCCGATCCTTATTTTTATCTTAATATCGGTGTTTAGGATTGTCGGCTTATTCAAGTCATATTCTGCTATTCGCAAGCGACCGGACGGGTCTGCGTCTACACCGTTCGCGTTAAGATATGATACCAATTCAGAACCAGCCGTAGCCGCAGCCAGATTCCCTTTGTCAGTATTCTCCATTGCTTCAACTCTTACGCCATCAACCTCGTCTACCCAAGCGGTTCCTATGTCGTTCCAGCCAGCGACTTTTAAGACAGACCTAATCTGGCCTGCTAAACGTCTAGGCTCGAAATCAGGAGAGCACTGGATCATAAATGACGCTCCTGCGAGTTTTCTAAATCGCGCTTCTACCAACTCGTGGGATTCAAGAACGCGAGGCTCAAGCGACTCCTCCAGCTCTAGTCTCGTATTTCGTTCAGATTCCAGACGCGCTTCTGTTGCTAAGTTCTGTTCTCTAAGTTGCTCTTGCGCCAGAAGCGCTTTCTGGGCCTGCGCGTTTGCTGTATTCGCGTCCTTAGCGGCTTCGGCGATTTTCACATCGGCTTCGGCCTTCGTTTCTGCGATTTTCTTGTTTGCGTTTGCCTCAATTTCCGCCGCTCTATTCTTGGCGTCTATTTCGATTCGTTTTCCCTCGTTTTTTGTTTCTGCGATCTGGAGGTCTTTATCTTTTAAGTCACTAGCAAGCTGGCTATCTTTTGCGCGATCAAGTTCCGCTTGGGCAGTTTGCAGTGCCGTATTTTTCCGGCTTGCTATCAGCGAAAAAAACAAAATACAAGGCAGCAACGATTGCCGTAGCAGCAACCGCCCAAAGCGCCAACCTGTTCCACAGGCTAGCCGAACTTCTGGTATACACCGATCCGCTATTGCTCGCGTGGCCTTAAACGTCGGACACGGTTGCGCTCGCTTGCTTGATGAAAAGATGCGCGATTTAACATGCAACTATCTGCAATTTGACGAGATTTGGGGATTCATCGGCAAGAAGGAAAAGCACGTCTCATTCAATGACGATCCGACACTTGGCGACGTTTGGACGTTCTGCGCTATCGACTCTGAAACCAAGATTGTTCCTGCGTACAGAGCAGGCAAGCGCAATCACGTCACGGCGAATGCTTTTGTGAGTGACGTAGCCTCTCGCATAAAGAATCGTCCGCAGATTTCCAGCGACGGCCTCCGCTCTTACATTGAAGCAGTTGAGAACGCTTTCGGCGCTGACGTTGATTATGAATGGCGATCAAACAGTACGGCGCTGATTCAGGCCAGCATCATCAAGAGCGCCGTTACAGTGCGCCCGAAGTTACTTCGATTGATCGCCGCGTAGTTGCTGGTCGCCCTGAAATGGATTTGATTTCGACTAGCCACGTTGAGCGCCTGAACGGAACGACTCGCGATCACGTTAAGCGCCTTGCTCGTCTCACCTATGCTTTCAGCAAGAAGCTGGAATATTTCGAAGCCGCAGTTGCGCTCCACTTCGCGTACTACAATCTCGTGCGAACGCATAACATGCTGAAAATGACTCCGGCGATGTACGCGGGAATCGAGAAAGACTTTTGGAGCGTGGGCGATCTAGTTGAGGCCACACTGTGAACTATATAGACGAACTCAAGGACGTGATCCGCAAACTACATGGTAGCTTCGCTACGCATATTGAGACTGTGCCTATCGTTGAATCGCACGAAGGCAAGACGGTTTGGGAAGGCGAGGTTGAAGTGTTTGAGTTGCACGATCACCCAAAGACTGATCGCGTTTATGCGTGGCGGCACGAGACGGACGAACCAGGATCGCGGCGTACAGTGACAGTCTTGCACGTCCCGCCGATTACATCGCCGCGTAAGGCCGTACAAGCATCAATCGTGCAAGCATTCAGGGAGGCAGAAGCTAATTCCTAAGGCTAAGAAAATGGGAAGGCACAAACTACCAAAGGGTCACGCGAAGGGCGTCATTCGGCCTGTACGCTTCACTGAGGCCGATCTGAAATTGTTTGAGAAGGCTGCGAAGGCGAGCGAGCATAAGACGCTATCGAGTTGGATACGTCGTACGCTCCGAGAGGCCGCGAGTGTCACCGGATAGATCGGCGCATTGTGAACAAAGAACCCATAGACGGTTCGTGGGTAGCTCTGAAACGACGTGCAGATCGTCATGTCGCCGTCGCTTATCTCGTGACCGATCCAAAGCATACAAAGAGTGAATTGTTCATCGCGGGGAAGATGATAAACGGGATCGGCAAATGTGATTACGTACATTGAAAATTAGAAAGCGGGGAAGTCAGCGAGCGTTCCCACGTAACGCCCCAAGGCTTCCCCGCTAGGGAGAGAGACGGCTTCCACCCCGCAAGCCGCTTCTCTCCGAATGAGAGCATGGTTTCAGCAATCCGGCTTGCTTACTTACACTTGCTCTCATAAGCTGTTTGGACGAGATCGGGACTTTGAAAACTAAAGCAAGAGGACAAACCGGCTAATGCCTCTCGCTCGGACGGTTCAAGACGTCCGGGCATCCTCTAGCGCGGCGCACACTATACGGCTAATTAGCCGTGGCGGCAACTCATTGGGAGGGCGATCCTAATGAGAGGCAGTAAACGCCGTCCGCGACCGAAGAAATTGTCCGGGAAGTTATTGGCTATTCGTCAGGGATTAGGGTTGACTCAAGCAGGAATGGCGAAGCGATTGAGCAAGATACCTTCGCCGCCTGACGGTGCGATGGTTTCGAGATATGAGAGAGACGAGCGGGAGCCTTCGCTGTTTGCATTGCTCGCTTATGCGCGGATCGCTGGCGTGACCGTGGACGATCTAATTGACGATAAGGTGAGGCTGGGATAAATGCCGTGCCGCTCATGAACCGCTCAGATTTCAAAACGTACCCTGCCGGCCGCTAAGCGCGGCCTTAGAAGTTAGAGATGTGTCATCCGTCAATCCGCTATCAGTTCCCGCGTCACTTTTATTTCCGAACAGTCGACAGATGAATCGATTTCAAGGTCAACTTCGCCCACTGTCGACTCCACGGAGCCAAAATGGCTGTTTCCGTCGCCGTCCTTGAAGGAGTAGTCATACATTTCACCCGGCAGAGGTCCGGTAAGTCTACATATGTGAGTTGAGGACGAGGTGCACGCTCCGACCAAAATGAGCGCCAACAAAACGAGCTTGAGCTTCTTCATTTTGAGCTCCTTTCATCGATTTGATCGAGCAGTCGATTGAGCGTTCGTTCATTGAATGCGAGATCGAGTGGGCTGGATGTGATGTAGCCATTTACTCCGTAGGCGAAATGTTCTTCTGGCCCAGGATAAGGCTGCTTAGTGGTTTCAGTACGCGCGTTCTGCATGGCCTTCATTAACTTGTCGAGATTCGGTCCGGAGTCGCACAAAAGATCCTGACTGGCAACTGAATAAGCAATGACCATCCCCTCGACAGGCGTCAGTCCTATTGGTCCGGGGTGGTTACCGGCTGGATCCCAAGCGCCAGCGAATGCATCCGGCAGCGCCTCAGTCATCGCACTTACACGATCATGTACGATACGGGCGACGGCTTGGCGCATCGAAGTTCTAATCATGTCAGCGAGTGACGTTGTAATTTGATCTCTCATTGCCTTGACCTGAGAGACGAACCTATCGGTTGATATGCTTACTACGCGGCCAGGAAGAATGAGATCGCGACGCCCGTAACTCTTCGGTAGATCAGGGGATTTAAAGCCGCGAAGACTGTCGTCGATGTGAAGGATTTCATCGTCGCTCAGTGCCGATAATCGCTCGAAGGCTGTCGCCGTGAGCGCATCATCCAAATCATTCACTGAGATTCGATGGCTTTGGCCGTTTAAACTCCGGCTTTCCATTTCGGCAAGCCGGTTCTTGACAGTGCCACTCAGCCGGATGCCCGAGCGACGAAAGATAAAGTTGTCGAGGGATTCAACCGATGCGCGAACAGCACCAGGTTGATCGCCAGTAGAAGCAAACCGCACCTCTTGACCGATTCCATCGCGAATCCGAGAATGGAATTTTGCTTTAGCAGCAGCTTGCGCGTCGCCTTGCACTGCGCGTGATTTCCAAATGCTTACGCCGGCAACAGTCGCCGCTACAAAACCGAGCGTAAGAAGAACGAAACGCAATCGACGAAGAACCAATGGCAGATTTTTCATTGTGAGTCTCCTTTCATGAAGGGTGGGTCGGAACCATCTGAAAGCAGGAGGAGCGGTTCGTACCAGCTAGGAGTGGTTTCCGAATTACGACTGAGGGGATGCCTTCCGGCAGTCCGCGAATAAGGTGCGGACACTCTATTCCTACCCCGCGCACCTGTCAATACTAAACACGCTCAAGGCGTAAGGTGTTTACAGTGCTGAGGAACATTGAGATTGAGAAGGAGTTTGCAATGACGGCACACAGCAGAGTGCTCTTTGCTCTTCGTCCTCATCGTGCTGCGTCGATGCCTTTTCTTACTTCATCAATCGCGTCGCGTATGTAGTCGAGAGCTTTCGCGCGATGCCCGCCTTTGTCGGCCGTCGCTTTGTTGGGGTTGTCTCGCGCATTCTCGAGAGCGGTCAGTGCGTTCTGCATATGCGGCTGATCGGGCGCGCCGAAAAACAACGTTTCCGCCGTCAGCGGGCGGGTGTGATTGTGACGGCGATCGAAAGCGATGCCGGCGTTCACTTCCGCAATCGCGCTACTGACCAGATTGATTGCTCTGACGCGATGGCCGGCTTTATCAGTGGTCGCTCTTTGTAATTCGGCCTTTGCATTTTGCAGATTCGTGCGGGCCGCCTGCATGAAAGGTTGATCGGGAACTGCGCCCGCGACTGCCACTACTCCAAGCAACAACACGGTCGCAAAAATAGATTTCGCTTTCATCATTCAAGGTCCTTTCGCTTTGAAAATCTGAGGTGATTAAGAAGCGCGCATAAATTACTACAGCGATTCCGGTTGGCGCAATCAACTGAGAAGCAAGGTAGTGCTCGCATAATGTATTGGAAACCCGCAAGAAAAGAATGCCCCACAGCAATAGTCCGTTTAGACTCCGTAGGAGCCAGATGTTTATAGCAAATGCCCGACCAGACAACCCAGCTCCGTAGGAGCGGAATGTGACTTTACCCGATAATATGTCGCTCCTACGGAGCTTGACCGTCAGGTGATCTTCTTGTCTATAAACATTCCGTCCCTACGGGACTCAGGCCACTATCTGCAAGCTGGTGTTGTTGTCGCGACTAGAGCAACACACAACGAGCACTACCCTAAGGGCGCCCTACTTCAACTCAACATCGACAGCTTCAAAGCGCGTCTTGCCGACGTTCTTGATCGAGTGTGTGACTGCGCCCGCGCGCCACCTTACATCGCCGAGCGGAAGACTCAGCTTGTCAACCCGCTTCTTTCCTTCGGTAGTTATTTCAATCTCGCCCGAGGTTAGCGCAATCGACAAACCGGCGAACACGTGCGTGTGCATCGCGGTTGATTGGCCCGGCTCGAGCGTCACGCGAAATACGCGCACTCTTTCGTTTTCCAACACCGGCGTGCGCGTGATTGGATACTTCGGTGATTGTTCCTGCGGGCCCGGTGACTTCAGCAGTTCGATCGTTAAATTATGAAACGAAGTCGTGCCGACATTGATCGCGCGATGAGTGTAAGTCGCTTTCGCGAACCTGACTTCGCCAAACTTCCACTGTGCTTCGACCGGCGCAGCGGTGGCACTCTCAAGCCGCAAATTAGCGTCGGCAAATGTGACCACGACGTTGTCATTTCGGTGAACGTGCCAAAGGGTCGCGTCACCCGCAGGCACAGTAACGTCCCAGATGCGGACAAATTCGTTTTCGACTTTTGGATGATGATGAGCTTCGCCGCTGATTTCAACCGGTGACTGTGGCGAGCTGGATTGTGAAAGAGCTGCCGTGTGAATGGTAGCGAGTACGCACAAGGTCACAAATAGAATCTTCATAGCCACTCCTTCGATTCCGGCTCATATCTGCAAACGGGTCGTTTCATGTGTGACGTTACGCCCTCCTTCACGGTCGGGCCACTGCCCCGGAGGATTTTCGCAGCGCACGGCCGGCGAGTGCGCCGGTGTACTTGCCATCTTCAACTGCGATCTTCCCATTGACGATTACGAACTTCATTCCCGCCGCCGGCAACTCAGGCTGTTCGTAGGTCGATCGATCTGAAACCGTCTTTGGATCGAAAACGATCACGTCAGCGAAATAGCCTTCGCGAATCAATCCGCGCTCGGGAATGCGAAACCACTCAGCCGTTAGCGCGCTGCTGTTACGCACGGCAAACGGCAACGAGATAAGTTTCGTTTCAAAGACATACTCATGCAGCTTCTTTGGAAACGTGCCGTACTTGCGAGGGTGGCCAGTGGAACCGTCTGAACACGTCATTACGAATTTTTCTTTCATGAAGCGGCGAATGTCTTTTTCATTCATGTTGAAGGATGCGACACCCGCGCCGCCAACGTTCTTGATAACATCCAGCGCCGCTTCGACCGCGGTCTTGTTCATTTCCTGCGCGATCTGATTCAGACGCTTGCCGACTAAAGTTCGATCAAGTGCATCGACGATCAGCAAAGATTCCGCGCCGCCGCGGCCGCGAAGATTCTCAGTCATCTCGGCGATTAACTTCGGTCGGACTTGCGGATCATCGATTCGCTTAAGCAACTCAGCCCGGCCGCCAACTTCCGCCCAACGCGGAATAAGCGACGCCTGCAGGCTAGTGCCTGACGCCGTGTAGGGATATTGACAAGCGCTGGCATTAATACCTTCGGAATTCGCTTTCTTGATCAAGTCGATCGCTTGTTTGCTCTGGTTCCACGAATCCGGACCCAGCGCTTTGATGTGCGAGACGTGCACCGGAATCTTTGCTTCGCGGCCGATTTGGATCGTTTCTTTGATCGAGCCAAGCAATCCGATTCCAGCCGTCCCTTCCGATCTCATGTGAGTGTCATAGATGCCGCCCCTGGCCGCCGCGACCTTCGCCAACTCGATCACTTCTTCGGTCTTCGCATAACTCTGCGGCGCGTAATAAAGGCCGGTCGATAGTCCGAACGCGCCTTCATCCATCGCGCGCGCCACGTACTGCTTCATCTCTTCAAGCTGCGCCGCGTTCGGCTGTGCGTCAGTCGGTCCAAGCACCTTGCCGCGAATCGTGCCAAAACCGGCGAGCAGAATCGCGTTGGTGCCGATGCCCTGGGCGTCCCACTTGCGTAACGTGTCGCCGATGTTCAGCACACTGCCGCCGTCGTTGCCGGTGATGACCGTCGTCACGCCCTGCATCAAATACGCTTGATTACTTTTCGTTTGATCGCTGGTGAGATCGCCAAGCGTGTGCGTGTGAGGATCGATGAAACCGGGCGCCACTACAAGACCGGTCGCATCGATCGTGCGTGTCGCTGTGATGTGGGCCTTAATAGCATTGCCGACAAAGACAATTCGATCGCCCGTGATTCCCACGTCGGCGATTCGTGTTTTCTTTCCTGAACCGTCGACGAGTGTCCCGTGCCGAATCAGCAGATCGAGCTTCTGGTCTCGATCAAACTGCGCAAGGAACAACACCGGCGACGCGTCAGATAAGGTCGCTACACTCCACGTCAGCAGGACGAGCAAGCAAGCAAGCGAAAATAACAGCCGGGAGCCACAGAATGCCTGGGGCCTTCTGTAGCCACTTTGAATTGAAAGTTTGTTAGTCATCAAATCGCGAGCGATTATAGATTCGCGTTGCCCAAAGATGCCACTTCAAAGCTTCGCTTTTTACAGTTTTGATGGCGCGATATACTTCCTTCGAAGCAAAGAGGGAGAGCGGCCATGACATCGGAAGATAATAAGGCTTTGGTGCGTCGGTTCTATGAAGAAATCGATAAAGGAAACATCGATGTATTGGATGAACTCGTCGCTGAGAATTATATCGATCACAATCCGCCGCCGTTTCCCGTCGCGCCGGGACGCGAAGGGTTGAAGCAGGTGTTCAAGCTATTTTGGGAAGCAACGCCTGGCTATCATCGAATCGAAGAGCAGATCGCCGAAGGAGACAAAGTCGTGACTCGCATGACCTCGTCTGGAAAGCATGAAGGCGATCTTCCAGGCGCGCCGCGCACCGGCAACGACTTGAAAATGACCTCAATCACAAGTCATCGGATCGCTGACGGCAAGCTGGCAGAGAAGTGGTCAGAGAAGGACGTGATCACATTCTTGAAGCAAATTGACGTGATGAAACAATAAGTTTGCTTCTCTCCTGATTGCCTTTGTTGCCTAATTCAGCTGCATTAGCTGGGAACTTCGACAACTCGATCGTTGTCTAATGACAAGCCACACTTCGTTAGCGTCCACAATTTAGCAAATGCTCGCAATCCGGGAGTTACAAAAAACTTATGCCAGCGGCGTCCACGCTTTGAAAGGCGTGACCCTGAATGTTGAGCCGGGCATGTTCGGCCTGCTTGGGCCCAACGGCGCAGGCAAGACCACGCTGATGAAGATCCTGGCGACGCTGCTGGAAGCCGATGCGGGCGCCATCGAGATGAATGGCGTTGATCTGATAGATCGCAAAGATGAAATCCGGCGCATGCTCGGCTACCTGCCGCAGGAATTTGGACTCTACCCTTCGCTCACGGCTGAACAGATGCTCAATTATTTTGCGAAGCTCAAAGGCGTTGCTGACAAAAAACAGCGGCGGGCTTTGATCGAAGCGTTGCTGGAAAAAGTGAATCTGTCATCCGCGCGCAATCAACGGCTGGGCGGATTTTCAGGCGGCATGCGACAGCGTTTGGGAATCGCGCAGGCTTTGATCGGCGAGCCGGAGCTAATCATAGTTGATGAACCGACGGCCGGTCTCGATCCGGAAGAGCGAGTTCGTTTTCACAATCTGCTGGCAGAGACCGCCAGCGAAAGCGCCATCGTAATTGTCTCAACGCATATCGTTTCAGACGTTTCCAATCTGTGCGGCAACATGGCGATTATTCGACAGGGCGCAATCCTGTCGACTTGTACGCCGCAGCGGGCGCTGGACGAACTGAAAGAATCGGTTTGGGAAGCAACCGTGCCGCGCGAACAAGCTGCCACCTTGAAGTCGGTTTATCAAATAATCTCTTCGCAGACAATTGACGGACAAGTGCGCCTCAGAGTGATTTCGAAAGGCGAGCGGCCGAGTGAGGCATTCGCGCCCGTAACTCCGACGTTGGAAGATTATTATCTCAACCTGGTAACGCAATCATGACCGTGCGTACCTTAACCGATGATCAACCCATTCCAGACTTGCTTCGGCGCAATCTTCCTAAACGAAGTCCTGATCAATTCAAAGCGCGTCGCGCCGTATGTGCTGATGGTTCTATTCAGCGCGAACGCAATTTTCTGGTGGCATGCGGGACCGGCTATCGAGTTGGGATGGGCCACGAACAGTGACTTCTATATCGCCAGGGTCCTCAAGGCGTTCTCTTTTCTTCTCGGACTGCCAATTTTCAATGCTGTCATCATGGGCGACGCGGTGATTAGGGATTTCCGCTTGGGCCTTGTCCCGCTAGTCTTTTCAAAGCCCATCACTCGCGCCCAATACTTACTCGGAAAATTCTTTGGCAGCTTCTTCGTGCTGGTTTGCTGTCAAGCGGCCTTTCCGCTGACGCTGATCGTGCTGCAGGCATTTCGCCCCGCACGGATGGTGGTCCAACCCGCGCACTTCTTAATTTATTTTAAACACTTCTTTTTCTTCGTCGTAATCACCCATCTGGTGCTGGCGGCTGTTTACTTTTCTGTGGGGGCGCTCAGCCGAAATAGCAAGGTCGTCTACGGAGTAGCTGTGTGTTTTTATCCCGTCTATATCTCGGCCATGCTTTTACTGTTCAGAGGATTGTCACTTCGCGGGAGGACTCTGCTCGATATGTTTCTGCTTAATACCGGACCGAGTGGCAACGGCTTTGGGAACGACGCAGAGTTTCTCAATCAGTATGTCTACAGTTACAACGCGGGCATGATCGCTAACCGCGCGCTTATGGTTCTGATTTCAGTGGCTTGTTTGCTGATAGCTTATTGGCGCTTTTCTAGTACCGACCGGGCGGAAAAATTCAGGGCTTCCGTGCTCGATCTCTCGACAGCGGGAAGGGGGACATATTTTGATTCTCCGAGTGTCGCAGCACGCGAGAGTGATCTTCCCATAAAGGGCACGCAGAGCTCGCCAATCCCAAGCGCCATCCCGCCAGGAGTCACCAGAGCCAACCAGAGGTCAAGCTACACGCTCAACCCATTCCACACTCGCTTCGGCGCCATCTTCCTCAACGAAGTTCTTATCAATTCGAAGCGCGTGGCTCTTTACGCGTTGATGGTTCTCTTCAGTGCGAATGCAATTCTTTGGTGGGGATGGGGACCGGCAGTAGCGAGAGGGTGGGCCACGAACAGTGACTTCTACATCTCACGAAACATGGGTGGCTTCTCAATCATTCTGGGTCTGCCGATCTTCACCGCTGTCATCATGGGCGACCCGGTTATCAGAGATTTCAAGCTGGGCATCGTCCCTTTGGTTCTCTCCAAGCCAATCAGTCGCGCCACATATTTACTCGGCAAGTTCTTCGGTAATTTCTTTGTGCTCGTCTGCTGCCAGTCGGCGTTCGCCTTTACCTTCCTTTTTTTGCAAGCCGTTCCGTTTAAAGGCATGGTGGTGCAGCCGTGGCGAGTTGCTCCGTACTTCAAGCACTTCCTCTTTACCGTCGTAATCTCACATCTGATTTTGGCGGCGATTTATTTCACGGTGGGTACTCTCACTCGAAACGCCAAAATTGTCTACGGCCTCGCGGCCCTGTTTTATCCGCTTTACATTGCCGGCGCGCTGCTGATGAGGCCGCTCTCGATCTGGTGGCATGTGTTTCTTGACCCCATGGGCTTCGCTGCGCAAAACGGCATTGAACCCATTGAACCATGGCATCAAAGCGCAGAGTTTCTGAATCGATTCGCGGTTACATACAATTCGCTATTCATCGCAAACCGTGCAGCGATGATCGTCTTTTCGGCCGTTTGTTTGTTCGTTCTCTATCTTAGGTTTTCGATTACCGAGCGACCGGGAAAACCGAAAGAATTTTCATGGCTCAGTCTGTCAACCGCGAGCGAAGGGGTTTACGCATCCGACGCGACTGACTTACTACAGACGGACTCTACTTTCGTAAGGCCGAGTTTGGCTGCCGCGAGCGAGCCTTTACCGCGAGTCACTACAGCGAATGAAAAGTTCAGCGACAACTTGAAGAAGCTGATCGCGGCCGTCGGTGTCGAGCTTCGGCTGCTGCGCGCCGAGCGCAGTCTGATTGTGCTGCTGCCGCTCGCTCTGGTTCTTTCAATTTTCGATGTGGCCTTTTTTCGAGTAACGCCTGAGATCTCGTACTCGGCAACCTACGCAACCGGCACCGCCAATGCGATGTTGCTGTTTCTGATCGGGATTTCTGTTTTCTATACCGGCGAAGCTATGCACCGCGATCGGGAGTTGAGAATTGAACCTGTGCTTTGGTCGATGCCGGCATCGAATGGCGTGCTGCTGATGTCCAAGTTTTTCGCGACGCTCGGGCTGGCCTTATCGCTCGTAGTGCTGATCGGCGTGACCGCGATTGCGACACAGTTTTTGAGAGGACATCGCCCCGTAGAACTGCGGCCCTATCTGCTTACGTATTCACTGATCGTTTTTCCCGGTTTGTTTTTTCTGGCGGCCATGGCTTTAGTCCTCAACGTCGTGTTACGCGAAAAGTACGCAACCTATGCAGTGAGCGTCGGCATCGGCGCGGCGATGTTTTACTTGTACAGCATGGGCTATCTGCATTGGCTCTACAATCCACTCGCTTATCATCTTTGGAAATATGCGGACCTGGTCGGCGGTAATCGAAACGTTCTGCTGTGGCAGAGGTCTTACTGGTTGGCCGTGGCTATCTTCTTGCTCGCACTCTCGCATGCTTGTTTCGCGCGCAAGATGTCCTCTACTGTGTCTCGCGCGGGCAGGTGAGTAATGGCGCGAAGGTGAAATTGAGGTAAATGTCGATGTTCAAGCAAGCGATTCCGGTCCTTCACGTCAGCAGTTCGACTCAAGCTGAAAAGTTTTACGAGCAGCTTGGGTTTCAGCAGCAGTTTGCGTATCGCCCTTTTGGCGGCGTCGATCCCTGTTACATGGGATTTGCACGCGACGACGCGCGGTTTCACGCATCGTCATTTTCAGGTGACGGAGTGTCGGGCGGTGTAATCGTCCTGATCGTTTCGGACGTAGATGCAATTCATGCGGAGTTGGTCGCGAAAGGAGTTGCGATAGATACCGGACCGATCAGTCAGGATTGGGGCAATCGCGAGCTCTATGTCAAAGACGCTGACCGGAACAGTATTCGTTTCACGCAGCACCTCGAATAGAGGCCCCGTTAGTGTGCGGTTCTGGATATGGTAACAATAAAAGCCTGCCGGAAAGCGGTCTGAGTCCCGTAGGGACAAAATGTTTATAGACAAGGAGCCCAACATGACGGGCAAGCTCCGTAGGAGCGAAATGTTCTCGGGGGTCACATTTCGCTCTTACAGAGCTGGGAAGCGTCTGGTCGGCAGTTGCTATAAACAGCCGGCTCCTACGGAGCCAAGCGGACGACCCTTGTGCGGCATTCTTTACTTTTGAGTTTGGCGACATCGCGTCTCAGCAACACACTAACGGAACACAACCGAAATCTACTCGAGCAAAGCCTTTAACTGATCCAACGCTTCACCCCAAAACTTTTTCATCTTCGCGGCGGCCTTGGCGTTTGTAAGTTTGCTGTGCTGCGCGACGACCTGGCATTTGCCCGTCCCTTTCGGAGCAAATGCGGCGGCCACGTTGGTCGGCCCGTCTTCCCAGGTGATGCGCAGAGACTTGTTTAGCGTCGCTTTGCGGATGGTCAATTTTGCAGACAGCCATTTCTGCCGGACCTTTTCATCGGTCCATGCCCTGAATGCTTTGCTTATCGGCGCCTCAATCGTGCGGCTGACACTAATCTCAAAGCCTTCGGGCTTTTCATGGACTTCGCGCAGGCCGCGCGCCTGTTCGTAAGTCACCGCGATCATCTGTGTCCACCAGGGACGCACGTCGTGCTTGTCGCCGAGATGGGCGACGATTTCCTGATGCGTCATTTTCTTGCCGCCCGCAGCGTCAAGATGTTTGAACCAACGCGACCAGTTCTTGCCGGTTTTTGCTGAGACTGCTTCGTCGCTCATGCGAGGTTTGAAGGCTGCCATTTGAAACTCTCCAACGAGTGAGAACCGCAAATTGGCTCCGCTGGGAGCCGGATGTTTATAGCACCTGCGATATTAGTTGAGCCCAGCTCCTTTAGGAGCGAAATATTCTTTCTTATGTTCGCGATAATATTACGCTCCTAAAGGAGCTGTTATCACAAGAAGCTTTGCTGGCTATAAACATTTTGGCCCCTACGGGGCCCAACGCTATCTAAACGATCTTACTCATCCCGATCGTACGCAGTCCTTAACCATCGTTTCACTTCATCGTCGATATCTTTCAGTGAAGCTATTTCAAAACGATGTGTGATCCGGTCTTTTTTTGCGAATCCGCCCGTGTCGATCAAAAGCTTGGGAGTTTCTTTCGTGTCACCCAACGCGAGTCCAAAATCTATTCTGGTCTGCGTCGTCGGCTTGATTTGCGCAAAGACATGATTGCGATAGAGCGACACGATTGTCTGACAGGGACAGGCTTTGGTGTCTTTGCCCATCGATAAGCCGAGTTTCAGCAGCGCCTTGTAAATCGGCCGCAGATGTTCTTTCTTGCCGGTAAACATTTCCGCGACGTACTTCTCAGCCGCTCGCAGATAAGCGTCCGGATCGCCGGACTCTTCGCCCTTTCCGACAGAGCGTTCGGCCAGCCACCATGCTGAATTCGTGCCGAGCTTGTGTTGTGTTTTTAACCAATCGCCGCGCGCTGCTGCGGTCGGTGGGCCTTCTTTCCTGATGAGCTTGATCCATTCGTCCAAAGAACGTCCGGTCTTCTGCTTCAGCTCGCCAACCCATTTCTGCGTCATCAACACGCCGGGATGAACGCCATAGATCGACTTGGCGCTAACGGTTTTCGTTGAAGTCTTTGGCATGATCTGAACTCCTTAGGCTGTCGATTTTCCACGAACGAATATCGACATGACAAGTCCGGCCATGAACCACCCGATCGCCTGCACGGCAAGTTGCATCGCTGTGTACGCGTTGCTGAACCCGAACCAGTTCCATTCATCAACGCTGCTGCCGCCGAAAATGATTAAACCGATAATGGTGAACAGCGCCACCCGAGTTATGTATGAGAGACCGCTGGTTTGCGCAAGCAAAACACTCGCGAGCAGTGCAACCACCAGCAGACTGACAAACTTAATCACCAGCGGCTTCGTCATCGAGCCGAATGGCTCGAGCCGGATCGCCGCAAAAATCACCGGCTCGCGCGACATCTTTTCCATCGCCGACTGCTGCGCCGCTTTGAATTGTTCGTCGGTCATACCGGCAGCGCGCTTCACCTCATTGGGCATTAAATAATTTCCGGACCTCGGCGCGTTCGCCTTGATTGCAGTCACCATCGCGTCGTCGCTGGTAAAAGAACGCAATGGATCGCCGGGCCAGGGAATGAAGGTCCAGGCGATAAAGCTCCAGACGAACAAGACGACGGCGCCGAGAACCGAGCCGAGCGCGAGTTGCTTAGCCATGAGCTATCCTCCCTAGAAAACGCGAAACGTTGATTTACGAACCCTGCTTTTCCTTGTCCTGGCCCAGACTAAACCAATTGCCGGAGTTGTCCTTCATTACGGTGGCGGTGCCCCACGACTGCGTGACCGGCGGGCCTTTGAATTCAACTCCGCGCGCCTTTAACTCTTCATAGGTTTTGTGGATGTCATCCGTTTCAAACACGCCCGCGCCGAGTACACCTTTTTCCATCAGCGCTTTCAATTGCGCGGCTGATTCTTCGTCCAGGATGTATCCCGGTTTTGGTTCCATCAAGATAATCTCAAAGCCAGGCTGACCTTTTATTCTCATCGTCAGCCAACGATTGTCGTCGCCGATCATGGCGTCGGTATCGACTTCAAAGCCCAGTTTGTCCCGATAGAACTCGAGCGCCTCCTGTTGGTTCTTTACCCAAACAGTGGCATGCGACATTTTTGTGATCATGGTCTTAGCTTCCCTTCGTCGGAATTTACGAAGGAGCATAGAGGGATTGACGGAATCTGTCTTCTCGAAAATTGCTGAATTGCGGGTGGACGCGTGCGGGTGCCGCGGCTAGTCACGCAAGCCGAGGCCGTTCATGTAAAGGAAGCAGGGTGGAACCTTACTGAGGGATTGCATCTCGCGCTCGCGATAATTGATCGGGGCGGCGCCGACGCATTTGCGAAACAGCGTGCTGAATGAGCCCGGACTTTGAAAGCCAACTTCAAAGCAAATGTCCGTCACGCTCAGTCGGCGCGACCGGAGCAGTTCCTTCGCTTTTTCAATTCGCCGGCGCATCAGGTACTGGTGTGGAGTGGTGGCGAACGCTTCGCGAAACAGGCGGAGAAAATGATAGCGGGACAAACAAGCTTGCTTGGAAATCTCGTCCAGGTCGAGCGGTAAGCTGTAACATTCGTCGATAAAGGTCCGCGCGCGACAAAGCCGCTCGTGCACTTCGCTGCCGTGCGATTTGGTCTGTAGCTTTTCCGCCATAAGAGTTTTCTGAAGAGCGTGATTCTACTGCGAGTTGAGGGAAAGGGGAAGGGTCAAGGATTGGGATTGCCTCAGTTGAGATTGATCGTTGGCAAGAAAACGGTCCTCAGTTCGACGGTCGTATCACATGCGCTGCTTTTGAAAGCACCGTGAGCCGATCCTCGATTCGGCATTTTAGTTCACTAATCAAGTCATCAAACGTAACGATTTTCACCAGATTTTCATTACTGGTTTTCAGCCATCTCCACTGAGCATGAGGGATCTGCGGTGTACGCCCAATGACAACGTTTAGCTGCGGTTCATAATACTCTATACCTTGTTTTGCGAAGTATCGCTTCGCCTTGTCTTGGGACAGGATTCGCGCGTAATTCCTAACTTGCTGAATCGCATTGGTTACCTCCTTGGCGATCACGGGTACATCACGGTAGGTACCTGAAATCACCATCGGTCTCTTGATTTCAAAGAGTTCCCAGTCATTGTCAATACTATTACGGAGAAAGACATCAAGTCGCCGATTGTGATCAGTAATATCAAGTTCAGGGAAGCGAAGCCACAACTGCGTCTCTACGCGATCGTACCTGTTACCGAAGATGTCCCTATAATTCGTAACCAGGAATTCCTCCAGTTTTCCTTCAAGCGCATCCTCGCGTATTAGTGACTCAAATTCATTGAGAACGGCACGGTGACGAACGGCTGAGCTAACAAATACAGGTTCATACGGCGAAGTAGTCGGCGAAAGGACTCCTCCCGTCATCCATCTTTCATTATTGAATTCCGCAACATGAGCGCCACTTGCCGAAATCGCGATTGCCAATCCGTCACTCTGTTTGCCAATAAACTCTTGAAAGGTCCTTTCAGTTATTTCTGGTACTTGATCGATAAACGAATCACAACTGCCGACAAGCACAGGAGTCTTTTTCATGCCGCAGAAGCGTTTCAATCGCTGATAAGCAGGTATGAGTATCTCCTGATACACGCGCTGTTCGATTCCAACTAAGTTAGTTACAAATCCCACCGCTTTAAGAGCGTTGTCTTGACGAAGAAATGGATCAATAAAGCCCCATTGTCCGACTCGACCCTTGTATAGGTTGCGGACCTTGACCAGTTGTCTGATTAAGACGGGGTCATTCATTGTCAAAGCACTCGAAGGATGGAATAGATCTAACGGTGGGAAGTGAAGCAAGTAGACCCGGTGTATGGAACCACCGTAAGAATCTAGTAGCGGCTGGTAAAAAACGTCCTCCCCTGCTTCGGGTAGATTAAAGAAGCCTTGGCTACCATCAGCAGAAAACAGTTCAGTGACGAAGGAAGCAAAGGTATGTCGGCTAAGTCGTGAGATCTGCGCTTTAAGTAGGGACGTATCCAATTCCTCTCCACGTATCTGACAACAAACTACAAACTACTACTTCATAAGCTGAATCCGCTTTGTTGTCGCCAGCTCCCAGGTTCCATGCAGACAATGGCAACCTTGCCAAGTCAACTTCTGATGTAATGCTGATCCCATTTGCTCGGCGGGGCTTTGAATCAATTCAAGAATCTTAAAACTAGTACTCACCTATTTCGGCTTAGGCGAAAAAACCCCCTCCAATTGCAACTGTTCATAACTCTCATGAAACACCGCTCGATCGTAAGCTCGGGACATGAGGCCCGGCGCGTCGGGATGATCGGTGGCATGGATCATGTAATACATGATCCGACCTCCACCCTTTCGCTCGAAAATTGCCCAAGGCATAACAGTTTTGTAGCCGAGTTCCTGCTTAAAGCGTTCGACAAAGGCCATCGCGCACTTAAACGGCCCCTTTTTCAGCAACTGATCCCAGTCATCGCGGCCCCACCAATCCTCGAGTTTCTTAGTTTTTTTCTGTCCTGAAAAAGCCCTGTCGAGCCAGCCAACGCCTAAGAAATAGAATAGCTCGATCTTCCTGTAACCGGCTGGCTTGTATTCAGCAAGCGCCTTAAGCGTGCTCCAATGGCATTCAAATGTGATTTGATCGAGAAGACAGAAAGTTGCTTCCTTGGGTTTAATGCTAGCGGATCGAAGCAGCTTATGAACATTGATGTTGAAGTCGCCGGGATATACTTCGACCTCTCGATTGACTTTCCGTCCTTTGCTATCTCTGTCAGGCTGGCGGCGCTTCAGTTCGTTAAGCATCTTGATCTTCTTCTTTTTGATCTCGAATAGATGGAAGTGTTTCAGCCACTTCGGCTCGCTCTCTAATACCAGCTTCGCGGCCCAAGAATCAGGCTTTTGAGGATCCTGGGGTCCCGCGAAGCCGTCAATGTAAGTGCCGTGATGTGTGATGAAAACGAAGTAGAGCAAGTAGCGTTCGATTAGTTTTGCTTTGTTCTCAGTCCATACTTTGTGGGTTGGAGGTTTGACCTTAATCTCCGGTTCAATAGGCTCTGGGAAAATGTCTAATGGGAGGCGTTCTTTTTGTTGAGGCGATTTCTTTTTGGGCAAGGCGGGTGACTCCTTTGAGAGGTTGTATTATCAATTCAATCGCGGTTAACCGGCGGAGCGCGTGAGTCTCCGAATGCGAGTAGGCTTTTGTTGAGCGTTCAAAACTTCGACACGATCCTTCGCAATTCTGTCTTTGGTGTCGAACAAACAGTGACAACCTTGCCATGTCGCACCGATTTCTTGCCAAATCGTGACATCTTCTTTGCACAGCCCGAGGGCGACACTTGGGCTAAGTAAATCCTTAATCATCTGAAATGCGCGAATGTGAAAGTCTTGCTCTGTGCGGTGTTTGAATCCGGAAGGATCAACTGTCGCAATGTGGTCGAAGATCGAACCATCACGCCCATTTTTCTCTGCTGCCCGGCGAAGCGCACCAGCGTTTGAGGCACGCAGCGCGCCGATCGTGAGCATTTCTGGCGAGATTCTATTGATGCGTTCCATTACCTCTTTCAACTCAGCCTGCCAATTCGGGATTGGTGCTAGGGCATCGAGGCGAAATCGGATTCGATAGCCGGCGAGCTTCATCTCCGCTGCCTTTTTTAGGCGAGCCTGAAGCGGAGCAACTTTCCTTTCGTATCGATTACTTATAGTCGGAAGGGAAAGAGACCAAGAGAAAATCACGTTATTTGATGGGCCTAACGCTTCGGCATATTGAGTTGATGTAAATTTCGAAAGAACGATCAGGGTGTGAGCAGTTGGATTGCTGTCTGAGCTTGCAAATAGAGGTATCAATAGTTCAAGTGGAGTTACGTCTAATAGCTTCTTGTAGGGCCCCTCAAAAGCCAGACCGTCTTGGTTTTCACCGATGATCAAGCCGGCTGGTTTAGCCTGCTTTAGCCAGCGCTCTGCTTCTGGCACAATTTGTCTTAAGTTCTGGAAGAGAGTGCCCTTCAGATCGTAAATCCCAGTTCGGTAGGGGTACTGTGTCTGAAGAAAGCAATATGCGCACTCCCCTGGACAACCCGAAGCTACAACGGCCTGCCAAAATTTAAAGCAGATAATATTGTTGTCGCCTGGACCAGAAAATTGTTTGATAAAAGACCCCGCACGGTTGGTAGTGATCATTGGAGTCTCCCCAGATTGTCTTCTCCAGTTGAAGTTGGACTGAGCAACAGCCTTTCGAAGGTACAAGGGACGAAAAGCCGAGATTGAAAAGAATGTGTTGGCATGGAGAATATTAGCACTACGAAGGCCACAGTGAAACCTTTGTGTTAGGACTCAGACAGGGCCGCGTTCAGGCGCTTCAAGAATGCGAATTCACCGGCCTGATTTATACCAATATCGATCCGCCAGCTTTTCGTCGTGCCAGTTCCAGGTGATCAGGCTCTTGAAGACGTGGCCCAGCATCCAGAAGTAATGCCAGTCGCCGAATTGATCGAACTTGCGCGTGCAGCCAAGCGCCTTGACTTGCGGTATGCGCGTTATTCGCTGGCCTCTCGTCCGGCCGAGGCGGCGCAAGGCCATTGGAAACTTTACATCTTCCGCGTACAGCCGGCTTTCGTCGTAACCGCCGACCGCCTCGAAATCTTCGCGACGGCAAAATGACAAACCCATGTCCAGACCCGTCAGCATAACCATTGGCATAAAGAACCAATACGTGATGAATAGCGGCAGGGACATTCTTTCCATCGTGGCCCCGGTGACGCCCCAGATATAACGACCGCTCTCCATAACGCGATCAATCGCATCGAAGGTTTGCGGATGGATAGCCGAATCAGCGTCGATGAAGCAGAGAATGTCAGCGCTCGCTGCTCGCGCACCGCCGTTACGCGCCGCGGCGATGCGACGCTTCGCAACGTGAACGACACGCGCGCCGTGTGCCCGTGAAACTGCCGGCGTCGCATCACTCGAATCGTTGTCAGCGACGATCACTTCTATCTCATCACGACCACCGGAATAGTTCGCGCTCGCAACTTCGATCGATTTCAAGAGTCGCGGCAAGTATTGCTCTTCGTTGTAGGCGGGAATGATCACTGAGAATCGCATGTTGTCTCTTGTCAGCTTAGATCAATCAGCCAGACGTCGGCCACTCTTTTTTCGATTATCAAGTCGGTAAGATTGCTCCATCTCCCAACTCGATCGAGAAGCGGACCATCCGAAGAGATCACAATTAGATTCGAACGCGTTAATTCAGCATCCGGATTGAAGGCGAGGTCGACCGTCCAGTCCCAACTTCGATCCGCCGCCAACTCGCGAATCCGTTGCGCCAAACGTCCACTGTTCGAAATCGGCTTGTCGAGAATCCACTCAGCCGATTCGGCGCCGGCCTGATCCAACGCTTTGCCGATGATAACGATTGCTGCTTCTGTCTCATTCACCGATCGATAAGAACCGTGAACGCTCGAAAGATCGCGAATGCATCCGTCACGACAGCCTATCAGGAGGCCGCCGCTCAAAGCGGCTTCAATAGTAATGATGAGATTGAAACCGTCGATAATTACTTGTTCGCCTCTTAAGCTTTCCATCACGACCCCGGACGCCAACCGGAGAGCCTTACTTTGTTCTGAACAAGCCGCGCGCGAAACTGCCAATCGTTGGCGCTCAGTCAACGCATGTTTATCGCCGACAAGTTTGAGCGCGCTTTTGATTGCATATCCGCGGGTCAACAGCCACGATAATTCACTTACCGCTGCGCGCAACGCCGTCAATTGATCGTCAGCAAACAGCTTTCGATCTTCGGGATGTGGGCCGCGATGTTTGCGAATATCAGGACTCATTGCAATGCGTCGATTCGTATCCTACTCCGACGGCGCGAATCTGATAGACTCGCGGCCAAATCATGAACAAGGTAATAATCGCAATCCTGTTTTTGTTTTTGATCGGGTGGGTGGGCCCGGCTACCGCTCAGACTAATCCGCAGCTTTCCCTCACTCAATCCCAGGCTTCCCACTTCGCCGGACTCGCTCTTAAGTGCGTCCAAAAAGAATATCCAAATAAGCCGGATCACACCATCAATGACAAAGACGATGTGCGCAATCCGCGCGCGATGCACCCGGCTTTCTACGGTTGCCTTGATTGGCACTCGACGGTGCACGGACATTGGATGCTGGTGCATCTGCTCCGTCTCTTTCCGAACCTGCCTGAAGCAAAACAGATTCGGACCGCGCTGAATGCCAACCTCAGCGAGAAAAATATTGCCGGCGAAGTTGCTTACTTAAAGCAAGCCAATCGCGCTTCGTTTGAGCGCACTTACGGCTGGGCGTGGCTGCTGAAGCTGGCCGAAGAACTGCACGATTGGAACGATGAAGATGGCCGGCGCTGGTCGCGCAATTTGCAGCCCCTCGCCGATGCATTCGTCGAAAAGTATCTGGCGTTTCTGCCCAAGCAGAATTATCCGATTCGCACCGGCGTGCATCCCAATACGGCGTTTGGTTTGGCGTTTGCGCTCGATTATGCGCGCGCGGCTGGGGATAAGAAATTAGCACCGCTGATCGTCGAACGCAGTCGCGATTACTTTGAAAAAGACGTGAATTATCCGGGCGCGTGGGAGCCGGGCGGTGAAGATTTCTTTTCGCCCGCCTTGATGGAGGCTGATTTGATGCGGCGCGTAATGAATAAATCTGAGTTCGCGCGCTGGTTCCACCGGTTTCTGCCGGGGCTGGCTTCGAATCAACCCAAATCACTTGTGCAACCGGCGATCGTCTCCGATCGCACCGATCCAAAACTGGTCCACCTGGATGGTTTGAATCTCAGCCGCGCCTGGTGCATGCGCAGCATTGCCGCTGCTTTGCCTCGGAACGATCCGGCGCGGAGAGTCCTGGCCAGATCGGCTATTACTCATGCACAAGCGGCTCTTCCATACGTCTCCAGCGGTAATTATGAAGGAGAGCATTGGCTGGCATCGTTTGCGGTTTATTTGTTGACTACGCCGGCGCCTTAATCACGCGCCGCGACTCAGCTACGAACAGCAAGCTTTCAAACACGGACGCGATGTTCGCGCAGCTGTGATGTTTGATTACACCCAATCTCTTTGCGTGGAAGCGAGACTCCCTGAAAGATTTAATTTCAAATTAAGGCCACCCCTATTAATCATCTCGCATCCATAGAGCTGAACAGGTTTTCAAATTCTTGCAGTCCCGAGTACCTGTTCGGAATTTACCTGAAGCAGTTCGCTTGTCTCCCCGTTAACTAACAATTTAATAATCTCGCATAGTCGCGCGATTCCGACTACGCCGGGTTGCAGTCTGCCTGATCGCGGAGGAAGCCCATGAAACGCAGCCATCTCCTGAGATCGATTCTGTTGACGTCTATCTACTTGTTCGCCGGTTCAATCTCGCACCGGGTAATGGCCCAGGCGGCGTCGAGCGAAGGAGCATTGCTCGCGGTCAATGCGAAAGGTGAAACCGCCGGTCCATGCCCGCTAAAACACACCGACGTCAAAACCGAAATCAGTGGATTCATTGCGCGCGTGACGGTCACGCAGCAATTCGAGAACCCATTTTCTGACAAGATCGAGGCCGTCTACACCTTTCCATTGCCGCCAGCGGCCGCGGTTGACGATATGACAATCGTGATCGGCAATCGCATCGTCAAGGGGAAGATCATGCGGCGCGAAGAAGCGCAGGCTACTTATGATGCGGCGAAAGTGAAAGGCCAGATCGCCGCGCTGCTCAATCAGCAACGGCCGAACATTTTCACTCAAGCGGTCGCGAACATTCTTCCCGGCCAGCAAATTAACGTAACAATCAGTTATGTCGAGACGCTCAAGTATGACGAAGGCGCATACGAGTGGTCGTTCCCGATGGTGGTTGGCCAGCGCTACGTGCCGGGCCCCGAATCAAGCAGCCAGCCGGCAAAAGGTACTGAGCAAACAGATACGCAAGGATCGACGACCGCTGCGAACGAGCGCGTGCCGGATGCGCAACAAATCAGTCCGCCAGTCATGGAGCAAGGGATGCGCGCGGGTCATGACATTTCCATCAAAGTAAATATAGATGCCGGTGTGCCATTGATTGCGCTTAATTCCCCAACTCATGAAATAGAATCCTTTCAACCTGGAGCAGGCAAAGCAATCGTCACGTTGAAAGATCAAGCTACGATTCCCAATAAAGACTTCAGCTTGAAGTACGACGTCGCCGGCCAACAAATCGAAGACGCCCTGCTGTTCCATCGTACGGACAACGAAGGCTTCTTCACGTTCATTTTGCAACCGCCTCAACGCGTCACTATTGAAGACGTAACGCCGAAAGAACTGGTCTTTGTTCTGGACACGTCCGGTTCGATGGGCGGTTTCCCAATCGAAAAGGCAAAAGAGACGATGATGCTGGCGCTCGAAGGCATGTATCCGCACGACACTTTCAATGTGATTCTTTTTTCAGGCGACACTAAGATTCTGTTTTCTGATCCTCAGCCGGCCACTTTGGAAAATATCAGTAAAGCGAAAAAACTTGTGGCGAGCGCCAAAGGTGATGGCGGGACAGAGATGATGAAAGCGATTCGCGCTGCGCTCGAACCTTCCGACGTAAGCGACCATGTGCGCATCGCTTGCTTTATGACTGACGGTCAGGTTGGCGACGACATGAAGATCATTGCTGAAGTTCAGAAACATCCGAACGTCCGCGTATTTGCGATGGGCTTTGGCAATGCGCCAAATCGTTTTCTCCTCGACAAGATTACCGAATACGGACGAGGCGAAGTGGAATACGTAACTGAAAACGGCGACGCAAAGCTGGCCGCCAGGCGCTTTCATGAACGCGTCCGCAACCCTCTGCTAACGGACGTGTCGATTGAATGGGGCGGTCTGCCGGTGAGCGATGTATATCCAAAAAAGATTCCGGATCTCTTCAGCGCCAAGCCGGTAGTACTCTCTGGTCGCTACGCAGGCGGCGGCAAAGGTGTAGTGCGTTTGAAGGGAATGATGTCGGGTCGCGAATTTGTCCGTGAGATTCAGGTGGAGTTGCCGGAACGTGAGACTCAACACGATGTCCTGGGAACCTTGTGGGCGCGGAGTAAGGTCGATGATTTGTTGGGTCAGGACATGGGTGGAGCCCAAACGGGAACCATTCGCGACGATTTGAAAACTGAGATTACGAAACTAGGTCTCGCGCATCGGATGATGACTCAGTTCACTTCATTTGTCGCCGTGGACGAGCAGTCACCCGCCGATGGTATCGATCCGCGACGCGTCGATGTTCCGATCGAATCGACTCAACAAACTTTTGGCAATGTAAGTTTTGGTGGGATAAGCAACACGGTCACAGTGACGGCCGGCGAAGAATTAATTCAGTCTTCATCGGCCTGCATAAGCAGCAACGTCACCCAAAGATCGATCAGTGATTTGCCGGTCAATGGTAGAAGTTTGCAGAGTCTCTATTTGATGGCGCCCGGGGCTGTTTCATCCGGAGCAAACGATGGGTTTTCAAATGTCTCGGTAAACGGACAGCGGCCGTCATCGAATCAATTTACGGTCGATGGTGTTAGCGGCAACTTTGGAATTGCTGCGGGCGGTCAAACTTCTGGTGCTGCGGGTAGTGCGCCTGCTGTCACGGTAACCGGCGACACAAGTGCGCTGGCTCAGTTTAATGCCATTCAGGAAGTTGAGATTCACACCTTTTCGAACACGGCCGAATACGGTCGCTACGCGGGTGGGACGATTTCGGTGACGACGAAAGCAGGGACGAACGCATTTCACGGATCAGCTTTCGACTTCCTTAATAATCGCGCACTGGATGCGAACGATTGGTTTGCCAACAGCCGCGGACTGTCGCGCCCGCAATCCGGGTCGAACGACTTTGGTGGGACCATCGGCGGTCCCATCAAGCGCGATCACTTCTTCTTTTTCGCTTCGTATGAAGGGTCGCGCTTGCACCAACCGGTAACTTCATTGACTGACGTGCCGTCGGCAGCCTCTCGTCTGGCAGCGCCGGCCGGCGTTCGTCGGCTCTTGAATCTTTATCCGTTAGCGAATGGCCCCGCGCGCCCGGACGGCTTCGCGGAGTTCGCCGCGAGCTTTGCCAACCGCGCCCGGCATGACAGCGCCGCCGTTCGTCTGGATCTGGCAGCCACGAACAAGTTGAGTCTTGGCGGCTATTACAACTTCACCGACTCCAGCACAAATGAACGCGGCGCCGGCGGATTATCGTTGAATACCCTGGATCGAATCTTTAATCGATCGCAGATGTTTACCGGCCATGCGGCATTTACGGCGACCCCCAACGTTGTCGGCGAGCTCAAAATTAATTTGAGCCGTCTTACTTCGCGCAGCTCGTATCGGCTTGACGATTTTGGCGGCGCAGTACTTCCCGCGGAATCAGTGTTCTCGCAATCTGCGTTGTTTTCGCAGGGCGAATCTTTCACAAGTGATTTGAATGGTCGTAACACGATGCTGGCGTCGGCGGCGAACGCAGTGAATACGCAAAGACAACTGAACACGCTCGGTTCAATCAATGTGGTTTCGGGTGAGCATTCGATGAAATTCGGCGCAGATTACCGGCGCATGTTTCCCGCGATTGGTTTGCGATCACGTGAACTCAGTCTGCTTTTTGATGGTGTCGCACAGGCGCTGACTGGATCGGTAAGTCGCATTAGTCTTTTCACTCGGCCTCAGTCGCAGCGGCCCATCTTTGTCGACTTAGCTACGTACGCTCAGGATGAATGGCGTCTATCGCCACGTCTTACATTTACGTATGGTTTGCGATGGGAAGTGAATCCCGCGCCAGGCACTGCGAATGGATCCAGGCTGCGCGCTGTCACGGACGTCAGTAATCCATCGCGGCTCAGCTTGGCTGAGCCCGGCTCGCGCTTGTGGGCCACCACGTATGGAAATTTTGCGCCGCGGCTAGGCTTGGCGTATCAGCTCAATAGCTCCGGTGATTTTGTCGTTCGCGGAGGTGTCGGCGTTTTATATGACACTACAAACAAAGCGATCGGTGACGCGTTTGCTGAGTCCTATCCGTCGCTTGATGGCACGTCTGTCTTTAACTCACCCTTTTCATTTTCGCCCGTGCCGTCGCCGGCCAGTTCGACGATCAGCGTTCCGTTCTCAGCTTTCGATCCAACTTTAAAGCTGCCTTATTCGCTTCAATGGAACGTCTCGATTGAACGTGAAGTCGGTAAGAATCAAGTCATCTCGGCAGCATACGTCGCTTCGGCGAATCGACGTTTATTGCTGACCAGCACGCTGCTGAATCCGGTTTCAATTTTCAGCTTTGTACGTCTAACCAACAACGGCGGGCAATCCGATTATCGCTCGCTTCAAATTCAGTTCAGACGAAGATTGGTGAACGGGTTCAGTGCGATGGCCGGCTATACCTGGGGCAAGTCGGCTGATAATTTCTCTGAAGACTCTGCGGCGCGCGCATTATTCCGCTCGCTTGATTCGCAACTCGAACGGGGTCCCGCTGATTTTGATGTTCGTCACAGCCTGACCGGCTTTCTCTCTTACGAACCTCGCGCCCCGTTCGGGCACGGAATCGGCAATGCGCTCTTTCGTAACTGGAGTATCGACTCAGTCTTCAACCTTTATTCTGCGAGCCCCGTTAATGTGCTTTACGCCGTGCCGACGAGCCTTGGTTTCTTGTATTTGCGGCCTGATGTGATCCCAGGCGCGCCGCTTTATATAGCGGACGCGGCAACCGCCGGTCAGCGGCAGATCAATCCAAACGCGTTCGCGATCCCAACCGATTTTCGCCAGGGAACTTTAGGTCGTAATGCGGTACGCGGGTTTCCGTTGGCCCAGGTTGATCTGGCCTTGCGGCGACGATTCAACTTGACCGAAAACGTCAGGCTGACGTTTGGAGTTGAGGTCGTAAACATTCTCAATCATCCGAACTTCCACTCGCCCGAAGGGAATGACGCGGTGTTAGGAACCCGCTTCGCGGTAACGTCGTTAAGCCTTAATCCAATGTTTGGTCAGTCGTTTACGAACGCGGCGAGAAGTCCGTGGGGAAGTGCGGGCAGCACTTTTGGTTCAAGCTATTATCCCGGCGGCGCGCGCACTCTGAAGCTTTCCGCGAAACTTGAGTTCTAGCGAAACACTCACCCCATCAGGAAGTTCGCCCGGACAATGGATGCTTGTGCGAGCGACTTCTGCGCGTTTCCAGCTTATAATCATTGATGAAATCAAAAAACAAGGGATGACTCAATGAGCAGTTTGGGATTCGCAAAGAGACCACACGGCGTCAAATTCGACGGGCGCATTCTGTTTCTGACGGAAGATACTTCAATTATTCGACGGCAACTCGAAGCGTCGGGCGATGAAGCGAAACGGATTGAAGACGAGTTGGCCGAAGCGTTGGCCAGTGACGATCTGCCGTTGATGAGCAACATCTCCACCGACGAGATCACGCCGGGCTGGGTTTGTTTCTATTACGACGAGACTCTGGGCCAATACGTTTTCGTCGGCATGCGCGACGGCGCGGTCAAGAAAGATGAAGTGAAGCAGGGCGGGTTCGCAGTCGTCGTGTCGGGCCTATCGAAAGGCTGTGGTTCGTCGCGGGAAACTGCTCCTTACGCTGAGAAGTGGGCGGGCATTCAACTGGTCATCGCGAAAAGCATTGAAAAGATCTACGGACAGAATTCGCAGAACATCGGGTTGCTGACTTCGACTGATTTTGGATTGATCGGACGCATTCGTCGTGGCGAGGAAATCGCTCTCGATGAATTCACGAAAGGTCTGGATCCGATCTCGCAATCGATTGTCGAGCACGGCGGTCTGTTCAATTACAACAAAGCGCGTCTGGCAGGAGAAGTATCGCCGCCGCCGCTCGCCACGCTTCCGCGTCCGATGAACATCGTCGAAAAAATCATCGCGCGTCATGCTTTCGTCAAAGCCGGCAGCGTTGGCGTGGAATCAGTCAAGCCCGGCGATGCGCTCTTTGCGGTTGCCGACGTTCGCTTCTCGCACGAGTACGTGACGCCGATGGCCGCCTCACTTTTCGTCCAGGGCCTGGGGCCGGACGCGCAAGTGACGGAGCCCGAATCAGTCTTCGCCTTTCGCGATCACCTGACCTTCCTTGGCAAAGTCATGTCGCCGAAGCATCGCGAGATGGGCTTGCTTGAGAAAGCCGAAGGCCTGGCGACGACACAGGAGAGTTTTACTGATAAGCAGGGCATCAAACTTTACGGCGAAAATCCCGAAGGCGGCTCGGAAGCGATTTGCCACAACGCGGTCGTCGAGGATCTCGCGCTGCCGGGACAGATTGTGATTGGCACTGACTCGCACACGTGCATGGCCGGCGTGCTGGGATGCTTTGCGTTCGGTGTCGGCTCGACCGACATGGCGAACGCCTGGTTCACCAAAGACATTCGCATTCGCGTGCCCGAAACTGTGCGTTACGTTTTCAAAGGAAAGAAACGCGCGGACGTTGCGGCCAAAGATGTGATGCTCTACATCCTCGCCAGCGAGTACATGAAATCGAGTAAAGGCATCGGCAAGGTTCTGGAGTTTGCCGGCGACGATTTGATGAACTGGTCCATGGACGAGCGCGCGACGCTGACGAACATGGCGGTCGAGGCCGGCGGGACGACCGGAATAATCGAACCTGACGAAGCGACGCTGGCGTATGTGGTGACAATGCGCGGGCTCGACGCTGAAACCGTGCGCCAGGGATTTATTTACAGTGATGCGGATGCTGAATACGCCGCGACCTTTGAGATCGATCTCGATGAGATTCGACCGATGGTCGCGCTGCCCGGCGATCCGCGCAATGGAATTCCGATCGATCAGCTGACAGAAGAAGTCCGCATCGACGCGGCCTATGGAGGCTCATGCACCGGTGGCAAGATGGCCGACATGGACATGTACGCGCGCGTTCTGCAGAACGCACTTGAGCGAGGCAAGCGCGTCGCGCCGGGCGTCCATCTTTATCTGCAATTCGGCTCGCAGAAGATCAAGCAGTACGCGCGTTCGAAAGGCTATATCGAAATCTTCACTGAAGCGGGTGCTGAATTGATCGATCCAAGTTGCGGCGCCTGCATCAACGCCGGCCCCGGCGCTTCAAAAACCGCCGAGACCGTGACGGTCAGCGCGCAGAACCGGAACTTTCCCGGACGCAGCGGGCCCGGCAAACTCTATCTCGCCTCACCCTACGTCGTTGCCGCCTCAGCAATCGCCGGAAAGATCGTCGTGCCGGATGAGTTTCTGAATTAAAGTTTGGAGTCACGCCTTTAGGCAGTAGCCCGATAAGACCGCCTGAAAGCCAGACTCCGAACATTCCTCTCGGAATCTTTACTTCTCGTGTATCATACCCGCGCTTTTCCAATCCCTTGATTCGTGATCTGGGTTCGGCCGCGTGCTGAACTTAGAAGGAGTAAGAACTCGATGTTAAGAAAGTCCCTTCTGATCTTTTCTATTCTTTGTGCTGCCATTCTAATCGGATGTAGCAAGACCGAAATGAGCAACAGCAATTCTGGATCAACTACAGCGTCATCCGGCGACAAAGTTGGTATACCTGAGTGCGACGACTATTTAACGAAGTACGAATCCTGCACTCCGAAGGTGCCGGAAGCCGGACGCGCCGCCTACAAGTCGGCCGGCGAGCAGTTGCGGGCTTCGTGGAAGAAGGCGGCGGCGGAGCCAACGACCAGGGGATCTCTCGCGGCCACGTGCAAGCAAGCTACTGAAACACAAGCCGCTGCCTGGAAGATGTACGGCTGCGCCAACTAATTCCCAGAGAATTGCGCAGAAAGTAATCGCTTGGACTTACTGAGGTTCTTTGTAAGCAACCTGGCCGTCCGACCTTTCGTCTAATCTGCGCTTCAAATTAACGCGAACAAGGGAATTGGATTTACGTCGCATCCCTTGCGTTCCGCTTGCTCTTAAACTCTTGGCCTCTGGGCCGCTCTCGATATAATCTCGCGCCATGAAAACACAAATCTATCGCTCAATCGCTGTTGCTCTCCTCGCGTTGTTTTTTGCTCAGTCATCGTTTGCCACGTGCGGTGGCGGCGGCGGAGGTGGCGGCGGAGGTATGGCCAACAGCGGCGGTAGTGGCGGAGGCTCGAATGCACCGGTGTACATCGTGCCGTGGAAACCGCCATCAACTCCGCCGGCTGGAGGCCTGGTGCTTTACTGGTTCCCAGCTTCGCAAAAAGAGATTGACAATTCGAGCTTGAAACAATCGCGGATTCTCTCGCTGTATGCTTCGCAGTGCGTCGCTATGCAGGCTGCCAAGACTGACCAGTTACCGAACGCGGAGAAACTGATTGGCGAATCAAAACTGCCTGTTGCAGTGTTGGCGAAAGCTGACGGCACGCCTATCAACAAAGTAGAAAACACCAGCGGCAAGTTGAAGGTCACAGATGTCGAGAAGCTCGTCGATACTGAGATGAAGCAACGCGAAACCGCGCTCGACGGTCAAATGAAAAACGCTGCCGGCAAAGTGAAAGCCGGCGACAAAGACGGTGCCGTAGCTGAGTACAAGGCGGTGCTCGATCAGAAATGCCTGTTTCCGAAGAAAGCGAAAGAAGCACAGAAGCAACTGAAAGCGCTCGGCGTGGCAGATATCGCGACCATTGGACCAGCGCCAATCTTCGAGCGTCGTCAAAGTGCGATGATTGAGCGCACGATGAAACAAGGGCTGCTCGCGGAATTGAATGCGAACTATGTGGCGGCCAACAAACTTTATATGCGCGCTCATCTGATGGACCCGGCTGATCCGGTGCCGCTTCGTTTTCTCGGCGAAAATTATCGCCACAACATCGGTGCCTGGGACAAAGCCCGCGAGGTCTTTAATCAGATTCTTGATATGCCCGCTGATTCGCTTTCGCGTTCGGTTGCCTTGCACGGTCTTGGCAAGATGACGATTCACGATGGCGAATTCAAAAAAGGTCTGTCGCTGATGGAGCAGGCTGTGGCGGAGTATCCGCTCGCGCTCGCCTATCGCAACCTGGCCGTCTACTGGAATTCAGAAGGCCAGCCGGCCAAGGGAAACGAGTACACCGAAAAAGCTCTGGCGCTCGATCCGAAAGATCCTTACAACCTCGTATTTGCAGCCGTATTCATGGCAGCGAATGGAAAGAAGGAAGAGGCTCTGAAGATCGCGCGGGCCAACATGAACCTGATGCCGGCGTCATATAACCTGGCGGCGATCTTTGCGCAGAACGGACAGCGCGATAAGGCGCTTCAGATGCTGCGTCGTCATTTCTATCAGTATGAGCGTTACCAGTCGGTGCGCGCGAAAGAGATGATGGAAGCACGCGTCGATGCGGTGTTTGAATCGATTCGCACCGATCGCGAATTCGTGGCGCTGACGAAAAATGCTGACGGCCGTCTCCCGATTCCGATGAAGGGCATGCCGGCTACCCAGGCGAGTCCGAACCGGTAGAGTCCCCAAGTGTTGTTAGGATTGGTTACATATCTCGAGGAACGGACCGGAATAGAACAATCTCGTAGTAAGCAAGTCGCAAACCTTAGTTGCTGGATACATTCGAGCGTGGCCAACGAGCGAACTCCCAATCCACATGCTTTGCCAAACTACTCGTACGCTGTAATCGCCCGAGAAAAGTTGGAGAAATACTGCCTCGATCCGGGGCATGTGTCCCGGCCGTTTGGGAAGAGCGCCGGGAAGGACAAAGCCCGTGTATTTAAAGCGTTACTAGGATTCGAGCAATCTCATTGGGAATTGCTAAAAGATCGCATTCTACAGGCCTTGCCCTATCATGAAGCAATTGTTCACGAAGAAGATGAATACGGGAAGAGGTATACTGTGCAGGTGGAGATCACCGGACCCAATGGAAGGACTGCAGTGGTCTTAACCGGCTGGATAATAAGAGTGGGAACAGACTATCCTTCTTTGACGACGGCGCGATGTATTATTGGAGCTTGAAATGCCGCTCATTCACGATAAACGGAAAGCCTTCGAAGGCGACGTCGTTGAATTAAAAACCGACTTGCCAAAGTACGGCGTCAAACGAGGCCAAAGAGGTGTGGTGATTAGTACATTCGACACACCATCAGAAGCTTACGACTTGGAGGTGACAGATGAAGCTGGGCGCGCGAGTTTTGTTTACTCACTTAAGCCGGACCAATTCATCAACCGTTCACGCGATGCGTTCGTAAAGGCAATGGAGGCGGTGGAAAACGTCGACTTAGAAACGGCTGAACGAGAATTAAGAACCGCAACTGACTTACGACCAGATTACATTGGCGGCTTTGTTACATCTATACTAGCTACTCTTCCAGACACTGTAGAAAAAGCAGGTTTGGAAGATGATGTAAGCTACCTCATTCCCTTACTGCGCTTGGCGGCACGAGTGGATCCGGACTATGAATTTGCCCGCACAAATCTGGCCGTAGCTTTCTTGAATTTTGGAGTAGCAAAAGCACGCAAGAAGAACTATCAAGAGGCGATTGAACTCTTCTACTCTGCTCTGGGTATCGAAACGGATTCAGAAACCGAATCACGGACAAAAATCAACCTCGTGATGGCTTTCACATCGCTTGGTCGAGAATCATTCAAGGATGAAAAAATCGAACAGGGCTTCGGTTATGTTCGAACGGCATTCTTAATCACTCAAGATGAAACGACCCGACGTAACCTTGGGCTGGCATATGGGAACCTTGGCTTATTTTATATGAAATCGCGGCGATTCGATTTCGCGATAGAACAATTCGAGAGGACCGAAGATTGTGGCGTAGTGTTGCCCGAGTTTGTAAACGACTATGGGATCTGCCTCGTCTTTTTAGGGCGCATAACTGAAGCTATGCGCGCCTTTGAAAGGGTACTGGAATTCGTCCCGCAAAACGAAGAGGCGCGATTCAATTTAAAGAAACTAAAACAATTCTCGGCACAACAGTTGACCAAGTCGGATTTAGACATCCTAACGAACCAACTTTTTGTGCCTGCGGAAGATTTAATTGATTTAAATGGGCAGATACTTGCGACACTGGCTTGGAGAAAGCCGCCAGCTTCTACAAGCGATTTGGTCTCAGTATGATTTTGTTTCTATTTCTCTACGCTAAGTATTCTCTGTAGTAGGCGGCATAGAACATATCTTGAAAGAACGTCGAAATCTGAAGGCGAACGTCCTACCAATGAAATTATTGCGAGAGATTGAATCTGAGAAAGAAACAGCTTATTTGCTAAAGCGCGAGAATATGAAGCGCCGACTGCTGGAAGCGAAGGATCGTCGAACCGGAATTCCATTCGAGGAAGTCCGTGAGAAGTTTGGAATTTGATCTTCTGTCGCCGCAATCCCTCGAAGTTCTTCTCACAATCTGCCGCGCGATTTTCTCCATAGAGAAGCGAATTGGCACAGAACCGGGAGCGATCCGGATGCTGAGCTCGGCCTTCTCGATCCTTTTCGCAAATAAAAGCCGGGCGACGTGAGTGCATTTGGTCGCCACTGCTCCCGGTTCTGTACCGGCTCCCTCTCAAGTAAGCCCGACCCAGAGGCGCGACGGCCCCTTGTGCGAATCTCAGGTTGCCCTTTCTCGTCCCGCCTCTTATCCTTATCGTTTGCCCTTAATCACAGATTTTCAACAAGGCAGTACCACTAATGGAAACAAGTAAGATTCGCAACATCGCAATTATTGCTCACGTCGATCACGGCAAGACGACCCTGGTCGATGCCATGCTGAAGCAGGCAGGCACTTATCGTGACAACGAGCAGATAGTCGAACGCGTGATGGATTCCATGGACCTCGAGAAGGAACGCGGCATCACGATCATGGCCAAGAACACTTCAGTGCGTTACGGCGATTACAAAATCAACATCGTCGACACGCCGGGCCACGCCGATTTCGGCGGCGAAGTCGAACGCGTCCTGAAGATGGTCGACGGCGTCATGCTGCTGGTCGACGCGGCCGAGGGCTGTTTGCCACAGACACGCTTCGTTTTGAGAAAAGCTCTCGAGGCGCGGCTGCCGGCGATCGCAGTCGTCAACAAGATCGATCGACAGGACTCTCGGCCGGAAGAGGTAGTCAACGAGATTTATGAATTGTTCATGGATCTCGACGCGACGGACGAGCAAATTGATTTTCCGATTCTCTATGCGATCTCGCGCGACGGCGTGGCGAAAAAGAAACTTGATGATTCATCGATGAATCTCAAACCGCTCTTTGATCAAATTATCGAAAGCATTCCGGCGCCGCACGCGCTACGTGATGATTCGCTTCAGCTCCTGGTAGCTAATGTGGATTACAGCGAGTACGTGGGCCGGCTGGCGATTGGACGAATCTTTTCGGGAGAGATAACGAAGAACCAGGAGATTGTGATCGCCGGGCACGAAGGCGCAGTTAAAAAGACCAGAGTGAAAGAGCTTTACGTTTTCGAAGGTCTGAAGCGGCAGTTGGCGGAAAGTGCCGGCGTC